>ERZ773004.257-NODE-257-length-35210-cov-6.131105_pt1 | contig 35210 bp, 28 predicted proteins | sample MGYA00580667_ERZ773004 | MGnify/ENA primary metagenome ERZ773004 (study PRJEB29015, sample SAMEA2737963) | human oral metagenome | biome: human oral; feature: human-associated habitat; material: dental | place: China | collected 2123 ... | reverse complement strand
CTAGTACGGCTAGTAAACCTAGTACGGCTAGTAAACCTAGTACGGCTAGTAAACCTAGTACAGCTAGTAAACCTAGTACAACTAGTAAAAAATACTAAGGCTAGCCCACTAGCCCCTTAATACAATTGCTTTGCGCTTTGCACTAAAAAGCCCCACGCAGCCTTGATAGGGGTATGCGTGGGGCTTATGTGTAGTGTGGTTTCGTGTGGACTTGTGGTGAAAGTAACGGGCGGTGCACACAAAGCGAAAGGCGAATGTGGCACGTGTGCCGTTAGCCCACAACGTAGGAGCAACGTTTAGGCCAACGGTGTGGCAGGGCTGTAGGCGCGTTGACCCAGTTCCTTGTCAATCATGTAAATGCCGTAGCCGTTATCCTTAATCATCTTGATGTTGTCGATGATGGTTTGCACGTTCTCTTCTTCTTCCACTTGCTCGTCGATGAACCATTTAAGCATGCTTTGTGTGGCGTAATCGTTCTCCTCGGCGCAGAGGGCGAACAGCTTGTTGATGCTCTCGGTGATGGTTTGCTCGTGGCGCAACGAACTTTCGAACACGTTAAGGATGCTGTTCCACTCGGTGGGTACGGCCTCGATGGGACGAAGATCTACCTTACCGTTGCGCGAGATAACGTAGTTGAAAAGTATTTTGGCGTGGTCTTGTTCTTCCTTAAATTGAACTTCAAACCATTTCCCCATACCTGGCTGGCCTTGTGTGTGGCAATAGGCTGCCATTGACAAATATAGATAAGCCGACCACATCTCGGCGTTGATTTGCGCGTTGAGCGCATCTTCGATTTTCTTCTTTAACATAATGATGTTTGATTAATATTGTGAATACTTTTACTAACTAGCTAGCTTTGTAACTCCTTAAACAATCTCTTTATTGCATTATAAACAAACTTCGTGCCACTTTCGCTGTGGCGAACAAGGGCAGAACGCGCTTCTTGCATTTTTGTTTTAGCCGTTGTCTATGGGCAGGAAAAAACGGTGTGGCCTGCCGTTTGTGTGCCGTTTTAGCATTTCTAATGTATAAAGAGGTAGGCAAAGGCTGTGAGTAATGCCATAAAGCGGTTTACGATATGTATCCTATACATGACGTTGGTGCAGCGGTTATAGTGCAAGAGGTATGCGATAACGGTTGGTTTGGGTTAAAAGGCTTGGACGGCTAACGGGGACTTGATGTTTGCAATGTCCGTTTGTGCGCCGCTGTTACGTCTCTTCGTCAGCCCTTACGGCAATGGATAGCTGCATGCCTGGCCGCAAACCGTCTACTTTATATACGGGGCGCAGCTGCATTTCCCAGGTTTGTGCGCCCTCGTTTCCACGTTTGTAATTGTTGGAGTCTAGGAAATCGAAGTTGGCTTTGAAGCCCGACACGCGCATGGGAACGGACATGTTGAAGGGTTTGCAATACACTTGGATGGTGTCGCCCTCTTTAAATTGCACCTTCTCGTTGCGATTTACCGCAATAGAACCCCACAGGTTGTCGAGCAAGGCGATGCTCATCAGGGTGTTGCTGGCCGAGAGTTGTTCGCCGCGCTTCACCACAATCTCGCTCACTTCGCCCTCTACCTTAGTTACGATAGCGATGATTTGCGGCCCTTTGCTGTTGCTTTTTTCGGTTTTTAGGTTGCGCAATGCCTTCTCGTAATCGGCTTTAAGCGATAGGGCTTGCACCTGTAAGGTTTTGTATTCGGTAAAGACGTTGTCGCGTAGACTTGCAGGTGCCTTGCCGTTCATGAACTTGTTTTGCACATCGTTGTATATCCTTTCGGCCTGTTCTTCGGCAGATTTGGCTTGTTGCCATCGGCCATAAGCGCGGTCGACGTTTCTGTTTCCTGTGCGATAGGGATGCAGTGTGGTGGCCAAAAGCTCTAATGTGGCATCTTCGGGCATGGGGGTGTCGTCGGTTCTATATAGAGCTAGGGTGTCGCCCACCTCCACATAGTCGCCTTCTTTAACCCTAATCTCTAACACTTTTCCCCTTTGTTGCACCTGCACGGAGTACTGCAAGACCTCCACCTGCCCATCTATTTGCCTGGGTTTGGGGGTCTTTAGCATATTGGCGGCAATGGCGGCCGCAGCCGCAAGAACGATGAGTACCGTTCCGCCAATGAGCAGTTTAAATCTTAATCGCAGTTTTTTTTGCATGGTTAAGTTAAGGGATGAGTGTTTGGGTGGTTGCTTGCGCGCCGCTTGCGCATGGCTTGGGCGCGCCGTTCGCTATTTAAAAGCGAAACTACGCGACCCAATCATGTTTCCATCGGCAAAGATACTCACCTGATAAGTGCCTGCAACAAGGGCTTGCGACACGTTCCAGAAGAGCGTTACAGGCGTTTCTTCGCCATTATATTCCACGCTGCGTTTCATCGAATATTGCAGCGTTCGGTTTTCGTAGCTAAACGAACCCGCGCCGTTGAGCAGGTTGCCCGTGGGCGACATGATACGTACATAGATGTCTTTAACGCCACTTGCTGCCGTTACGTTGCGCGTGATGTTGAAACTTACTTGCAGCGTGGTGGCCTTATCTATTTGGTCGGTTGCCTTTCCGCGCTTGTTTTTGGCCACGAGCGAGATGCCCGTTGCATCGAGTTGTGCGGCGATAGCCACTTTCTCTGATAGCGAACGGCGTTCGCTACTAAGCCCTTCTATCTGTCGGGTGGCGGCCTCGTACTGTCCTTTTACGCGTGTATTCTCTTGCGTAAGGTTGGCATTCACCTTGTTTAGCGAGTCAATCTCCATCACGTAACTGCGAATTACCGCCCTAACTGTGGCCAGTTCTTTCTTCAAGCGGGTTATTTCGATGGCGTCAGTGCTCTTTACTCTTCGCAGTTCATTGAGTAGTCGTTGCGTTTTTTCTTGCTCAGCGGTAAGTTGTGCCACGATGGAGTCGTTGTTAATTTGCGTCTTCATCTCGCTGTATTGCTGGGCAAACTGCTGATACTCGTTTTCCATCTCCTTCTTGTCTATCTCTGCCAGTTCTTTGATGGCGGCGTTTTCTTCCTTCTGTTTGTTCAAGTTGATGAAGAGGTAGGCCGTTACACCAGCCAAGATTAGCACCACAATGATGGTTGGTATCCAAATTTTCTTGTTCATAGAGTCAATCGCTTATATAGGGATTTGATTATATTTGCAAATTTATATATTTCTAACGATACGACAAAACAAATGTGCAAATCCAAACATTTAATAACTTAAAATATGTAGATTGCATGGCCTGGGAGGCTTTAGAGTGGGGGTTGGGCTGCCCATTTGCCGACAAAGGGCATGACTTGGCGGCCAGAAGCGTGCCCCTTTACGTCGGCAGAAAGGGGGCGGGAAAGGGCGGCCAGTTATGTGATTTGCGGCTTGTTGCCGCCTGTTTGCAGCTTGTTGCCGCCGTAATGCTATAAGCCTGTTCGCCCTGTTGGCCGTTTGTTGCCGCTGTCTGCTGTCTGCCGCCGTACAAGTTGCGTCCTTAGAAGTCGCTGTTGGGGCGCAGATTGCCGTTTGCGCCTATGGCTCTGCTGGGTATGGGGAAGATGGTTGTATAGCCCGTGTCTTCTTTTTCCAGGGCGTGGCGCAGGTCATAGCTATGCGTAAAGCAGCCAAATCGTATGAGATCTTGCCTTCGCCAGCCTTCCCACACCAGTTCCAACCTACGTTCTTCTAGTATATTGGCCAGTGTGGCGGTGCGGGAGGGCATGCCTGCACGAGCGCGAACGGCATCCATCTCGGCCTGTCCGCTTTGTCCGTTGCGCACTTTTGCCTCGGCCAACATCAGCAACACGTCGGCATAACGATACAGCACGATGTCGTTGTCTTGCAATTTCCCGTCTAAAAAGGAGTGTCTGTCTATCTCGTACTTGGCCATGCGTGCGCCAGCTGTCTTTATATAAGGTGAGGTGGTGAGGTCTATGGCCACGTTCAAAGGCATATACACCAGCGGTTGGCCATTGTCTAGCCGTACCGTATCGCCGTCTACCATCACCGTGTCGGCATAAAAGTTCAGCTTAAAGCGTGTGTCTAGCTTTTCTGGTGTGCCGTATCCAAAGGCGCGAACGGTGGAAATGGTGGCGCAGGGTCCGTTTTCCGACCCCATTCCCAATGCCTTGCCGTGGTTATAGTGCCGCGAACGAAAGAGATATTGGTATTGGTTGGGGTAGATGTTCTTGTCCATCGGGATGATGAAGATGTTCTCGCGCGAGGTTTCGTTGTGCACTTTGAAGTTGTCGGCATAGCTGTTTTCGAGCGTATAGCCGGCTGCTTGCAGCTTTTCGCAATAGCGGATGGTGGTTTGCCAGGCGTTAAGCTGCTCGTTATCGACGGTGAAAAGGATGTCCTTGCCTGGCTTGCGGGCGTGGCGCACGGGGTTGTCGCAGGTGTAGACCTCGGCGTTTAACGCTAGTTTGGCCAATAGAAAATGTGCAACGGGGCGAGTTAGCCTGCCATAATACTGCCCTTGCAGGTTGGAATGGGCATCTGCCAGATAGGGCGCAACCTGCTGCAACTCCTTAAAGGCAAAGTGAAACACCTCACTGCGGCGTGTGTTAGACACCTCTGCAACCGACGTTTGGTTTTTCTCTAACAGCGGAACATTGCCAAAAAGGTCTATCAAGTAATAGTAATACATGGCCCTGATGGCCCTTGCCTCTGCATTGTAGGCCATTAATTGGGATTGGTTGAGCAGGCTTTTGTGCTTGTCTATGAGGGCGATGGCATCGTTGCAGCACACCACCGATTGGAGAAGGTAGCACCAAAGGTTGTACAGTTCTAGGTCGTTGGCGCTCCATTCGTGGGTGTATAGCCGTTTCCAAAAGCCGCCGTCGTACCAGTCGCCGCCCCTAATGGGCACGATGGCCTCGTCGGTTGTGAAGGTACTATAATCGTATATGCCTCGGTTCGTGCCTTGAAGTCCGCTTCCATCTTCGACCGAACCGATGTTGTTGTACAGGGTGCCAATGCTGTTTATCCACAAGGAAGTGGGCGACGTGATGGCTTGGTCTTCCGAAATGCGGTCGCGTGGATCGTCTTCGAGACAGCTTACGAACATGCCCAGCAGCGCAATGGCCGCTAGGGTTAGGGGTATGATGTGCGTCTTGGGTTTCATTATGGGCGTGGTTTTGGGTGAGAAGTTAGAATTGAACGCTAAGCCCTAGCGAGAAAGAGCGATACGGAGGGTACGAACGCTTGTCGTCGATGCCAAGCGTGTTGTCTACCACATAGCTGTTGATGATGGGCGTTAAACCGCTGTAACCTGTGATGGTAGCGAGGTTGTTAACGCTGAGCGACAGGCGCAGGGCGTTTACAAAGCGCGAACGAACGGGCAGGTTACAGCCAATAGTTAGGTAGTCTATGTTCAGATAGTCGCCTCGTTCCAGCCAATAGTCGGTGGCGGTTTGGTCTTTGATGTTTTGTTTGGGTGCCTCGCGCAGCACGTTATAGTCGGGAAAACTGGCCATGTTCATATAAGTGAGCGACGTTCCGTTGTATATCTTATGCCCGAAGGCACCGTTTAGCTGCATGGTTACGTCCCACATGCGATAGCGAAAGCTGATGTTCGAACCCAAAGTGGCCTTCGGAACGGCCTGCCCTGCCACACGTCGGTCGCCGCCATCTTCCAAATTGATGCGTCCGTTGTTGTCTAGGTCGGCACAGGCATAGCTATACGAGCCGTCAGCGTTTTTGGTTAGTCCCGTGCAATGCGGCAGATAGAACACGCCAAGGGGCTGCCCCACTATCTGATAAGTAATGAAGTTGTGTCCGCCGTGCATGCCCGCACCGGTCAATCCGCCAATGGGCGTGATGTCGGGCGACGACAATTGCTCGCCGTTATACATCCCTGTGAGCGACAGCAGCTTGTTTTTCTGGAACGAAAGGTTCATGTTTACGCTCAGTTCCATGTCTTTTTTGCGGATGAGGTCCAGGCCAAGGCCAAACTCCATACCGCTGTTGCTCATGCTGCCGATGTTGGCCAGCAGCTTGTTATAGGCGAAGGGCGGCACGCTAACGTCGTAGTTGTACAGCATGTCTGTGGTTTTCGAGTGGTAGTATTCGGCGTAAACGTGTATGCGGTTGCTGAAAAATCCTGCCTCCATACCCACATTAAACGATGTGCGCGTTTCCCATTTCAAGTCGGGATTGATGTTGCGCAGTTGTCCCAAGGTAACGGTGGGCCGACCGTAATGGGGCACAATGCCGTTGGGCATCAACATTTGCAGGGTGTAATAAGCCATTATTCCGCCCAGGTTTCCAGAGCGGCCAACACTGGTTCGCAGTTTAAATTGGTCAAGCAAATGCACGCTTTTCAGCCATTTTTCTTCCTTAACGTTCCATTCCAAGCCCGCAGAAGGGAAGTAACCCCACGTGTTGTTCTTGCCAACAAGCGTCGAACCATCGGCGCGGAGCGTCAGCGAAAGGGCGTAACGCCCCAAAAGCGTGTACGAAAGGCTACCCATGAACGAGGTTAGCTTGGGCGATTCGTACCCACTTCCCGTGCCGTCTTGGGGGCGGATGCTGCCCGCGGTGAGGTTGTCGTAACCAAAATCGTTGCTCGAAAGGCCTTTCACCGTGGTGAAGAAGAATTGTTTGCGGTTGTTCTGATATTCTGCCGTGCCCGTCAGTTGCAGCTTGTGTGCGCCCCAGGTGTTGTTGTAGTTCAGTTGCACGCTGCCAAGTAGGTCTTCGCTTTTGTTTTCGCGGCGGTACATTTTGCCTTGCGCCTCGGTCCAAGTGGGTTGGAATATGTCGTTTTCGAGCGTTGTAAACGAGTACGAACCAAAGAGGCGGGCGGTAAGTCCCTTGGCGAGGGGGAAGTCGAAAGACAGGTGTGTGTTGATGCTAAAGCCGCGGTCGTGGTCCTTTTGGTGCAAAAGTGCCATAGGGTGGGTAATCTGCGAGGCCAGGGTGTTAACGTCCCAGCCTCCTTCGGGGTTCTGTTGGGTGGAGAAAGTGGGGTTTTGCGAGGCGGCAGAATAAAAAAGTCTCTGCGTATCGAGTATCTTTTTGTTGGATAACGACGAGCCGAACAGCCCGAAGTTAACGGTGAGCCAATCGTCGAAGGCCTTTTGCATGAGGTCGAATTTGGCCGTAAAGTTGCGGTAGTTGTTGGTTCGCACCACCATTTGATGGTTCATCACGCTCATTGATGCGCGGTAGTTGCTTTGTTCCGTGCCACCCGAAAAGGCCAAATGGTGGTTTTGTATAAATCCCGTTTGCGTAATGGCGCGTAAGTAGTCGTTGTCTTCGCCGCCGTCGTTAACGCTTAGGCCAAGTGCCTTTGCCGTGGCAACGTAATTGCGCCCGCTCAGCATTTCGAGGTTTTTATACGCTGTTTCAAAGCCCACATTGCCGTCGTAAGAGATGTGGAACTTACCGCGTGCACCCTTGGCGGTGGTTACGATGATTACGCCCGATGCGCCGCGCGAGCCGTATTGGGCTGTTTCGGAGGCGTTTTTCAGCACTTGATACGAAAGGATGTCCGACGGGAAGATGGTGGAAAGCGTGGCAAGGTCGCTCGAAACGCCGTCGATGACCACGAGCGGGTCGTTTCCGCCCGTTAGCGAAGTGGTTCCGCGCACACGTACGCTGGTGAGACTGGCTTGCCGTTGGTCGCCTCCACGCGACACATTTACACCAGCCAGGCGGCCTTTGATGGCGTCGAGCGGGTTGACGACGAGCCCTTTGTCGCCAAAACCGCCTGTCTTTTGCCAGACTTGTATCAGCGGCTGGTCGCCTTTTAGGCTGTCGGGGATTAGGCGTGATATGTATTTCGGCTTGTCTTCGCCCACTTGTGCAAACAAGTTTTTGGCGCAAACAAACGGCAATAGGCATGCCATGAGCATGTATGCAGCAAGCCGGGCACACGATGCAGCTTTGTTTTTGCCTTGCCCTAAGGGACAAAGGCGTTGTTCTGAATACGAAAAAGTACCGGCGATGTTCATAAGGGCGATTGTTTAGGGTGATTGTAGCGTAAGTTGAGGGATGGTGGTGAGCACGTCTGCGGGCTAGTTTTGGGCGGCAGCCTAAACGCTTGCCCGCAGTGTTGAGGTGTTAAGTAAGTGGCAGCGTATGCCAAATGCCTTTGGGTATGGCTGGTAAAGCCTTCGTTATGGTGCCTTGTGTGGCGGCTGTACCCCATGTTGTGGAGCTGTCTGTTCTGTATTGTGGGGTGGGTATAAGCCTGCTTACTTGTGGGCTTTATAGTATTCTAAGCCGATTTGTACGTTCTTCATGATGGCATCCGACGAGTATGTGGCGCCTGTAATGGCATCGGGCTCGTCTTCAATGGCCTTGTTAACCGATTTGCCTTCCCAATATTTCAGCAGGGGTTTCACTTTGTCGAAGAACCTTGGCGTTTCCTGATTGGGTAACGTCTCTACTTTTACCACCTTGTTTTTCTTGATGTAAATCTTCACGGGGGTAGTGCCTTTAAAGCCTTTAACGTCGCGTGTAAGCTCGGTGGTGTTAACAACGATCATTCCCTTTTCCTTGGTCATGATGTTGTCGTTGTTGCTTGCGCTGGTGAGTGTTGCCGCGAAAACCGCGGCGGCTATTCCGAATATCAATCTGGATGTTACTTTTCTCATAACTGTTTGTTTACTGGTGTGTTAGCTGAGGGCATCTTGTCGGTTGTCCGTTCGTGGCGGACTGCGGAGACGCCGTTATTGCAAAGATAGGAATAAAAAAAGAAAAAGCCGCCATGTGGGGGCAAAATGTTGTGCCATGTTGCGCGTTTTGTGGTTATAGTGGTTGGGTTTTCGGCAGCAAACGGCTTTTCATCTTCATATAAGTTGTGTCACTTCCATTTCTGTTTGCATGGCGTTTTGCACCAAAATGCGGAATTTGAAACAGCTCGAAAGCCTTAAATTTGGTTCTTTAACTTTATAAACACCCCTTGCTTGCCACCTCCTTTTAGAGAAGTTGTCTTGACTTTTCATCTTTCTATAAACTGCGAGGAGTTTGTTTCTTTGTGCTGTAAAACCAAGATAGACATTCCCGCTCATGTACGCAGTAGTGGACAACGATACGACAAAGTTTGAAATTCTGCCCCCAAGTGATAGCCGTAAGGCGTTGTTATGTTTTAAAAAAACGACCAGGCAAAAGGCATTCAAAGCATTCTTTACCAGCCAGAAAATTAGCTGTAGATGGCAGATTACTTCTGCGTTTGCATGCTGCTGTCTTCGTTGGGCATGAGCAGCATACCTTGCAGCCGTTCGTGCTGGTGGTTGTAAGCGAGGTGCTTTCCGTGCCGTTGCCTATGTAAGGTGTTGAGGAAATCATCGCAAGACGGTTGTAAACGTACGTGCTTTCTGTGCCGTTGCCCATGCGCGTGTATGCGATAGAATTGTTTTTTTTGTCTAGTTTTTAGCAAGAAATTTAACATTATGAGTGCCCTTTTCGTCAACCAATCGCCCACCTTGCCGCAAATAATCGATTCTCGCGAAGGTTGGTTTTGATGCAAATTGGGGTTAGTTTGTGAATGGGGTAAAATGAATTTTTATTTAAATGTGCAGCCGTTTGCACCAGTTATTGGGCTGTTTGCTGCCAAATATACTGCATTTTGGTGCTAAATGGGGTGCGTTTTGGTGCTAAATGCAGTGCGTTTTGCCGCAAAATGGAGTGCGTTTTGGTGCTAAATGCAAGGTGTTTTGGTGCAAAACGCAAGGCAAAATGATGCTAAGTGCGAGCCGATAAGCATAAATATCCACTGCAATGGTATAAATAAAACCCTTTCGAGCCATGAAAAACATGGCTAACAAGGGCAAAATAGCTGTTAAAAAATGGGGTTTTAGGGGCAAAAAGGGGGAAATTGGAGTTGAAAAAATACGAGTTGGCAACCAAACTAGAAAGGCTAAATGGTGCTAAATGCAGGTCTTCTTCTTAAAAATAGACAAGTTGGAAGGCGTGGTAGGTTAGAAATAGTGGATATACGCCGACTTTTTAACCAATATTTTCGCTAGAACGGAGTGAAAACTAGAGCGGAGTTGTAAAATAAAAAAGAAGAATTTAAGATTTAGTTGTAGGGCAAATCGTTTGGTGATTGACAAATCGCGTTAGGCAAGTGGTTTAAGCGTGTTGCTGCAAATATAGCGATTAATTCTTTCCGTTCAAACAATCCTAGCAAACATCACATGGCTTTTATCAAACCTAAGTCGCTCGTAGAGTTAATCATTGGTGTCTACTCGGCGTTTCTTTTGGCGGTATGAAAGCGGATTTTTCTAATAAACAGGTTTGGGCTAAATCAATGAATAAGCAATGGTACGTATTGGTAATATGTTCTGCGCCTAAACTTAATAGACAGCGGTTTACCATCTTTCTCGTTGGTAAGTGGAACATCCATAAGAACACTAAAGCCCTTAACTTTTGCTTGTTTGTCTTTAAAATGCCAACGTATCTTTATTGTTTTACTTATATTTATTCCTTGTTCAATGGCAGTAGAGTCTAGTTTAGACGCAATTCGTTCATCTTCCACATTTAAACATTCTATCATAGTGGGAGTCATTGCCTGCCCTTTGTTGTCTATAAAACGAATGGTTTGCGGATAAAGCGTAAAGGGCTGGCACGTGTTGAACGTGGCATCTACTGTGGATTTTGGTTCTTCTTTCGCCCAGAATCCAAGACATGTAGGGAAAACAACAGGAAAAAATATCGGTCCTATAATCACAGGAAACGTGTCTGGTTCCCTCATAACAAGGGTGATTGTGTCGGGAATCGTTTCATAACGGTATGCTACTCCGACCCCATAAAAGGGTTCTACCCTTTTCCAATCTTCAGATTCCGAGGTGTAATACCAAGTGCTCAATATGGCAGAACATGCAGTGAGGAATAGGCAGAGCAATGGCGAGAGTATAAAGAAGTATTTTCTTTTCATATAAGTCAACCAGTTATTATATCTTATTTTCTCATACAAAGAATCAAAGTATGGTGTGTTTAAGAGGCTGATGATGCCTTCTAAACCCGTGGATAGTTGTTCAATACTTCTGCTTGTGGTTAGTTTCTATTCCCTCGCGTATGTATTATAATAATAGGTGTACGTGAGAGGGAGAGAGGGTGGAACGTAGGCGATGTGCTGTTTAGTACAGCGTGTTGGTGAGCAACTGTGCCACTTGCTCCAAATAATGCTTGTCGGTGTCGTCGAAAGTAGCGAGTTGTTTGCTGTCGATGTCGAGAACGGCAACGGGTTTACCGGCCTTTGAGAAGACAGGCACTACTATTTCCGACCGCGAAAGGGCGCTGCAAGCGATGTGTCCAGGGAATTGTTCCACGTCGGGAACAACCAAGGTGCACCCCGTTTCAAACGCTTTGCCACACACGCCCTTGCCAATGGCGATGGCATAGCAGGCCGGCGGACCTTGAAAGGGGCCTAAACGCAACATGCCATCGGGGTGAAGTAGGTAGAAACCCGTCCAAAAAAACTGGTCGAAGGCTTGGTGCAGGGCGGCGGCAACATTGGCCAGCACGCTGGTTTCGTTGCTCTCGCCCTTAATGAGAGCGGCTATCTGCGGCAAAAGGGCGGTGTAGGCGGTTTCCTTGTTCATTGTTTTTGGGCGTTCATTTCTTGTTCTACCATGTTGGTTAGCTGCACAAACTCGGCCACCGAAAGCTGTTCGGGGCGGCGTGTAAACATCTCTTGTGCATAAAATTCGGGCGAGGCAGGCATGCCGGCAAATAGCTGACGAAGGCTAACGCGCAACATTTTGCGCCGCTGATTGAACACCGTTTTCACCACGCGCTTAAACAAAGCCTCGTCGCAACCAAGGTTTTCCACTTTGTTTCGCGTCATGCGGATAACGGCACTCTTTACTTTGGGCGGCGGATTAAACACCGTTTCGTCTACGGTAAAGAGATATTCCACATCGTACCACGCCTGAATAAGTACCGAAAGAATGCCATAGGCCTTTGTTCCTGGCTGCGAGGCAATGCGCAAGGCCACTTCGCGCTGTATCATTCCTGTGCAGCAGGGGATGAGATGCTTGTTGTCGAGCATCTTAAAGAATATTTGCGAGGAGATGTCGTAGGGGTAGTTGCCCGTCAGCACAAAGGGTTGGCCAGAGAAAACGCTGGCGAGGTCCATGCGCAGGAAGTCTTCGCCCAGCACGTTTTCTGCCAAAAGGGGGAAGTTTTTGTGCAGGAAGGCCACCGATTCGGTGTCTATTTCCACCACGCGTAGCGGCCTGTTCTTGGTGGCGAGATACTGGGTGAGCACGCCCATGCCTGGTCCTACTTCGAGAATGGGCAGCTCTGGGCATGCGTCTACGGTGTCGGCAATGCGTTGGGCAATGCCTAAGTCGGTCAAGAAATGCTGACCAAGATGCTTTTTGGGTCGTACAAGCTTCATCTTAAATATGTTGTTGCGTTTGCAAAGTTAGCAAAATATGGGGGGATTAGGGCTGTTTTGGGGGTGTTTTGTTTGGTGTGGGGCAGATGTTTTTTATGGGCAATGGCTTGTGCTAAGTGGTAAACTTGCCCTTGTTGCCGCATATTGTGGGCGCGAACGGCCGTTATCTCGGAAAAAAGTGTTTACTTTGCAGGCTGTAAGAATGATGTTTGGCCGTGACAGGATAACCAAAGACGAGCAGCCAGAGCGGTTCTCGCCCAGTGGCGGTATGCACAAATGCGCCGCATGTGGCCAAGCAAACGTAATTAGTAACATTCAAAAATCCACAACTTCATGATTAAAGTAGCATTCTTCGATGCCAAATCGTACGACGAGGTTTCGTTCAACAAGACGAATGCCGACTATGGTTTTGACATCCGTTATTATCAAGAACATCTCAATCTTAAAACCGTTCCGCTGGCCAAGGGCGCCGATGTGGTGTGCATTTTCGTTAATGCGGAATGCAATGCAGCCGTTATCGACGAGCTGATTAAGAATGGTGTGAAACTCATCGCCCTGCGTTGTGCGGGCTTTAACAACGTAGATTTGAAGGCGGCAAAAGGCAGGATAAAAGTTGTTCGCGTGCCTGCTTACTCGCCACATGCCGTTGCCGAGTATGCCGTTTCGCTGATGTTGGCCCTTAATCGTAAGATTTTCCGTGCCGTTAACCGCACACGCGAGGGCAATTTTGCCCTTAAAGGTTTGATGGGTTTCGACATGTACGGCAAGACGGCAGGCGTTGTGGGCATGGGCAGGATTGCAAAAGAACTGATAAAGATATTGCATGGCTTTGGGATGAAGGTGCTGGCATACGACCTTTACTCCGATATGGATTTTGCCAAGCGGTATGATGTGCGGATGGTTTCGCTGGACGAGCTGTACGCCGAGAGCGACATTATCTCGTTGCATTGTCCGCTTACGCCCGAAACAACGTTCCTTATCAACGCCCAAAGCATTGCAAAGATGAAACCGGGCGTGATGATTATCAACACGGGACGTGGAAAACTGATCCATACAGAGGACTTAATTGAGGGCTTGCGCACGAAACAAGTGGGGTCGGCAGGCCTAGACGTGTACGAAGAAGAGAAGAATTACTTTTACGAAGACCGCAGCGATAAGATTATCGACGACGATGTGCTTGCCCGTTTGTTGATGATGCCTAACGTAGTTCTTACTTCGCACCAGGCTTTCTTTACCGCTGAGGCGATGCACAATATCGCGCTTACTACGCTAGAAAGTATTAAGGAGTTTAGCGAAGGTAAGGAACTGACGAACGAAGTGATGGAGAAGTAGAGGGGAGGAGGAAGTGCCTTTGAGTTGCTGAGTTTCCGAGTTCGTTGGCTTGTTTGTCTTATTGAACGCACTAGCAAGCCTGCGGTTTACGCGCAGGTTAGCTTGGAAAAGTTCGGGGGATTGGGTAGCTTATCAACATGGAAAGACTTGAGCTTTGTGGCTCGAACAGCATTAAGTCTTACCGAAAAAGCAGAGGGGCTGCCATGTAGGCAGCCCCTCTTTCAGTCTTTAATGTTTGCTTGTTTTTGTATCTCAGTTACATCTCAGTTACATGGTTGCCATGTTTCTGATGCCCCATAACAAAGGCTTTAGGTCAAAGTTCAATGCCATTTCAGTTGCTTTGGGTTACATGCTAGTTACATACTACGCCCAAAATGGGATATAGCTATGCCTATTGTTTCCGTCAGAACTTTCTTCTTTGATTAGCTTTGCTTGCAAGGTATCTCTAATAATTCTTGAAGCCATTGGATAATTCTTGTCTTCTATGCCTAATCTAGAACGAAGAGACTGGTTAGTCATGCTTTCGTTGGAAACGTATTTAAGGCAAGCATGCTGGTAACACGCATTAATTCTTTCTGATTTATCTAGATTGGCAAATTTGCGATAGGCGTATATTGCCGCTATTGTTCGGGTTTCTTGAAGTTGAACACGAACAGGTGGCAATTGGTATAGTTCGACAAAAAAGATAGTCTTGTCCATACCACTGCCTTTCTCCTCACAGATACCCATTCTTCTCATGATGTCTGCGAGAGCATCATTCCTTGATTGGTATTCATCAATGAAACGTTCTACACTAATCAGTGGCTGTCCTGGGTTAGAAAACTCAATGCGGTCTGAGTATATTTCAATCATAGGGAATCCCTGTTCTGCAAAATCTTGATGGATAATCATGTTTGCAGTTAACTCGCGGATGGCGATTTCAGGATACATACGAGCATCTTTTCGTAAGGCTAAACCAATTTCTTCATTGGAAGGAAGCTGGCTGTTTGTCCATGAAACCATTTCTTCAAACCCTATGGCATAGCCTTTATCAAAGGCCTGTTCACGTATAGTTTCGACTTTGTTCTTACCTTTATAGACAATCACCCGCACCATTTTACGTTTTAATCCCTCAAAGTCTGAGAGGCGCTTAGCGAACAGAATGGCACCAAGTTCTGTAATACCATAACCAACTTCGTCTTTAATAATTAGACTTTCAGACAAGAATCTATCCAAGATACCATTTGCATCTTGTGGTAATGGCAAGTGCATCATGTCAAAATATGTTTCAGCACTGAGGTATGAAAAAATCTCTTGACCAGATAACCCTTCCTTTAAAACAATCTTTTCCAAAGGTTTCTGTCCGCCTTTCCAAATCTTAGCCTCCTTTGTTGGGTAGTCTTTTAACTTGCGCGTAATTGTTCCAACTCTAACATATGCCTCATGAAGAAAACTCACAGGACGGTTTGTAGTAGCTGGTATTTTGAAAATGCAGACATGTCCTTTGTCTTCATAATCGAAATCATCAATGATTTCAAAATCAATGCGAGGGTTTAAACGGGTAGATAGCCAAGATTCGAGTTCTTCATTGCCAACCATTTTCAGTTTGCCATGCAGATTTGTGCCAACCACATTGTGGCTCTCGTCATCTACACCAAATACAATGTAGCCGTATGGAACATTTTGAAGATAGGCACTATTGGACAGAGCAGAGATTCTTTCACCAATTTCTTCCTTTGAATGGAAGTTGTGTTTGAACTCCAACCATTCGGTTTCTTTGGGTCTTGCTGTTAGTGCATCAATTAATTTCTTAAACTCTATATAGTCCATTTTCGCGGATGTGTGGCGTTTGATTTATATGTATTTGCTCATACACCTTATTTATATAGCGCATTATGCAGATAGCTAACGCGACTGATATGGATGCCAACATCGGATATTCCTGGTAGCATGTCGCGTTTCATGTCGTGGTAAACGCTCACCACTAGGCTGTCGCCTTCGCGCAAATCGTGCTTGGCTATGGGGTAGCTGTATTGGTAATAGCTGATGCCACGCGAGAGACGGGTGCCGTCGGGCTTGCTGAACGTGCAGTTGATGGTGTCTGTCAGCTCTTTGTTGCCAGGCACAATGCGTTGCTTAACGATGAGTGTGGCCGCCGTAAATGGGTAAGCGCCATTGATGCGCACGTCTAGTTGCTGGGCGAATACCCCACCTTGATGAAGTCGGGGAACGTAAAACTTCAAGGTATCGTTCTTCTCCCATCCGCTCACCGACGTGTGACTGTATCGGTGGTAGACGGTGTCCATGCTGCATGCGCTAACAACGGCGACTGCAAGAGCCACCAACGCGCCTTTCACTAAACGCTTCATCGGCTTGCTATTCTTGTTTTTGCGGTTGGTTATTCGACGGCGAACCTCCTCTTCGTTGGTTGTCGCGACGATGCCTGTTGCCGTTATTCTCTTGTCTGCCCTCTTGTGCACGTGGCTGTTGCGGCCTTTGACGGCGTTTGTCGGGCTGTTGTTCGCGCTGACGCTGCTGTTCCTTGCGTTGTTGCGGAGCACCATTTTGGGGTGCAGAAACATCGCGCTTGTCGCCCTTGGGCTTGCCGTTAGCGGGGCGTTTCGGGCGTTTCGACTTGTCGAATCGGCTCAGGTCGGCATTCGCCAAGAGGTCGATAGGCTTGTCGGCATGCTGCTTGTGGCGTTCCTCTTCGAGCGAATCGGGCTTTTCGCCGCGGCGATTCATCTCGATAATAGCCCTTGCACGTTCGGCCGTGATGGTAACTAGGTTCGCGGCGAGGTTCTTATCGGTGGAGTAGGTAACCGTTCCGGCTAGAATATCTGTTTTGAAAACGAAGTGTTCGGCATCGCCCGTGTGCAGCGAAACCTCTTTGCTTGGCATGCGTTTGGCGGCCTCCACGTAGTTGTCTACCTCGTAATTAAGGCAGCATTTCAGCTTACCGCACATGCCGGCAAGCTTTTGTGGGTTGAGAGATATGTCTTGAAAGCGGGCCGCATTGGTGTTAACCGACACGAAATTTTTGTTCCATGTGGCACAACACAGCTCTCTTCCGCAGGGACCAGTGCCGCCTATGCGCCCTGCTTCTTGGCGTGCGCCAATCTGTTTCATTTCGATACGCACGTGAAAAGTGTCTGCCAGCACCTTAATAAGCTGTCGGAAGTCTACTCTTTCATCTGCAATGTAGTAGAAAATGGCCTTGTTTCCGTCGCCTTGATACTCTACATCGCCGATTTTCATCTTCAAACCCAGGTCTTTTGCTATCTGTCGGCTCTGTATCATCGTGTCGTTTTCGCGACTCTTAGCCTCTTCGTACTTGTCTAGGTCTACGGGTTTGGCCAAGCGATAGATGCGTTTGATGTCGTCGGCCGACTTTAAGTTGGCCTTCTTTATCTGCAAAGCCACGAGCCTTCCCGTAAGCGTAACCACGCCAATGTCGTGTCCTGGGCTTGCTTCCACGGCCACCATGTCGCCTTTTGTAAGCTGTAAGTTGTTCACGTTGTGGTAATAACCCTTGCGCGTATTTTTGAATTGCACCTCAACAAGGTCGGTTTTGTCGGGGTCGTTCACCACGTCGGCCAGCCAATCGTATGTATTTAGTTGGTGGTCTGAACGGCAACAGCCCCCACAGCATCCGCCGTGGTCGCAGCCGTTGGCCACCTTGAACTTCATATTTCTGTAATCCATTTGTTCGTTTTGTTTTATATATTGACGGCAGGATGTTGGCCTTGGTGGGCGAAATCCTGTCGGAGAGTGCTATTTTTAAGTTGGCTCGAACCTGCGCTTTGCCTCTGCAATGCGTGCGGGAGGATGCTTGAACGAGCCACGGTTGAACCGCCTTTTATGCCTTCTTGATGTAGAGAATCATGTTGATAGCATAGTCGAAGAACACCACTTTGGCGTTGGCGTTCTGCGAAATGTCGCGGATGCAGCGGTCGATAAGTTCGGAAATCTCCACGATATTCTCTTCGTTTACGAAACGTGCAAAGTTTCTGGCGAAGTTTTCTTCTTCGCGCGACATGTACACGAGGTCGGCAATGCCGAAGTTGAACATGAAGTTTTCGCGCATCAGACGTGCAAAGTAGGTCAGCATGCGCTTTTGTTTCTCGCGCCCATAGGTGGCCACGGCATCGCTCCAACGGCGCAGCTCGCGTATGTTTCGTTGGTAAGCCAGCCGCATCAGCATGATAAACATGTCCAAAAACTGCTTGTTCTCGTTGTCTACGCTAAGTTCGGCCAGGGCGTTAGTCCAACTTCCGTTGGCTAATCGGGCCACCCGGCGCGCGTCTTCGGGCGTTATGTTGCGCTTTTGTATCAGTGCTTGCTGCATGTCGTGCACTGCGATGGGCGGCAAGTCGATGCGTTGGGCGCGGCTCTTGATGGTTTCGAGCAGCTGTTCGGGCTCTTGACACACAAGGATGAAGAGCGTTTGGGCAGGCGGTTCCTCCAAAAGCTTGAGCAACTTGTTGGCACATTCTTGGTTCATACGTTCGGCAAGCCACACCACAGCCACCTTATATCCCCCTTGACTCGACTTCATACTGAGGCGTTTCATCAGCAAGTCGCTTTCTCCAACGCCCATCTGGGCCTGTTGGTTGGCGGCATCCATCTGGTCGAGCCAAAGGTCTATCGAGGGATAAAGCGTTGTTTGCAACATCTCTCGCCACTGTGGGGCGAAGTCGTCGCTGTTCATCTTGTGCTCGCTCGACGTTCCTGCGGGGCGAATAACGGGGTAAGAGAAGTGCAGGTCGGGGTGTTCAAAGCGGCGCATCATGGCGCAAGCGGCGCATTCGCCGCAAGGAACATCGCCTTCTGCATGGCGTTCGCAAAGCAAGTACGAGGCAAGCGCCAAGCCCAAGGCCAGTTTTCCGCTGCCAGAAGGGCCGCAGAGCATCAGCGCATGGGGCAAACGGTTGTTGTGCACCATGCTTACGAGTCGACGTTTAACGTCGTCTTGCCCAATTACGTCGTTCCAGTTCATAACAGTTTTTTGGCCACTTCGCAGATTGAATCGACCGCCGATACGGTGTAAAAGTGAATGCTGGGCACACCTTTCGCATAGAGTTCGCGACATTGTTGCGTGGCCCATTCCACGCCCAATGCCTTTGCATCGTCGTCGGTTTTGCACTTAACTATTTCGCTAGCCAAGGCCGTTGGCAGGTCGCAGTGGAATGTACGGGGTATAACCGTTAGCTGTCCCAGCTTGGCAAAGGGCTTAATGCCCGGCACGATGGGTATGGTAACGCCCTTTTGGCGTGCCTTTTCCACGAAGTCGAAGTACTTCTGATTGTCGTAAAACAGCTGTGTAACGGCGTATTTCGCCCCTAGTTGCTGTTTACGGAGCAAGTAATCGATGTCCATATCAAGGTTGGGCGCCTCCTCGTGTTTCTCTGGATAGCACGCCACCCCATACTCGAAACTTTCGCCAGGATGCTTCATGGCCGTTCCATCGGCAAAAAATCCCTCGTTAAAGTGGTTCACCTGCTCGATAAGTTCGGTGGTATGAGCGTGTCCGTTGGGCGTTGGCGTGAACATTCTGTCGTCTCGCGCCTTGTCGCCACGTAGCAACAGCAGGTTCTGAATGCCCAAAAACTGCAAGTCCAGCAATTCGTATTCAATGCTTTCAATCGTTGCGCCGCTGCAAATGATGTGCGGAATAACGGGTATGGCATAGCGTTGCTGTATGGCCGCAGCAATGGCAATGGTGCCAGGACGTCGGCGAATGCGTTCGCGTTCGTACTGTCCGTTGTCCAATTGGCGATAAACATACTCGCTGTTATGGGTAGTTATGTTGATGTAGCTGGGGCAAAACTCGCGCAAGCGGTCGATGGTACGAAACAATTGTGCCGTGCCGTTGCCTTTGAGTGGTGGCAGCACCTCGAACGAAATGGCCTTGGCTGCTGCCTTTTTATTTAGGAAATCACTTACTTTCATCTTTATCTGGTGTTTGGGTGGCGTGGTGTCGCCCCCTGTTCCCCCTTGTTTGGCATGTCCGCTAGTGGCGTTTGTTGCATCTTGGGGATAGAAAACAAATACGCCTAGCTACTTCCGCCGTGCGTTTATGCTTGCGGATGCAGCCAATTTGTGCCGAATGGTTGTGTGCCAATGTGCCGAGCGACGATTGTAGAATGGGCAAACAAAGACAACTTGTTATGCAAAGTTGCCGCCAACGAGCGCAATGAAAACTTGTTTTCAAATTGCCGAGTGCAGCACAACTTATGCAAAGTTACAACATTTTTTTCGCTTATTGATGTTACGCTTTGCCTTTGTTGTATTTTAGCACAGAATGCTTACGTTTTGTCTTTGCCTTCTCATGTAGGTTTATTCTGCATGGTCCTAATTGAAACGCACACCTCATCCTTCTCCCTTCTTCATTGGGATAAGGTGACAATTTGCTTTGTTGCGGCATGGAATATCATTCTCCTATCCTTTTAGAAAAAGAACGAGGAGTGAGGTTTGTTTAGTTTCGCTTGCTTTACTTTTCTTCAGTAAAGTCTACGTATTCGCCTTCGTTTTGTTCGAAAATCTTTTGGTTCATTCGCTCAGATGTGCGACTGTCGATAATCACTTCGCCCGCTTTGCCTGCGCGTTGCGACCCATTGGTGGCAGAAGCGGTGGTGGCGTTGTTGAATTGGCGCATGGTTTGGCGCACGGATTTTATGATACGCCTAAACGTTAGCAAGAAAGCTATCAGCGCAACAAACAACACCGATAGCAAAAGCACGCCTATCGACTTCAATATAAAATCCATTGCTATTGTTTTTTAGTGGCGTTGACATAGGCCGACAGCACTACATACCACGCAATGATGATGGCAAAGGCCAGCACTTTAAAGATAACGAGCAGCGGTATGCAGCTAAGTACGAAGATGTATTTCACCTCGTTGCCCTTCCAGCCCCAGTGCTTAAATTTGAGTGCAAACATAGGTAGCTCGGACACAAGCAGCCAACAGTTGAGCAACATCAAGGCGATGAGCGCGAACGGTGCCCAATTTACAGCTTGCATCTGGCTGTCGAGTCCCAACAAAAGCGACCCCCAAAACAGGGCATTGGCAGGTGTTGGCAGTCCGATGAATGATGTTGTCTGCCGTTCGTCAAGGTTAAACTTGGCCAAACGGAGGGCGGAAAAGGCTGTCATCAGAAAGGCAACGAAAGGTATATAGCCCGTAATTTGCCACCGATAAACGCTTCCGAAGGGGTAGTCTAAAACTGAAAGTTGCTGAAAAAGCATCACCGAAGGGGCTAAGCCAAAGGTGATGACATCGGCAAGCGAGTCGAGTTCTTTGCCAATGGGCGCAGAAACATGGAGCAAACGCGCCGACATGCCATCGAAAAAGTCGAACACAGACCCGATGACAATAAAGAGGAGGGCGAGCCACAAGTCGCCATAAATGGCCGCAATGATGGCGATGCAACCCGAAATGAGGTTGCAGCAGGTTATGGTGTTGGGTATGTGGCGTGTTATTTTGTTTGCCATTGGCTGTGTTCCTTATTATTTAAGCTTGGCCAAAACGGTTTGGTCGCCCGTGGTAAGTTGGCCCATCTTTACGCATATCTCGGTGCCCAAGGGGAGGAATACGTCGACGCGCGACCCCAGTTTGATAAAGCCGAGGTGTTCGTCGATATAGCAATCTTCGCCAGGTTTGGCGTAAGTAACGATGCGGCGTGCCATTGCTCCCGCAATTTGGCGGCAGAGAATGTCCACTCCGTCGGGCGTAGTTATCACCACATCTGCATGTTCGTTCTCCTCGCTTGCTTTGGGTAACCATGCCTTATGGAAGTTTCCGTCTTTGTGTTCTACCTTCTTTACCTTGCCGTCAACGGGGAACCAGTTGGCATGAACGTTGAAAAGACTCATGAAGATTGACACCATGATGCGGCGATCGTGGAAGTAAGTGTTCTCGTCCACCTCTTCTATTACGACTATTTTTCCATCGGCTGGCGCAACCACCACTTTCTCCGTGTCGCCATTGAACACGCGTATGGGGCAGCGGAAGAAGTTGATAATGATGCCATAGGCAATGCCGTATATCACCAAGAACGTCCAAAACGCCACTTTACACTCGAAAAACACCCATAAAAGAGGTGCTACGATGGCAAGTACGATGAACCCAAGCGCCAGGGTTTCAGTGCCTTCGCGGTGTATTCTAATCTTCTTCAGTTTCTTTATTTTATTGACCATTCGCGGTAGTTGCTGTTAAATGTGGTTGCAAAGATAATGATTTTTAACGCATTAGGCAAGTTTGTGTAACTTTTTCTTTATACTCTCGGTAAGAAATAGACAAATTTAACGTAAAAGGCTATGCGTTTTACATGGTTTTTGGAGAGCAACAAACCTATTGGGCAAGAATATAAATGCAGGCCTATTATTTACGTAATGGTCTTGCACGCCTTTGATGGCTAATAGTGTCGAGCCAGCAAATAACAACCATTGCCCCACACAGCACGAGCGTTTGCGAACTTGTGTTTAGCCTCAATCCTGCACAAACTGCAACCTCCATCGCGTTTGTTACTTGCTACAACCCCTTCAATTAACCATGAATAATAAAACCATCCAGAACAAAAGCTGATAGAAAAAATTAGCATTATGCTTAAACCCGCTAAAAGCATAGCCACTATTTGCATGCGCAGATGTTTATCGATACTGTTAAATTCAGTATCATTGTTTTACAAAACGTACTTTCAAAAACAAAGATTCTAGCGCAAATTAGGGCTAAAAAGTGCAATATTTTGTCCAAATTTCCACTATTTGCGTTTTGCTTTACATCGAATTTAAGCGCAAAACCGCCTTTTTGTACCTTTTTGGCGTTCTATTTGGCGTTTGGCTCGCCGTTTTTCGCCTCCCCAAAAACCGCTTTTTAGTGGTAAAAACCCACTTTTTACACCACTTTTCAGTCCAAAAACACGTAACTCACTTATCAAATTTTGGACAAAGGGCTCCTCTTCAATCTGCAAAATGCAGCACTTTGTTCTGCGTTTTGCTGCATTTTACCTTGCGTTTTGCAGGAGATAGCACTGCGTTTTGCATGAGTTAGCACTGCGTTTTGTAGGAGTTAGCACTGCGTTTTGCATGAGTTAGCATCGCGTTTTGATGCAAATAGCCCGAAAATTCATAAAAAATGCGGTTTATCTCTACTAAATTCCGCTTTGCCAAGATGCACCATCCTACTTCTTTTTATACAAAACCAAACCCTCGCGAGAATGGATTATTTGCAAGCGAGTGGGAAAGTTGGTGATAAAAAAGCCACTCACAATGTTAAAATGTATGCCATATATTTTACATTTCACCAAGGCCCGCTATTATAAACTAGAATGAAACAACAATTATAGTCAAACAGAATTGCTTTTGGAAAATAGTTGTTAGAAGAACGCAAGACGTGCGTAGCATGGCATCAATAAATCCTTACGCAGAGGAAAAGGAGCACTTTTTGTTTGCTTACGATGCACCTAGGGTTTTCCAAATCCATTTCTGTTTGACTATAAACCCAAATTGGTGATTAGACCACAATGTTTTAAAACTTCTTATTTGTGTGTTGTTTCCTAACAGCTTTTATTTTCTTGTCGGCACCTTGTCTGTCTTTCTAACTTGACGTAGCCCGCTACGCCTGCATTACAAAGACAGCCAATCTGCTCGACAATAAAACAAAATCTGTTTAGTCTCTAAAGACCGATTTGGGTTAAAGGAAATAAAAAAAACGCCCCGATGTAAAGCCGTCTTAGCATATTTTGTTCAGACAGCTTTTACACGGAGCGTAGTTTTTTAGAGGGTTTTACTACATATTCTCACATTGTTCGTCGCCATGTACGGGTATCTTGGCATCTTTATCGGTTTTTTCAGCCTTATAACCAAACTTCTCGAATGCCTTTTGCAACTTCTCTTCAGTAGTCTTTTTAGGGTCGAAGGTTATGAAAACCTTTTGGGCCTCAACATCTGTTTTAATTTCTTTCACCCCTTTTTCAAAGCGAATATTGCCTTTAATTTTGGCTTCGCAACTTTGGCAATGCATCTGCGGAGTGGTGGTAAACACAACGGTTTTAAAATCCTTGGCGGCAGCAATCATGGCTACCACACAAAGCAGCATCGTAAAAAATAACTTCTTCATGTCTTTGTTTGTTTATGGGCGGTGGCCGAACTAGCGTTCAGCACACCCACCCTTAGTGATGATATTTATTCTATTTTATGATTCAAAGGAGTTGTTAAGGGCAGGCACTAAACATTCAGTATTGCGGCATTAGCGCTACTGTGCCATTAAAGGCGTTGCCCCAGATTAATTCGGATGCCAATATAAGCCATCGCCCCTTGCACGGGTCCGTAAACCATTGTAGGTTCAAAGCTGTTAGCCCATGGATTACTAAAGCCAACAATGGGATTATTTTGCTTATAATTAGTGAGATTTTCGCCACCCACATACACTGAGAAATGTTTGAAATAACGCGTAACCTGCGCGTTGAGCTGTGGATAAGCCTTAAAATTGGGCTGCCACGAGAGATTACCCGATGCCGTGGTGTAAGGTTGTGGCATTCTGCCACCCCCATTCAACACCGCCGTTGCATCAAATTGCCATAGTGCAAGCGGTGTTTTGTAGCTAGCAGTGAGCAGAGCTTTATACCTACTTTGCAACGGTTTCCACAAAAGTTGTCGGCCATAAGTGGTTTTAACGAGATTATAACGATAGGCGGCTGTAAGCTCAAGACTATTGAAGAAAAGATACGAAGCATCTACTTGGAAAGTGTGCGAGTAGCTTTTACCATTAAGATTGGTGATGTGCAGTTCTTCGGGATTGGAGTCGTAGTCTATTATAGCCTGCTCTAAGAAGTGGGTGTAATAATAATCGGCGTTCAGCTTAAGTGCCTGTTTGCCTATGGGGATAACAAAACTTAGACTGCTGCCATAGTTCCATGCCGCTTCTTGTTTTAAGTCGTCTATAATAAGCCGACGCCCAGAAGCCATCAGGTAATTGTTTTCGGCCAGTGCGTGCGGGCTACGATAACCCTTGCCGGCCGAAAGACGAACGGTGAGGAACTGTGCGGGCATCCATTTAAGGTGAAAACGCGGGGTAAAGAACGTGCCATACACATTGCTATGATCTAAGCGCAAGCCGGCCATCGCCACGAGATGATTGTTGAGATTGTAAGTGTATTGCACGTATGCGCCAGGTGTTGTCTCGCTTTCTAAACCCCGTTCCATGGGATAGAGGTTGCCATAATTAGCAGCAACAGCACCTAAAGGCAAAGTTAAGCTTTGGCGCAGATAATCGTGATTAAGACTCAAACCGGCAGAGAGATTGTGTTTGGGTGTGAAATCGGTTTCGAACACTAGCGATGCATAGGCACTTTTCTCGTTCACATCATATTGTTTTATGCCATAAAGTGCGTCTTGTTTATGCAGAGAGGCGTTAGCCAGTAAGGCGATGTTTGTGCCATGTGCGGCATTAAGTATAAAGGCATGTTTCATATAAGCCTCGTATCGCTGTGTGCCAATGTCAATTCGGTAGGGTGCTGTGCCGCCATACAAGGGCAAAGCACCAGCTACTTGCCCGTTGGTTCGATCCTCTTTTAAGAGCGATAAGCCAGCATGTAGCATGTAGTTGCCCGTTTTCCAAAACCAGCGGTTTTGCAAGTTGAACTGTTTAACCTGGGGGTCGTCTTGAAATCCATCGCCATTACCATCGCTATGGTTCCAATTATTCTCGAAGTGCGCCAATATTTCTGTGCTAAGATTTTTATTGCCGTTGATGTGAATGTTGCCATCTGCATTGGCTTCAACTTTCCCCATGGTGCTGCCATAGAGATTTAGCGAGAGTCCTTTTTCGTCTTCTGGCTTTACATATTCCACATTTATTTGTCCGGTCATGGCTTCGTATCCATTCTTCACCGACGAATTGCCTTTGCTCACCTGCATGCTTTTCATCCAGTTTCCGGGCACATAGCCCAAACCATAAGGCAATGCAGCACCGCGAAAGTTAGGCATATTCTCGGTTAGCATTTGCACATAAGTGCCACTCAGGCCCAACATTTTTACTTGCTTAGCGCCGGTGGTGGCATCGGTGTAGTTTACATCTACCGAAGGATTGGTCACAAAGCTCTCGCCAAGGTTGCAGCAAGCGGCCTTAAAAAGTTCGTCGCGCGAGATGTCTTTGCCGTTAAGTGCGCCTTTAAACGGGCGCATGGTTGCCTTACGACTTGTAATAGTGACGTTAGACAGGGTGTGTTCTTTCATTATTGCAGCAGAATCGGCGGTTACTTGCTGTGCTGCAGCGGGCATAACAAACAGGAGTGAGATGCCCGATAAATATATCATCTTATTCATTTGGTTTGATTTTGTTGTTTATAAAGTTGATGATACCACAAACCACGGCTCCAAAACTGGTGGTACTTTGCGCCTACGCCTACCTTAGTGGCCTAATCAAAAAAACGATTAAAGACAGGTAATGGTTGCCCATAAGACTAGACGCTTGCGTGCACAAGCTAAACAACCCACAGCAAAAAGCGAGGATTTGGTATCAAAAGCGTTGATAATTTGGCACAATTATCCCTTCTTGCATGCCGCAAAAAGGCACAAAAGGCCTGCCATTACTTAACTTTGAAGCAACGGGGAAACAACGAAATCAAATTAAAAGTGTTGTAAGCAGCCGGAGATATTGCCGTTTTGTGCCATGCACAAGCGGGTGCGACATTCTCCAAGACGCCCTTGCACAAACGGGCAAAGGCAACAAGTTGTAGTGTGTTACAAGCTGCGGAAGCAACGAAAGCAACACGGGCTGCAGATGATGAAAACCAGTTGGTGCCATGTCTGTGGGCGACAAGGTTTTTATTTGCAGCCTCATGCAATGGCTAGCATCAGCATCATTGCAATGCCTTTTAGAAGACTGATGGGCAACAGACACATTACCAGTATGTTCGCACACCACGGTCATGATGCCCGAACCAATCCACACAATCATTAAAGAGAGTATGAAGGAGAGTATTATGTTTGTTGATTTCCTCATCATTAATCACTGCAAAGTTAAGTATTTTTTCTCTAACAACCTAAACTTTGCTCACTTTTCAATTCTTTTTCGGCCATTCCCCCTGCGCATAGCCGTTAGTTGCAACATGTTGCGCACACATAAGCGCATTTTAGACCATGCTGCAACGCCTTTTTAGGACATTGTTTTTTTTTGCTTTCGCTTGCTGATGTGGATTAAATGGCGTAACTTTGAAGGTGATTTTTTAATTCGTCAGGAAACAAGAAAGACAAATGGAAGACTTCGTTCACCTTCACGTACACACATATTATTCTATACTCGACGGACAATCGAGCATACAACGCCTTGTGGATAAGGCCATAGCCAACGGCATGGGCGGTATGGCACTGACCGATCATGGCAACATGTTCGGCACGAAAGAGTTTTTTAACTACTGCAAAAAGGTTAACGGCAAGCGCAAAGAAGAAGGGCTGCCCGAATTTAAGCCTATCATCGGCTGTGAAATGTATGTGGCACGGCACCGCAAAACAGACAAGGTGAAGGAGAATGGAGACATGAGTGGCTACCACCTGATTGTGCTGGCGAAGAACTATAAGGGGTATAAGAACCTGATAAAGCTGGTGTCGCGGGCGTGGGTAGACGGCTATTACATGCGACCCAGAACCGACCGCGAAGACTTGGAAACCTATCACGAGGGACTGATTGTTTGTTCGGCTTGCATCGCCGGCGAGGTTCCACGCAAGATTTTGAAGAACGACATCGAAGGCGCACGCGAGGCTGCGCAGTGGTATCACCGCGTTTTTGGCGACGACTACTACTTGGAGCTGCAACGCCACGAGGTGAAAGACCCGCATATAAGGGCCAACAGAGAGGCGTACCCGCTGCAACAACGTGCCAATAAGGTGATGTTGGAAATGGCGGAAGAATTGGGTATCAAGGTGGTATGCACGAACGATGCCCACTTTGTGGACCAAGAGAACGCCGAGGCACACGACCACTTGCTGTGTTTGTCGACAGGTAAGGACCTAGACGACCCCACGCGCATGCTATACTCTAAGCAAGAGTGGTTTAAAACGCGCGAAGAAATGAACGAGGTGTTTGGCGATTTGCCCCAAGCCATGCGCAACACGGTGGAGATATTAAATAAGGTGGAAACCTACTCGATAGACCATTCGCCCATTATGCCTTTCTTCCCCATACCAGAAGATTTCGGAACGGAGGAACAATGGCGACAACGTATATCGGAAAAAGAACTGTACGACGAGTTTACATCCGACGAAAACGGACAGAACCAGCTGCCACCCGAAGAGGGAGAGGAGAAAATTAAGAAACTGGGTGGATACGAAAAGCTGTATCGAATAAAGTTCGAGGCCGACTATCTGGCCAAACTGGCATACGATGGGGCTAAGAAACTATATGGCGAGCCGCTTACAGAGGAAGTGCGCGAACGTGTGAACTTTGAACTGCACATTATGAAAACAATGGGCTTTCCAGGCTACTTCCTTATCGTGCAAGACTTTATCAACACGGCACAGGACGAACTGGACGTGATGGTAGGACCTGGACGTGGGTCGGCGGCAGGCTCTGTTGTGGCTTATTGTTTGGGCATAACGAAGATAGACCCCATCAAGTACGACTTGCTTTTCGAACGTTTTCTTAACCCCGACCGTATCTCGTTGCCCGATATTGATACCGACTTCGACGATGACGGACGCGGGCGCGTGCTGGAATGGGTGGAAGATAAGTACGGACATGACAAGGTGGCGCACATCATTACCTACGGAACGATGGCCACGAAAAACTCTATTAAGGACGTTGGACGTGTGGAAAAGGTGCCGCTGAAGATTGTGAACGACTTGTGTAAGCTTATTCCCGACAAGCTGCCCGATGGGTTGAAGATGAGCGTTGCCAATGCCATTAAGGCTATTCCAGAGCTGCGCGAGGCGGAGGCATCGGCAGATGAGGGGTTGCGCAACACCATGATGTATGCCAAGATGTTGGAAGGCACGGTGCGCGGAACGGGCATTCATGCCTGTGGAACAATCATCTGTCGCGATGCGATAAGCGATTGGGTACCCGTTTCTACTGCCGAAGATAAGGCCGACCCTGGACATAAGTTGCTTTGTACGCAGTATGACGGGCATGTTATCGAAGAAACGGGGCTTATCAAGATGGACTTCTTGGGACTGAAGACACTTTCCATACTGAAAGAGGCCGTGGAAAACGTGCGCATATCTACGGGAAAGACCATCGACTTGGAGAAAATACCCATCGACGATGCCAAAACCTACCAGCTTTATTGCGAGGGAAGAACCATCGGAACATTCCAATTTGAGTCGGCTGGCATGCAGAAATACTTGCGCGAGCTGCAACCTTCGGTGTTTGAAGACCTCATTGCCATGAACGCCCTTTATCGTCCGGGGCCAATGGACTACATTCCCGACTTCATTGCGCGTAAACGCGACCCATCGAAGGTGAAGTACGACATCCCTTGCATGGAGAAGTATCTTAAAGATACGTACGGCATTACGGTGTATCAAGAGCAGGTGATGTTGTTGTCTAGGCAACTGGCCAACTTTACTCGCGGACAGAGCGACACGCTGAGAAAGGCAATGGGTAAGAAACTTATTGCGCAGATGGATAAGTTGGAAACGCTGTTCTACGAGGGCGGAATGAAAAACGGACACCCAAAGGAAGTGCTCAACAAGATTTGGGAAGACTGGAAAAAGTTTGCTTCGTACGCCTTTAACAAGAGTCATGCCACGTGTTACTCGTGGGTGGCTTTCCAAACGGCGTACTTCAAAGCGCATTATCCGGCCGAATATATGGCTGCCGTGATGAGTAGAAACCTTGCCAACATATCGGAAATAACCAAGTTTATGGACGAATGTAGGGTGATGGGCATTAAGACGTTGGGGCCAGACGTGAACGAGTCGCGCTTGAAATTCAGCGTGAACAAGCATGGCGAGATACGTTTTGGGCTTGCCGCCATCAAGGGAATGGGCGATGCGGCGGCTCAGGCCATCATTCAAGAACGCGAAAAGAATGGGCCTTACACTTCGGTGTTCGACATGGTGCAACGCGTGAACCTGAGTTCGGTGAACAAGAAAGCCATTGAAAGCTTGGCGCTAAGCGGCGGTTTTGACAGCTTGGGCATTGCGCGCGAAAGCTATTTCGGGACAGATAGCAAGGGGGCTACCTTTATAGATAACCTCACTCGCTACGGACAGCTGTTCCAAATGGAGCAACAGCAGATGAAAAATTCGCTGTTCGGTGCCAGTAATGCCGTGGAAGTGAGCACTCCGCCCGTGCCACAAGCAGAGCGTTGGAGTAGCATTGAGCGCCTGAACAAGGAGCGCGACTTGGTGGGGATTTACCTTTCGGCGCATCCGCTAGACGATTATAAGATTGTGTTGCAGTCTATGTGTAATACGGGATGCAACGAACTGGAAGACAGAATGGCCTTGGTGCAGAAAGCCGAGGTTACATTGGCGGGGATGGTGACCAACACGCGCTCGGCTGTTACTAAAACGGGGAAACCTTGCGGCTTTGTAACCATCGAAGATTATTCGGGTTCGGGCGAGCTGGCTTTCTTCGGCGAAGAGTGGGGAAGGTGGAATGGCATGTTTGAAGTGGGCAGAACGCTTTTCGTGAAGTGCCGATTTACGCAGAAATATCCCACTAGTGCGTTTGTTGACTTGCAGGTGGCGAACATCGAATACTTGCAAACCACGTTTGACAAACGGGTTGAACGGTTTACGATTCAGGTGGACAGCGCGCACGTTGACCAAACGGTTGTGAACGATATTGTAACAATGGTGAGCGACAGTCCTGGTCAGACGCAGCTTTATTTTGAAGTCTACGACAGCGAAAGTAACAATACGCTGCTGTTAAAGGCCAGCATTCCGCCAATAAGGGTGGGGCGAACGCTGGTTAATTACGTTGAAAGCGACCCGCACATGAACTATAAGGTGAACTGATTTGGCAGATGTAGTGACAAATTTACACATCGCTGACAGCCTTTCTGCCGAAAGAGGATGGGCGTTGCCATTTTTGTTACCATATATATAAGGTGTAAGACGTGGACATTAGCTGCCTTAAAGGCATTTTGAAAGAAAACAGAATGCCTGCGATGCGCATTTTGTGGCACGGTGTTTGCATTGAGCTAATTGGACAAAACAAACCCAATAGAGATTAATAACAAATAAAAAAGGAATACATCATTATGGAAGTAAAAATCACATCAGAAAACTTCGAGAGTTATAAGAATGGCGAATTGCCATTGGTTGTTGACATTTGGGCTACATGGTGCGGCCCCTGCAAGATGGTTGGCCCCATCATCTCTGAGTTGGCTGACGACTACGACGGCAAGATTGTTGTAGGAAAGTGCGACGTAGAAGAGAATAACGAGGTTGCCGCAGAGTTCGGTGTGCGTAGCGTTCCCACCATCCTGTTCTTCAAAGGCGGAGAGTTGGTAGACAAATTCGTTGGTGCAACCAATAAGGAAACGCTCGACGCGAAGTTCCAGGCTCTGCTGTAACTCTACCTTTAATGGTGAGAAACCAAAATGAAGTGCAAGACGCCCGATGCGTGTCTTGCACTTTTTGTATGCTCGGCATGGGCATTGTGTAACGGGCGTAGGGTTCAATTCCGTGCAAATATAGGGCGTAACATAGCCAAATATGTTGGAAAGCACTGAAAAACTGCTCTAAAAAGGAGGAATAATGTAAAGTTGTTTTATCAATATACATCGTTTATGTTTGTTCTGTCTTTTTGGCATATTGCCTTTGCGGACTAAGTTTGCAATGGCTTGCGTATCTGTGTGTACGATATGTTGTTATGCGGAAGTTAAGAAAATATAACACCACATTAATATGCGTAAAATTGAGAATATTTCGAGATAAAACCATTGTTGTTTGTAAAATATTGACTAACTTTGTAGCATAAAATGGGGCGCGAGGTGATTTTAAGTGCGCCATTTTATCATGTAAAGAAATCGCCAGCCGTGCAAAACACGAGAGAATGGAGAGCGATTGCCTTATGAAACACGGCTGCAATGCCGGTGGAAGATAGAGAAGAGTTTTTAGAGAGCGATGAGAGTTAGGCCCATGAAAAGCAACGACACATCGAAAAAAGGACTCGAACTCGGTTTTAAGAAAACAGATATAACTCGTAGTAGGCGAAAGCCACAATAAAAGTTCGGGGAAGTATCATGATGACATAAATTAAATAAAGGTATCTAGTATGAAAATGTACGATGTTCTACGGGGGCGTTTTAGCTATCCGTTATTGCTAATCATAGCCTTATTTTTGGCTTGGCGAGGTGCGCCGCTGTCGGCGCAGAACGCAACGATCAGCCCAGAAATGGGAAACCTGGTGGCAGCTTATACTTGGGGAGTTAGTGAAGTGGGCTTTGAACGCGGACTTTCTGCGCTTTGGCAACACAAACAACTGCCTATAACCTATTCCACATCCGACGCGCCAACACTGTCGAAAGACGGTGTGATGGGTAACCATACCTGTAACTTTCACTATTATGCTAAAAAAGACGGACACGGTGTGCCGGGGCCACGTAAGTTAATTCATTTTGCAGGCAAACACCCAACTTACACTTGCTTGGCCCTGCCCCACGGCTACACGATACAGGGGTATAGAATTGTTATCAAAAACAACTTAAAGACACCCGATGACAATCCGCTATTCGACATCCTGGGAGGAAAAGTGCCTTTCGGGCGACTAAAGGATTGGACGTTCGGCGAAGTGGAGAAATCGAATGTTATTCTTTCAGGAGCACCAGTTAATCCCACTTTCAAACCCGGATATAGCGTAACCCTATCTGCAAGCAACGTGAGCAATACCAACACGTTTACCATCGAAAGGCACGGCACAGACCTGGGCCATATCCTTTACTTCTGCCTCGCGGGAAATACAGGGAATGGACGTACAGCAGCATTTACCTACGAAAGCATTGAACTTTGGTTCACGGCCAACACCAACTTCGAATACAAACTGCAACCGGCCATGGAATATACCAAGGCAGTTAGCCTCTCGGCCAACGACATGCCGTTGGGAAAGATGGACTTGGGAGAACTGAAAAGCCGAACGAAGAACGGAAGGACCTACTTCTGTTACGACCAAGACGAAAGCCGAGAAGTGATGGCAACAGTGAACCTCTTTGAAGAAGGGGCGCACAATGCCGGCACTTGGAGTGCGAACCACGGACAAAAGAAGATACGCGTGGTGGAAAGTAACAACGAACCCTGGTATATCTTGAAGGACGGAACCTACTATGTGGAGGCACCTAACTCCGCTATGGTGAGGTCTAAGGATGGAGAAACGAAAATGTCTGTGGGATATAGGATAGTGGGGGCGAAGGTTCATTACCGAAAAGGTCAGTACAAGGATGCCGGCTTTACGCTTCGCGCTAGTTATGGAGGCCATTCTGATTACTTCTTGGATGGTCGTTGCGAATGGACACAAACGCCCGTTACGTGGCATACCAATGCCGCGGGTGAGCTTTACACCATCGTCGATGGGGTGATTAAGTACATGTGGTTCGACAGACCCGACCCTTCCAAGAAAGAATTCGACGTGAAGATTTCTGAAACGAACAAGCACGCACGCGTTAGATGGGCAGGCAACAGACCTTACATTCATTACCCGGGTCTGGGTTACGAGAACCTCTACTTGCGCTTGCACATCGGCGACAAGAAAGCCGTGATGCACGAAGATGCGTTCCAATCCACCGACCCTTATGCTGTCAGGGGTGACGTTGTGTTGGGCGTAGGACAGAGCACCAACTTCCGCATAACAACTTATGGACCATCGGGAGAAGCCTCCGACCCTCAGACAAGGATGGTGACCGTAGCAGGTAGTACGCAGGAAGGAGCATTCTTTGTGGGCAATAAGTTTAACAACGACGCCATCAAGTTTAAGATAGAACCTTACGGAGGCGGCTCAACGGACGCTATGGTTAACATATCGCTGATAATGGAACCCCTCAACCCCTACATTAAGTCGGTGGACGTGGTGTGCCACGGCGCACACAACGTAGAGCAAGTGCGCACGTTCGAGGCGACAGACTTCAACCTTGGAGGTGAGAAGTTCACGTTTAAAGTGCCAAAGGGACTCTTCACCGGCGCAAAGTTTCAGTTCTCGTTCAGAAACTTAAAGTCAGACTTTGCCGACGACACCTACGGAAACTGTCCAGGCACGCATAACTCGCGTTACAGCTTCGTGCAGTCCGATTATTATAAAGCGGTGAACGAAGACATCTATGCGCACAAGGGCATCGTGGCTAACTACGACTATAAGAAGAAAGTGAATGTGGAGCTGGCGGGTAACATCGCGTTCCCGTTTAACAACGCAGCCGACCTTATCAACACCACTTCGTCGGGTGTGAAGAACTACTTTTCTGAACGGCCATTTAGCATTGCCGCCTATCAAGCCATGACGGGTAAGGTGGAAACGGACATCAATGGACATAAGAGTGTTAAGTATGAGAGTGGTAAGTTTGTGAAAGAGAATGCACAGCTGCAAGACAAGGAAACAAAGACCATGTACCTCTATACCACTGATGAAACGCGCTACAACATTGCACCTACTACCAAGGAACAACATAGGGCTTTTGCTTACTACCATACGGTGATAAAGCTCGAAATTGGTAACTACGAGGCTAAGGTGAAGTGGAAGTCGATTTATAATAAGCCCATGTATTACAAGAATAATGCCGAAAATCATTATCAGTCTACGAGGATGGTGGGCGCAGAAATACAAACGACTGAGTCGGGAATGGAGGGCAACAAGCATCAGCTCGGTGCGACCAGCGAGTTCGGCTACCTAACACTCAAACAGATAATCGACGTGTTGAAGGAGTCGATAGCTAAGGGAACGGATTATGATGTTCCTAAGAGCCTCAGTGAAGTGCTTTATGTAGACAACTCTAAGCTGTTTGACGTGATACCCGAAACGCACGACCAAAAGTTGAAACCGATGCTGGAAGGACTGCGTGGAGAACTGGCTAAGAATGCGTTGATATTCTTACCTTATAGAGCAGAAAGCTTGGCAAGTGTCGACAATGTGGCCATACAACGTACAGATGGTAAGGGCTTTGATGGGCATTCAAATATCATCCTAACCGATAAGCACCCATTCTTCACGCCATATAACGTACAACTGAAACCCGAAGCCTACGCCACTTACACGCGGGATGTAACAGTTCAGGGCAAGGGGCGTGTGAAGTTCGCCAGTGTCGTGCTGCCCTACGCCCTGTCGCTAGACGGAAGCGCGATGCACAGCAATGCGGTGGGTCAACAATCGAAGTTCTTCTTAGCCAAGATGAAGTCTAATGCGCTTACGCTTAAGTCGGAAAAGAAGAAGGAAGGAGCCGACTACGACGTTGTGGCTAAGTTCGACTTCCTTACGAGCATACCCAAGAGCGAAGCCAATGTGCCTTACATCGTAATGGTAGCAGGGGGATATGGAAATGGTAACGTCTCGTTCGTGGCTACCGAAAAGGGAGCATTGATAGAGAAAACGCCTACAACGCAAACGGGTTTGGTAGATGGTTACGAAGTCCAAAGTAAGCTCGACAACA
>ERZ773004.255-NODE-255-length-35322-cov-127.684634_pt1 | contig 35322 bp, 29 predicted proteins | sample MGYA00580667_ERZ773004 | MGnify/ENA primary metagenome ERZ773004 (study PRJEB29015, sample SAMEA2737963) | human oral metagenome | biome: human oral; feature: human-associated habitat; material: dental | place: China | collected 2123 ... | reverse complement strand
CGCGATCGTGTCGGTGATGCCGAGGAAGCCGAGGCGGCCCTCGAAGAAGGCGTCCACGCAGACCTCGTTGGCCCCGTTGAGGACGGCCGGCGCGGTGCCCCCGGCCCGCCCGGCGCGGCGGGCCAGCTCGACCGCCGGGAAGGTCCGCGAGTCGAGCGGCTCGAAGGTCCAGGCGGCGGCACTCGACCAGTCGCACCCGGCCGCGGCGCCCGCCATCCGCTCCGGCCAGGCGAGGGCCAGCCCGATGGGCAGCCTCATGTCGGGCGGGGAGGCCTGGAGGATCGTCGCGCCGTCGAAGAACTCGACGCCGGAGTGAACCACCGACTGGGGGTGGACGACGACGGTGATGTCGTCCAGGCCGACGTCGTAGAGCAGGGCGGCCTCGAGCAGCTCGAGGCCCTTGTTGACGAGGGTGGCCGAGTTGATGGTGATGACCCGCCCCATGCTCCAGGTGGGGTGCGCCAGGGCCTGCTCCGGCGTCACGCCGGCGAGCTCGTCGCGGGTCATGCCGCGGAAGGGGCCGCCGGAGGCGGTGAGCACGAGGCGGCGCACCTCGCGGGCCCCGCCGCCGCGCAGGCACTGGGCGAAGGCGGAGTGCTCGGAGTCCACGGCGACCAGCTGGCCGGGACGCGCCCGGTCGGTGACCAAGTGCCCGCCGATGACGAGGGACTCCTTGTTGGCCAGGGCCAGCGTCGTCCCGGCGTCGAGGGCGGCGAGGGTGGCGAGCAGTCCGGCCGAGCCGGTGATGGCGTTGAGGACGACGTCGGCCCGCGCGGCGGCGAGCTCGGTGTTCGCCTCGGGCCCGCTGAGGAGGGCGGGTCGGCTCGTGCCGCCGGCGGCCTCGAAGGCCGCCCAGAACTCGTCCTCGTGGCCGGACTCGGCGATGCCGACCGCCCTCGGGGCGAAGTGCGCGGCCTGGCGGGCCAGCCGTCCGACCTGCCTTCCCCCGGCGCTGAGCGCCACGATGCGGAACCGCTCGCGCCGCGCGTCGATCACCTCGCAGGTCTGCGTCCCGATCGACCCGGTACTGCCCAGAAGCACAACATCTCGCACCCCGGTGATTATGGTCCTGCCGGGCCGCCCATGGGAAACTGCGAAGAACACCGCTCCGACCAGGGCTTTCATCTGGGAATTGTTCCGGACCGGCGCACATGTGTTCACAGGGCGTCGCTGCCCGCGCCCCGCCGCCGCTCACGCCCCGGCCGGGGCGCTCCCGGACGCCCGGCGGGCGAGGTCGCCGCCGTCGGCGCCGACCCGGGCGGCGAGCTGGCCGCAGGCGCCGTCGATCTCACGTCCGCGGGTGTCGCGCACGGTCACGGGGATGCCGCGCCGGGCCAGGTGCCGGACGAAGGCCTCCTCGTCCTCCCGGCGCGAGGCGGTCCACCGGGAGCCGGGCGTCGGGTTGAGCGGGATGAGGTTGACGTGCGCCCAGTTCCAGTCGCCGCGCTCGGCGAGCCGGCGGGCCAGCAGGTCGGCCCGCCAGGCCTGGTCGTTGACGTCCTTGATGAGGGCGTACTCGATCGAGACGCGCCGCCCGCTGGTCCTCGCGTGGTCCCAGGCGGCGTCGAGCACCGCGTCGATGTCGAAGTGCCGGTTGAGCGGCACGAGCTCGTCGCGCAGCTCGTCGTCGGGGGCGTGCAGCGAGACGGCCAGCGTCACGGGAACGCCCGCCCCGGTCAGCTGGCGCATGCGGGGCACCATCCCGACGGTCGAGACGGTGAGGCCCCGGGCGGAGATGCCCAGCCCGTCGGGTTCGGGGCGCGTGAGCTCGCGCACCGCGGCGAGCACCGCCGAGAAGTTGGCCATGGGCTCGCCCATGCCCATGAAGACGACGTTGGTGACGCGCCCCGGCCCGCCGAGCGCCGAGCCCCGGGCCAGCAGGCGCGCGCCGTGGACGACCTGGCCGACGATCTCGGCGGTCGACAGATTGCGCTGCAGGCCGCCCTGCCCGGTGGCGCAGAACGGGCAGCCGATGCCGCAGCCGGCCTCCGAGCTGATGCAGACGGTGGTGCGGTGCGGGTAGCGCATGAGCACCGACTCGACGAGGCAGCCGTCGTACAGGCGCCATGCGGTCTTGACCGTCGTGCCGTGGTCGGCGGCGAGCTCCTGGACGGGCTCCAGGAGGGGCGGGAGGAGGATCCCGGCGATCCGTTCGCGCGCGTCGGCGGGAAGATCGGTCCATCCGGCCGGGTCGTCCTCGAGGCGCGTGAACCAGTGGGTCGAGATCTGCCGGGCGCGGAAGGCGGGCAGACCCATGGCGCGCACCGCGTCGACGCGCTCGGCGGGCGCGAGGTCCATCCAGTGACGGGGCGGGCGCCGACCCGGGCCGGGGGACATGATCTGCTCGATGGTGGGGGCCCCGGCGGGCCCTCCGGTGCGCTGGTTCACACCACGAGAAGGTACAGCACGAACCAAGCCGCCGGCGCGGCCAGGACGATCGAGTCGAGCCGGTCCATCGCCCCGCCGTGCCCGGGCACGACGTGCGACATGTCCTTGATGCCGGCGTCGCGTTTGATCGCCGACTCCACCAGGTCGCCGAGGGCCCCGACGGCCCCGACGACGACGCCCATGAGGGCGCCCACCCACACGGGGGCGTCCAGCATGAGGCGGACCGAGACGGCGCCCGCCACGAGGGCGACGACGAGGCCCCCGACGAGGCCCTCCCAGCTCTTGCCCGGACTGACCCGGGGGGCCATCCTGTGCCGGCCGAAGAGCACGCCGAGGGCGAAGGCCCCGGTGTCGCAGGCGATGACGGCGATGAGGAAGCACAGCACGCGACGGCCGCCGTGGTCGTCGGCGAGCATGAGCGTGCAGGTGGAGCCGAGCAGCGGCAGGTAGCCGATGGTGAAGACGCTGGCGGCGGCGTCCCTGAGGAAGCCGTCCGGGCCCTTCGGGATGCGCGCCAGCAGGACGGCGACCACCATGAACGCGAGCATCCCGATGATCACGCCCAGCGCGCGTTCGCGCTGGCCCGCGTCGAACAGGGCGTAGGAGGCGAGCACGAGCAGGGGCGTGCCGACGAGCACGGGCCAGCGGGCCGGATGGGCGCCGACCCGCTCGATGGCGTTGCAGACCTCCTGGACGCCGGCCGTGAGGGCGACCGCGCTGAAGAGGGCGAAGCCCCAGTGCCACCACATGAGCGTGGCGATGACGATCGCGCCGAGGACGACCCCGCTCGTGATGGCGACCGGCAGGTTGCGGCCCGTCCGGTGCGCGTGGGCGGACCCGTCGCCGCCCGCCGGATGGGGGGCCGTCGGATGGGGGGAGGTCATGGCGGGTCGATGCCCCTAGACGGACATCAGCTCCTGCTCCTTGGCCTTGAGCAGCTCGTCGACCCTCGCCACGTGCTTCTTCGTGGTGGCGTCGAGGGCCTTCTCGGCGCGCTTGGCCTCGTCCTCGCCGATCTCCTTGTTCTTGGCCTTCCTCTTGATGGCCTCGAGGGCGTGGTGACGGTGGCCGCGGATCGTGACGCGGGCCTCCTCGGCCCTGCCCCGCACGATCTTGATGTACTCCTTGCGGCGCTCCTGGGTGAGCTCGGGCAGGACGCAGCGGATGGCGTTGCCGTCGCTGGCCGGGTTGACGCCGAGATCGGAGTCGCGCACGGCCTTCTCGATGGCCCCCAGGGCCCCCTTGTCGTAGGGCGTGATGAGCATGGTCCGGGGCTCGGGCGAGCTGAAGGAGGCCAGCTGCTGGAGCGGGGTCGGCGCACCGTAGTAGTCGGCCTCGAGCTTGTTGAACATGGCGGGGTTGGCGCGGCCCGTGCGCACGGCGGCGAAGTCCTCCTTCGCGAAGGCGATGGCGCCCTCCATCTTCTTCTCGGCGCCCCTGATGATGTCTGCCGTCACGATGATTCCTTTCCGAGGATTGCGATGCCCTGCCGATCAGCAGTGCACGAGGGTGCCGATCTTCTCGCCGCGCACGGCCCGCATGATGTTGTCGGGGTCGTCGAGGTTGAAGAAGATCATGTCGAGGTCGTTGTCGCGGGCCAGGCTGACGGCCGTGGCGTCGGCGACCTTCAGGTCCTGGGCGAGGAACTGGTCGTAGCTCAGCTCGGCGTACATGGTGGCCCCCGGCTCGGCGCGCGGGTCGGCGTCGTAGACGCCGTCGACGCCGTTCTTCGCCATGAGGAGCACCTCGGCGCCGATCTCGAGGGCGCGCTGAGCGGCGACCGTGTCGGTGGAGAAGTACGGCATGCCCGAGCCGGCGGCGAAGATGACGATGCGGCCCTTCTCGAGGTGGCGCTCCGCGCGGCGCGGGATGTAGGACTCGGCGACCTGACCCATCGTGATGGCGCTCTGGACGCGGGTGGGCACGCCCTCCTTCTCGCAGAAGTCCTGGAGGGCGAGCGCGTTCATGACGGTGCCGAGCATGCCGATGTAGTCGGCGCGGTCGCGGTCCATGCCGCCGGCCTGCAGCTCGGCCCCGCGGAAGTAGTTGCCGCCGCCGACGACGACGGCGACCTGCGTGCCGGACCTCGTCACCGCGACGATCTGCTGGGCGATGGTGCGGACCGTGTGCGGGTCGACACCGAGCCTCCCGTTGCCGAAGGCCTCGCCGGAGAGCTTGAGCAGGACTCGGTGGAAGGGTTCGGGCACAGTGTCCTCCTGGGGCGGTGATCGACGCGGTCTGACTGCTGTGGCCACTCTACCGGTTGCGGGCCCTCCCGCCCGGACGGCCGGACCGCCCGGGGACGCACGAGGGCCCCACCCGGTCGTCCCCCGGGTGGGGCCCTCGTGAGCCTGGACTCAGGCGCCCGCGGCGAAGCGCACGAAGCGCGTCACCGTGACGCCGTGCTCGTCGGCCAGCGCGCCGACCGACTTCTTGTCGTCGGCGACGCTGGGCTGCTCGAGCAGGCAGACGTCCTTGTAGAAGGCGCTGATCCGGCCCTCGACGATGCGCGGGATGATCTTCTCGGGCTTGCCCTCCTCCTTCGCGGTCTCCTCGGCGATGCGCCGCTCCCTGGCGAGCACGTCGGCGGGGACGTCCTCCCGCGTGAGGTACTGGGGGCTCATCGAGGCGATCTGGAGCGCGACCTGGTGGACGAACTCCGCGTCGTCGCCCTCGTAGGCGACGGCCACGCCGACCTGCGGCGGCAGGTCGGGGTTGCGCCTGTGCAGGTAGACGTCGATGGCGCCGGGCAGGCGGGCGGCGTCGGCCAGCTCGATCTTCTCGCCGATCTTGGCGGCGATCTCGCCGATCGCCTCGGCGACTGTGCGCCCGTCGGCGAGCTCGACCTCGAGGGCCGCCTGCCTGCCGTCGGCGCCGGCCCTGTCGACGGCCTCGGCGATGGCCTGTCCGAGCTCGATGAACTCGGCGTTCTTGGCGACGAAGTCGGTCTCGGAGCCGAGGTGGATCAGGGCATTCCCGGAGGCGGCGACGAGACCGTTGGCGGCGTCGCGGTCGGCGCGCTTGGCGGCCTTGGCGGCCCCGCTCACGCGCAGGATCTCGACGGCCTTCTCGAAGTCGCCGTCGGCCTCGGTGAGGGCCTTCTTGGCGTCCATCATGCCGGCGCCGGTGGCGTCGCGCAGCTTCTTCACATCAGCGGCTTTGATTGCCATGATTGTCCGTTTCCTCGCAGTTCTCGTTCACTCTGCCCGGGGGGCCTCGGCGGCCCCGGGCTCCCCGGTGGCAGGGGCCGCGTCGGCGACCTCGGCGTTCAGGCGCCCCGCCTCGGGGTCGACCTGCTCGGTCCGCTCGGCCGTGTCGCCGGACTCGAGGAGCTCCTTCTCCCACTCGGCCATCGGCTCGGCGGGGGCCCCGTCCTGGGCCTGGGCGTCGGACCTGGCCAGCAGGCCCTCGGCGCAGGCGTCGGCGATGATGCGCGTGAGCAGGGAGACGGAGCGGATGGCGTCGTCGTTGCCCGGGATCGGGTAGTCGACCTCGTCGGGGTCGCAGTTGGTGTCGAGGATGGCGACGACGGGGATGTGCAGCTTGCGGGCCTCGTCGATGGCCAGGTGCTCCTTCTTCGTGTCGACGACCCACACGGCCTGGGGGATCCTGCCCATGTCGCGGATGCCGCCGAGGGACTTGGCCAGCTTCTCCTTCTCGCGGGAGAAGCCGAGGAGCTCCTTCTTCGTGAAGCCGCCGGGCTGGACGGTCTCGAGGTCCATGGCCTCGAGCTCCTTGAGGCGGGCGATGCGCTTGCTGATGGTCTGGAAGTTGGTGAGCATGCCGCCGAGCCAGCGCTGGTTGACGAAGGGCATGCCGACGCGCAGGGCCTGCTCCTCGACCGACTCCTGGGCCTGCTTCTTGGTGCCGACGAAGAGGATCTGGCCGCCCCTCGCGACGGTCTGCTTGACGAAGGCGTAGGCCTGATCGATGTAGGTCAGGGACTGGCGCAGGTCGATGATGTAGATGCCGTTGCGCTCGTTGAAGATGAAGCGCTTCATCTTCGGGTTCCAGCGACGGGTCTGGTGCCCGAAGTGGACGCCGCTCTCGAGCAGCTGCTTGGTCGTGACGACGGCCATTGCCGTCTCCTTTCGTGGTTGTCGGACGCGGTGTGCCCGCCTCCCCTGATGCGCCCGCCCCGGCGCCCCGGGCTCGCCGCCCGAGGACCACGCCGGGGACCGCGGCCGTCGGACGGCCGTTCCCGCGCATGCGAAGTCAGCCCGCCCGTGCGGACTGCGCCGGACAGTCTACGTGGCGGGGTCCGACGGGGGAAATCGGGTGGCGGGCCCGACCGGAGTCGCCCGAGGGGCCGGAGGCGTCCCGGTGAGGGGCGCCTCCGGCGTCGGAGCGGGCAGGGCCTCATCCCGGGCGGCGCGGGGCGGCCGGGCCGGGAGCGGTCGCCGACGACGTCGGAGTCGGCGCGGCTGACCGCGGCTCCGCACCCGGCGCCGGGATGATCGCCCGGGATCGCGCCATGGCCCGGCGCCGGATGTTGTCCACAATCGGGCTCGCGCGAGAGGAACGGGTCCGCCCCGCACACATTCCGAGCATGACGAGCACACCCAGCACGCACACGGGGCGGCCGGCCCGGTCGGGCCCGCCGTCCCACCGCCCCATCGCGAGGGTCAGGGCCGGTCTCCGCCGGCGTCCCGGAGGACCGGCGCGCGGCGCCGCTGTGCTGCTGTGCGTCGTCCTGCTCCTCGCGGTCGGGCCCGCCGCGGGGTGGGCGGACGGCGTCCACGTGATCCCGGTCGACGGCCCGGTGCTGCGCGGCTACGATCCCCCGACGGAGAAGTGGCGGGCGGGGCACCGCGGCGTCGACCTGGGGGGCATCGTCGACGACGTCGTCCATGCGGCGGCCGACGGCACGGTCACCTTCGTCGGCACGATCAACGGCGTCCGGATGCTCACCGTCACGCACGAGGGGGGCCTGCGCACCACCTACCAGCCGGTGGTAGCCACCGTTGCGCAGGGCGACCACGTGATGGCGGGCCAGCAGATCGGCACGCTGCTGGCGGGTCACTGCCCCGGGCAGGCCTGCCTGCACCTCGGCCTCAAGCGCGGCGACCAGTACCTCGATCCGCTGGCCTGGATCAACGGCGGCGGGCGCGGCGGCGACGTGAGCCTGCTGCCGGCCGACGCCGCGATCCACGACGTGCTGCCGGCGTGGTGGGTGGAGCGTCTGCGCCAGGCGGCGGCCGACGCCGGCGGCAAGGCGCCGGGCTGGCCCGCCGACGGGCCGGTCACCTCCCCGTTCTCGAACCGGATCAACCCGATCCTGGGCACGAGCGAGCTCCACGACGGCCTCGACATCGGCGCCCCGTGCGGTTCGCCGGTGCGGGCGGCATGGGCGGGCACGGTCAGCTACGCCGCGCCGATGAGCGGTTTCGGCAACCGGGTCGAGGTCGACCACGGCGAGATGGAGGGCCGGCACCGCTCCAGCTCGTACAACCACCTCGCCGACGAGAGCGTCGGGCTGGTGCACGTGGGCGATCACGTCGAAGCGGGCCAGGTCATCGCCTACGTCGGCACGACCGGCCTGTCCACCGGCTGCCATCTGCACTTCTCCGTCTACCTGGACGGCTCGGCCGTCGACCCCGCCCCGTACCTGCCGTGACCGAGCATGCCGGAGGAACCGGGGCCCGGCCCGACGGGGCACGGTCCCCACCACCGGTCGGCCTCCGGGGCCGGACCCGCCGGGAGGAATCCCGCAAGGGGCCGAACGGTCGAGCGTGCGTTGCCGCCGACGCGTGCTCCCCGGCTGCTCCCAGGCCCGCGGGCGCGCCTCCACGCCGTTGTTTTGTAGGCGGCTGTTGCAGGCGGCGCGGCGGCTCCACAGCCGCCACCCGCCGGGCTCCACGTTGTGGGCCCGGGGCCAGCGGTCCCTGCGGCTGCTCTCAGGCCCGTGGGTGCGCCTGTCTGTAGGCGGCCCGGAGCCGCTCGTCGCTGATGTGGGTGTAGATCTGCGTGGTCGCCAGCGAGGCGTGCCCGAGCATCTCCTGCACGCTGCGCAGATCGGCCCCGCCCTCGAGAAGATGGGTGGCCATGGCGTGGCGCAGACCGTGCGGGCCGACGTCGGGGGCCTGCGGGACGGCGCGCAGGGCGGTGTGCACGACGCGGCGCACGACGGCCGGGTCGATGCGCCCGCCGCGCACGCCGAGGAAGATCGCGTGCCCCGAGGCGGGCCTCGCCCACTGGGGGCGCTGCGCCAGCCAGGCGTCCACGGCCCTCAGCGCCGGGACGCCGAGCGGCACGACCCGCTCCTTGCCGCCCTTGCCGAGCACCCGGACGGTACCGGTGGCCGCGTCGATGTCGCCGATGTCGAGCCCGCACAGCTCGCTCACGCGGATGCCGGAGCCGTAGAGCACCTCGAGGATCGCCACGTCGCGGGCGCCTCGGGGGCCCTCGGCCTCAGCCGCCGCGGCGGCGGCCGCGTCGAGGAGCTCCCGGGCGTCGTTCCGGGTGATCGTCCGCGGCAGCGCATGACCGACCTTGGGCGATCTGAGCCCGCCGGCGATGTCGACGGGCACGATCCGGTTGTCCTTCGCCCAGGCGAAGAAGCCTCGGGCCGCCCCGGCACGACGTGCCAGGGTGGCGGCCGCCGCGCCGTCGTCCTGCTGGGCGGCGAGCCAGCGCCTCAGTTCGGCCAGCCCCACCTCGGCCAGATCGGTGCGGCCGCGCGCGGCGAGGAAGTCGAGCAGCTCGCCGACGTCGCCCAGATAGGCGCGCACGGTGTGCTCTGAGCAGCCGCGCTCGAGCGCCAGGTGGTCGCCGTAGCGCGCCACGACGGCGCTCCACGGATGCCGGTCCTGGCCCGCGGAGGAAGTGCCCACGGGCGCGAGTATAGGTTTGGTCAGTGCGGTGCCGGCCGAGGCCACCGCGCGTCGGCATCGAGCAGGAGGAACAGATGAAAAGCCCGGCAGAGTGGGCCACCACCGGCAATCTGCTTCGGATCACCCGCTGGGACGAGCCGGTGATGAGCTCCCCGACCCGCCCGGTCACGGACTTCGGCGACGAGCTGCACCGGCTGGTCGCCGACATGTTCCGGACGATGGCGGCCGCCGACGGGGTCGGTCTCGCCGCGCCCCAGATCGACTCGGATCTGTCGATCTTCGTCTTCAACTGCCCCGACGCCGACGGGCGCCTGATCCACGGCATCGTCTGCAACCCGGTCGTCACGCTCCCCGAGGGCAAGGACCGCCGCCTCGTGAGCGAGCAGGAGGGCTGCCTGTCGTGGCCGGGCGCCTACCAGCAGCTCGCCCGCCCCGACTTCGCGATCTGCGAGGGCCAGGACGAGGACGGCGAGCCGGTTCGCGTCGAGGGCACCGGCCTGCTGGCCCGCTGCCTGCAGCACGAGACCGATCACCTGCACGGCACCGTCTTCGGCGACCGCCTCTCGAAGCGCTCGCGCCGCCGCCTCGACGAGGAGAAGGAGCGGCTCGCCCCCCTCTACCCGGACGACTGGCCGATCCACCCCAAGCGCACCGCCGGCGAGGCCTGAGCCCCTCCTCCTCGGCACGCCGCTCTCCCCTCGACGCAGCAGCCCCCCTACCGGCCTACCCGGCGCACCGATCGTCCCCGATCCCGTTCCCACCTCACACATGTGTTCCCACCTCGGACATGGCCCGGGTGTCAGCATGAAAGTGAGATGGGAGCCGATGGAGAGGGAGCCAACAAAACCTGGCTTCGGGCGAAGCGGCCCCTGATGCTGACGACGGGACCACGGACGCGCAGCACCGACACGGCCGAGGAGCGGCTCATCAGCGGCCCTGTGCAGGCCGGAGCGGGCGGGCCCGCCCGGCCATGAACCTCATGAACGGGCCGACCCCGGCACCGTGATGCTCAACGGCATGACCGACGAGCGGGTTCCTCTGCACTCGATCGTCACCGAACGCGGCTCCGCCGCGGTGACGATCATGCGGTGCTCGTCGCACAGAGCAGGCCCTTCCTCGAGGGGGTCTTCCGTGGGTTTGGTTGACGCTTGGTCTGTGGTTCCAGTAGGGGCTGTTGGAAAGGATGCCACCGTGCCTGCTTACGCATCCGGAGAAGTTCCGCGGCGATGTCGTAGCTGTTGCTCGCCAGTGCGGCATGTCGGTCAAGCAGGTCGCGGAGGGCTTCGGGATCGTCGAGCCATGCCTACGTGGCTGGCTCGCCCAAGACGACGTGGGGCCAGGAACCGGCCGGGCGCCACGAAGGCCGGGAACGAAGAGCCAAAGAAGGCCCTGTCAAGCCCCGGGTTTTATGGAGGCTCGTTTATCTGGTTGTGGTGGTCTCGGGTGAAATGGTCCGGGTTTGCTTCCTGGGCGTTTACCCTGTTTGTTGTTGTCGCTGACAGCTGGTGTTGTTGCCAGTAGTCGGTCTCGACCTCGGCTGGTGTGCGGTGGTCGAGAGCTTGGTGGAGGCGCTCGGTGTTCCACCAGTTTACCCACTCGAAGGTGGCGATCTCGACGTCAAGGACGTCGGCCCACCGGCGGGTGTGGATGATCTCGTTCTTGTATGAGCCGTTCACGTTCTCGGCCAATGCGTTGTCATAGCTATCGCCCACGGATCCGGTGGATTCCACGATTCCAGCGTCGACGAGGTGCTGGTGGTAGGTCAGGGACACATGTTGGGAGCCGTGATCACTGTGATGGATCAGCCCGGCCGTGGACTTCGCGTTCCAGATCGCTTGATTGAGCGCCTGCAATGGCAACGCTTCCGTTTTCATGGAACCTGACAGGGCCCAGCCGACAACACGACGGGAGAACACGTCGGTCACGAACGCCGCGTAGACAAAGCCCTTGGCGGTTCGCGCGTAGGTGATGTCAGCGACCCACAACTGGTTCGGGCCCTTCGCGGTGAAGTCTCGCTGGACCAGGTCCGGACGAGTATCCACGCCCTTGCCCTTGCGTGTAGTGACGGGGTTCTTGCCTTTGCGTTTGCCTGCTACGCCGGCCGGAGCCATGATCCTGCGGGTCTGCTCACGCCCAGTGATGACTCCGAGACGACGCAGGGCATGCCACATCTTCCGCACCCCATGGACCCCATAGTTTTCGGCGTGAATTTCACGAACCAGCTTGACAAGCTCACGATCTCGCACCTGGCGTGCCGAGGGTGCGCGAGTCTTCGCGTCCCGGTAACCACGCGAAGACAGGAAGCCCCCCTCGCGCTCCTTGTTCAACGTCGCACAAATGAACTCGACCGTGGAACGATCACGATGCTCGTCGATGAACGCAGTCATTTCCGACGTTTCGGGTCGAGTTCCTTCGCGAAAAAAGCCGACGCGGCCTTCAACAGTTCGTTCGTGTCGCGTAGCTCTTGGTTCTCCCGGCGTGGCCTGGCGTTCTCGGCGATCACGTCTTCCTCGGCCCGTACGATCCGGCCCGTCTTACGAGCTTGTTGCAGCCATTGGCGGGCGGTGCGCCACGAGACCCCAAGTTTAGGCGCCACGACCTGGCACGCTTCCTGAATCGAGATCCCCTCGGCAAGGATCCGATCCTCGACCAACCGGACAACCCGGTCCTTGGCGTCCTGATCAAATTTCTTTGGCATACCCCAGATTTTCCCATCCACTCGAACGGAAGAAAACCTGGACCATTTCAGTCTTTGACGATGGCCGTGTAGAAACTCCCATCATCCCAAAGACCTCGGCCCACAAACACACCCGGGGGACAACTACCGACCCACACCCTCAACTGTGAAGAGCCAGTATGAGCGGCTCCATCGCGAACGGATCGAGGACGTCCTCGATCCGTTCGCGAAGCGGATGCCTACCGGGATGAGTTCAACGCTCTTCGACTCCACAAGGCCCTGTCCTGGAGCCCGGCCCTCACAGGTCCACCACGGCCTAGCCGACCCGACCACCCCCAACTTTCCCGAACCCGAAACCATGCCAACCACTCGACGCGGGACACGCCAACCAAACTCGCTGCAGACCCGAGATCCCGAACAGCTCGGCGAGGAACTCCTGTTCAAGGGTGTGACGCAGATTGGCGAAAACGAGCCGGATCCTCTGATGGAGACCGGACCAGTGGGTGCCGGCTGTCGGTAAGTCACCATTGGTTACTGTGTGGATTTGTTGGAACAGTTCTTGCACTTGGGTTCGAGCCAGCCATGTGATCGCATGTGTTGCGCAGCCTGACCTCTGATTATTGTTATCACGCTCTGACTATCTTCGCATCATCTGCATGTGAGATCACCAAAGACAATCCAAGCCAGCCCTGTAAATAAGCCTCAAAAGACGTGGTTCATTTTGCTTTCGCGCAAGAATCTTAATTCAGGGAGAACGTAAGGATTCTTCCTGCTTGTCTAAGCGGCGAGCAAATTCTTCTAGAAATAAGCGATATCGCTTCACATCCTGGTCTGTGGGAATTGCATCTCGATCACCGTGAGCAATACGGTTTCGACAACCTATAATATCTTCTAAAGACCTTCGTATGTTTGCTACCGTTGGACCTTCATTTGGTATCTTGATGTCAATCGAGCCAGCTGTAACTGGCTGGTTTTTATCTGCTCCAAAATAAGAAAATAGCTGATCTATTACCTCTGAGCGAGCGGCTGTGATCGTACGCGAAAGAACTCTTGCCTCGAGAAGTCTAGGAGGGAGTTTCGCTCCATTTTTCCAAAGACAATTAAATTCTTCTAACTTTTGGTTTAACCTCATACGCTGCTGTGGATTATTACATCTTAAAATCTCGTCGAGTCTGGGTTGAAAATAAAGTTCTCTTAGTCCTTGAGAAATAGTTTCTACGCATTTTCCAGATTGGCTAATGTCTTCTATAAACTCTTCCGCAAGAGATTTTAAATAGTTTTCAAAATGACTGACAAGCAAGACCGTTGCCGCGCGATTTATTGCGTCGCTTGCCGCCCTATTTTTTCTTAAGTTTCCGCTCGGCAATAAAGTTAGGAGAGTTTTAATCTCCTCCATGGACTGCATGAAGGATTTCAGGGCGATAGAGGTCATTCTTGTGATCCAAGATCAGATAATTGCTCAAGGCCACTTGGAAGATTGATCTTAACCCCGCATTCTATCAGGCGAGACTCGACAAATCGAATGCGGAATAGCATGCGGCGACGATCTGCCGTTGCGCGACCAACGGAAGCTCGAAACCCTTTATCATCTTCAAGATTTGTTAGTGCATCTCGTACAGCTGAACTATTATTTTTAATAAAATTCCTATCCGAGAACGCAAAAGGGATCATGAAAGCATCAAATAATGCTTTGTTTAAAGAGTTTTTTGAAGTGCTCGACTTAAAAGGAAGACCTGCAAACACCGCCTTGGCAGTAATGCAACAATCTTTAAAGACTTCAACTTCATGAGGGTTGAGGTTAAGTCGGCGATGCTCACTCATATAGTGATTCAAAAATTGTCTCAACGGAGGCTTATAATTTACTACTCCTTCGTATAGCGCAAAAAACCGAAGAACCAATTCTTCTAATTCCATCCGTTTATTTGACTGTTTTCCTACTAACTCAGTAAACCAGTTTTCCCTAGCAAGCCTTTTCAAAGAATCATTGTAGGGTCCTCTATAGACAGAGTTTCTTAATTCTTGCGAGGTTAAAATCGCTGCGCCAGTATTGAGTCGCTCAAAAACGTCAAACTTTATATCAGGATCGCTATCCTCTGTGATGACTATGCATCGAATTGTGCGATTCTCTAATCTCCGTAGATCTCTCGGAGGAAGATCTGACGCTCGTTTTCCGTTAAACTCCTTTAGTACAGTAAGGCCGTAAAATTTAAACTTATTACCAAGAAAACGTGAAATTGCCGTAAGCCTCTGGAGGCCATCAATTACTTCATAAGCTCCATCTTCATCCTCGGCGAAATAAACGACAGGAATTGGAACGTTTAAAAGGAGTGACTCAATGAGGCGACTTGCCTTTCCATTGTCCCAAATATATTTTCTTTGATACTCTATCTTTAGCTTAATACGCCCTTGCTCAATGTCGTCATTGAGAGATTTGACTGCAAGGTCATAAGGTTGAGTAACAAGTCTTCGATCACTATTTGATAGGTCTAATGGGGTATTGTCGTCCATTGAGTCTCCATCATTGAGCTCTACCTCATTCTGGCTGACCTCTGCATCGGATAGCATCTTTTGCTGCATACAAGATAGTATAACGGGTTCTTCCGGGCTGGGAGTGTGGCTTGGGGACGTGTGGCGGGGTCCTCCGATGATGGGGGGCCTGCACGCTCGACGGGAGGACCTCGATGATGTCTGTCACTGTCTTCTGCGTCCCGTGCCTGACCGTCTTCTGCCAGCTGGATGAGCCGGGACTGGCGGCGACCGGTCAGCTCCTAGAGCCCGGGCGGACAGTGACCGAGCGCCGGGTGGTGGCCGATGACCGCGCTTCTGCGGGCCAAGGCGTCCGCCAAGGGGTACCGTGCGGTGGCGTGGCCCACGGACCCCTTCGGGGCCCGCCCCACCACGCTGGAGGTCACCGTACACCGTCGGCGCTGCGCCGGATGTGTTCATGTGTGGCGCCAGGACACCGGTGCCGCCGCGCCAGGCCGGTCCCGCCTCTCACGCGGCGGGCCGGGCCGGGCGCTCGAGGCCGCCGTGGTCGACCACCTCACCATCAGTCGCGTCGCCGCCTCACCGGACGCGACCCGGGACACCGCCGATGACGCGGTCCCGGCCGAAGACGCACTAAAACGTTCTGGGTTTTGTTTCGTGGTTAGGGCTGTCCCGCGTCGAGTGTGTGATGTCTCAGGAGTTCGGTGACAGTTCTGTGTCAGGACGTCGGTGACGGTTGGTGTATCAGGACTTTGGTGACGGTTGTGGGGGCTTCTTGTGTCCTCGGCCGCCTCGACGGTGGGTGGGGTCGGGGCCGTGGGGTGAGACGTATCGGGTGCCGGGGTCGGGCCAGGGGTACTGGGCGAGGACTTCACCGTCGGTGGTGGACACGATGATTGTGATGGGGTCCCAGTCGATGATGACGGGGGTTCCGGTGTGAGCGTGAGAGACCAGGAAGGTGACCGACGCTAGGGACACGGTCCCGTTCGCGCCGATCTGTGTCCGGCGGGTCCCTGATGGTGGGGTCTTGCGCCTCTGGGGTGGTGTAGCGCGTCGTCGTGGGGTTCGAGGCGCTTTGGGTGCGGGCGGGCCGCCGACGCTGACGGGCTCGTCCGGGCCGGCGGGGCGGGGTGGGGTAGCGACGGGTGTGGCGTCCCATGCTTGCTGGGGAGTCATCCGCTCGGGGAGGGCCTGATTGGGGCGCTCGGTGTTGTAGATGCGGTCGAAGTCGTCGACCTGTGCCTGGAGCTCGGCGATGCTGGCGGCCATCGGTTGAGCGTCGAGGTAGCGGAACAGGGTGCGGTGCAGGCGCTCGTTCTTGCCCTGGGTAGTCGGCTTGTACGGCTTGCCGGTGATCGGCTCGACCCCCAAGGAACGGACATGCTCCACTAGGCGGCCGGTGAGACCGCGCCGGGTGGGGTTCAAGGCGAGCCCGTTGTCGGTGAGCAGATGCTGGGGGACTCCGCGGGCGGCGACCCTCTTGTCGAACACTGCGATGGCTGCCTCACTGGTCTCGGAGGGGGCGACCAGGGAGGCGACTGCCAGGCGAGAGTGGTCGTCGCTGAGCTGGAAGATCACGGCCTTGCGTCCGCCGGTAAGCACGTACTCGGCGGCGTCCAGCTGCCAGCAGGCGTTCGGGGCGGGGTAGACGAACCGTCTCCACGCCGATCGGGGTCGTTTACACGGTTCGGCGCGCGCGACCCCCTCGGCCCGGAAGATCCGAGCCAGGGACGCCGCAGAAGGGGTCTCCAGGCCCATGGACCTCATCTTGTCGTGCACTGAGATCGGACCGTTGTCCAGGCCCGAGGACGCCAATGCGGCCCGCACCTGCAGCGCTTGAACGCGTTGATCCGCGCTGATGGCCGTAGGGCTCGAACGTGGACGTGTGGAACGCGGCTCGAGGGCCGCGGCCTCTCCCTCAGCCCGAGCCCTTGCACGGATCACGTAGAAGGTCTTGCGTGAGATCGACTGTTCGGCGCAGAACGTGCTGACCGCGCCGCGAGGGGCATCGTCGGGCCACCTCACAATCGCCAGGCGCACACGAGGATCAACGTGACGGTTCGATGAACTCATGGGCCAATCCGACCCGAAGTGTCACCACCCCAACACCCTCAAGTGTCACCGACGTCCTGAGGCAGAACTGTCACCGAACTCCTGAGACATAAGAGATCCTTTCTGTCATCACAAGCCTCCGCCAAACCCAAGACGATCCACCTCGGGCGCTCCCACGGCACCACACGGCCTCCCGGCCCCACCCACCACACCACCCGCAACCGGCGACTTCAGGGCCCAACCACACCGTTCATTAGGAAGAGCCTACAAACCTCTTCGTACCTGCTTTCCTCTTCGTACCTGCTCTCCCCTCAGTGAGCAGGGGTGTCCTCGTCAAGTTCCCCGGAGTCCCCTTCGTACTCGTAAGCCGCGCCAGCAGCAGGAAGTTCCTTTAGGCGCTTCTTCAACCGATTAGCCGAGATGGTGAAAGTCGTCATGGTCAGGCCGCCGGAGACGACACCCCCAACGACTGGTACCACCTTACCGACGCCCTTGGCGAAGACCTCCTTGTTGACCTTCACACCCAAGGCCTGAAGAATCTTCTTGATCGCGGGATAGTAGCTGGTCCTGGTCAGGGCCTGTTTCTGGATGTTCTTCACCACTGACTTCTGGACGGTCGACGCAGCGAACTTCGACAAGGACATACCTGCGGTGCCGACCCCCTCGGCAACGCCGAGAAGTGCAATGAGGATTCCCATGGTCTGGTCATCCACTTCATCACCGGGCTTCAAGAAAGAACCCCAACCATACGCATAGGCAAGTTTCTGCTCAATCCGTATGATATGCGCATAATATTGCGCCATGTCGGTGGGTATGGTGGCGAGCAGGGCGAACCCTCCAGGCAGCCCCGCCGCGAAAGAAATGCTGGAGGCCTTGCTCGTCTCGAAGCGAATGGCCTTTGTGGCAATCTTGTCCATGATCTCCTGCGGCACACCAACCTCGAACGGCGATGTCGCCACTGCCTCGTCAATCACGGACTGGGGACAGTAAACCTTCAGTTCCTTCTCAAGCCACTTGTCACGATCAATGGCGATGCCAGGGATGGCGACGGCCTGCCTGATGATGCCCTCCATCAGTTCCGCGGGATCCACGTGGATGTTCGACACCTTCTCCTGGACGCCCGAAACTTTCTCGGTGACCGTCGTGTAAACAGTTCGAACACGACCCTTGATGCCCCCATCAGGGTCCTCCACGAGAACTTCATTTTTTGCGTTCACAGCAATCCTCTCTCGACCAAGTAAGCCTGAGTCTAAACCAACCGTCCCTTCCAGCTTCTCAAGGGCAGGGATCAGTCACAGACACCAGATGCTTTCTCTTCCCGACTACTCCCCACTACGCTTTTCAGTACGACTCGCGATCCGCCGAGCACCCCGGAGCCAGCGTCTCCATCTGTTCGATCACCAGCTCGACGGCGCCCCTCTGCTTGTCCGGCGGGTAGTGGTATTTGCGCAGCAGGCGCTTGACCCTGGTGCGCAGCTTGGCCTGCACCTCGGGGCGGCGCGTCCAGTCGGTGCGGGTGTCGCGGCGCGCGATCACCACGAGCTCTCGGGCCATCTGGGCGAGCACGTCGGCGCCCTGCTCCAGCACGGCCGAGTCGTTCTGGCTCACCGCGTCGTAGAAGGCCAGCTCGTCCTGGCTGAGCGGGGGCTCGAAGGACGTGCCGCGGTCGGACTCCGCTCTGACCTCCTCGGCCAGTCTGCCCAGTTCGTAGATCACATCGGCGGTGGTGATCTGCTGGTTCCTGTATCTGATCATCAGCTCGTTGATGCGCTCGCTGAAGGCCCTACGGCGTACGACGTTGTTCCTGGCCACTGTCTCGGCCTCCTTCACCAGCAGATCGCGCAGCGCCTCGACGGCCAGATGCGGGGTGGGCGCCTGGACCATCTCGTCGAGCATCTGCGGGTTGAGGGTCTGGATCGTCGGCATGGGCAAACCCGCGGCCTGGTACAGATCGGTGATGTCCCCGGCGGCCGTGGCCTGGGCCACGGCCCCGCGCAGGGTGCGCACGATCTGCTCCGGCAGCGGTTCACCGGCCGTCTCACGGGCCCTCGCGTCAAGCTTGGCCATCCACATGCGCACTTCCTTGTAGAAGCGCACCTCGCCAGCCACTTGGGCGAGCCTCTCCGAGCCCCCGGCCAGCGTCCACATGCGCGCCAGCCTGCTCGACAGCTCGCGGAAGCGCTCGCCGATCCCGGCCCCGCCCTCGCCGGCCTGGTTGCCGGGCGTGCGCAGATACTCCACCGCCGTGCTCACGGCCCTGAGCGCGGCGTCCTTGTCGTGGCAGGCCAGCACGGCGCGCCAGTCGCAGCCGGCGAGCAGGCTGCGCAGCGCCTCGATGAGCTCGAGAGCCACACGCTCGGCCTCCTCGGTGTCCCTGCCAACAGGGCGCGTGGCCTGGTCGGTGGCGGTGTACTCCTGCAGCGCCCTGTTGAGGTTCTCTGCCAGCGGCGCATAGGCGACAAGCAGCCCGTCGGGCTTGCCGCGGAAGGTGCGATTGACGCGGGCCAGCGTCTGCATGAGCAGGGCTCCCTTGAGCGGCCGGTCGAGAAAGAGCGTATGCAGCGGCGGAGCGTCGAAGCCGGTGAGCATCATGTCCTTGACGATCACGAGCTCCAACTCGTCGTCGACATCCTTGAGGCGGTTCTTGATGAGTTTGTTCTGCGAGTCCCGGCGCACGTGCCCGCGGATCGGTTCGGGATCGGAGGCGCTGCCGGAGTAGACGACCTTGATGAGACCCTTGTCGACCTGAGCGGAGTGCCAGGCGGGTCGCAGCGCGACGATCCGCTCGTACAGGCGCGCGCAGATCTCACGGGTGGCGCAGACGATCATGCCCTTGCCGTGGGGCTCGTGGTACTCGCCCGGCCCGGTGGGTGCGAGGAACTCGGCCATGGTCTCGCGCCGATGCTCCCACTGCTCGACGATGTCACGGGCCAAGGCCTCGACCCGCTCGGGCGCGCCGTAGATCGAGTTGAGGGCGATGACCGAACGCTCGACCCTGGCGCGGGCGACGTCGTCGAGGCCCGCGGTCTGCTCGTCTGCGAGTTGATCGAGCTCCTCGGGGCTCATCTGGCCATCGAGCCTCACCTCGATGAGGCGCGGCTCGAAGTAGACCGGCACCGTGGCGCCGTCGGCGACGGCACGCGTCAGATCGTAGATGTCGATATAGTCGCCGAAGACCTCTCGGGTATTGCGGTCGACCTCGCTGATCGGGGTGCCGGTGAAGGCGATGAGTGTCGCGTTCGGCAGGGCGTCGCGCAGATGCCGGGCGTAGCCGTCGAGGCTGTCGTAGTGGCTGCGGTGGGCCTCATCGACGATGACGACGACATTGCGCCGGTCGGTGAGCTGGGGGTGGGAGAGCCCGGCGTCGTGCTCGGCGGCGGTACGACCGAACTTCTGCAGGGTGGTGAAGTAGATGCCGCCGCTGGCCCGTCCGGACAACTCGGTGCGCAGCTGCGTGCGCCTCCTGACCTGGATGGGCGCCTCGGGCAGCAGGGTGGAACGGGCGAAGGTCTCGTACAGCTGGCCGTCGAGCTCGTTGCGGTCGGTGATGACCACGAGCGTGGGGTTGAGCATGCGCGGATGGGTGATGACGAGATTGGCGTACAGCTCCATCTCCATCGACTTGCCCGAGCCCTGGGTGTGCCACACGACGCCGGCCTTGCCGTTGGACTCGAGCGCGGTCAACGTGCTGTCGAGAGCCTTGCGCACGGCGAAGTACTGGTGGGGCTTGGCGATGCGTTTGACGAGTCGTTCGCCGGTGTCGTCGAAGGCGGTGAAGTTTCGCACCACGTCGACGAGGCGGGCCGGTTCCAGCAGCCCGTAGACGAGGGACTCCAGCTCCAGCAAGGAGCCCCCATCGGAGGGGCGAGGCTCTCCGTTCTCGTCGACCCTCCACGGGCAGTAGTGGTTGAGCACGGTGAACTGGGTTCCGTAGCGGGCGCTGATGCCGTCGCTCACAACGGTGGCGACGACTGGGCGGAAGGCCGCGGGGAACTCGGTCAGATAGGTGCCGAGCTGGGCGTGGGCCTTGGCGATGGTGGCCTCGGGGGTCCCGGCCTGCTTGAGTTCGACGACCACCAGCGGAAGTCCGTTGACGTAGAGCACCACGTCGAGGCGGCGCCCGGTCTCGCCCTGCTGGAGGCGCACCTGTCTGACGGCCCGGTAGGAGTTCTGCTCGACCTCGCCGAGCAGACGGACGGTGGGGTTCTCCTCGCGGCCCGCGGCGTCGAGATAGTTGAGGCCGCGGTAGCCGTGCACGAGGAACTCGTGGAAGTCCCTGTTCTCCGCCAGCGGGTCCTGCGAGCGGACTTGCAGCATGTTCGCCGCGGCTTCGTGCAGGTGCTGGTCGGGCACGCTCGGGTTGAGGTTGCGCAGGGCGAGCATGAGGTCCTCGCGCAGAACGAGGTCGCCGAGGGATTCCCGCTGCGATTCCAGCTCGGCACCCGTGGCGGGCTCCCACCCCAGGTCTCCCAACCAGTCGAGCATGCTGTCCTCGAGTTGGGCCTCGGTGATCATCACAGCACCTCCTCCACCTGTTTCTCGGCGTCCTTGACGCGCAGCTCGCCACTCATGAGTGCGGGCAGGAGGGTGTCGCGAAGGGAGGCGAGAGTGCGGGACTCGGCCGATAAACTCTGCATCAAAGAGATTTGTCTCTCGCTCAGTTCATTAAACCTCATCAGCGCTGAATAATCACCCGTCACCGAAACAGGAATATTCTCGATGTCAGAGGCCTTAACCCTCTGGCGCCCCGAACTTCCAACCATTCGTTGAATCGCTATAGATCTGAATCTTGGATCAGTTGCAATGAAATAACTCAATGCGGATGGATACCCTTTCCGTGAACGCATTACGATATATTCAGTGGATCCAAATCCAACTTCGCCCTCTTTTAAACAAGCGATATATGCAGTTTTCCCATTCTCCAAGCATGGAGTGATCCGAGCCATGACAGTATCACCATTCTTAAATCGAACACCACCTTTTGGCTCCGCATAATTGATGCTGCTAATAGTCATCCCTGGAGAAGGTAAAGCTTGCATGGGAATCCAAGGCGCTACTTCGACATCAATGCGCCGATTAGGATTCAGCTCAACCATGTCACCAAGAAACGCTCTAGAAGCGTCGTCCACAGCGACATATTTTCTATATACCCCTCGAAGAAGATCCTCTAAAGATGAAATTATTTTCTGATTCGCATCAGACTTATCATCTAATGCACCTAATACTTCCACAATCGAACGCTGCTCATGTAAAGACGGAATCCTCAGTCGAATTTCATTCATCGACGCCTGCGACAGCTTCGGCTGCGCAGAACCCGACAAATATCCACTGACATCAACGCATGCCAGCGCATAGCTGAGGTATCGTGTATCGGCAACCCCCTCCCTTCCCCGGAGGACATGGGCATGGTTGTTCACCCAGAATTTCCCGGATGCGAGGAACGCTATCGGCAGAGCCCTCGTCCGAAGATTCTCACCATCCTCCGCGAGAAGAAGATGATCACCTTCGAAGAGGTAGTCGGCCACATGGTCCACGACTCCTGATGCCCCGTAGTACGGGTACGGACCCGTCCTTCTGCTGGCACTGGCAACAGGCACTCGGCGTGAGTCCAGGTTCTCAACCAAATCACCGAGGCGCTTCGTCTCGAATCTCACCCGAGCCTCCCCAGCTGCTCGCGCACGACCCGCTGCAGTCGCTCGGACTCGGCGAACTGCTTCTCCAGTTCGGCGGTGAGCCGGGTGATCTTCTCGTCCAAGGGCTCGCCGTCATCCTCGGGCTCGGGCATGCCGACGTAGCGGCCCGGTGTGAGCGCATAGTCGGCCTGCTTGATCTCGGCGAGGGTCACCGACTTGCAGAAGCCGGGTACGTCCTCGTACTCCCCCGCCTCGTCGTCCCGCGCGTCCTGCGGGGCCTCCGGACCGGCGCCCTCCCCGGTGCGGCTGAGATCCTTGGTGCCCAGCGGCAGGCGATCCATGCCGCGCCAGGCATGATAGGTGTCGGCGATCCGGTGGATGTCGGCATTGCTGAAGGCGCGCTCGGCGCGGGTGACCATGTGGCCGAGCCGCCGGGCGTCAATGAAGAGCACTTGGCCGGTGCGGTCCACCGCTCCTGCGGCATCGGCGGTCTTGTCCTTGGCGAAGAACCACAGGCACACCGGAATTCCGGTCGACCTGAACAGTTTCTCGGGCAGCGCCACCATCGCCGCGACGAGATCGTTCTCGACGATGTTGGCGCGGATCTCGCCCTCGCCCCCGGAGTTGGAGGTCATCGAGCCGTTGGCCATGACGACGCCGGCCGAGCCGCCCGGGGCGAGCTTCGCCAGGATGTGCTGGATCCAGCCATAGTTCGCATTGCCCGCAGGCGGCACGCCGTAGACCCAGCGGGCGTCCTCCTCACGACGGTTCCAGTCGGAGATGTTGAACGGCGGATTGGCCATGATGAAATCCATCCGTTCGCCCGCGTGGTAATCGGTCGAGAAGGTGTCGCCCCAGCGCGGGCCGAGATTCCCGTTGAGCCCGTGGATCGCCAGGTTCATCTTGGCCATGCGCCAGGTCGCCTCGTTCAGCTCCTGCCCGTAGACCGACAGGTCGGAGGCGTCCGAGTGGTGCGCGGCCAAGAACTTCTCGGCCTGCACGAACATGCCGCCCGAGCCGCAGCAGGGATCGTAGACGCGCCCGTGACCGGGCTGCAGCACCTCGACGATCGTCCGCACGACGCTGGCCGGCGTGTAGAACTCGCCGCCCCGCTTGCCCTCGGACGAGGCGAACTGGCCCAGGAAGTACTCGTAGACCTCGCCGAGCAGATCACGCGCCCTCACCGGGCCCCCGCCGGCGAACTGCACCGAGTTGAGCAGGTCGAGCAGCTCGGCCAGGCGTTGCTGGTCGATGTTCTCACGGTTGAACAGGCGCGGCAGAGTGCCCGACAGCGACTCGTTGGCCTCCATGAGCAGATCCATCGCCTCGTTGATGCGCTGGCCGATGGTCTGGGTGTCCTGCACCTTCGCCAAACGCACGAGGTGATCCCAGCGGGCGTCGGGATGCACCCAGAAGACGCCGCTGCCCAGGTACTCGTCGGGATCCTCCTGGGACTCCGCGATGGCCTCCTCGTCGTAGTCCTCGCCGGCCAGCTCCTCGGCGATCTGGTGGTGGCGCTCGTCGAAGGCGTCCGAGACGTACTTGAGGAAGATGAGTCCCAGCACCACGTCCTTGTACTGGGACGAATCGAGCGAGCCCCGGAGCTTGTCGGCCGCCTTCCACAGGGTGCTCTTGAGCTCCTGGGGGGAGGTGGGCGCGAGGGCCCCGGTCTTCTTCCTGCGCGGCATCAGTCGCCTTCCTCATCGTTCGTACCGGTCGTGATGGCGACCGCGCCGGACAGCGTCGAACCGACCACCAAGGTCCGTAGTTCATTGATCTGCGCCCGCCACTGCTCGAGCAGGCCCTGCCAGCCCTCCAAGTGTGCCAAGAACTCCTCGGGATCCTCGGCTCCGACAGCCCGCATCGGGACGAGCCAGTCGCGCCAGACCCTGTCCCTCGGCCCACGGGCATTGATCACCGCGGCGATGGCGGATGGCGACATCCGCTGAGGATCGAGGACCCGGAGCACACGAGCCGGACTCGCAACCACGGCACCACCCCTTCGATCGACAACCGCAGCAGGCGCCGGGCTCACCGTGAAGACGATGTCTCCCGGCTCGGTCGGCTCGTAGCCGGGCACGGCCGCCGTCAACGCCAGTCTGTCGATGCTTGAGGGCACGCCGTTCACGATGTCAGCAGCCGTCCAGCGGGCCAGGCCACCGGCGTCCAGAGAGGGAAGACGGTGGCCTTTGAGCAGTTTCAGGATCGCCCCGCCTGCGCCGCGGTCGAGGGCTGCTCCCAGCGAGATTCGCTCGGTCCTCATCCGACCGGTGTCAGCCACGACGGCGGTGAAGCCGCCCTCGTACGGAGGCAGTACCTGCGTGAGCGCGTCGTAGAGCTGTTGCATCCGCGCGGCATCCTGCACCGGTGCGGCCCCGATGGCGGGAACCCGCACGTGTCCCGGTGCGACGAGTGGACCGGGTTCAGCAACCAGGGCCGCCTGCGTGACGGAGCGAAGCACCGAGAAGACGCGGGTGCCGGGTGCACCGGCCGCGGCGAGCAAGTCGTCCAGCAGATCCCGCTGAACTGTGTCGTCGAGTCGCCGCCCGGACAAGTCACCCACCCGTACCGCGCCCCGATGATCCCGTTGGGCCCCGCCGCTCATCAGCCACAGACCGCCCCGCCCCCGACCTCCTGCATTGAACGTCCCGGCCGGCAGCCGAACGACGGCTCGCACCGTACCCGACCGCAGAAGTTCATCGCGGATGACCTCGGCCTGACCGCTCAACGGATCGACGAGCAAAGCCGAGGGCCCGACCGCAAGCAGGTTCACGTCCTCACCCAGCTGCAGGGATGCCTCCTCGAGCAGGTGGAGACCGGCCGGCGAGGCGTCGGGCAGCCTGATCATCATGACCGATCCCCTCGCCGGGGCCCAGTCATCGTCGAGCCGGGCCAGGCGCGGGCGGATGCCCTGGACGGTCAAGCGGCGGCGGACCTCGCGCACAGGCCCATCGCCGTCGGTGACGAGCAGCAGCCCGGGCATCTCGTGGTCCTCGTCGGCGGCGAGCTCGACCACGACGTCGGAGCAGGACCCTTGCACATCGACGAGTTGACCGCCCTCGCCCAGCATGGCGCGCACAGCAGCGGCAAGCAGGCGGACCAGTGATCGGTCCGGGCCAGAGGCAGAAGTACGAACGAGGTACTGCTTCCGGAGTGTCTCGTAAGCTGCGGCATCGTTCCATGCCGCGTCGGCGACGGCATCGGCCCGCGCGGCGAGCTCGGGCCTCCAGAGTTGCTCGGTCTCGTCCAGCAGCCAGTCATCGTCCGGGTCGACCTCTTCGACACGGTCGAGCAGCCCATCGCGGTCGAGAGCGGACAGTGGGTCACCGATGATCGCCCGAGCGGTGAGCAGGACGAGCACGGCCCAGAGCTCATCAAGCGGGGCGCCGGGGCTGATCACCGCATGAAGGGCCACCTCGGCGCGGGCGTCCGGGTTGTTGCCGCGGCCGGTCGCTTCGAGCCAGTCGACGAGGTCGCCGGCATCGACCCGTCCGTCGGCATTGAGTTCGGGAAAGCGGACCCCGGCCTTGGGACGTTTGGTCCACATCGTCACGACGGGACGCTCCACACGCGCCAACCGCGCCACGTCGCCCAGCGACAGATCGTTCACCATGCCTCCTCAGTGGTCTCGTCCTTGCGAGGACTGAGCTTAGAGCAGGTGATGCTCCATCCATGCATAAGAACTGATAAGCCCCCTTATCAGGATAAATCGTTGTTGTTGAACACTGGTCGGCCGACAGTTGTGCCACACCGCCGGACGAACAACCGGTCGGCGCCAAACCTTCCAACCAAGGAGTTCCCATGATGAAGAAGATCGCAGGCCTCGGCCTCTGCCTCGCCGCGCTGGCCATGACCGCCTGCGGCGTTCCGGCCAGCCATTCCGACAGCGCCCCGACAGGCGTCAACGCCGGCTCGACGGACGAGTCCGCCCAGGCATCCGGCTCCACCAGCGCCCGAGGCTCCGACGCCGCCTTCGGCAGCGCCTACACCTGGGATGACGGTCTGTCCATCGAGGTGGGAACGCCTGAAGCCTTCACTCCCAGCGCGTATGCGGCCGGCACCGAGGGACATGACCAGTTCGTCACATTCACCGTGCGCATCGTCAACGGCACGAGTGAGAACTGGGATCCGAGCATGTTCTACGCGACCCTGCAGTCCGGGAACCAGGAGGCCAGCCGCGTCTTCGACAGCGAGCAGCTCGGGGACACCCCGTCGACGTCGCTGCTGCCCGGTCGCGAGGTCGAGTTCACGATGGCCTACGGCGTCAATGACCCCGCCGACCTGGTGATGGAGGTGGCTCCGGACTTCAGCTACCAGAACGTCATCTTCCACAGCTGATCGGAGCAGCCGGGACACCTGGAGGGGAGCGCCTGCCCTCCTCGCACGAAAAAGAACCTCTCCACGGTGGCCGATCGGGCACCGGCCCCGGTCGGCCACCGCCACGACGCCCCGCCCGATCGCGTCGCCCGGGACGCCGCCTCCCGGCTCCCCCGACGGATCGCATGGAACATCCCGGAGCGCTCCCGCAGCCGCGCACCCGCCCCGCGGCAGCGCACCTATGATCCAGTCATGGCCAGGAGCGATGTCCGCGCGGATCGTCTGCGCGCATGGGAACGCCTCACCGAGTGGCCGCTGATCGCCGCCGCCCTGGTCTTCCTCGTGGCGTACGCGTGGGAGACGATCGCCGCCCTGCAGGGCGCGCCGCGCATGATCACCGAGACCACGATGAACATCATCTGGGCGGCCTTCGTCGTGGACTACCTCGTCCGTCTCGTCCTCGCGCCGGCCCGAGGACGCTGGTTCCTCGGGCACCTGTTCGACCTCGCAGCCGTGGCACTGCCCCTGCTGCGGCCGCTGCGCCTGCTGCGCGTGGTGGCGCTCGTCAGGGTGCTCCAGCGCAACGCGGGCCTCGCCCTGCGGGGTCGCATCATGATCTATGCGGCGGGCGGGGCGGCACTGATCACGTTCATCGCCTCGTTGGCCGTCCTGGACGCCGAGCGGAGCGCCCCGGGCGCCTCGATCACGACGTTCCCGAACGCGCTGTGGTGGGCGCTCGTGACCATCACGACGGTCGGCTACGGCGATCTCGCCCCGGTCACCGCGATCGGACGCACGATCGCGGCACTGCTCATGATCGGCGGTGTCGCGCTCATCGGTGTCATCACCGCGACACTCGCGTCGTGGATCGTCAGTACGATGGCCCTGGAGAGCGCCGAGGAGGAGGCGGCCACCCAGGCGCAGGTAGCCGACCTGCAGCGGCAGGTCGCCGAGCTCTCGGCGCAGATCACCGAGCTGTCCGGATTGACCAAGGAATCCCCGGACACGCGATGACGCCAACCACAGGAGAAGTCGTTCACGGTTGACGCGCCGTCGAGGCAATCACTTGGGTCAGGGCGGGTTCAACAAGGGGCCTGAATCAGTCCTGAGTTGCACAGGTTTGGCGCCCTAGAGCGTTGAGGAGTTCGGCCGCCTCGGTGCTGATGGTGGGTTCGGCTTCGATCTGGTGGCCGCTGATGGTGACGTGTCGGAGTGGTTCGAGGGTTTGGATGATCTTTTTGATGCTCCAGCCGGTGCTGGCTTGGAGGTCTCGGGCGATCGCGAGCACGGTGAACACGATCGTGAGGTGGGCCTCGATTGCTTCACGCCGGCAGTGGAAGATCAGACGGGCAGCGAGATCGCTTTTGGACATTCGAAATGACTGCTCAACATGCCAGAGATCGTGGTATAGCCGTCATGAAACAAGATCGTTTCATGCCAGCCATGTGAACAGGCTTCTGAATAATCCACCGGGGACGGTGAGCCCCCACCGAGCCCTCCAGGGGCGCAGCCGTGACGGCCCCCGGGCATGCCCGTCGCGTCATCGTGTCGTCGTCTGTCCGGTGGTTTCCAGGGATTGCCGGGAAAGCCCTTGGCAGGAGAGCTCAGTCCCTCGCATCGATGAACCTCCTCGGTGCGAGGGAGTACACGACGAAACCGATGGTGAACAGCGCGAGGGGGAAGATCAGCACTGCCGCGACGACCGTTCCGGAGAGCCCCAGTGGGTCGGAGGCGGTCGGAGTGACAGCAAGAACTTGGACCAAGAGCCCAACGACTGCTCCACCGACCACTGGACCGGTCTGGCGGAGCACGTTGAGCAAGGAGGATGCCGGGCTGAAGTCCTCGGTGCGGAGAAATGACATTCCCACCGTCGTGAGGGGAGAGATCAGATAGCCGTTCCCGATCCCGAAGACCGTGGTGGTCGCCAGGAACCACAGCCACGATGTATCCGTGACCGCGATGAGTGCGCACAAGGCAGTGCCCGCCGCAGAGGCCCCGAAACCGATCTGCAGCACACGACGTGCCCGCCCCGAGTCAACCCGGCGACCGGCAATGGGGGCTGTGACGACGGACGCTATTGAGGCTGGGGCGAGGACTGCTCCCGCCCAGAACGCAGGCTGTCCTGCCACCGACTGGACGTAGTTCGAGACCAGGAACGTCAGGGCGAAAACACCGAGCGCAGAGACCAGCCCGAACAACGCAGCGGTGGTGAACCGAGGATTCCGCCGAAGGGAGCGTGGGAACACTGCACGGTCGGAGTCGACATGACGTTCATACACCAGGAATGCAAGCATGGAGAGCACCGCGAACGGGAGGCAGGCGAGGGTCAACGGCTCCCAGCCCGCGTGAGGGCCTTGCAGACAACTGTAGAGGAGCGCGACGAGGGCCAGGGCTGCGAGCAGGGTCCCCCCGAGATCGAACCTGACTGTCCGACTCCCCCCTCGCGAAAGGCCCCTGAGCCCCAGGGCCACGGCGAGGACAGCGATCGGAATAGTGATGAAGAAGACCCCGCGCCAGCTGAGCCGATCGATGAGGACTCCACCGATGAGCGGTCCGATGATTGACGCTGTTCCAGCGATCGATCCCCAGATACCGACCGCGCGGCCGCGGGCTTCCTCGGGGAATGTCAGGCCGATGAGCGTCAGAGTCTGTGGCACCAGCATGCCTGCGCCAAGCCCCTGAAGGAACCGACCAGCAATGAGCATGGTGGCAGAGGCCGAGACACCGCACAGGACGCTCGCCGCCGCGAGGATGATCGTTCCGGACAGGAACATGCGACGGTGGTCGAAGCGATCGCCCAGTCGTCCTGATGGGATGATCGTAAGGGCGAGAATGAGGCCGTAGCTGTTCACCGTCCAGAAGACCTGGGCGGTTGTTGCCCCCAGATCCCTTGTCAACGAGGGAACCGCGAGATTGATGATGGTCAGGTCAAGGAGGGCAATGAAATATCCTCCCGCCAGGGAACACAGACCAGTCCATTGTCGAGGGCTTATCTGTGGCGCCCGGGCACCCTCTGCTATTTTCTCCATTTCTCCACCCTCCCAAGTTTCGCTATCAACCGCATAGCACTGTAAACATAGCAGATTTAGCTACCTGTGTATGATCATGGGTGTCTTATTTGTCCTATCAACTCTGATCAAGTTATCGACGCATTTGACATGGAGCGCATCTGGGTACTTAGTCAAAATAGATGCCATATGAACGAAACTTGTGACGAGCTGCCGTCGTACAGTTTCTCCGAGCAGTTGGGCATGCCGTGATTCATAAAATGTTGTGAAGCAGATCGTTATTGAGCTAGCGGAGGTATTCTTTTCAGTTTTTCCTGAAAGTACGATTTGCGCATCAGAGACCCCTGATACCGAACGAACAATCTCGAGGATTTCTTCAGCACGGAAGATCGCACTCCGGAGACTTACAGTATCTCCAATGCGACCTAGTACGCGAATAGCACGACCACGTCCACACTTACATTGCGATGGCACAACCCGATCACCTAAGTTATAGCGCAGTAAGGGGATAGCCCAACCATTTGACTTGCGGCTGATCAGTGCCCCACTATCATGGCATTCTACTATGTGCTCAGGCAGGAGGTGGAGAACATTCGGCGTGCATTTTGGGGTACTTGTTCCGATTACTCAGGTTTCGACAGCGCCATAGTTACCCCATAGTGAAGCTTCAGGGAATGCCATGGCGATCGATTCCAATTTTTGAGGAGTCCAGGGTTCTGCCATCCAGATGATCTTCGTGATTGGTAGATTTAGTTTATGAACAAGGCATGATTTTGCGAAATCAGCCAAGGTTGTGGGGTTTCCGGCCAGTGTGTTAACTCCAGCACGTATGGCCGGCATGAAACGAAACTGTGTTTTTCGTGGATTTCCTGTGCTGTTTCGGATGTGATTGGGACATGCAGGTTGAGGTCACCCGGGAGGAAACCGACGTCCTGATCAGGTGGAAGAAACGTTCCGGAAGTCACGTGCTCGTCAGGATGAAGACCGAAGCGATTCTGTACGCCTCCGAAGGAGTCAGTACCAGCATCATCGCTGAAATGGTTGAACGGACGGAGAGGACCGTGCAGGAATGACTGGCCGAATGGCAGGCCACGCGGACGTGCTCGGTCCTGACCGGGCACGCCGGGAACCAGAACGCGGCGAAACTCACCCGCGCCCAGAAGGAAGAACTCAAGACCATCTTGGCCCAGCCGCCCTCCCAGTCCGGGATCGACGCCGAGTTCTGGGACGTCCCGGCGATACGTGACGTCGTGAAGATCCTGTTCGACGTCGAGTACCGGTCGGACTCCTCGTACCAGCTGCTCCTGCGGTTCTGCGGCATGAGCTTCAAACGGCCCGACCCGTTCGACAAGCACCGCGACGAGCAGGCCATCACCCGACGCATGGCAGAGGTGAAAGCCCAGGTCAAGGACCTGTTGGACGCCGGCTGGGAGGTGTACGCGGCAGACGAGGTCCGCCTGGAGCACGAGGCAGAGACCCGCCGCATGTGGCTCCCCAGGGGACAGCGCACCAAACTGTCCGTGGACCGGCAGAAGACGTCCCAGTCGTTCTTCGGTGCTCTCTCCCTGACCAGCAAGAAGGTCAAACTGTACCCTGTCGAGGGGAACCAGAACACCGAGCAGACAATCCTCGCGCTGGAAAGACTCCAACGCGAAACCCGGGAGGAGAAGATCGCGGTCGTCCTCGATAATGCCCGGTTCCACCACGCCAAGATGCTGACCGGTCTCCACGAGCCCGGCCGGCTGCTGGAACGCATCACGCCGATTCATCTGCCACCGTATGCGCCGGACCACAACCCGGTCGAGCACGTCTGGAACACGGCCAAGAACAACATCGCGAACATCCAGCGCGAGACCCCCGAAGAAACCTTCGGCGCGTTCGCCTCACACATCACCGGCCGTACCTTCGACCACGACTTCGAGCACCTCCCACCCCGCGAAACCGAAAACGATCTTGTTTCATGACCGCCATAGGAGTTCGATCATGTCAGCACCGAAGTACAGTGCCGAGTTCAAGGAACAAGTCGTTCTCGAGATCGTTCAACGGTCCCGGCCGGTGGCCGAAGTCGCGAGGTCCTACGGACTGGTCCCGCAGACCGTGGGCAACTGGGTCGCGAAATGGCGCACAGAGCACCCAGAACCCGGGGTCGAGGATTCCTCGAGCGAGGAGAACGCCGAACCCAGACGCCACAACAAGGCAGCCTGGACCAGACGCTCACCACTGTCCGAAAAACCCATTTCACTCCAACCCCAGCCGAAGTCCTCAACGAACAACTACAATCACTCAAACAAGCCAGCGTTGCAACGACCGGTTGAACCCACCCAGTACGTCAGTTCGGCGTACTCGGACGCGCTCATCACGGCCGGAGTGAAGGCCTCGGTGGGCACGGTCGGTGACTCGTACGACAACGCCCCGGCCGAGACGGTGAACGGCCTCTACAAGGCCGAACTCATCTGTTCCAAGCGGCTCTGGGAGTCCGTCGAAGCCGTCGAGCCGGCCACCATGGGCTGGGTGCACTGGTGGAACACCGCCCGACTCCACGAAGCCCTCGGCCACCACACACCAGCCGAGGTCGAGGTGGCCTACACTCACGACCAAGACGTAACACCCGTTGCGCCCTGACCCCGGAACAAAACCCAGGGCGCTTCAACTCACATGAAAATCTTGTTAAAAACACTGTACCAGAACGTCATCTTCCACAACTGACGGGCCGCGGGACCGGCCGCACCGAGCCGGCCCCGACCATGATCCGGGCCCTTCCCCGATTCCTTTCTCTCCGCCTCACCGCTGTGGGGCACAGGGGAAGGGCCCTCCTCCTCAGCGGCGGTGGCCGGGCGCACCCTCGCGCAGGGTGTAGCAGGCCACCGCCGCCGCGGCGGCCACGTTGAGGGAGTCGATGCCGCGGGCCATGGGGATCCGCACGACGACGTCGGACTGGGCCAGCCAGTGCGAGCTCAGCCCGCTGCCCTCGGTGCCCATGAGCAGCGCCACCTTGCGCGGCTCGGCCGCCAGGTCGGCGGCGAACTCGTCGAGGGTCACGTCGTCGGCGCGCAGGGCCATCGCCGCGACGGTGAAGCCCGCCCGCTTGAGGGTCTCCAAGCCTCCGGCCCAGTCGTCCATGCGGGCCCAGGGCAGGAAGAAGACGGCGCCCATGCTCGTCTTGATGGCCCGCCGGTAGAGCGGGTCGGCGGCCCTCGGGGCGAGCAGCACGCCGTCCCAGCCGAGGGCGGCGGCGCACCGGATGATGGCGCCGACGTTCGTGTGGTCGACGATGTCCTCGCACACGACGAGGCGCCTCGCGTCGAGCAGTTCGGTCATGCTCCAGCGGGTGGCGCGCTTCATCGAGGCGAGCGCCCCGCGGTGCACGTGGAAGCCGGTGACCCGCTCGGCCAGGGCCTCGTCCACGACGTAGACGGGCACGTCGAGGCGGTCGAGGATCGGGCGCAACCCGGCGATCCAGCGCTCGGCCAGCAGGAAGGACCTCGGCTCGTAGCCGGCCTCGCAGGCCCGCCTGATCACCTTCTCGCCCTCGGCGATGAACAGGCCGTGGGCGGCCTCAAGGGATCGGCGCAGTGAGACGTCGCGCAGCCGTACGTAGTCGCCGAGGCGCTCGTCGGCGGGGTCGGTGACCGGGATGAGGATTGCCACGGCGCAAGAGTAGTTGGTACCGGCGGCGGGCAGCCGTGATCGCCCTGGTCATCCGACCCTAGACTGACCGCGTGACAACGTCCCAGACCCCACCGCACGAGCACAGGCCCTGGTACCGGCGGATCCGCATCGACTGGTTCGTGATGGCCATCGTCGTCTCCGCCGTCGTCGCCAGCCTGCTGCCGGCGACCGGCGAGGTCAATCACGTGCTGGACTGGGCCGTCAAGGTGCTGATCTTCATCCTGTTCTACCTGTACGGCGTGCGGCTGGCCCCCCGTGAGGCGCTGGCCGGTCTGACCCACTGGCGTCTGCACGTGACGATCCTGGTCTTCACCTACATCGTCTTCCCGCTCATCGCGCTCGCCCTGCGCCCCCTGGCGGGGCACTACCTGGGCCCCGAGCTGTACCTGGGCGTGCTGTGGCTGTCGATCCTGCCGTCCACGGTGCAGAGCTCCATCAACTTCACCTCGATCGCCGGCGGCAACGTGGCCGGGGCGATCGTCTCGGCCTCGCTGTCGAACATCCTCGGCGTCTTCTTCACCCCGCTGCTGGCCATGGTCGTCATGAGCACCGGCGGCCTGGTCATCGAACCCAGTTCGATCCTCGACCTGTGCGTGCAGCTGCTGCTGCCGTTCGTCCTGGGCCAGCTCACCCGGCGCTGGACGGCCGGTTTCGTCACCTCTCACCCGCGGCTGAAGCTCGTCGACCAGTTCAGCATCGTCTGCGTCGTCTACAGCGCCTTCAGCGACGGCATCAACGAGGGCGTCTGGCACACGGTCGGCGCGCTCGACATCGTCCGGCTGCTGCCGGTGCTGTTCGCCGTGCTGGCGGTCATGCTGACCATCACGTGGTGGCTGCCCGGCCGGCTCGGTTTCGGGCGCCGCGACCAGATCGCCATCCAGTTCTGCGGCACGAAGAAGTCGCTGGCCACCGGCGCCCCGATGGCCTCGGTGCTGTTCAGCGCCGCCCAGGTGCCGCTGCTCGTCCTGCCGCTGATGATCTTCCACATGGCGCAGCTGATCGCCTGCGGCGTCATCGCCGGGCGCTACCGCGCCAAGCCTGCGGCCTGGCACGAGCGGGGCGGGCGGTTGAGCGCCGCCGAGGAGCAGCGGGACTGAACGGCGGGCCACCGGGCCGGACCGCCCCGTCCTCAGCAGGCGGCCTTGGCCGTCCAGCGCCCGTCGTCGGCCTGCTCGATGCGCAGCGGCATGCCGTAGACGGCTGACATGTTCTCGTCGGTGAGCACCTCGCCGATCGGCCCGGAGGCCGCGACCCGGCCGCCGGACAGCAGCAGGGCATGGGTGATGCCGGCGGGGATCTCCTCGACATGGTGGGTGACGAGCACGGTCGTCGGCGCGTAGGGGCTGGCGCACAGCTGGTTGAGCGTCGACACGAGGCGCTCCCGGCCGCCCAGGTCGAGGCCGGCGCCCGGCTCGTCGAGCAGCAGCAGCTCGGGGTCGGTCATCATGGCGCGGGCGATCTCGACGCGCTTGCGCTCCCCCTCGCTCAGGGTGCCGTAGGTGCGGTCGGCGAGCTCGACGACGCCGAAGTAGTCCATGAGCCGGCCGGCGCGGTCGAAGTCCATCTCGTCGTAGTGCTCGCGCCAGCGCCCGTTGACGGCGTAGCTGGCCGAGACGACGACGTCGCGCACCCTCTCCCGGGCCGGGATGCGGTGGGCCACCGTCGGGCTCGTCAGGCCGATGCGGGGGCGCAGCTCGAAGACGTCGACGGCGCCGAGCACCTCGCCGAGGATCCCGACGACCCCCTTGGTGGGATACAGATGAGTCGCCAGGATCGACAGCAGCGTGGTCTTGCCGGCGCCGTTGGGGCCGATGACGACCCAGCGCTGGCCCTCGTCGATCGACAGGTTCACATCGTCGAGCAGCAGGGTGGTACCACGCCGCACACTGACACCGGCAAGCTCCGCAACCGAGACCATGGTTAGACCTTACAAGTCGGCCCCGCGAGGCTGCGGCCGCCGACCGTCTGGCGACGCGCCGCGTTCGGCTGCGACGCAACCCCTCGGGCGCCCGGCGGCGGACGACCAGCCTGGGCGCCGTGTCCGACCCCCCTCACTCATCGCGTGCCTGAGGCTCGTGAGCGTGCTCAACGCCATGGGCGTCGGCGCCCTCGACGCTCCCCGCGCCGAGCGCGTGCTGCGCATCAGCGACACCGGCGAGCCGGACCGGCCCCACCACGTCGCCGACCCCGAGGGGTCCTCGGACCGGGCGGGCCCGACGCGGCCCCGTGCGCCCGGCCCTGGCCCGCATCGCGAGCAC
>ERZ773004.254-NODE-254-length-35427-cov-5.091174_pt1 | contig 35427 bp, 30 predicted proteins | sample MGYA00580667_ERZ773004 | MGnify/ENA primary metagenome ERZ773004 (study PRJEB29015, sample SAMEA2737963) | human oral metagenome | biome: human oral; feature: human-associated habitat; material: dental | place: China | collected 2123 ... | reverse complement strand
GCAAATTTGGGAGAATTTTTCTTCAAAGAGAAATGCAAAAGCATAGTAAATGGCCAAAAACAGAGGGGATAAGCACGCAAAAAATGCTGAAAACTCATCGTTTGGGCGTATTTTATATAGCTTTTTGCGGGTATTTTCTTCTAGAACGGTTCGGCCGAAGAACGCTTTTTGTAAAATATATTTATCGTTTTAACAAATCGTTAACAGACAATTTCGAAGATAAGAACAACAGCTATGCGCCGGCAAAAGCAATAAGGCTAAACATGATGGGCGAAATGATGCGAACGAGTTTAAGTCCTTACCGAGTTGATGATATTGGGTAACGAAACGCGCAGGGCGTTCAAGCTTTACCCTGTGTTTCGCCTTTAACCCCAATCGGCTGCAATACCTGAACCTTTGGAAACGGCAGCATTTAAAGCAGACAGCAGCTAATAAATCTCTTCTAACGCCCCCGTTTCAGAATCAATGATAAACCCACGAACCACAACATCTTTTGGAACTAGCGGGTGAGTCTTGATGGTATCGACGGTTTTACGCACAGAAGTATGCGTATCTTTAAATCCTTCAAGCCAAGAGTCGAGGTCTACTCCACATTTACGGATGGTGTTTAGCGTTTCGTCGGTTATGCCACGGGCAATCATTTCTTGGTGAAAATGCTCATAGTTCATGTGGCAAGCACCGCAATGCGTGTGAGCCACCACCATGATTTCTTTCACACCTAGTTCGTAAATGGCCACAATAAGACTTCGCATGGCCGAATCGAAAGCAGAAATAACCAAGCCTCCTGCATTCTTGATAATCTTTGCATCACCATTTTTTAGGCCCAATGCGGCGGGAAGAAGTTCGGTAAGCCTTGTGTCCATGCAAGAGAGCACGGCCAATTTCTTATCTGGATACTTATCCGTGATATACTTTTCGTAGCCTTTTTGCGCTACAAAAGTCTTGTTATGGTTTATAATCTGGTCTATCATAACCGAGGTTTTTAATGTTGAAACATGTTTATTGCATTGAATGCTTAAAGCGCTTGCAACAAAATTACGAATGCTAATTTACGACATTTTCCCCACCTCACGCTAAGTTGGCATAAATAACAGCCCTTCTTCAAAGCATTATTAACAATTCAAAGGTGATTTATGGCAGAGCCTTACAGCAATTGCAACGTGGTGAAAATGTTTGTTGGTCTACCTTGAAAGGCTAATAACAGCTTAGGCTAAGGATGCAACGCCAAAACAAGAGCAGTTTCAGATACATCATGCAAGAAGGTGGATTTCAGATAATTTACTGTAACTTTGCATGAGCAAAGAACAAACTCACGTCAAAGAACGCCAATCAACTTCGATGACGTAACGTTTAAAAATAAAATAGATAAACAATAGATTATGACTAAGGTATTTGTAATGTCAACCTGTCCGGATTGCGTTCAGGTAAAGGCACAGCTGGCGGATAATCCTGCCTACGAATTGATAGATATTGGCGAACACGTAAGAAACTTAAAACAATTCTTGGCACTTCGTGACAACAACCCTGCGTTTGCAGAGGTTAAGAAACATGGTAGCGTTGGCATTCCATGCTTTTTGCTAGAAGACGGAAACGTGCAGTTTGCCCTAGACAGCATAAAGATAGAAGACGCTCCCGAAGGTGCCGCTTGCAGCCTTGACGGAAAGGGATGCTAAAAACAGACGACTTATGTTAGAACATATTGCAGATTTTACAGCATGGCCCATACTTACGGGGTTCTTGATTGGCTACATTGCCAACCGCATTATGAGCGGCGAAGGCAAAGGTTGCTGCATGAACTTTATTGTAGGCGTTGTGGGTAGTTATGCTGGTACGTTTATCAGTCACCTGCTGAACATCGAGTTGTTTGGCAGAGGCTATCTCACCAACTTCGTTTTCTGTGTGCTTGGAGCTGTGACTGTGCTGTGGATATGGAAGAAAATCTTTGACTAGAACGATGAAAGGCATTACATCACCTGCCGTTCTTGCTTACCTCATCGCCGTCAACGCGTTGGGTTTAGTTCTGTTTGGCATAGACAAATGGAAGGCCAAACATGCCAAATGGCGCATTTCCGAACCCACGCTTTTAGCTATTGCTGCCATTGGAGGCAGCATTGGCTCATGGTTTGGCATGAAAATGTGGCATCATAAAACGCTGCACAAGAAGTTTAAGTATGGTATACCACTGATAATGATGGTTCAATTCGCCTTATTGCTGTTTGCCTTGTATAAGGCAAGCAGCGTATAACGCAAGCAAATACCACTCTGTGCTAGAGCATTAAATACAAAGTTTGCCTGTGGCATAACGTGCATTAGGCTGGCTATAAGAATTGTCCTCTCTGAACTTTTAGGCATTATCTCAGCCAATTTAGCCTATTCAAAAACACCACACAACTGCTAAAACAAAGAAAAGAGACCAAACATAAACACAAAAGGAAGAGGCTGCACAATAAAATGGTTCTGTTCTATATCAAGTTTTTTTTTGGGGGGGGGAACATGCCTACATCAATGAAGAACAAACTAAGTAATAACAGAAAACAAACTAAGTAATGATATCGAAAATTGGTTGGATAGATTTCTCGCCACTACACAGAGAGCGTGTTAAGAGTTTCATTGAACTGATGGAAGAAGGCGGCGTTCAAGACGAACTGGGCGTTGGCACTATTCGTGATGCCATGTCTAACAAGCTGTTTCCTGGTTTCTCCACACTTCACACCCGCGCCAAATATTTCTTTATTACACCTTACATCCTACTAGACAGAGAGCGTAAACAAAGAAAAACGGAGTCAGGAAAAGACTATTTCAACAGAGTGGAGATTGAAACAAACAATACCATTATTGATTTCTACGAGTCGTTCAAAGAACGTAAAGAGGAGAGTTACTTTGGTAAGTTTAAAAAAGACGGAGTTCTAAAAAGACAGCCATCAGAAATCTACTGGAACGGAATTACAACACTACATCTTGTTAATTACGACGGCACGTTAGACCAATTGCTACGTGACAAACACTCAACAATAGAAGAGTTACTTTCTTGCAATCAAGGTGACGACACAGTAAAGGAACAAGGCGAAAACAACAAGCAAAGGCTTGTTGACGCGGGGTCAGCAGATAACTGGATAGAGAATATCACAGAAAATGGATTAACGCTAACCCCTGTTGAAGCACAACTACTGCGTGATCGACTGATAAAGCATACCCCCAACAGCTTAGCAACAGAGCTGTTGACCAATGATAGAGTATGGGAAGTTTACAAAGCAGCAGCTTATAAAAAAGATGAGGGGAACGAACAAGCATCTAATGCGCTTATTAAATTTGTAGAGAAAGCATACAAGCTTGTGGAGAATGAAGAGCTACGTGCAAACTTGATAACCGCTCACGACCTGTCTCTGTTCTTATATGGACCACATATCGCTTATAACATACGGTTTGCGGAACGAGTAAATGCGGCAGAGAGTGTTATACAAGAACTAAGAGACAGGGGAACGGTCTGGCATGAAACACTAGGACAAAGGATGATAGACTACAAGAGGTTCAACATTAGCAACTGTATGCAGGATGTTAATGTTAAGCCGACAACCCGCTCGTTCCTGAAAGAAGTGCAACAACTTGTAACCCTACAAGAGAAATGGAAGAATATAGAAACTGAGCTGTGCAACCGTGTTGAAGAACAAGAAGAAAGAAACAAAAAGACTAAAAGTAGATTCTTTAAGTTAAAGAACAATCGTGTTGTTGACGAAAACGAAAAAGGGGCATGGATTGGACTTGGGCTCATTAACTATCGCTATGCTGCCGCATTAGCCATTATGAAAGATATTCAAGAGGTTTTAGGAAAATAGGGAAAGCTACGACATGAACGTTTTAGAAAAGAGTAACCGACTTGATTATGGGCTATCGCTCGCACCCGATGATGGTTGGACAACATCGTGGGCCATCGGTACAACATATAGTTTAGACTTAAACGTATTGCTAAACATCCCATTGGCGTTGTTTCATGGTAAATACTTGTCTGAAAACAGCGATGTAAGCAACCTTCGTTCAGACATGCTAGATGCGCTCAACAAGGTTAAAGACCGCATGTTTATATTCGTTCACGAGAACAATATTCACGCTAAGTGCAAGTTTTCTATGCTGATGGGGTTTATCGACCAAAGTATATGGCCCGTTAAGGTAGAAACGGCCTACCATAACTTTCACCCTAAGCTGTGGTTGGTTAGATATGAAAAAGACAAGGACAAGAAAGAATACAAATATCGCCTGATTGTAATGAGCAGGAACATTACAGCCGCAACAGATTTTGACATGGCTGTGACGATGGACAGCGATTTTGCGAGTGAAGAACATCACGATAATGATTCTTTACTGCAATTGATAGTCTTGCTAATGAAACGAACAGGGCAAACAAAGATAATCAATCAGATTAAAAAGGAACTGAAAGGCATTCGCTTTATCGCTCCATATCCCTTTGATAAAAGAGCGCCTAAGTTTTTCCACCATAGCAACAAGTCATCCACTTCTCCACTTATAAGCGACGACAAATACAAAGAGCTTTTAGTGATTAGCCCATTTGTGGACAACTACTCTTTGGAACGTCTCTCTCGCAAGACAGAAACCAAGCCCATATTGATTAGTAGAGAGCTTGAATTAGACAAATGTAAGCCAGAGGTGTTGGAGAAGTGGGACTGTTATCAATGGAATAACATGTTAGAAGAAGCATCCGAGTATGAAGAAAACGAAAGAGCGGAAGACGAAAGCAAGCCTTATGGCATTAATCTGCACGCCAAGATTTTCATTGCAAAGGAGCTTTCAAGCAGAAGAAACAACTGGTTTGTTGGTTCAGCAAACTGTACTAGGGCTGGATTGGAGAAAAACCACGAGGCAGTGCTGCAACTAAGCAGTAACAAAGAAGATACTTCTCCGCAAAAAGCCCTAGATTCTCTCCTTCCTCTTCTCATAACAAAATACACCCGCAAAGAAAGTGTGTCACAACAGGAGGAAGGAAAAGAACAGATGCGCGAAATAGTCTTCGATATAGCTCAGCTAGCCTTCAAGTCGCAAATAGTCAAAGACACAAATGGCAAATATGTGGTGGAGGTTGACGTAGAACCCAACGATTGGAAAGCCTTTATCAGGAAGTATCAGGGCGTTAGGATTACGATGCAAATGTTTGCAAGCGATTTAGACCGTTGGATTATTACAAAAGAATGTTGCCATAAGTTCAAACCATTATTGTGTCAACAGCTGTCGCCCTTTGTGTTTATCACCATTAAAAGTAGAGAAGAGGAAAAGAAATTCATGCTGAAACTTCCTTTGGAAATGCCAGAAGAGCGCTTAGGACATATCATGGCAGAGATTTTAGACAATGAAGAAAAAATTATGAGATACTTTATGTTCTGCTTAGACCCATTAACAGACAAAGAACAACAAAAGATAGGCAGGGATATTACCAAGCACAACAACAGCATAAGCAAGGAGTATCAAGATTGTTCACTGCCCATATACGAGAAATTACTATTAGCTGCCAGCAGAAACAAGCCGGCTTTGGCTGAGATAGACAAAAGCATTAAACAGCTAAAAAATACCAAGGGTAAAGATGGGAAACCACTTTTAAGCGAATCGTTCAAAGACATGTGGAAACTATTTGCAACCTATATAAAATGAAATACGAAGAAAAAGTAAAAGAAACTTATTCAAGTCTACGTGACTTTCAAAAAGTAACGGTCGACTATCTCGTTCAACGCATGTTTGACGAAGGGCAAGGTAGAATGCTGGTTGCCGATGAAGTTGGCCTTGGAAAGACCTGGATTGCCAAGGGCGTTATTGCACAAGCCTACGCCCGTTGGTGCAAAATGGCGAACAAAAAGTCAAAACACTTCAACGTTTACTATATTTGTTCCAACCAACAGCTGTTCAGACAGAACCTAGGTAAAGTGAACTTCACAGATGAAAAGTGCTGCATTGCCAATGATATAAATAGAATTTCAATGCTTGCCCTTAAACCGTTACATGAGGATGAGCCTGTGCAGATATACGCATTAACCCCAAATACTTCGTTTAGCAATAAATCAAAGCAAGGCATAAAGGAAGAACGCAGCATCCTATACGCCATCTTACAGCAAACAAACGAGTTTAACAAGTTTCATCTTTCTAACCTTTTAAGAGGCCATGGAGTACAAAAACAAAATTGGAATCCTGAAAGTGAAAAGGCTAGATACTTACAACGCGTTAAAAATAATGTGGCAGGAGCCTATGTCAAAGCATTAAAAACCAACAACATTCAACGCGAAAACCTACCGACAACATTCGAAACCTACAATCTCCCCCAAAGGATAACGGTATGGGAAATGCTCAAATCGGTGGTCGAAGTGTTCGACAGAAGAAAAGCACATACTGCTATCTACAATGAAATTATAGGTTGCATGCGTAAAGCAATGGCCGATGTTTGCCTTCAACACATGGACGCTGACTTGTTTGTTATGGACGAGTTTCAGCGATATAGCGAACTAATCGACAACAAATGCCAATCAGAACAAGACACCATCACCCAAAAGATATTCGGACAAAGCAAGGTGAAAGTGCTGATGCTCAGTGCCACACCTTTCAAAGCATATACCAATCAATATGACGAACAACTGGGAGAACAACATTATAAGGAGTTCAAACGCGTATTGGAATTTCTATATGAAGGAAGACCAATAAACTGGCAGCAGCTTGAAAAGAACAGAGCAAGATTGTATTCTCAAATGCTCCTATTAAACAAAGCCGATGACAAAGAAACGTTATTGAACGAAATACAATCGCTGAAAAAAGAGGTAGAGGACGTATATTCACGCGTTATCGTTCGAACTGAAAAGCTAATCGCATCGAACGACCCGAACGCAATGATTGTGGAACCCTACAAACAACCCTTGAATATAACGAAACAAGAGGTTGCATATTTCGTACATCTCGATAAGGTATTCAAGACTATTTACGAGAAACAAGGCGAACACGCACCATCACCCGTCAACTACGCCAAGTCTGCTCCCTACGCCATGTCTTTCCTCCGCGAGTATAAGGTTGGAGAGAAAGCGCAACACAACAACGTTACGATGCGGAAAGACGCGTTTGTAGACCTGAATGAGGTGAACAAGTACAATTTCCCTAGGGACGGACATTGGCCGCACGAGAAACTGCGCCTGCTCATGAAAAACATGAAACAAGAGTCTAAGTTGCTGTGGTGTCCCCCTTCATTGCCTTACTATCCCTGCGAGGGTGCGTTCAAAGGACAAGAGCAATTTACAAAGACGCTTGTCTTTTCAGCATGGAAGCTAGTACCAAAGATGATTGCCACTTTGGTTTCTTACGAGGCGGAAAGACAAACCCTTGGGAAATTGAATCACATAGAAGGCGTGAAGTACTTTGCCGACAAGCGCGTTGCATCACTAGGCGACAAAGCCCGAAAGCCAACTAGAAGGTTGGTGCCTTCGAAGGAGGGGCCAATGACTACCCTACTCCTTGCATATCCCTGCATAACACTTGCAAAGAAACTAAACCCTGCTCAATTTATACAATCGGGCAAAACGTTAAAGGAAATAGTAGAACAAGAAACGCAGGAATGGGAAACTCAAATTAAAGCATTCTGCAATAAAGAGAGAAATGTCTACAATCAGGAAGACTCGCATATCAGTTGGGCTTATCCAATGATATGCGATAGCTACCTAGAAGGAAGATGGGAACAAGAAAAACTTTGGGAAATTGACGAACAAGACAAGAAATCGGCACTCATTACCCACAACATACCACGACTAAAAGATATACTAACGAAGGAGGAACAACTAAATATCCCTAAAAATCCAACGAAAAAAGAACTGTATCAACTTTCAAGACTAATGGCTACGATGTCTATTGGCTCACCCGGCGTTTGCGCATACAGGTCGTTGTGCCAATACTATCCTGACAACGACGAAACTTTTTCCTATGCTTTCAAAATAGGCCGCGCCTTTATCGACCTCTTTAACAAACCCGAAAGCACAGCCATAGTAGAACTGCTCTACGCAAAGCAGAAATCAATGGAATATTGGCAAAAGGTTATCCAGTATTGCGCCGATGGAAACCTGCAAGCAGTATTAGACGAATATGTGTTTATGCTTTACTCTAATTGCAAAAACATAAAAGAACTTACCAATATGTTATGCTCGGCTTTAACGATAAGGACATCTACGTTTAAAGTTGATGATGCACAAAGTTTCGGGAAGAAAGAGAACAACGAGAACGACATCAGATACAGCATGCGTTCACACTTCGCTGCCCCATTTGGAGTAAACGCCGAGAGCAGCCAAGGAAGTGAAAAACGAGCAACAGACATTCGCGAGGCGTTCAACTCGCCATTCAAACCTTTTGTGTTGGCAACCACAAGCATAGGACAAGAAGGGCTCGACTTTCATTGGTATTGCAGAAAAGTAATGCATTGGAATCTTCCTAACAACCCCATAGATTTCGAACAACGTGAAGGCAGGGTTAACAGGTATAGAGGAAAGGTTGTTAGGCAGAGGGTTGCCGAAAAATACCATGCAGATGTTACCAACACAAATCAACTGTGGGACGCGATGTTTGAACTAGCAAAGAAAGATAAGGCCGATGCTAAGTTCCCTTGCGACCTCGTTCCAAACTGGCACTTCGAGTCCAAAGGGGTAAGTATTGAGCGGGTTGTTCCTTTATACAAGTTCAGCCAAGACATACAGAGATACGAAAAGATGCTCCACGTGCTTGGATTGTATCGGTTAACCTTCGGACAACCTAGGCAAGAAGAACTCGTAGAAGCCTTAAATTGCGAGATAAGTGCGGAAGAATTGGACAAGCTACTGATAGATTTGTGTCCTATGCGGCGTGCAGAGGGCAAAACTAAGAACAAGCCCAAAGCTTAATACAGCTAGCTGGGCTTGTTTTCCTTGTTCAAACAGGCTACCATCTTGGAAGGACAAAAGCGTGAAAAGGTGAAAAACAACTGCACCCACGTCTTGCCACTTACTTCAAACCGCCGATACGTTTCTTCCAATCCTCCAAAGTTATCTTGGTAAAATGCTCTGTTCGGAAGTCGTTCATCAATGGAACAGGCTTGTTTTCTTCTGTATGGCTGTAAACGAACCCACATTTCTCTTGTGCTCGTTTTGATTTCTCGTTACCATCATAGTACCCACACCAAACCGTAGTTTGCTGTAAGTTTTCAAAAGCATATCGAAGTAATTCGTTTACCCCTTCTGGTATTAGGCCTTGTCCCCAATAGGGTTCACCAATCCAATAACCAATCTCACACTCGTTGTCTGCCATCCTTGCGCTATGGATTTCACTTTTTGAAGTCATTATGCCAATGCTGCCAACAACCTCGCCCGTTTCTTTTAATACAACCGCATAGGTTTCTGGGGCAGACAGCACATTCTTTATGACTTCGCGACTGTTCTCTACGCTGGTATGTGGTGGCCACCCTGCAATGGGACCAACGTTAGGATTACTCGCATACTTGTAAAGTGATTCTGCATCACTTTCCTGCCATGGCCTTAAAATCAGGCGTTTTGTTTGTAATTCCATTTCTCTTTATATTATATCTACTGTAATAACTCTGTATGTAAAAGAATTGACTGTGATACGGACATGTGCCGCATCGTTGGTAATATTAGTTCTTTCTTTTTCTGAAAATGCACATCACCAGCACGCTCAACAACTCTTTCTTTTAGTTCCGTTGCACACTACCCAATGGTTTTTACTGCACTATCAATTACAATGTGGCTAGCTAGCCATTCGTGAAACGCTCTTTTCTCAATGCCGTCCCATGCTGGTAGTTTCCTTACATCGTCTCCCTAAAAAAGTCGAGAGCCTCTTTTATCTCATCCCTAGTAGCCGTTTGATTGATTATTGGCTTACCAATATCTTCTAAAAGCGTGAAGTTTATGCCGGCTGATGTATTTTTCTTATCGTGTTGCATCAGTTCGATAAGCCCGTCGTAATCGTTGCACGACAGCGGAAACGTACCATAATAGCTACGAATAAACTGCACCGTTTGGCGCATTTTGCTTGTAGGGAAGTTTGTTTTAAACGTCGACAGGTACAGTTCGCACACCAAACCGAAGGCCACCGCATAGCCATGCAACACTGGTTGACCTTTATGTAGAGCCATCGACTCGAATGCGTGCCCCACGGTATGTCCAAAATTCAAGGCCTTTCTCAATCCCTGCTCATGCGGATCTTTTGCAACCACCTCCTCTTTCACCCTTACCGATTGGGCTACCATCTGCTGTAATCTTCCCCAATTGGGTTCTCCAAGGTCGAAATTCAACAGTTCAGCCCACATCCGTTCGTTGCTTATCAACCCATGTTTCAGCATTTCGGCATAACCCGAACGCGTGTTCTTGTCGTCAAGCGTATCGAGAAACAACGTATTAAGCAGAACAAACCGGGCATTACAAAACGCGCCAATCTCGTTTTTCAGTCCGTTAAAGTTAATTCCTGTTTTACCTCCCACGGCTGCATCCACCATAGCCAACAGCGTTGTTGGGATGTTGATAAAGCTAATGCCCCTCTTAAAGGTGGCCGCAGCAAATCCTCCCAAGTCCGTCACCATTCCTCCGCCAAGGTTTATCAGGCACGAGCAACGTGTTCCCTCTTGTTCGCCCAACATTTCCCACACCATCGAAAGCGTTTCGATATTCTTATGCTCGTCTGTCGAAGGAATGGTTATCAACTTAGCCCCTTTCACGCAATCAAATCCTTCTATCTTTGGCCAACAATATTCTCTTGTTGTTATGTCTGTTAGTACAAACAGCTTATCGGGCGCGCAAACGTCGATGGCGTGCGCCAAATCTCGCTCCAAATTGTCTGAAATAAGAACTTCTTGCATCATGTCCACGTTAGGTTTATTCTTCTCACAAAGTTAAAACAAACCGCCAAACCAGCAAAATTTCATTGTAGAAATTTCGTTTAACCCATTAAACCCTTTTTCCTTTTCATCGTCACATATCGTAAAGTGGCACTCAAAAAGCGTAGCATTGCTGCGCTTAACGTGGCTAGAAGCTCGTTAACCCGTCAACTAATAAAAACAAAAGGCGTAGCCACACCGAGCGCCTTAAAAGGAATTTGGTTTATGAATAAGTGTTGTTTAGTTATCTTGTTATGCTTTGTTGCAGCGGTTACAAAGGCACAAGAACGTAAGATTAGCGGCACGCTTACCGACCGCGACACGCACGAACCCGTTACACAAACTACGGTTCAATTGTTAAAATCAGACAGCACTTTTGTTGTTGGAGCTATCTCTAACGAGAAAGGCGAGTTCGCATTAAGCGCGCCCGCCGATGGCAACTACCTACTCAAAATATCGAGTGTGGGCTATATCACCTATTTTAAGAAACTGCACATTGACGGTAAAGACCTGGCTTTGGGCCAAATTGTGATGAATGGCGATGCCATTATGCTGAAAGGTGCCACCGTTACGGGGCAAGCCGTGAAGGTAACGGTGCGCGAAGACACTTTTGTATACAACTCGGCTGCTTTCAGAACGCCCGAAGGCTCTACGATAGAAGAGTTGGTTAAGCGCCTGCCAGGCGCGCAAATAAGCGACGACGGCAAGATAACCATCAACGGTAAGGAGGTGAAAAAGATATTGGTAGACGGCAAAGAGTTTATGACGGGCGACACCAAAACGGCCTTAAAAAACCTGCCAACGTCTATTGTAGACAAGATTAAGTCGTACGACGAGCGCAGCGACCTCGCCCGCGTATCGGGTATCGACGACGGCGACGAGCAAACGGTACTCGACTTCGGCATTAAGAAGGGCATGAACAAGGGCGTTTTCTCTAATGCCGACCTCGCTCTTGGCACCGAGTCGCGGTATGCCAACCGACTTATGGGTGCCTACTTCAAGGACGATTATCGTGCGATGCTTTTCGCCAACGCCAACAATACCAACGACATGGGGTTTCCTGGTGGCGGTGGAAGGGGCAACTTTGGACGCAATCGCGATGGACTTAACGCCTCGAAAATGGTTGGAACAAACTTTAACTACGAAAAGAAAAACAAGTTAAAGATTGATTGGAGCGTGCGTTGGAACCACTCCGACGGCGATGTGCAAAGCAAAGTGGCAACAGAAAACTTCGTAAGTACGGCCGCTTCGTTCTCCAATAGCCTTAACCAAAGCTACACACGTGGCAATCAATGGAACGCGCGCGGGCGTTTAGAGTGGCAACCCGACACGCTAACCAACATCATGTTCCGCCCTTCGTTCAGCTATTCCACAAGCGATGGCACGTCGTCTAGCACCTCAGCTGCATACAACGACAACCCTTACAACTACGTATCCGACCCACTTTCCCAGTCGGCCATCACCCAATTGGCGACTCAAAACCTGATGGTGAACACACGTTTGCAAAACAATATCAGCTATACACAAGACAAAAAGGCGGGCGGAATGTTGCAATTGAACCGCCGATTAAGTGCCAGTGGACGAAATGTTACCCTCCGTGCCGACGTAGATTATGCCGACACCGACAACAAGTCGCTCGCTTTAACCGACGTACACCTTTTCCAACTGAAGAATAAGGCCGGACAAGATTCCGTTTACCAAACCAACCGCTATAACCTAACGCCCACAACGGCATGGAGTTATAGTCTACAAGCCACTTACAGCGAGCCGCTTTGGCAAGGCACCTACCTGCAATTTAGGTACAAATATGGTTACACTCGCACCACGAGCAACCGCTCCACATACGATTTCAGCAACCTTGGCGAAGGCTTTTTCTCGTCCTTATCGCCGCTTTATCGTGGGTGGAACAGCTATCTTTCCCTGCTTACCAATCCCTACGAGCGTTATCTAGACCAGCGATTGAGCCGCTCTTCGGCCTACACCAACTACACGCACGAGCTAGAAATGATGATTCGTTTCGTGGGAAAGCGTTATAAATTCAATGCCGGTTTTATGGCTCAGCCCCAATCGTCGCACTTCACACAAACCTTTTTGGGCCAAAACGCCGACACCACGCGCCACGTTTTCAACGTTTCGCCCACTCTCGAACTGCGCTATAAGTTCAGCGATGTAAGCCAATTGCGCCTAAACTACCGCGGAACTACTTCGCAACCAGCAATGTCAGACCTGCTAGACATCGTAGACGACAGCGACCCTTTGAACATACACAGGGGAAATCCAGGCCTCAAACCCTCGTTCACCAACTCACTTCGTTTCTTCTACAACACCTATAAGGAGCGTCGCCAGCAGGCCTTCATGTCGTTTCTCGATTATAGCAACACGCGAAACGCTGTGAGCAACCGCGTAACCTACAACGAAACTACGGGTGGAAGAACAACGCAACCCGACAACATTAATGGCAACTGGAATGTCAATGCTGGGTTAATGTTCAACACGGCCATCGACTCGGCAGGTGTTTTCAACGTCAACACGTTCAGCAACCTGGGTTACAACAATTATGTAGGCTACGTTAGCCTAAATCCAACGTCGGGTTCGCAACGCAACGTTACGCGTTCGCTAAGTGTTTCAGAACGATTGGCCACAAGTTATCGCAACAGTTGGTTAGAATTGGAGCTGGATGGTTCGTTTACATACGCCCATTCAAAAAATCAGCTGCAATTGCAAAACAACCTCAACACTTGGCAGTTTGCCTACGGAGCCACACTCAACTTTACCCTTCCGTGGGGCATGCAGCTCTCAACCGACTTACACCAAAATAGCCGTCGTGGGTATGCCGACCGCGCACTTAACACCAACGAGTTGGTGTGGAATGCCCAACTATCGCAGAGTTTCCTCAAAGGCAGTCCGCTCAGCGTGAGCCTTCAATTCTACGATTTGCTACGTCAACAGAGCAACTTTTCGCGTTCCATCAACGCCTATCAGCGCACCGACACCGAGTATAACAGCATCAACAGCTACGCCATGCTGCATGTGGTTTATCGTTTAAATCTCTTCGGTGGCAAAGAGGCACGTCAGCAGATGCGCAATCACAGGCCCAACAACGACGGCGATGGCCCTGTTGGTCCTCCACCTGGCGGCACTCCTCCTGGTGGAAGGCGTCCTTTTGGCAGCGGCCGCCCTATGGGTGGAGGGTTTTAAGCCCACATTAACCCACCTATAACCACAATCCAACACACTCAACTGCCTCACCCCCTCCTCCCCTTTCAAGGGGAGAGGGGGCGGTTGTGTATTGCTGCAACAAACATTTTGTATGTAAGTGCGCATGACTTACGATAGAAATCGGTTGAAATGTGCATTAGACGACCTAAGTATTAAAAGGGCTTGTTCCAATTAATGGAACAAGCCCTTTTAATAGCAAATAATCTATTATGATTTATTGCTGCCTGCTAATCTTCAAATCGACTAGGTTTCTCTATCCGCAATGCCCATCAATAGGCGTTGCGGATTTCGTTTTCGAAAGGTAAGCCCCCTTTCAAACAATCATTCATCCCAAAAGTTATTCCGTGTAAGCGCCTTTTTACTGGCACAAGGGTAAAATTCAACACAGTCACGCAATGACGCAGAATTACAGCCATAAGGTTGTAAAACATTTGTACCGAAATTTAACATTATGAGTGCCCTCGTCGTAAAATTTCCAGGCATCGGTCGGATTTTCGCGCGTATTTTTAAAGCTTGTAACCATTTGATTTATTGACGTTTACGAAAAATAAAGCACAAATACATGCCTTTTAGCATGTATTAGAGGTGCAAAACAACATGAAGTGCTCAACAAAACGCCACCAAGCAATTTTTCATCCCAAATGGTCAAAATGCCTACAAATAACGCTTAAAATGGTGCTTTTTATGGGTTTTGGCTGCATTTTGCTGCATTTAACCTCGCGTTTTGCTGCATTTTACCTTGCATTTTGGTGCATATTGCAGTGCGTTTTGCTGCAAAATGCACTGCGTTTTGCTGCATATTGCGATGTGTTTTGGTGCAAAATACGTTGCAACAACTACCGATTAGACTCCATTTTCTTGTAGTTGCGGATGCAAATTTTGGAGAATTTTTCTTCAAAGAGAAATGTAAAAGCATAGTAAATGGCCAAGAGCGGAGGGGATAAGCACGAAAAAAATGCTGAAATTTCATCGTTTGGGCGCATTTTATATGGCTTTTGGCGGTTGTTTTCTTCTAGAATGGTTTGGCCGAGGAGCGCAGTTTGTAAAATATATTTATCATATTAACAAATCGCAAACAGACACTTTCCAAGATAAGGACAACAGCCATATATCGGCATAAGCGATAAGACTAAACATGATGGGCGCAATGATGTGAAGGGTGTTAAGTCCTTACTAAGGTAATGATATAGGGCGACGAAACGCGTATGGCGATCACGTTTCAGCCAGTTGCGCCTTTAACCCCAATCGGCTGTCCGCTATATCGCGCTTGTGAAAAACAGAAAGGGGCTTACTTTTGGTGAGAGGTGAAACCAATTTTTCTATTTGTCGGCAACCTGAATACCGTATTTGCTGTTTCAAATCTTTTAGCGGACTGCAATAATCATGATTTCTTTTGCATTATTTCTTAGATGTTTTTATGTGCATTTTTATCTTCTTCATCGCCCAATCGTAATGGCTCGCCGTTACTGAAACACAGTAAGAACCAAGTGGAGAAGTTCCTGTCCAATCCAAAGCACCTTTGGCAAAGAGTTCATCGTTGGAGTAATTTTCTATCAATACCATTACATCCTTATGGCTTTCTTTCAATTTTGCCTTTGCTTCCGTCAGCGGTGTGCTTTGGTGTTTCTTCCAAAACTCCACGTTCATTGCCGGATATGTCCTCCAATTATATGGTTCGGGAAGAAAGGGTTTAGGTTTGCCGTTACTATTGGCTTGAACCCAATCCAGCAACAGATGATGCCACTCGTACAGATGCACAAGCACATCTCGCAGGTTCTTGTCCCTTCCCCAATGTGCCTCCTTACCTGCCACAGCCATTTCTTCGGAAAAAGTTGCCGTCTGAAGTTCCTCACTCATACTGTCAATAATCTTCCACATTTTTTCGAATTGTCCGTTGGCAGATGTTGTCAGATCCGTCTTTGTTGTTGCTCTTGTCATATATATATATTTTTTTTTGATGATTACATAATTGTGAAAGAAAGCGTGTTAGCAGATTTGCAGACCGCACCTTGTACTGATGTTATAGTCAAGCCATGAACTTATTTTTTAACTCAAGAACTCATAACCTCACAACCTCAACTTCCCATCATAAAGTCTTTGGCCAGTCCTCCTTCGCTTGTTTCCTTATAAAGCGAAGGAATATCGTGGCCTGTCTGTTTCATAACCTCGACCATGCGGTCGAACGAAACGCGGTGTCTGCCGTCTGAAAAAGCTGAATATAGGTTCGAATCCAATGCGCGCGTGGCTGCAAAGGCGTTTCGTTCGATGCAAGGTATCTGCACCAAACCGCACACGGGGTCGCAAGTCATTCCCAAATGGTGTTCCAAACCCATTTCCGCTGCATACTCTATCTGTGCAGGACTGCCGCCAAAGAGCTGACACGATGCCGCAGAAGCCATTGCACAAGCCACGCCCACTTCGCCTTGGCAACCTACATCGGCGCCAGAGATAGAGGCATTCTTTTTAACAACATTGCCAAAAAGGCCTGCCGTGGCCAAAGCATGTAGAATACGCGTTTCGGAAAAGTTGTGCCCCCTTGACAAATGGTAAAGAACCGCAGGCAAAACACCACTAGCACCACAAGTGGGCGCAGTAACGATGGTTCCGCCCGACGCATTTTCTTCGCTCACGGCTAAGGCATAGGCATAAACCAAACCGCGTGTTTGCAATGTTTGCTTATACCCGCTGGCCTTTACGTAATAGGTAGCCGCCTTACGAGGCAAGCCCAACGGACCAGGCAGCACGCCCTCGCGATTAAGTCCGCGTTCAACAGCTGCTTGCATAACGGTCCACACCTCGTGAAGATAATCCCAGATGTCGGCCGTTTCGCATTGTTCCACATATTCCCAATAACTTCTGCCGCTTTTCTCGCACCATCGCATAATGTCCGTTAGCGTATTCATGTCGTATATGTCCTTCGTGTCGAACAAGTCGCCCTCTTTCTTTCCCTCAGAGAGCGCACCTCCGCCAATACTATACACCGTCCACTCGTCAACGGGGTTTCCTTTGGCATCTTTTGCAACGAACTTCATGCCGTTAGGATGGAAGGGCAAAAACACCGAAGGTTGCCAAACAAGTTCAACAGGCGCAGTGGGTTCAAGCGTTTCAACGATGATGGCATCGGTCATGTGGCCTTTTCCCGTTGCAGCCAAGCTACCATAAAGGGTAACTTCAAAGCTAGCCGCTTGCGGATTGCGTTCTTTAAATATCTGTGATGCTTTTTGTGGACCCATCGTATGGCTGCTCGAAGGGCCTTTGCCTATCCTAAACAATTCTTTTAATGATTTCATTTCTTTCTATAATGTTTTTGAAGGGGTAAAAGAGTAGGTTCTGTATCATTCTGATTATACTTAATAAAACTGGAATGAGGAAAGGGTAACGATTTGGTTACAGCTAAAATTCCCCGAACTCCCTTTATTTGCTATTGTCCCGAACAACTCTTGTTATCCATGCAAAGGTAATAAAAAGGTGCTGTCTAGCCAAAGAAAGCCCTTGCTTTTTGCTTGTTGCACAGAGTTTGTACAGGCTAGTCCACTTTTAATTGCCTTGTTGAAAGGTTTATGCTTGTAAGCGTAAGCAGATGGGGGAAGGTACACATTGTCAATATGCCACCTTTTCTTATCATCACGTCCTATAATCGGCTGCAATTAGAAACATTTGGGAAAAGAAATGGCTATAATCCTTACTTTTGTTGATTTTAGTGCGGTTATTTGTTTACTTTTTATTACTTTTGCATTTAACGGATAACGTTTCTGCTAGCATTCGGCAGAAACCTGTTGAACAGTAAAAACTGTTATTATAGAAATGAAGAAGAAAAAAACGCTTTTAATTGCATGCTTAGCAGTTAGTATCTCCATCCCCGCTTTATCAAGTACATTCGGATTGTACGAGCCTTCGTGGTTCTCGCGCAAGAAGAAAAAAGAAACACCAGCCCCATCAGACTATCACAAGCTCACTGGGCGCGACACATTGGCTTTGCAAGGCGTGATGAACGTCATCAAGAAAGACAACCAGTATTATCTTGAAGTGCCGAAACAACTGCTTGGAAGGCAATTCCTAGTATCAAACAAACTGCTGCAAGTGCCAGCCGAACTAAACGAGGCGGGCGTAAACAAGGGCATAAACTACGAAAACAAGACTATCGTTTTTGAATGGGAACGGCAACTGGGCCGATTGAACATTCGCGAACAACGTCCCACGCCCGAAGTAAAAGAGTGGCACGCGATGGCTTTATCAGTACGCGATAACTACATCAACCCACTTATTGCCAGTTTAAAGGTAGAGGGCGTGAGTAAAGACTCTGCCTCGGTAGTGGTTAAAGTCACCGACCTGTTCAATGGTAAGGACAACAGCTTGAATGACGTGTTCAACCTCATCAATCTCGGCACCAGTGCCAACAGCGAGCTATCGAACATTCTGAGCATGAAGGCCTACGAGGGAAATGTTGCGGCCACATCTGAACTTACCACCGTGGTTCACGAGGGGAAGAGCAAAACCAACATCACCGTTGTGGTGAGTTCGTCGCTCATTCTGCTACCCCAACACCCCATGATGGGCCGTGCCGAGAGTCAGCGCGTGGGCTATTTCACCACGCCGCGCCTACAATATGGCGACTATCAGCCAGAGGTAACCACCCGAAACTACATCACGCGTTGGCGATTAGAACCCACCGACACCGCCGCCTACCTGCGCGGCGAAATGGTAGAACCCATTAAACCCATCACCTTTTATATAGACCACACCGTGCCGCGCAACCTTCGGCCTTACATCGAACGTGGTATCTTGGATTGGAACCGCGCCTTTGAACGGGCTGGCTTTAAGAATGCCGTCCAGGTAAAAGAGTATACCGACAGCATGGCTGCCGAGGGCGACGACGTGAAATACTCGGTATTGACATACGATGCCTCCGAGAAAGCTAACGCAATGGGGCCATCGGTAATCGACCCACGCACAGGAGAAATTCTCAAAGCCGACGTTATCTGGTGGCATAACGTTCGCTCGCTGCTCAAAGAGTGGCTGATGGTGCAGACATCTGCCTACGACCGCGCTGCTCGCCAACCCGTTATGCCCGACAGTCTCATTGGTGCAGCCGCACGTTTTGTGGCTTGCCACGAGGTTGGACACTCGTTAGGGTTGCGACACAACATGCGTGCATCTGATGCTTACCCCACTGATTCGTTGCGTTCGCCCCACTTCACCCGCCGCATGGGTGGCACTTCTGCCTCTATTATGGATTATGCGCGTTTCAACTACGTGGCACAACCAGGCGATGGCGTGCAAGTTATCACCCCTGCCATTGGTCCTTACGACCTAATGGCCATTGAATGGGGTTATCGTTGGTTCCCCAACGAGGAAAAGGCCGAGCAACCGCTCTTTACTTTCTTGCAAAAGCATCAGGGCAGAGAGTATCGTTACAGTGAGGCACAAAACCAACGGACAGCTATCGACCCTAGGGCACTGAGCGAAGACTTGGGAGACGATGCGATGAAGTCTGCCAGATACGGCATTGCCAACCTTAAACGCATTGTACCCAACATCGTGAAGTGGACAACGACAGGGAAACCAGGACAGACTTATGATGATGCCTCGCGTTTCTACGCGGCCATCATCTTCCAATGGAGTTTGTACGCCTATCATGTAATGGCCAACGTTGGCGGAATGTACATCGAGAACACTACCGTTGGCGACGGACAACGCACTTTTAGCTTTGTACCTCGTGAACGACAGCAGCGTGCAGTGAAGTTTCTTCTCGACGAGGTGCTTAGTCCCCAGCCTTGGCTCTTCGCTACACCCCTCACACAATACACCTACATCAACCGTCGCACCCCCGTGGGCGTGCAAGAGATGTCGCCCACTTACTCGCTTACCAATCAGCAAAGCTATGTTTTGTGGGATTTGCTAGACAACGACCGACTTGTTCGCATGCTTGAAAACGAACGACAGAACGGTTCCAGCCGTGCTTTCACCGCCATTGAGCTTGTAGACCTGCTACATCAACACATCTTCCGCTCAACAATAGCGGGTCGCAGCCCCGACATTGCCGAGCGCAGTTTGCAGAAAAACTTTGTTGACGCGCTCATAACAGCGGCGGCCGAACAGGAAGGCGTGAAACTGAACAAGAAACTTTCCGAGCATTCACCACGGCATATCGCCCAAACAACCGAGCCGTGTGCGATGGGTTGCCCTCGTGAACTGAGCAGTGCGCCACGCATTATCGAACTAACAGGCAGTCAGGCCACACGCGTAAGCGATGCCATCAGCATTAAACGCGGCGAACTACTCCGCATTCTCAAATTGGTGCAAACGCGTAAGGGCAGTGCTAACACCGCCGCCCGCCTGCACTACGAAGATGTTATGTTGCGCATACAAACCGCCCTTGGATTGGGTAAGTAAAGAAAGAAGGCCACCTGGAAGAAAACCAAAGGCCTCGGCCTTTATCCCTTCATCATTTATAAAACAATAGAACGAACAATATGAGACAACTGTTTACACTTCTATTTTTGGCTCTCGCGCCAAGTCTGTTGGCGCAACGCGTCATCACTGGCGTGGTTGTTGAGGCCGACGCTAACGACGATCCGCTGCCTGGTGCCACCATATCCGTGGCCGTTCCTGGCGCAAAAACCCAAACAGGAGCCGTGAGCGACTACGAAGGAAAGTTCACACTTGAAGTGGGCGCAAAGGTAACCCACTTCACCGTACGCTATTTAGGCTATCAAACGGAAGAAGTGGCCCTCGTTGATGGGCAGAACCACTACCGAATACAACTGAAACCCAACGCCCGAACCGTAAACGAAGTGGTGGTTACGGGTTATCAGAAGATAGACCGACGTAAACTAACCGCCGCTGTTACCAAGGTAGACATATCTACTGAGAAGGTGGGAGCGGTGAAAAGCATCGACCAAGCTTTGTCGGGACAAATCGCCGGCCTGTCAGCCGTCACCTCATCGGGTGCTCCTGGCGCGCCAGTGAAAATCAGAATACGCGGAACAGCCTCGCTAAATGGGTCGCAAGAGCCCCTTTGGGTTTTAGACGGCATGCCGCTTGAAGGAACAGACATCCCCAGCATGCAAGACCTGAAAGACGTTGACAACATTTATCAAACGTCGATTGCCGGCATCAACCCCTCCGACATTGAGAACATTACCGTACTGAAAGATGCCGCTGCAACAGCCATTTATGGCGCACGAGCAGCTAACGGCGTGATTGTTATCACCACTAAACGAGGAAAAGACGGCCGACCAATGGTGAACTATTCGGCCAAACTCACCTTTTCGCCCCGTACAAGTCTCGACCGACTCAACATGCTTACGGCCAACGAGAAAGTAGATCTCGAACTAGAACTCTTGCGTAGCGACTATACCTATCGCGAAAGTAAAGGTGGCGTGGCCCAAATACTTTCTGCTTTGGGCGAAACTGCTGCCTATAAAGCAGGCGGATGGGGTGCACTTAGTTCTACGGCGCAACAACAAATCAACGCTTTGCGCAACATCAACACCAATTGGAACGACATTCTCTTTCGTCCCGTCACCAATCAAGAGCACAACATCAGCCTATCTGGTGGCAGCGAACGTGCCGACTATTACACCTCGTTGGGCTACTACGACGAGATGGGTACCGTACGCGGCGTAAGCAACAACCGCTACAACCTAACACTCAAAACCAATTACCGCGTAAATAAGATGCTTAAACTCGGTGCATCCGTCTTTGCCAACCGCCGTAAGCAGCGCAGTTACCTCACCGACACCAACGGATTTACCAATCCCGTGTATTATTCGCGACTGGCCAACCCCTACTTCCAACCTTTCGAGGCAGATGGTAGCTACCGATACGACACCAATATACAAGGACGAGAAGACTCGTCGCTCGACTTCAACATCTTTGAAGAACGTGCCAACACTTCTAACAGCCGTATCGACAGATCGCTGATGCTTATTCTCGATGCCGAACTGAAACTCAACAGCAACTTAAAGCTTACTACACAGCTGGGTTATCAACAAGATGGCTACTCGCTAGAACGCTACGCAGGAGAAAAAAGCTATGCCATGCGCAAGGAAAAGCTATTTGCAACCTACGCCTACCCCGACGGAAAGCGCACCTTTCTGCCTACTGGCGGCATGCACAAGCAAACCGAAGCGCACAGCAGTCAATGGACATGGAAGGCTATGGCCGAGTACGCCCGCCGTTTCAACACCATTCACGACCTCGAACTGATGGCCGGAACAGAGGTGCGTCGCCTTAAAAGCTCTTCGCTTTACTCGGCAGCCTACGGCTACGATGCACGTACACTCACTACACAGCCTGTGATTTTCCCCACCGAAGACCTCGCACGGCAGTATCCCTTGCACCGCGAAACGTTCCAAGAGAACGCTTACGTATCGTGGTTCGCCACAGGTTCGTACACATTGTTGGCACGTTACACCTTGGGAGGAAGTATTCGTTGGGATGGTTCCGATGTGTTTGGCGTGGCCAAGAAGTATCGTTTCGTGCCTCTTTACTCTGTAAGTGGCCTGTGGCGCATATCCAACGAGCCCTTCCTGCGCAAGAGTAGTGCCGCCGTTAAGTGGATAGACAACCTTGCCCTGCGCCTCTCTTATGGTCTGCAAGGCAACATAGACAAGAACACTTCGCCCTATCTCATCGGCACTTTCAACCGCACAACCATTTTGCCAGGCCATGTAGAAACGGTTATTTCTGCCGAAACAGCGCCCAACCCCAACTTGCGTTGGGAGAAAACGAGCAACATCAACCTCGGACTTGACGTGAGTTTGTTCGACAACGCCATCAACCTGAGCGCCGATTACTATTATCGCAAAAGCACCGACCTCATCGGTACGCGCATGTTGCCGCTTGAAACGGGCTTTTCGTCTACCATCATCAATTGGGCCAGCATGAAGAACGAGGGACTTGAAGTGGCTCTCTCCACACGCAACCTCCGCACTAAGCACTTCACTTGGCATACTAATCTGAACATCGGTTTCAACACCAACCGCGTGTTACGCGAGACTGTGGCTCAGAACAGCACCTATCCAGGGCGCGAAGGCTATCCCGTAGGAGCCATATTTGCCTACCGAACAGCAGGACTTGATGCAGAAGGCTATCCCCTTTTCCTTACCGAAGACGGACAAAAGCTAACGGCTCAACAGCTGCTCAAACTCAACTCGCATGGTGCCAGCACGCTAACAGCCGAGCAACAACGTGCCCAATACCAATACATGGGCACCACCGACCCGAAAGTTTCGGGCGGTTTTATCAACACATTCGATTATAAAGACTGGCAGCTGGGCATCAACTTCATCTTCAATCTTGGGATGAAAGTGCGCGTACAACCCACTTATTCGCCGGCCAACTACGACCGCGGACTGAACACCAACCGCGACATTCTGCAAAGATGGAGTTCGACTAACCCCAATGGCACTTTCGCCGCGCTGATGACCAACGGCACACGCACTGCCGAATACATTCGTTATTCCGAGTTCAATCTTTACAGTATGCTCGACACTTGGGTGCGCAACAACAGCTACTGCCGCCTGCAAAGCCTGCGCTTGGGCTACAAGCTGCCCAAGGTCTGGCTCTCGAAGGTGGGCATTCGTACCGCCTCGCTCTCGGCCGAGGCTCGCAACCTGCTCGTCATTGCCAGCAATTACAACAACTATCTCGACCCAGAGACAATGGGCAATCCATTTGCCCAACCGCTGGCCAAAAGCTTTATCTTTGGACTGAACGTGCAGTTCTAAACCCAATTAGAACGCACAACGACACCGAGGGACAAGTTCCTAACACCACCGGAACCTCCCTTAATCCAATCAATCCCCAACCGTCAATTATCAATTAATATATGAAACAATTCCGATTAGCCCTTCTTCTTTGCCTCGTAACGGCAATAAGTTCGTGCGACAGCTTTCTAGACATCCGTCCAACGGGCAAAGTCATCGCCGAAACAGGCGAAGAATATCGGGCATTGCTCACCTCAGAGTACAAGAATTTTCCCGAAGATCGCGGCTTGGTTAGTTTCCGTAGCGACGAGATGACACTCGACGAGTCTGCCACTACCAGCGAAGATCTCAGTTCGTTCTTCGACATCTGGGTCTGGAACGACCTGAAACCTGCGCCCACCACCGTCTCATTGGGCTGGCGTAGATATTATCACACCATTTATATTGCCAATATCATCATTGCCAATCGCGACAACATGACGCAGATTTCCACAGCCGACCGCCGTCAGCTAGTGGGCGAAGCCTACATGATGCGCGCCTATTGCCACTTCCTTTTGGCCAATCTCTACGCCCAACCCTACACCACGGTGAAGGCCGACACCACGCGAGCCGTGCCCCTGATGCTGGTTGCTGATGTGAATTTGGTACCCAAAAGCAAGTCGCTGGCCGCTGTTTACGAGCAAGTTGAACGCGATGTGGACAGTGCCGCCGTGCTGATGAACAAAGAAACGTGGCCCATTGGTTTCAATTATCGTTTCAACAGCACATCGGCAAAGGCACTTAAAGCCCGATTGGCGTTGTATAAAGGCGATTGGACGAGTGCATTGGCCGCCGCCCAGCAAGTAATTACGGCCCATCCAGCCCTAGAAGACCTCACCTCTTCATCCGCCAAGCTGCCTACTAGCTATCAGTCGGAAGAGAACATCGTTGCCCTCGAACAGGTAATGACGCCCACTTATACACGTGCAGGCCGCGTTTCTAACGAGCTATTGGCCTTATATAAGTCGGGCGACCGCCGCAAGACGCATTACTTTAACGAAGTTTCCTCTACCACTACCATCTTACGAAAAGGTGGAGGGGGCGACTTACGCTGTACTTTCCGCACGGCCGAGTTCTATCTTATCGCCGCAGAGTCTGCCGCAGGGTTAGGAAACCTTACCGAGGCACAAACTTATCTCAAAACACTGATGGCGAAACGCTACACCGAGGCGTTCTACAAACTTCACGCTGCGGGCGTAGACACCCTGTCGCAAGCCGATTTACTGAACTACATCTACGACGAACGTGCACGCGAATTGGCCTTCGAAGGACACCGCTGGTTCGACCTGCGCCGCACCACACGCCCGCAGTTGCAGAAAACTTACAACGGCCAAACCTACACGCTTCCGCAAAACGACAGTCGCTACACCCTGCGATTCCCCACCGAGGCGGTTGAATCAAACCCAGGAATAGAAGAATTAGAACGCTAAATACACGAGGTTTCACAGGGTTCGTGAGTTGCTGAGTTTACGATTTTTGCGTACATTCCAAGCAGAAATCCAACAAGCCAATCGCCCGTTAAAGAGTTAAAAAGAACTGCAAAGGCGCGTAAACCAAACAACTCACAAGCCTAGAAACTTTGGTAATTACCCCCTATCAGCTGCCGCATTCGTGGCATCAACTACACAACAACATTTCAGCAAACATTCAAATTAAGGAGAAATAAAGTATGAAAAAAATCCTACTAAGTTTAAGTCTTGCCTTCATGGCATGCACATTACAAGCCGCATCGTTCGGAACAGTTAAGTGGACGAAGAGCGTCGAGGCTTTTTCACTGGCCGACAAAGCCGTTCGTTCGGCTCCTGTGGCCGTATCTAGCGACGGGAATACGTACGTTGCAGGTTCTTTCAACACCGACATGCTTTTCGGAACAGCCATACTTTCGAACGTTGCCACTAGTGCCTTCATCGGTAAATACGATGCCGAAGGCAAAGCGCTGTGGGCAGTTGCCATGAAAGGTGCCGCCCGCATAACCTCCATAACTGCCGATGGCAGCGGCAATGTATATGCAGTGGGAACCTTTGCCAAAGAAGTGAAACTCACCAGCACAGGCAATAAACCCGAAGTTACCATCAACGGAAAGGCTGATGACGACAGTCGCAGCTCGTTCTTCATGGTAAAATACGACAAAGGCGGTAAGCTGTTGGCACATCAGGTGGTAGTTCCTAAGGTGAAAGACGACATTGTTAACTCAGGAAATTACTTTGAATCCCCCGACGCCACTTATTTTCTATCGAACAAAGTGATGTGGGTAGACAACCGACTTTACTTCTCTGCCGAGTACACTGGCGAGAGTTCGTTTGGCGGCAAGAGCCTTGTAGCTAACTATTTCTTCTTTGGCAACTTCATGTATGTGAACATTCCTCGCATGGGTGTTTACTCGGTAGACGCCTCAAACCTTGGAAACCTCAAAGAAGAACTGGCACTTACCTACGACAACGAAGGTGCAGAGAACATGACTCGCCCCGAAAGCGTTAACTTTACCGTAGCAGATGGCAAACTCTATGCTGCTTTCGTGGCAACAGGAAAGGTAAAACTAACCTCGCCAAACAAAACAGAAACATTTACCTTTGGTGAAGGAAACGGAAAGAGGGAACACGGCTTTATCTTCTCCGAGGTTTCTGGCGCAACCACATTCAGCACGCCTTTCCACTCTGCTTTCACCGATGTGGAAACCAACTACAATCTTTTGGGCGCAATGACCTTCGACAAAGACAACGTCTATGTGGCCGGAACGTTCAACCAACCAGCCGTGTTCGGTGTGAACAAGACGTTTAAAGGCGGGTCGGATGTCTTCGTTGCAGCCTTCAATCGCAGCACCAATGCTGTGCGTTGGGTGACCACTAGCGGTTTCGACGACGGCGACAACAAGAAAAATCGCGAAGTTCTGGTTGGTATGTCGGCCGTAAATGGCAAGATGGTTGTGGCCGCCTATGCCGAAGAAACAACCGAGCACAAGCCCCAAACAGCCTTGGTTTACACCTTGACTAGCAATGGAACGCTTACCAAAGGCAACGATTCTTTTGTCTATGGCCTAGGCAACAACCACAATACGATTGTTACTTCTACGGTGGATGGCACTAAAATCACCTACACGGCATTCGATGCAGACGAAACAACTGGTGTACGCACAGTAGCCGACGATGCAGTTGTTACACGTCAGGGCGACGTATTCAGTTTCTCTCGCGCACTCGATGCCCAAGTTTACAACCTGCAAGGTGCACTATTGCTCAGCCAAAAGGGTACTCGCAGCCTTTCTGTTGCAACGCTACCCCAAGGCGTTTATGTGCTGAAAGCAGGTGCAAACAAGCAGAAGTTCATAAAATAACAGAATATAACTAAGTTTACTAGTAGATGAGAATACCTCGTTGCCTCTTGCTAAATGCACAACAACTAGCAGGAGGTAACGGGGTATTTAGCATCTGTGGCTTATGTGCTGCGCTAGCTTAACAAGAAAGTCTAGCAAATCTAAAAGCCCTATAATCAATTCTCACATGGGTTGGTTTCGGTGAAAAATGGGGGATGCGTACCTTTAAGGTCTGCTCCTTTTTTAGTAACTTTGCACAATATATACTTATGTGGCGCGAAAACATGAACAATAAGAACAAAGGGCAAGACTACGACCGCTACGACGTGGCCGAAGAAAGCATGCTGCTTGATTGGCTGCTGCGCAATGTCAAAGGTAAGAGCCGAAACAAGCTGAAAGACATTCTGCGTGGGCACGGCGTGTATGTAAACGGCAAGTGCATTACGCGGTTCGACTATCAGCTTGTGCCTGGCATGAAGGTAACCGTGAGCCGAACAAAAAAAGCGGCTCCGTTTAAGAGTCGCTACATCAAGATTGTGTACGAAGACCGTTACCTCATCATTGTAGACAAAAGCGCAGGCGTTTTGTCTATGGCGGCAGGCCAATCGTCAGTAAACGTCAAGTCGATACTCGACAGCTATCTCGAAAATAGCGGTCAGAAGTGTCGCGCACATGTGGTGCACCGGCTCGATCGCGAAACAAGTGGTCTGTTGGTTTATGCCAAGGACATGGAAACCGAGCAAATATTGGAACACAACTGGCACGACATGGTGTACGACCGCCGTTATGTAGCCGTGGTTTCTGGTGAAATCGTAGACGAAGGCGGAACAATAAGCAGCTGGTTGAAAGACAATAGCTCGTATGTCACATACTCGTCGCCCGTGGATAATGGCGGAAAATATGCCGTAACCCATTTCCATGTGCTAAACCGCACCACAACCCACTCGCTTGTAGAATATAAACTGGAAACAGGTCGCAAGAACCAAATACGCGTGCACTCGGCAGACATAGGCCATCCTGTGTGTGGCGACCTTAAATATGGTAATGGCGACAATCCCATTGGCCGCTTATGCCTACACGCTTACATGCTGTGTTTCTATCATCCCGTAACACGCGAACGGATGGAATTTAACACACCCATACCCCAAACCTTTAAACAATTATTCAAATAAACTTATGTCGAGCTTATCTTATTTTATCTTTGTGCTTGTGGCCATCATCATTGGCGTGGTGGTTATCAAGAAAGTTACAGGTTGCCTAATACGCTTTGTAGTAGTGTCGGTGCTGTTAGCGGTGTTGGCCTACTTGTATTTCACCTATTTCAGCGCATAACAGCGGTGTCCTTAGCGGGCACACGCTGCCTTAAACTATACCGATATTTCGCCAGCGATGCTCTTGTGCATCAGCTTTCTTACCATTCCGTTGTCGCGATACATGCCTTGCAGAAACATCAGTTTGGCCAAGGCAGCCTCAACGGTGCTGTCGTAACCCGTCACTACACCTGCATTTTTCAGCTGAAAACCCGTGTCGTAACGTTCCATTTCAACACTTCCGGCAATACATTGGCTGATGTTCACCACCACCACACCGCGGTTGGCGGCCTCTTTTAGCAGCTTCATCAACCACGGATGTTGCGGAGCGTTGCCGCTACCATAACTTCTCATCACGATACTACGAAGTTCGGGAGCCTCTATCATGTGGCGAACAATGTTTTCTTGTATGCCAGGAAAGATAGATAATATCGTGAGATTGGAGTCGAGAGCGGTGTGCGGCACCATCGGTTGCTCATAGTCTGGCTTTAATATTTCGTGGTGATGAAAGTTAAAGTTGATGCCCGCATCGCAAAGCGAGGGATAATTAAACGACTCGAAAGCATTAAACCCTTCGGCGTTTTGCTTGGTCGAACGGTTGCCGCGCAACAGTTTCCCACTGAAATATATACATACCTCTGGCACCATTGGCGTACCGTCTTCGTGGTGCGAGGCCGCCAAGTCGATGCTTGTAACAAGGTTTTCCTTGCCGTCGGTGCGCAATTGGCCAATGGGCAATTGGCTACCTGTTAGCACAACGGGCTTGGTAAGGTTTTCCAACATAAACGAAAGGGCCGATGCCGTGTAGGCCATCGTATCCGTTCCGTGCAAAATAACAAAGCCGTCGTAACGGTCGTAGTTGTCGGCAATGATGTTCACAAGGTGGGCCCACAGCCGCGGAGCCATGTCGCTAGAATCGATGGGCGAGGCAAACTGATACACCTCGATGCCCGTTTTAAGGTATCTAAATTCAGGTAGATTCTCTACCAAGTGGTTAAAGTCGAGCGGTTCGAGAGCTCCCGTAGTAGGATTTTGGCCCATTCCGATAGTTCCGCCCGTGTAGATAAGCAAAACCTTGTTGGTTCTTTGATATGTGAAACTTGCCATAACGACAATTTTTTAAACTTAATTTTTGCTGCAAATTTACGTCAAATCTTTCGTAAATCAAAAAATAAACGTATATTTGCGTTGCGTAAACAAAAGGCTTAGAACACCTTGTTTTAGGCATTGTGTTATCGTTTGCAGCGACTAGCCTGCAAAGTGTAGCCGAAAGGCTGTTTGTGCCTGTCGGTTTTGCAGTAATCAACACAACAAAGAAACTTATCTATAATGCTAAATATAGACGAAAAATTTCTTCTTGAGACCGATTTTGCCCAAGAACTATATCGCAAACATGCGCAGCAAGTGGCGGTGATAGACTATCACAGCCACATTTCGCCGCACGATGTGGCCGAAAACCGCACCTTCCACACCATCACCCGTATATGGATGGAAAACAATCCCTATGCATGGAGGGCCATGAGAGCAAATGGCGTGGAAGAGAAATACTGCACAGGAACGGAGGCCGACGACTGGCAACGCTTTGAAAAGTGGGCACAAACCATGCCTTACCTCATGCGCAGTCCGCTATACCTGTGGTCGCACTTGGCCTTGAAGTCGGTTTTCGGAATTAACGAGCCACTGAATGCGCAGTCGGCACGCCGCATATTCGATGCTTGCAACGAGCAGTTGCAGGGCGGAGAACTTAGCGCGAGGTCGCTGTTAGGCCGTTTTCGCATAGCCTGCGTTTGCACCATCGACGACCCAATCGACACGCTTGAACACCATCGGAAACTGAAAAGTGAGGGATGCGACATGCAGATGTTACCCACATGGCGACCCGATAAGGCCATGAACATCGAGAAGAAAGAGTTTCGCAGCTACGTAAAGCAGTTGGGCGAGGTGGCAAACATAGACATTTCTACCTTTAACGGCCTGATGGATGCCTTGCAAAGCCGACATGACTTCTTTGCGCAAAACGGCTGTTGCATGGCCGACCACCAACTAGAAGAGTTTTACGACGAGGAATATACCGACTCGCAAATAGAGATAATCTTTGAAAAGGCCATGCGCGGACAAGACCTTTCGCGTGGAGAAGTGCGCCAATACAAGCACTGCTTTTTGAAACGTACGGCCGAAATGAACCGAGAAAGCAATTGGACACAACAATATCATTATGGTATTCTGCTCGACAACAATTCGCTTTTGTACGATGCCTTGGGGCAAGGCGTGGGTGCCGACTCGATTGGCGAGCCCTATACGGCGCATGCCATGAGCCATTTCCTCGACGATTTGCACACGCGCGGCAAGCTGACCCGCACCATTTTGACCTGCATGAACCCTGCCGACAACGACATGCTCTGCTCTATGACGGGCAATTTTCAAGAGGCCGGCATACCAGGAAAGCTGCAATTCGGCATGGGCTGGTGGTCTAACGCACAGCCGGGAGACATCAGCGAACAGATAAACGCCCTCTCGCGTTTCGGCCTTTTGGGGCGTTCCATTGGCGTTTCCACGGGTTCGCGTTCGTTGCTCTCGCTTGTTCGGCACGAGTATTTCAGGCGTTTGCTTTGCAACCTCTTGGGCAACGATGTGGCAAGGGGTCTTCTTCCCGCCGACATCGACTCGTTGGGCACACTGGTTGAAGACGTTTGCTACAACAACGCACATCGCTTTTTCGGGTTCTAAGAGGCTTAATGGATTGAAAACTAGACTTGCTACGCAGGCATTTCTGGCTTTTCAATCCTTTAAATCTGCGCCCTACTAATGTGTTTGCAGGCTGCTAACTTGCAGCTTTGGCACGAAAGAACCCAAGCAAAGAAACAAGAAAGACAAAAAAGATAGACTTGACGAGTTGTTCAACTTCTCTAATGTCTATTGCTGACATATACTTTTTAATAACTTAATTTTAAATGACTAACAACATGAACAAAACATTTAAAACACTAGTGGCGCTGCTCCTTACAGCACTTTGCTTTGTGCAATGCAGCCAAACCGACAACAAGAGCTTACGCATAAAGGGTAAGCTAGAAGGCGTAAAAGATACGTTGGTATTCTCGATTATGGCCATTGAAAATGGCGAACCCGTTGCTCACGACACCATTATAAGCACCAAAGGCGGTGAGTTCGATTTCACCATGCACCTAGACAGTGCGGCGGTGATGACCGTTAGCGACATGGCAAACGACAAATACGACATGCTTGCTGGGTTCTACAGCGTGGCTGTACCAGGCGAAGAGATGGTTATAGAGGGCGACATCAACAAAGGATGGCGTTATAGTGGCAGCAAGTTCTATCGCGAACTCAACGAGGTGGAACAGGCTGTGCAGCCAATCAACTTGGAGATAAGGGACTTTACTGCGGAATGGAACAAGCTGCTGGCGACTGGAAAGATAAACGATGACGTGGAGAAGAAGTTCTCGGACCGCGAAGAGGCATTGTATAAGAAACTAGAAACTGCATCTTTGGCATTTGCCAAGGCACATCCCGACATGGAGGCTGCGGTTAGTTTGCTTAACTATTTAAACGTGGAAAGTTCGGAAAAGCTCGTTAAGTTACTTAATCCCAAGGTGATTAATGGGCGCATGAAGGCTTATGTTAACCCACGAATTAACCAACCCGACATCGAACCGCTATCGGTTCCCGAATAAAGAAAGCCTTTTAAGTAGATAAGACAAAAAAATATTGCGGCCCTACCCCACTTGTTCTGCCTGTGGGGTGGCCGCAATAATTCGGGGCCAAGCCATATTTTGGTATGTATATCAGGCCGTTATAAGATTGTATCAGTTAATAAATAAAGATGAGAAAAGAGTTAATGTTGTTGGTTTTCTTCGCCTTGTGTCTTGCGGCAAGGGCTCAGAAAACCGACAAGGGTAATTTTGTAACCAAGGTAAACGCAATACCCAAAGGCTATAACTTTTGGGTTTACACACCCACCGAGTACGAAGTGGACCAACACCCCTTGCCATTAGTAATATTTCTGCATGGTGCTAGCCTATGTGGCAACAACTTACAACGCGTTCGTCGCTATGGCGTTCTCGATGCAATAGACCGTGGAAAGATTATCCCTACACTTGTTGTGGCACCTCAAAACCCAGGGGGAGCATGGAGTCCGCAGAAGATTAACGACCTTTTAGAGTGGACCAAAGCCAACTATAAGGTAGATACCACGCGCGTTTATGTGCTGGGCATGAGCCTGGGAGGCTATGGAACGATGGACTTTGTGGCCGCTTACCCAGAGAAAATTGCCGCTGCTATGGCACTTTGTGGGGGCTGCTCGCGCAACGACGTCAGCGGAATTGGCCGCGTTCCGATGTGGATAATGCACGGCACAGCCGACAGAGCGGTGCCAATGAAACAATCGGAAGTGGTGGTAAACAAGCTTAAAGCCGAAGGCAACGACAAACTGTTGCGCTACGATTGGATTCAAGGCGGGTCGCACGGGTTGCTCGCACGCCTGTTCTACCTACAAAAAACCTACGATTGGCTCTTTTCTCATTCGCTACGCGACAATCCCCGAACGATAGACATGCACTTCGAGATAACCCGTGCAGATATTAATCAAACCTATCAGGAACTAAAAAGATTGCCTTCGTGGTATGATAACGACTGATTTTGTAGCTAAAAACCAAGGGGATTTCTTCTTTAACCAACAAACAGTAGCGCACGTATGCGCCAATACAAAGGTACTTGTAGTGGCACTACAAGCGGCTTGTACAGACACTACAAGCGGCTTGTAGCGCGACTACAAGCGGCTTGTAGCCCCGCTACAAAGGCCTTTGTACGGATATGTTGCTTGCAATTGGATGGCAGGAAGTATGTCTTAAACCAATTCTTTTACTATCAAAGGCAAAAGCGTATTTTAGTGCTTTTCCACACTTATATCCCTTTAAGATATTTTCTTCACGCTTTCCCCTTAACCACATTCTTTCTTATTCTCACAAGATACTCCTTCATCCCGTCGGCATCTTTCCTGTCGATGATGTCGAGCAGATTGTTTAGTTCGTCGCGAATGCGGCCCACTTGTTCGGCAGTATAAGGGTTGAAAAGAATTTCGCGCAACAAAAAGTCGTCCTCACCCAATACACCGCGCGCAATGTTAAGATGGCGCTTGAAAGTTGTTCCGGGCGCATCTTGTGGTTTCATCACCGCTGCAAACACAAAAGTACTTACAAAGGGGATGCTTAAAGAATAGGCCACGGTGCGGTCGTGTTGTTCAAATGTGTACTCATGAATGTTCAATCCCAGCCTACTGTACAAGTCGCGAAAGAAGATACGCCCCATATAGTCGCCCTCGCTGATGATGATAGCGTTTTCATCGCTCAGCTGATTGAGGTTGGCGAAGGTTGGTCCGAACATTGGATGCGACGAAACAAAGGGGTGGTTACAGCCTTTGTAATACTCGTGCAGGCCCGTTTTAACCGATGCGATGTCGCTCACGATGCACTGCTGTGGCAGAAAAGGCATCACCGACTCAAACGCCGCGATGGTGTATTTCATCGTTACGGCATTGATGAGCAACTGCGGCTCAAACCGTTTCACCTCTTCCAACGAAGTGAAACGCGCGCAATTGTATGTAAACCGCATTCTGCGCGGCTCTTGGTCGTAAATGGCAACTTCGTGTTCAAAGCTCAACAAGTCGGTGAAAAAGCTTCCCATCTTGCCTGCACCCAATATTAATATCTTCATCTTTCTACTTGTTTATAATCTCTATCTGTTGCCTAACCGACTCTTCGTGCACGCTTTCGAAAACCGTTGCCACAAATTCGGGGCTCATACCACACAACGCACCTTGCGCACCACGTTTCTCTAATATCTCATTATAGCGGCTAGCCTGAAACACCGTCATGTTATGTTCCTTCTTATACTGCCCAATCTGTCTGCAAACACGCATGCGCTTGGCCAGCAGTTCCATCAATTGATTGTCCAAGTCGTCTATTTGTTGGCGCAATTGGATAATTCCTTCCTGCATTTGGCTTTTGTCGCGCACGATTAGTAGCGACAAAATATAGTCCAACACATCGGGCGTAACCTGCTGTTTGGCATCGCTCCACGCCTTGTCGGGGTCGCAATGGCTTTCCACAATCAGTCCGTCGAATCCCAAATCCATAGCTTGCTGACACAACGGAGCCACCAATTCGCGCCTTCCGCCGATGTGACTTGGGTCGCAGATAATGGGCAACGCGGGTATTCTACGGCGCAGTTCTAGCGGTATTTGCCACATGGGCGAGTTGCGATACATCTTGTTGTCGTAGCTCGAAAAGCCGCGATGTATGGCCGCCAACCGCTTAATGCCTGCCTGATTGATGCGTTCCATGCCGCCAATCCACAGTTCCAAATCGGGGTTCACAGGGTTTTTAACCAGCACAGGCAAATCCATCCCGCGCAAACTATCGGCCAAAGCCTGCATCGCAAAGGGGTTGGCACACGTGCGTGCGCCAATCCAAAGGATGTCAACTCCATATTTAAGGCATAGTTCCACGTGTTCGGGCGTGGCCACTTCGGTGGCAATGAGCATGCCCGTTTCCTCCTTTACACGTGCTAGCCACGGCAAAGCCGCCTCGCCGTTGCCTTCAAACCCACCCGGCTTGGTGCGTGGTTTCCATGCGCCTGCCCTGAAAATATGGCAGCCTTTCTGTGCCAAAGTATTGGCAGCCTGCATTACTTGCTCTTCGGTTTCGGCCGAACAGGGTCCAGCCATCACGATGGGGCGTTCGTTATCACTAGGTAAGTTAAGGGGTAATAAGTCTAGTTCCATATCTTTTTTCTATTATATCGTTGTTATTTGGGGTTAATGGGTTTATGAGTTGTTGAGCTTGCAAATTGTTTGGCCTTTAAAATTGTCCTGAATTTATACGCCCTTTTTCGTTCCTCGAAAAGTGCGTTTTCTCGCCATGACAATGTCCGAGCAAGCTC
>ERZ773004.253-NODE-253-length-35431-cov-4.369799_pt1 | contig 35431 bp, 33 predicted proteins | sample MGYA00580667_ERZ773004 | MGnify/ENA primary metagenome ERZ773004 (study PRJEB29015, sample SAMEA2737963) | human oral metagenome | biome: human oral; feature: human-associated habitat; material: dental | place: China | collected 2123 ... | reverse complement strand
CGGAGACGAGCCATACTTGGTCGCCGGCGTCTAGGTGTTGTTGCACGAGGGCTTGGGTTCCTGGCCAGATTTTGTCCGACATGTGGGTGTCCACGATGTCCTCGCACAGGGTGACGAGTTCATCGACGCTGCGCCCTTTGATGAACTCTAGGGCTTGTTGGCGGCCTTCTTCGACGTCATCGGCGTTTTCGTTTCCGGTGACCCGGAATTTCAATTGTTTCCACGCCACGGGGATGAGTTCACGCAGGGAGAAGTATTTCCGGCGGTACAGGCCTGTGGCGAAGACGATGATTGAGGCGCCTTGGATGAGGGTGTTGTCGACGTCGAAGAAGGCGGCTGTGCTGGTGGCCGGGGTGGGGGAGGGGTTGGCGGTGTTGTGTCCTGTGGCGCGTTGGGTGGCGTCTGCTGCTTGGAAGGCCCCGCTGACGGTAGCGACTCCGGAGGCGAAGTCTTCTTCTTCTAGTTCGTAGGAATCCGCCACGGCGGTGAATGCGGCACGTGCGGCGGCTTCACCAGCTGTCCGCTGGGCGCGGTCATTGACCGGGGGTAAAGCGTATTCTTCGAGGAAGCGCCGCAGATTGCCACGTGAGGCTGTCCAATGGGCGATGAATTCCTCTGGGGTGGTGCTCAACGGGTGCCTTTCGGGCGGGGTCGGTCTGGGGTTCTTTATATATCCTAGGCTCTGCGTCAACTGTGGGGCTGCGGCCGTGGGTTAAAAGTGTGATGAAAGGTGGATGCGAATGTCTTCGACTGAGAGTGGCGGCGGAAAACTGGTGGAATTGATGGTGCGACGTACCTGTGGTTCTTGTGCCCGGGTGCAGGCGCAGATTGCTCCGGTGGTTGAACAGGCGGGCTGCGTGCTCGAGATTGTCGACGTTGACACTGATCGCGGGCTTGCTGCGGAGTTCGGAGATCGGGTGCCGGTGGTTGTCATTGATGGGGAGGAGTTTGCCTGCTGGGAGGTTGATAACGGTGAGTTAGCACTTGCTTTGTTGTGAGTCCTGTGTGGGCGGTCTAGGTTTGCTTGACAGTGAACCTAATTCTTTATAGTGGAATAGGTATCAGCCTAAAGTTTGAGCATTTTGGTTCGGGTTACAGTTTTCTCGCTTGTTGAAGGATCGCCAATGGATCGGGTCGTTTGTGTCGGGTCGTCGCACCGCTGCGCGCCCGTCGACATCCTTGAACGCCTCAGCATGGCGCCGGAACAACAAGACGCTTTCACCGCCGACCTGCTGTCGCTGCCCACCATTTCCGAAGCTATGGTTGTGTCCACTTGCAACCGCTTCGAGGTGTACGCGGTGCTCGCGCAGGAAAACGATGCAGACCAGATGGACGATGACGCCGCGATGGTTGCTGCCCACACGGACATCCTCGACGTCATTGCTCAACACAGTGCGATACCTGTGTCGGACGTGCGGGCAGTAACCTACACCTTCGCAGGAACGCCGGCAGCTGAACACCTCATCAGGGTTGCCGCAGGCCTGGAATCTATGGTGGTGGGGGAGCAGCAGATCATCGGGCAGGTGCGCCAGGCCTACCGCGGTGCAGGCGCAGGGCCCGTTTTGCACAGCATCGCCCAATCTGCGTTGCGCGCAGGCAAAAGGGTTCATAGTGAAACAGAGATCGACGACGCCGGAGCATCAATGGTCTCCTTGGCGTTCGAGGTTGCGGGAATTACCTCGCTTCGGGGGCGCCGCGTTTTGGTTCTCGGTGCTGGGGTCATGGCCTCACTCGCCGCCACTCACGCAGGCCGACTGGAGGCCTCCGAGTTGGTCATCGCCAACCGAACTCGCAGCCGGGCCGAGGCTTTGGCTGAACATGCCCGGCAGGCCGGTGTTCCCGCGCGCGTCGTTGATTTTGATGCCAGGGCGCATGCCTTGGACGACGTCGACGTCGTTATCTCTGCTACTGGGGCACGCAGCTACACCATCCGGGGTGAAGATGTTGCCGCGTCGAAGACCCGGGTGGGGCAGCGCGCCCCCTTGTTCATCGACCTGTCGATGCCGCGCGATATTGAGGACTCGGTGGAAGACCATGGGGCAACACTGGTGAACATTCCCCGCTTGGGTGAGCACCACCACCAGGTGTCGGCGACAGGGGAGCAGATGGCTGAGCAGATCGTAGCCGAAGAATTATCCCAAGTGGCCGGCCAGTTGCGCGCACGCCGAATCTCCGGGGACATCGCCGCAGTGCGACGACGCGGGGATGCGGTTGTCGCAGAAGAGCTCTCGCGCATTACCGCCCGGCTAGGCCTCAGTGAACAGCAGGCCGAAGAGATGCACTCTGCGCTGCGTCGCGTCGCTGACAAACTCCTGCACGAACCGATTGTGCAGGCCAAGCGCCTAGTAGAGGCCGACGAAACAGTGGAATCCTCAGACGTATTACAGCGCATGTTTGCTCTGGACGAAAGGTAGAAAAATTATGGTGTTGCGGATTGGTACCCGGGGCAGCGCGCTGGCGCGTACTCAAAGCACCCACGTCGCCGAAGCGCTGGGGCAGCAGGGGGCCCAGTGGCGCCTAGAGATCATCTCCACCCCGGGTGACCGCTCCCAGGCACCAGTTGAGCGCATTGGTGTTGGCGTGTTCACCCAAACGCTGCGCGAAGCTCTCCACGATGGCCGTATCGACGTCGCCGTGCACTCCTTTAAAGACTTACCCTCCGCCGATGATCCCCGCTTCCACCTTGTCGTACCCCAGCGGGAAGACCGCCGGGACGTTCTGGTTGCCCGCGACGGGCTGACCTTGGACACGCTCCCATCAGGCGCTCGTATCGGCACCTCTGCCCCCCGCCGCGTTGGCCAGATCCGGACACTTCGTCCCGACCTCGACGTGGTGCCCCTGCGCGGAAATATTGACTCACGCATGGGCCAGGTCCGCGATGGACGTCTTGACGCCGTGGTGCTCGCCGCTGCAGGCCTCAACCGCCTCGGCGTGCTCCCGGACGCATCCTACGTGTTCGACACCGAGGAACTGCTGTGTGCACCGGCCCAAGGTGCGCTAGCGGTCGAATGCCGTGCAGACGACCAGGATACTGTCGCGCTGCTCAACTCAATTGCGTGCCCCGAAGCCACACTATGCACCGATGCTGAGCGCGGGGTTTTGCGCGTCTTGCAGGCGGGATGCACCGCCCCGATCGGTGCATCCGCCACCATCGACGGCGATCAATTAAAGCTGACCGCAGGGCATTTTGATCCCGATGGCGTCTACGAGAAAGTCAGCGTCAGTGGTTGCCTCAATAGTCCAGACACGGCCGAACGTCTCGCGGAGCTCGTCGGCGCCCACCTGACTGCCCGTGGCCTAAACATCGGGTAGTTAGACCCTGGGTGAAGTTTGCTTTATCGTGTAAAGGTTGACGTGTTCACCTTTAAGAATGCGTGCGCGTGTGTTTCTCTCATTCTTGGCCGACCCCTCAAGGGAACAAGCCAGGAGTGTTCGACGAATTTTAAGGCTGACTGACGTTTATGACACTTCCGGCTAGCAGTACTGTGTGGTTTGTTGGGGCAGGGCCCGGCAATCCGGATTTGCTGACCATCCGTGCCCGCGAGATCCTCAGCCGTACCCGCATGTGCGTGTGTGACCCACAGGTCCTGCCGGGGGTGCGTGGGGTCGTCGCAAGCGAACTGGCCGTCCTCCAAGACAAACTCGACGAGGCCGAGCGTGACTACGAGCGCCTAGTCCAACAAGCCAAAGAACAAGGTTCCCGCAGGCGCCCGCCCCGCCCCGAGCCCCCCTCAGCCGCAGACATCGTCGACGTGCCGGAGGCATCAACCCCCGCCGACATCGTCGAGATGCTCGCTGAAAGGCTGAGTCAAGGTGCGGATGTCGTCCGCCTCGTCGCCGGAAACCCTCTGAGCAGCGAACGCATCCAATCCGAAATCGAAGCAGTACAGGCCGCTGGAATGAACTTCCAGATCGTGCCCGGTATGTCAGTACCCTCCACAGTGCCAGCCTTCGCCGGCATCGCCCTGGGTTCCACCTACACAGAAACTGACATTTCCTCCATCCCCGCGGATGTCCTCGCCACCGATGACGCCCTGTGGGACGGACTTGTGGGTGCACCCCAGCCGCTGGTTCTCCAAGTGGTCAGCGCACAACTGCCCGTCATTTCCGAGCAGCTCCTCAACCGCGGAGTGGGCTCCGCAGTGCCCGTCAGCGTCACCGTCAACGGCACCACCCGCTTGCAACGCACCTTCGACACCACCCTCGGCATGCTCGGCAATGTTGACGCCGCGGACGCCCCCGTCCTCGCGACGTCACCGCCCATGGTGGTCACCATCGGCAAAAGCGTCGACGAACGTTTCAAGTACGCCTGGTGGGAAAACCGTGCGCTCTACGGCTGGCGTGTGCTGGTGCCTCGCGCCAAAGAACAGGCAGGCCCCATGTCCACCCGCCTGTCTGCCCACGGTGCTATCCCCATGGAAGTCCCGACGATCTCGGTGGAGCCGCCGCGCAACCCCGCGCAAATGGAGCGCGCCATCAAGGGCATCGTCGAGGGCCGCTACCAGTGGATCGTCCTGACCAGTGTTAACGCCGTGCGCTCCCTGTGGGCCAAAATGCAAGAATTCGGCCTGGACTCGCGCTCCTTCGCCGGCGTGCGCATCGCGGCGGTCGGCGCTAAAACCGCTGAAGCCATCGAGGCCCTGGGCATCACACCGGAACTGCTGCCCAAACCGACCCAGCAGAACTCCGCAGGCCTCGTCGACGTTTTCCCCGAATTCGACCCAGACCTCGACCCCGTCGGACGTGTCCTCCTGCCGCGCGCAGACATCGCCACCGACGTGCTTGTCGACGGTATCCACGCGCTCGGGTGGGAAGTCGATGACGTCGTGTCCTACCGCACCGTCCGCGCAGCCCCACCGTCCGCCGAAGTCCGCGAAATGATCAAATCCGGCGGTTTCGACGCAGTCTGCTTCACCTCCGCATCCACAGTCCGCAATCTTGTGGGCATCGCCGGCAAACCCCATGCCCGCACTATCATTGCCTGTATCGGGCCCATGGCTGCCGCAGCAGCCACCGAATTAGGCCTGCGTGTTGACGTGCAGCCCGAGGTCGCGGGTGTCGCAGAACTCGTCGATGCCCTGGCGGATCACGTGGCTCACCTCCGCGCGGCAGGCCAGTTGCCGCCCCCTAGGAAAAAGCGTCGTGCTCGAAAGGCTGGTTCTTAACAAGTGATCTCCGACAAGGGTTCGTCCAACGCTAGCTATGATGCGGCCCATGCCGCACATGCCACCTCCCGCGGGATCGTCCGGCGCCCTCGTCGGCTTCGCTCGACCCCAGCGATGCGAGGCCTCGTATCCGAAACTCGCCTGCATCCCAGCGACTTCATCCTTCCGATGTTCGTCACCACCGAATCCGAGGCCATAGAAATCACCTCGATGCCCGGCGTGATGCGCCACTCCATGGATACACTCCTCAAAGCCATTGATGACGCCGCGTCGGTGGGCGTTCGCTGCATCGACCTGTTTGGCGTCCCGGCAGACGACACCAAAGACGCCCTAGGCAGCCAGGCCTGGGCCGAGGATGGTATCCTTAACCGTGCGATCGCAGCAGTGCGCCAGCGTTTCGGCGACGACGTCATCGTCATGACGGACACCTGCTTGGACGAATTCACCGACCACGGGCACTGCGGCGTACTAACCCAGGATCGATGGGGCCGCAGCGTCGTCGACAACGACGCCACCCTAGACCTCTACGTGAACATGGCACTGGCTCAAGCGCACGCCGGTGCCCACATGGTTAGCCCCTCAGGCATGATGGACGGCCAAATCGACGCCATCAGGGAAGGCCTAGACGATCATGGCCACACCGATGTTGCGATCATGGCCTACTCGGCGAAATACGCCTCCGCCTTCTTCGGTCCCTTCCGCGACGCCGTCGGCTCCAGCCTCCAAGGTGACCGCCGCACCTACCAGCAGGACCCCGGAAATGCCCGCGAATCCCTACTGGAAGTCGAACTCGACGTCGCCGAAGGTGCGGACATCGTCATGGTCAAACCGGCATTGCCCTACCTAGATGTTCTGCGCACCGTAGCCGACACCTCCCCAGTCCCCGTTGCCGCATACCAAGTATCGGGGGAGTACACCATGATCAAAGCCGCCTCCAATAACGGCTGGGTCGACGGTGACGCCGTAATGATGGAAGCACTCACCTCCATCAAACGCGCCGGTGCCGACATGATCCTCACCTACGCCGCAGTAGACGCCGCCGGCGAACTTCGCCGCCAGGCAGGTCTGTGATGAAACTCCTGGTTCGCCTCTGGTGGGCGCTGATCGTAGTGGAACTGGTCCACCAAGTGGTCTTCGGCTGGATCCAGATATCCAACCCCCAACTCTTCGACGAAGTATTCTCCGCTGTCGGCGCCGATGGGCCCGCAGGTGGAGAAGGCGCAGCCCAAGTAGAAGCCATGCGCCCGCTGCTCATGTGGAGCTCCGTCGCCTTTGCAGGATTCATCAAATTCGCCATGACCTGCTGTGGCCTCGTCGCTGCATACGTCTACCAACGCAGACCAGAATCCATCGCGGCGTCACGAATCCTGATGGTATGGTCCGTGTTCCTTGGCAGCCGCATCCTCAGCGCCTTCTTCCCCCTCGCAGTCGACGTTCCCGCACCGCTGCTCATCGCCAACGGCTGGGCAAACATCCTCACCGGCGTGCTCGCCTGCATGTCCGCCTACATCGTGTTCAAAGACCGCAGCCCCGAAAAGAACAAAAACAATAACTCAAACTAAAGGTTGACATAGCTCTCAAGCTTTAGGGGGCACTCGCTTTCACCAAGTTGTGATGTGCTGGCACAATGGCGCCTATGTTGCCGACACCGCAAGCGCCCCTCCTCCAAGCCGCAGCGGGCCTCACACCCGAACGCACACCCGTCTGGTTCATGCGCCAAGCAGGCCGCAGCCTTCCCGAATACAAACAAGCTCGCGAAGGCATACCCATGCTGGACTCCTGCTTCATGCCGGAGCTACTGGCGGAAATCACCATGCAACCCGTCCGCCGACACGACGTCGACGCCGCTATCCTCTTCTCTGACATCGTCGTCCCCTTAAAAGCCGCAGGCATCGACGTCGACATCGTCCCGGGCCGCGGACCCGTCATGGCCGCCCCCGTCCGCACCCGCGCAGACATCGACGCCCTCCCCATCCTCGACACGAACGTCGAAGAAGTCGCCCAGGGCATCGCCCTCATCAACGAAGAACTCACGCCAGCCCAAGCCCTCATCGGCTTCGTTGGAGCACCCTTCACCCTCGCCAGCTACCTCATCGAAGGCGGCCCCAGCAAAAACCACGAACGCACCAAAGCTCTCATGCACGACAACCCCGACGACTGGCATGCCCTCATGGAACGCCTCGTCCCCACCATCACCACCTTCCTGCGCACCCAACTCGACGCCGGCATCGACGCCATGCAACTCTTCGACTCCTGGGTAGGTTTCCTCCCACAAGCCGATTACCGCACCCACGTCTTGCCCTACTCCCAACGCATCCTCGCCAGCGTCCGCGACGCAGGCTACTCCATCCCCCGCATCCACTTCGGCGTCGGCACAGGCGAACTCCTCGGCGCCATGGCCGAAGCAGGTCCTGACGTCGTGGGCGTCGACTGGCGCATCCCCCTCGACGTCGCAGCCTCCCGCATCACCGCGGCGTCACAACCCAAAGTCCTCCAAGGCAACCTCGACCCCGCCCTCCTCTTCGCCAGCGAAGACGCGCTGCGCACACACATCAACCGCATCAAAGACGAAGCCGCCCGCGCCATCGCCGCAGGCAACGCCACCGGACACATCTTCAACCTCGGCCACGGGGTCCTGCCCACCACCGACGCCGACGCCATCACCCGCGCCGTTGAAATCATTCATGAGGAAAGATAGAACCCCATGGAGCAACACACCCAAGCACCCGTCGTAGGCATCATCGGCGCAGGCCTCGCAGGGCTTGTCGCAGCCCACGAAACCCACAAGCTACTCCCACAGGCCACCATTAAAATCTATGAGGCCGAAGACCGCATCGGCGGCAAACTCCGCACCGTCGCCTTCGAACACGGCCCCGTCGACATGGGCGCCGAAGCCTACCTCGCAAAAGCACAACACGCCACAGACTTCTTCACCGAACTACGGCTAGCCGACCGTCTACGCGAACCCAGCGGCATGCCCTCCATGCTCTACCTGCCCGACGGCAACGGCGAACTTAAACCCCTGCCCCGCGGCACCCTCATGGGTATTCCCGCAGCAGCCGAGAGCGTCGCCCACCTCGTCGACGAAGCCACCGCCCGCCGCATCGACGAAGACCACCCCGTCACCTGGCAAGCACCCACAGGCCTCACCCAAGCAGACGCATCCGTGGCCGACCTCGTCCGCGAAGTCCACGGAGACCAAGTCCTCCAACGCATCGTCGAACCACTGCTCGGCGGAGTCTACGCATCAAGCCCAGAACTCATCGGCGTCCGCGCAGCACTCCCACGCCTCGCAGAACAACTCGACGCCATGGTTGCCGCAGGACAAACACCCCGCCTGACCAGCGCAGTAAAAACAGTCCTCACAAACAACCAATCCACCTACGTCGCCGACACCGATCAACCCGGTGCACCCAAAAAACCAGTCTTCTCCACCTTCGCCGGCGGCTACGCCGACCTCTACGAAACCCTCGCCGAACAGTCCGGCGCCGAAATCTACATCGATGCCTTCATCAGCGACATCACCCCCGCACAAAACGCACAGCAGGGTAGTGGTCAATGGACCATCCGCGGCCAAGGCATCAACGACACCGTCGACGCCCTCATCCTCGCCGTACCCGCACCCACCGCAGCAGCCCTCTGCTCCCGCAGCGGGGTAGAGGCCCTCCACCAAGCCGCCACCCACCTGCGCACCATCCCCGTGGCATCCTCCACCGTCGTCGGTCTGCGCCTGCCCGAAGGCGGACTTCCCGACTACTCCGGAATCCTCGTCTCCCGCGCCGACAACCCCACAGTGCAAGCCAAAGCCTTCACCTTCTCCTCCAAAAAATGGCCCCACATCGGGTCTCGCCCCGGAGACATCGTCCGCGTGTCCTACGGACGCCTCGATAACACCAACCCGCTTGCCGCGCTCACCGACATCGCCCGCGCCGACGAAGACACCCTCGTCGACGCCGCCCTCGACGACCTCCACGCAGTGTGCGGCCTCGACGCACGCACCGCCGGAGTCGAGGAAGTTTTCGTCCAACGCTGGTACGGCGGCCTACCTTGCTACCAAGTAGGACACGCCGAACGCATCGCCACCATCGACACATCTCTACAGCCCCTGGGCACCATCGCCCTCACAGGAGCCTGGAAACACGGCGTCGGCGTACCCGCCATCATCGAAGACGCACAACACGCCGCCCACCACACCACCCGCGCACTCACAAAATCCTGACACTCACAGATTCCTAACAGGTAGGAGAAGTACACTTGAACGCCATGCACACCCGATCTCGAGAACTGCTCGACAAAGCCCGCCAACTCACCCCCGGCGGAGTCAACTCACCCGTACGAGCATTCAACTCCGTCGGCGGACAAGCACGCTTCATCGCCTCCGCACAAGGATCCAAACTCTACGACGTCGATGGCAACACATACATCGACCTCTTCTGCTCCTGGGGCCCCATGCTCATGGGCAACGCACACCCCGCTATCGTCGAAGCCGTCCAACAAGCCGCCACCCGCGGCCTCTCCTACGGCGCCCCCACCGAAGCAGAAATCCTTCTCGCGGAAGAAATCGTGAGCCGCACCGCCGCCGAAGAAGTTCGCCTCGTCAACTCCGGCACCGAAGCAACCATGTCCGCCGTCCGCCTCGCCCGCGGATACACCGGCCGCAACAAAATCCTCAAATTCGAAGGCTGCTACCACGGCCACGTCGACTCCCTCCTCGTCTCCGCAGGCTCCGGAGTCCTCGACTATTCCGAACCCAACTCCCCAGGCGTCACACCAGGCACCGCCGCCGACACCATCGTCGTCCCCTACAACGACATCGACGCCGTCCGCGCAGCATTCAACGAACACGGCGACACCATCGCCTGCATCATCGCAGAAGCCGCCGCAGGCAACATGGGCACCGTCGCACCCCTGCCCGGGTTCAACCAACAACTCGAAGACATCGCCCACGCCCACGGAGCCCTCCTCATCCTCGACGAAGTCATGACCGGCTTCCGAACCTCCTACCAAGGCTGGTACGGCATCGACGGCGTCGCCGCAGACCTCATCACCTTCGGCAAAGTCGTCTCCGGAGGCCTCCCCGCCGCCGCATTCGGCGGCCGCCGCGACATCATGGAACACCTAGCCCCCCAAGGCCCCGTCTACCAGGCTGGCACCCTCGCCGGAAACCCCGTCGCCGTCGCCGCAGGACTTACCAGCCTCCAACTCGCAGATGACAGCGTCTACGACACCGTCAACGCCAACGCCGACCGACTCCACAACCTCGTCACCCAAGCCCTCAGCAAAGAAGGCGTCGCCCACCACATCCAACGCGCCTCCAACATGCTCAGCGTCCGATTCGCCGAAGGCCAAGGCAACAACTACGCCGACATGGCCGCCGCCGACACCTACCGCTTCGCACCCTTCTTCCACGCACTGTTGGATAATGGGGTCTTCGTTTCCCCCAGCGTCTTCGAAACCTGGTTCGTCTCCACCGCACTCAGCGACGACGACTTCGAACAGATCGAACGCGCACTCGTCCCAGCGGCACAAGCCGCAGCAGCAGCCACACCCAGCAAGTAAAAAAACCAACAACACACCCGAAACAAGAGGAACACATGACCCACACACTGGTCCACTTGGTCCGCCACGGCGAAGTACACAACCCAGAAAAAATCCTCTACGGCCGCATCCCCGGCTACCACCTCAGCGACCGCGGCCACACCCAAGCCGCAACAACCGCGCACGCATTCACCACACACGACGTCATCCACCTCGCAGCGTCCCCACTGCAGCGCGCACAAGAAACCGCCCAGCCCTTCACCGAAATCACCGGGCTACCCATCACCACCGACGAGGACCTCATCGAAGCAGGCAACCAACTCGAAGGCCTCAAAATCAAAGGCATCAACAGCGCCCTGTGGAACCCCACCTACTGGCCCCTACTCAAAGACCCCACCGAACCCAGCTGGGGCGAACCCTACAGTGACATCCTCGAACGCATGTGGCGCGCCATCCTCAACGCACGCGACGCCGCCGAAGGCCACGAAGCAATCCTCATCAGCCACCAACTACCTATCGTCTGCGTCCAACGATTCGCCCAAGGCCTCCCACTAGCCCACAACCCCGCCAGCCGCCAATGCAACCTCGCAAGCGTCACCAGCCTCGGCTTCGAAGACAACATCCTCACCGACATCTACTACACCGAACCCGCCCAAGAGCTATAACCATGCCCGCACGCACCCAACCACGCCGCACAGCACGCCTCGTCCTCGCAGCAACCACAATCATCGCCACCACCCTCAGCCTCACCGCCTGCAGCAACGACGACACCACCAACAAACAAAACACCACCTTCAGCTTCTACGCCCCCGGCGGACAAACCCTCATCCAATACCCACAAGATGAGCGAAAACCCCTCAACAACTTCAGCGGCGAATCCCTCATGCACCCCGGCGAAACAATCAGCCTCGACGACTATGACGGAAAAGTCCTCGTCCTCAACGCCTGGGGCCAATGGTGCGGACCCTGCCGCACAGAAGTAGACGACCTAGAAACCGTCCACGAAAACATCGCAAACAAAGGCGGCGCCGTCCTCGGCATCAACGTCCGCGACTACTCACCCGAAGTCGCACGAGACTTCCTCAAAGACGCCGGCGTCACCTACGACAGCATCTACGACCCGCCCTTCAAAACCGCGGCAGCCCTCGGCGGCGTCCCCGCCTCCGTCATCCCCACAACCATTATCCTCGACAAACAACACCGCCCCGCAGCCGTCTTCCTCCGCGAAATCAACGCCGACGAAGTACTCAACATCGTCGAACCCCTACTAGAGGAACAACAGTGACAGAACTCGTCACCGACGGTCCACTCATCCTCGGATTCTTCGCCGCCGCCCTCGCAGGCCTCATCAGCTTCGCCTCCCCCTGCGTCGTACCCCTCGTCCCCGGCTACATGTCCTACCTCGCCAGCATCGTCGGCGGCAGCGTAAACATCGTCGACGGACGCGCCGTCATAAACAAAAAAACACACGTCGCCGCAGCCGCACTCCTCTTCGTCCTCGGCTTCACCACCATATTCCTCCTCGCCACCGTCTCTATCTTCGGCGCCATCAACACCATCACTCTTAACGCCACCTGGCTGCAAAAAATTGGCGGCATCATCACCATCCTCATGGGACTCACCTTCATGGGCGCACTCCCATGGCTGCAAAACACCACCCGCATCGCCCCCAAAAAACTCAGCACCTGGCTCGGCGCACCCCTCCTCGGCGCCATCTTCGCCCTCGGCTGGACCCCCTGCCTAGGGCCCACCCTCGCATCCATCATCTCCATCTCCGTAGGAACCCAAGGCGCCACCGCAGCCCGCGGCGCACTCATGGTCATCGGCTACTGCCTCGGCCTCGGCCTACCCTTCATACTCTTCGCCATCTTCTCCACCCACGCCCTCAACTGGGTCAACTGGCTCGGAACCCACAGCCGCACAATCCAACTCATCGGCGGCGTCGCCCTCGTCCTCGTCGGATGTGCACTACTCACCGGCCTGTGGGATCATGTTGTGGGATTCTTCCGCCAGCTCAGCATGAACCCCGCACTATAAAAACCACATGCACAAACGCTGCGAAAAACACACCGTGCACAGCCACCACGCACCAGCCGTGCACAACAGAACCGGAGTGAAAGAACAACAGTGAAGAAATACCCCCAGCTTGCCTGGCGCTGGCTCACCAGCATGCGCACAGCACTCGTCCTCCTCTTCCTCCTCGCCATCGCAGCCATCCCCGGAGCACTCCTCCCACAACGCTCCCTCAACGAAAGCAAAGTTGCAGAATACATCGCCAACGGCGGAAAAACTGCCGAAATCTACGACAAACTGCAACTCTTCGACGTATTCTCCTCCACCTGGTTTACAGCCATCTACATCCTCCTATTCATCTCCCTCATCGGCTGCATCATCCCCCGAACCATCGACCACTACCGCGCCAGCCGCAACGCACCCGTCCGCGCACCCCTACGGATGCAACGCCTCCCACACCGCGCCTTCGGAACCCCCACACACCCCGGCACCCCAGAAGAAATCCTCGACCACGCACAACAACAACTCAAAGGCTGGCGCACCGCCCGCTACACCGGTGAGCAAGACCGCGCAGGCCACCCCAGCCTCTCCGCAGAACGGGGATACAGCCGCGAAATTTGCAACCTCATCTTCCACCTAGGTCTCGTCGGCATGCTCGCAAGCATCGGCCTCGGAAAAATGTACTACTACGAAGGCCAAGCCATCGTCGTCACCAACACAGGAGTCAGCGCCAACGGCGCCCCCAACCCAACCGAAAACTCCGAATTCTGCAACACCGCGCTCGCCAACTACGACAGCGTCCGCGCCGGAGCCCTCTTCAAAAACTCCGACCTCACCCCCTTCTGTATCGACGTCCACGACTTCCACGCCGACTACCTACCCAACGGCCAAGCAGAAATGTTTAACTCGAACATTTCCTACGCCGACGGCGAGAACATCTTCGCCCCCAAAGACCAGTGGAAAAACTACGACCTCCGCGTCAACCACCCACTACGCCTCGACGGAGACCGCATCTACCTCCAAGGCCACGGCTTCGCCCCACGCTTCACCATCAGCTGGCCCAACGGCGAAATCCGCACCCAAATGATCCAATTCGCCCCCGAAGACGCCACCTACTTCCTCTCCTCCGGCGTCCTCCGCTTCGACCCGCCCTCCGGCATGTACCCCACAGACTACGAACGCCGACAAAACCAACTCGCCATCCAAGGCCTGTTCGCACCCACCGCCCAATTCAGCGGCGAAAACAACGCACTCTTATCCTCCTCCTACCCCGAACAAAAAGACCCCGCCGTCGCCATCGACATTTACCGCGGCGACAACGGGCTCGACACCGGACGAGGCCAAAACATCTTCACCCTCGACCCACAACAACTCCACAACGGCTCCCTCCAAAAAATCGAACGCGTCAACCTCAGGCTCGGCGACAGCGTCACCCTCGACGACGGCACCAAAGTCACCTTCGACGGCGCCAACGAATTCATCAACCTCCAAGTCAGCCACGACCCCTTCCAACAATGGGTTCTCATCTCTACCATCACCACACTCGCAGGTCTCGTCGGCTCGCTAGCCATCAAACGGCGCCGCATCTGGATCCGCGTCACCAACGACGGCATCGAAATGGGCGGACTTTCCCGCACCGACCGCGCAGGCTGGGGCAGCGAATTCGACAGACTCGCCCGACAACTCGTCAACCTAGAACCCACCCACACCCAGCAAGAACCCCAGACTCAGCACGAACCCAAGAATTGAGTAAGGTAACAGACTATGCCGGTGAACCAAGACCTCGCGTTACTGTCTGACTACGCATTCCGATCAGCCTTCCTGATCTACGCACTCGCCCTCATCCTCTCCATCGCCGCCTACGTCGCAGCCGGAGGAACAAAACCCACGAGCGCACGCACCGCAGACAAACTCAGCAACATGACCCAATCCCTCGTGTGGCTCGGCATCATCATCCACGCAGGATCCGTCATCCTCCGCGGCGTCGCCACCCAACGAGTCCCCTGGGGCAACCTCTACGAATACATCTCCGTCACCGCAGTCCTCGCAATGACCGTCGCCGCAGTCGTACTCCACCGTCGCGAACTGCGCATACTCTGGACCTGGGTCCTCGTCCCGATCCTCATCCTCCTCTTCTACGGCGGCACCAAACTCTACGTCAACGCAGGCCCTGTCGTACCCGCACTCCGCTCCTTCTGGCTACCCATCCACGTCTCCACCGTCTCCATCGGCGCAGGCTTCGGACTCATCTCCAGCCTCGCATCCATCCTCTACCTCCTGCGCTCCCGCAACCCACAAGGCTGGCTCGGACGCCTCGTCAACCCACTACCCGACGCCGAAAAACTCGACCGTCTCGCATACCGCGCCGGCATCATCTGCGTCCCCGTCTTCGGCCTCGGCGTAGCCCTCGGCGCCATCTGGGCAGAATCCTCCTGGGGACGATTCTGGAACTGGGACCCCAAAGAAACCATGAGCTTCGTCACCTGGGTCCTCTACGCCGCATACCTCCATGCCCGCGCAACCGCCGGCTGGCGAAAAGCAGCAAGCTGGATCAACGTCGCAGCATTCACCGCCATGGTCTTCAACCTCTTCTTCATCAACCTCGTAGCCAACAGCCTCCACTCCTACGCAGGCCTCAACTAAACACCCCCAACACAACCCAGCACGACCAATGAGCCTCGTCGGAAAACTCACCACACTCACCCTCGCCGTAACCCTCACCCTCGCCACCCTCACCACCGGCACACTCACACACGCCCAAACCAACCCCACCAGCGCACACTGCGGCGAAAAACTACTGCTCCTCGTCCGAGGCTCCTCCGAAGAACCACAAGGCCCACAACCCAACCAACTCACCTACCAACAACAACGCGACGACCTCTTCGCCAACAGCCCCACCATCACCACCAACCCCACCAACGATCTCACAACCCTCACCGGCGGAGGCCTCCTCGCCCGCAGCCTCAACACCCCAGGCGCACACACAAGCCTCAACGGAGCAAAAGTAGCCACCCTCGTCTACCCAGCACACCCTATCGAATACAAAGGTGGCATCCTCCCCACCCTCGACAACTTCCACACCTCCGCATCCATCGGCCAGCAACAACTCACCCAAACACTCCACACCATCTACAACCCCTGCCCAACAAACCCACCACAACTCATCCTCGCCGGCTACAGCCAAGGCGCCGACGTCATCAACCTCACCCAAGCAGCCGCCGTCCAAAACAACAACACCCACAACATCGACAACGTCACCAAATACATACTCATCGCCGACCCTTCCCGCCGCCCCCAAGGTCCAGAAAACACCAACGCCCACATCCAGATGGCCGCCACCAACACCATCGGCGGCATCAGCCGCGCCGTCACCGACAGCATCGGCTACCAACTCGTCCTCCCCACCCTCGACAACTACCGCAACAACGCCGGCAACCGAATCAGCAGCTACTGCATGCCCGGCGACCTCGTCTGCGACACACGCACCACCGAAGGCTCCCGCGGCACCAGCCTCCACACCAGCTACGACGTCACCACAGCCCGCTGCAACGCAACCACCTACACCAACTACATGGACTGCGCCTGGGCCGACGCCACAACCACCTGGAACACACCCACACACCCCAACCCCCACGACGTCACCACCCCCGCAGACCAACAAACACCCCCAGCCACCGTCCACCTACAAAACGGCTGGGTTGAACTCAGCATCTCCCGCCTCCTCCGCAACGAACACGAAGCCCAAACCGTCACCCTCCACGGCTACGCAAACGGCATCGAAGTCCTACGCAGCCAACGCAGCATCCGCGGAGGTGGCAGCGGCTCCGTCGCCCTCTACATCACCCAAATCGCCCCCATCCCCAACCTCGACCTCACCATCGAACTCGACGGCCACACCATCGCCCAACTCCCCGCCACCTTCACACCCACCGCACCCAACAAAAACGCCACCATCTACATCCAAAGCGAAAACGAAGACGTCACCCAAGCCGGCCCACCCCTCATCGCCCAAATCGCCGACTGGGAAATCCCCCTCGAACAACGCATGGGCCTCATCTACACCATGTTCGGCAACGAAGGCGTCCGCTGGGCCCGCTGGTGGATCAGCTTCATCTACGAATACGACCTAGACCCCGACCACAACCAACAACTCCAACAATTCATCGACGCCCAAAACCTCCCCGGGCACGACCCAGCAGCCACCGTCGCCAACCCCATCCTCGACCGCATCGTCAATGGCCTCATGGACGACAACCGGCGACTCCGCATCTATGACATCGACCTACTGACCTTCCTCAGCATCGCTACCGCCGTCGTCTAAAGCCCCCTGATCAGCAACATTCCTATTACCAATGACGCCGCGTTGCTCACGCTCAGCACGCCTGCGCGCCTGCTCCTCCTCGCGCTTCCGAGCCTCTTCCTCCGCCCGCCGCTGCTTAAAACGATCCCTCTCCAAACGCCACAAAAACTCCTCATCATCATCCGGCCCCTTCACCACCGGACGAGCAGCACCCCGACGATTCCCCCGACCCACCCCAACAAACCCATTACCCCCATTAGGACCCAATCCCAAAGCCCGATGAATATACGGCCCATACGCGTTCCACAACAACATAACCGCAGCAACAAACAACAAAAGAAGAAGTAGGCGTCCCATAACCGACATCATAGAACTAAACTGGTCCACCGTGAATAAAGAAACCAACCCCAAAGCCGCACCAAACCCCCACCCCGAACCCCACCTGGACACCAACCTGCGCAACAGGGCCCGACGCGACGTCATCCTCTACGGGCTCGCCCGCCTCGGCCTGTTCATCATCCTCACCATCATCATCCAAGCCATCGCCATGGCCGCAAGCGCCCCCATCCCCCTCATCATGTCCTCCCTCCTTGCGCTGCTGGTTGCCTTCCCCCTCTCCATGCTCATCTTCCGCGGCCTACGTAACCGCGTCACAGAAGAAGTCGCCGCATGGGACGCCAACCGCAAAGCCCACAAACAATGGATCCACAGCGAACTCGAAGGGCGCTAAAACAACCCCACAACGGCTAAGACAAACCCAACGTCACCGCGGTCACCACACTCCACACCAACATCGCCCTACCCGTCGAGCCCAACACCGGAATCAACGCAGCACCCAACGCCCCCTCACGCACCGGACCCGACGCCACCCACAACAACGGCACCGCCAACAAACCAGCAACACACCACACCGACGACACCATCAACAAAAGCGACGCCACCACCGGCACACACGCCAACACCAACCACACACGCCGCGTCCACACATCCCCCAAACGCACCGCCAACGTGATCTTCCCCGCCTCCGAATCCGAAGGAATATCACGCAAATTATTCACCAAATTCACCGCAGCACTCATCGCGCCCACCGACACCGCACACAACACCCCCTGCCAAGACACCACCCCAGCCTGCGTAAACTGCGTCCCCAACACAGCCACCAAACCAAAAAACACAAACACCGACACTTCCCCCAACCCCCGATACCCATACGGATTCTTACCCCCCGTATAAAACCACGCCGCCACAATGCACAACGCCCCCACAACAACCAACCACCACGCACTCAACAACGACAACACAACCCCAGCCACGCCAGCCACACCAAACGCAGCAAACGCGGCACGCTTCACGGACCCCGGGCTCGCCGCACCCGACGCCGTCAACCTCAATGGCCCCGTACGATCATCATCCGTACCCCGCACACCATCCGAATAATCATTGGCAAAATTCACCCCCACAATCAACGCCCACGCCACCACAGCAGCAAGCAGCGCACGCAGCAACTGGTCCCCCCAGCCTGACGCCGCGGAGCCCCACGCGCCCACAACCTCCTGCCGCCCCGACACATCAACCCCATACAGTGACGCGGTAGCCGCCCCACTACCAGCAACGACAGGAGCAAAAGCATTCGCCCAGGTATGCGGCCGCGCACCCTGGAACCATTGTTGAGCAGAAGCCATCCCACCACAATAAAACCAAAAAACCCACCCACCAAAACAACCCCACACGCCACCCCAACAACCCGCAAAATACAAACAAAAATAAAACACATATAAAGTTGCACATAGCCAAAACCACACCCAACCCACTCACACCAAAAACACGACACCAGGAGGAACAACACCCCGTGTGGATCACCTACCTCGCCCGCCAAATCGCCGGCGCAGCATGGACCTCCGCACGTTGCCTCACCCTCGCCACCCGCAACCGCCACGACACACACCCCATCCCCACACTCACCCCGCACACACCAGTCGCCATCAGCCTCACCACCCACGGCCGACGCCTCCACAAAGTCCACTACACCATCGAATCCCTCGCACACTCCGGCGTACCCATCATCCTCTGGCTCGACAAAAAAGACTACGACGCCCCACGCCCCACACCACTAAAAAGACTCGCCCAACGCGGCCTCGACATCCGCTGCTCCGACGGCACATACGGACCCCACACCAAATACTGGGGCACGTTCCGGCACGTCCAAGGCACCAACACATCCATCATCACCGTCGACGACGACATGCTCTACCCAACCTGGTTCCTCCCACGCCTCCTCGAACGCGCCGCACACACAAGCAACAACAGCAACCCCCGCGACGTCATCACCGCCTACCGAGCCCACCGAATCCACACCCACAACGGCACCCTCCAACCCTACGTACGCTGGACCGCCGTCAACACCACCACACCATCAATCCTCAACTTCGCCACCGGCGTCTCCGGCGTCCACTACCCACCAACCTTCATCAACTACGTCGTCAACCAAGGCGCCCAATTTATGCAGCTCAGCCCCCACGCCGACGACGTATGGCTCCACCGCTGCGCGCTACGCAGCAACCACACCATCCAGCAAGTAGACCCCACCCCACACCACTTCAACATCATCCCCACAACCCAACTCGGCGCCCTCGTGCTACACAACACCTTCGGCGGCGGCAACGACGCACAAATCGCGCAAGTCTACGAACCCCAAGACATCGCACGGCTCGTCGCCGAAGACCAACGCAGCAACCAAAGCACACCCTAAAAACGACCCAACGCAACCCCGCCACCGGGACTACGACTCCATAAACAAACGAACAACCGCCTGGCGATCCGGCTTGCCCGGCCCCGTCACCGGCACCGAATCCACACGAAGCAAACGCTTCGGCAACTGCCACCGAGGCACATCATCCAACGCCTCAACAACCTCTGCAGGCGACAACGCCCCCAAATACACAGCACAAATCGCCTGACCCAAACGCTCATCCGGCACACCCACAACCACCGCGGCGTCAACACCCCGAACAGCCATCAACGCATGCTCCAACACCTCCGGATGCAACTTCAACCCACCCGAATCAATCACCGTATCCACCCGGCCCGTCACCCTCAACACCCCATCCTCAATAACCCCAGTATCCGACGTGACAAACCAACCATCGGGACGAAACGCCCCCAACGCCGACGCCGGCAACGCAGGAGCACCCTCAAACATCCGATAACCCCGAGCAACCATCGGGCCCGACACCGCAACACGCTCACCCGCCAACGCCATCCGGGCCCCCGGCAAAGGCCGCCCATCATAAATAATCCCCCCGGACGTTTCCGAACTACCGTAAGTCCGCACCACATTGATCCCCAACCGCTCACACGACACCCTCGTGTTCTCATCCAGGGGCGCCCCACCAATCAAAATGGCATCAAACAACCGCAACGCCTCAATGCCCTCCAAAGACTCCAACGCCTTACGCAACTGAAGTGGCACCAACGCCGTATACCGACGAAATGCGCCTGCTTCCGCATCCAGCTTCCGCGCAGCCCTCGCGAACACGGACACATCAAAACCCTTCGACACGTCGATAGAGATCGGCACAGTTCCAGCCACAAGGCTGCGCACAAGCACCTGAATCCCCGCAATATGATGCGCCGGCAACGCCAACAACCACACCCCAGGCCCCCCAAGGGCCTCATACGTCGCGTCAGCGCTCGACACCAGATTCGTTGGGCTCAACAGCGCGCCCTTCGGCACACCCGTCGACCCGGACGTCGCAACCACCAAAGCAACGTCCTCGTCGATCGGCTTGCCTACACCCAATGCCTCATGAGGATGAGAACCCAGCGGCACCGGCGTAAACGTAGAAAACCCTGCCAGCGCCTGCTCAAGATCATCCAGAATCAACTCTGGAGACTGAGGAGGCACCGGCAGGGTGAAAAGCAAACGTCCCATTCACATAAAGCTAGCCCACAAGGTCCTCGCCAAAGGTGATTGACGGACCTGGGGTTGCTGGGCGGCTACCCGAAGGCTGCCTGGCGGCAGCTGAGCGGCTGCTTGGTGGCGAACCCCCGGGCTGGCCGTGAAACCTGGGTCTAGTTGCTGGGCTTTGCGATGACCGCCAGATGCGTCGGGATGCTCGGGCGGAGCCAGTTGATGATGCGTGTCATGTTCTACTCCTTACTCGGATCGGTCGACGGCCTTGCGTTAGCAAGTGGTTCTCGTGCGCCCTGGGAAGTCATATCGACGGGGCGGGAAACGCTTGGTGTCCGGCTATCGTGGGTAAAAATTAATAGTTGGTTTTTACCAATTATTTATTGATGTGAGACTCTACACTAATGCATACCTGCGGGGTGCGCAAGGATATTTCTTAAAAAATTTCAAAAAAGTTAGAAAATCGCAGGTGGCGGGCATTGAAAAAATTGTGGTGGTGGGTGTGTCGGGCATGTTTTGGAGGCGGTCGAAGCGCAGCTGGAAGAAGAGTTGTGAAAAAGCGCCTAGCCGGGCTGTTTGAGCTCAGGCTAGGCGCGGGGGTGCTCTAGGCGCGGGTCGGAAGGTGCGTTAGGCTTCGGTGCCGAACACATCCAAGCCGGTGTATTGGAAAATCGTCGCCTTAGTAATCCACAGGATCCCCGCGATGATTGCTGCGATGATGATCGCAAAGCACAGGTAGGCCGCAGCTTTCGCGACGGGGGAGGCGTCGGCGCCGTGCACGATAGTGTCGTCTTCGCTGACCTGCCCGGGGCCGGCGGCCAGGCGAATTCCAAGCGCAAAAAGTGCGGGGAGCCCTGCGCCGAGGACAAGCCCAGCGAGAAGAACTTCACCTAGGTCTGCGATCATGGTGCCAAAGCTCATTTATCGGCCCTCTTTCCTCTGCTGGTCTGCCATGGGTGTTGACGTCGCGGGGGTTGCGGCGGCTGCGTCATCACGGGGATCGTAGGCGGCTTGGGTGCTGTCGGCGGGGCTGGCGCCAGTCATCGGGTTGTCGATGACCTCGACTATTGCCAGGGGGTCTTCTGCCGGGTCGAAGGCAGCGGCGGCAGCGTCAGCTGCATTGTCGGGGGTTGGTGCTGCGGCAGGTTGTGCGGCAGTGTGGGCGTCTGCGCGCGCAGCGGTCACGGCGTCGTCACTGTTTTCGTCCCATTCGTCATTGACGTTGGAGCTATTAACGGGGGCCTTGAGGGAGTGGCTGAAAATGTAGCCGGCGAGGGCGACGAGCACGGCGAATGCTGCGATGACACCCCAGAGGTCACCCATGCCCAGGCCGATCAAGTGAGCGAGCCACCAGGTTGCAGCGCCGACGGCAGCTGCTGCGGGAAGGGTGATGAGCCACGCTAGGGCCATGCGGCCGGCGACCCCCCAGCGGACTTCGGCACCCTTGCGGCCGAGGCCGGTGCCCATGATGGAGCCGGTGGCGACGTGTGTGGTGGACAGTGCCATGCCGAAGTGGGAGGAGGTAAGGATGATGGCTGCGGAGGAGGTTTCGGCGGCCATGCCTTGGGGGGAGTCGATCTCGACGAGTCCTTTGCCCAGGGTGCGGATGACGCGCCAGCCACCCATGTAGGTGCCGAGGGCGATGCAGATTGCGCAGGCGGCCTTCACCCAGAAGGGGATGGGGTCGTCCTGGTGGAGGTTGCCGGTGGCGACAAGGGCGAGGAAGATAACGCCCATTGTTTTCTGCGCGTCGTTGGTGCCGTGCGCCAGCGAGACCAGGGATGCGGAACCGATTTGTCCGAAGCGGAAGTAGTTGTTTTTCTGGCCTTCTGGAACTGAGTTAGTGAGCCTGTAGACCAGCCAGGTGCCGACCATGGCGACGATACCGGCAACGACGGGTGCTGCGAGTGCGGGGATGATGACCTTGGCGGCGACGCCGTGCCAGACGACGCCTCCCATGCCGAGGGAGGCGAGCGCTGCGCCGATCATGCCACCGAACAAGGCATGCGACGAGGACGAAGGGATGCCGAACAGCCAGGTGAGGAGGTTCCACACGATGCCGCCGATGAGGCCTGCGAAGACTACGAGGAGTAGTTGGTGGGCCTGGTCGGGATTCATGAGGTCGAATTTGTCGAGGTCGACGACGCCTTTGGCGACGGTGGTGGCGACTTCGACGGATAGGAATGCGCCCACGAGGTTGAGCGAGGCAGAGATGCCCACCGCCACTTTGGGTTTGAGTGCGCCTGTGGCGATGGATGTTGCCATCGCGTTGCCTGTGTCGTGGAAGCCATTGGTGTAGTCAAAGGCTAGCGCTGTGGCCACCACGATGAGGAGGATGATCAGTTCGGTCACGGTTGTAGTATGCCCGAGTGTGGGGGGGTGGTGAAAACCTGGATTCGGTAACTGCCCGCGATAAAAACGGGTCTAAACCGGCCCTTTTACCCCCAATGTTGGGTGTGATGCTGCATTGGGAGGTGGCCGATCATGGGTGACCCCCACGGATTTTCAAGGATGAGCCGAGGGTGCGGGGGTGCCTCTGCAGTATTAACCCTGATGTTCGGACATGCGGCAGACATGCGGCAGGAAACCTCTTCACCCGAGCGGCACCAACAAAGTGTGACACATTGCACCCGCTTGGCCTTCTGCGGGTAGCGCTAGTAGTAGTACGGGAATTCCGACCAGTCAGGGTCGCGCTTTTCCAGGAAGGAATCGCGACCTTCGACGGCTTCGTCGGTCATGTAGGCAAGGCGGGTGGCTTCACCAGCGAACACCTGTTGTCCCATCAAGCCGTCATCAGTGAGGTTGAAGGCGAACTTCAGCATGCGCTGCGCTGTAGGGGACTTGCCGAGGACCTCCTTGGCAGCCTGAATCGCCTCATTTTCCAGATCGGCATGATCGGCCACAATATTGACCGCACCCATGCGCTGCATGGTCTCTGCATCGTAGGTGCGCCCCAGGAAGAAGATCTCGCGGGCAAATTTCTGGCCCACCATCTTTGCCAGGTATGCGGAACCATAACCGGCGTCAAAACTTCCGACATCAGCATCAGTCTGCTTAAAGCGCGCGTGCTCGCGGGATGCGATCGTCATGTCGCACACCACGTGCAGGGAGTGCCCGCCGCCGGCAGCCCAACCACCAACTACGGCGATGACCACCTTCGGCATGGTGCGGATCAGACGCTGTACCTCAAGGATGTGCAGGCGGCCGCCTTCGGTCTTCTCGCGCGCGACGTCAACAGTGTCGGCAGTGTCGCCGTCGGCGTAGCGGTAGCCGCTGCGGCCTCGGATGCGTTGGTCGCCGCCGGAGCAGAATGCCCAGCCGCCGTCCTTCGGTGAGGGGCCGTTGCCGGTCAGCAAAACGCAGCCGACGTCGGGTGTGCGGCGTGCGTGGTCGAGGGTGCGGTAGAGCTCGTCGACGGTGTGGGGGCGGAAGGCGTTGCGCACTTCGGGGCGGTCGAAGGCGATGCGGACGATGCCGGCGTCTGTGTGCCGGTGGTAGGTGATGTCGGTGAGGTCGTCGAAGCCGTCGACTGTGGTCCATTGGGTGGGGTCGAAGGGGTTGCTGCTGCTCATGGACATTCAGCCTACCGCCGTCGTTGGGTTGTGGTGCGGCGCGATGGGTGGTGTGTGGGGCAAGATGGTCGCATGGATTCCAATGTGACTTTTGATCCCGCGGTGGTCGATGCGATTGCTTCCATCGACCTTGACCGTATCGGCCAGCCCGGTGGCTTGGATGTTCGAGTGGTGGGGGTGCCGTTGGCGGTGCGTTTCCGCGGGGTTGATGTGCGTGAGGCCGTGTTGATTAAGGGGCCGGCGGGGTGGGGAGAGTTTGCCCCGTTTAAGGAGTATGAGCCGCAGGAGGCCGCTGCGTGGTTGGCTGCCGGGATTGAGCAGTCGCATGTGGGTTTGCCTGCTGTAAAGCGTGATTCGGTGGAGGTCAACGCGACGGTTCCAGCGGTCGCGCCGGAACAGGTGGCTGCGGTGTTGGATCGCTTCCCGGGGTGCCGGACTGTGAAGGTGAAGGTGGCTGATCGCCCGTGGGAGCAGGGGAGTGTGGATGATGACGTCGCGAGGGTTGCGGCTGTGCGTGAATATTGTGCTGCCCGCGATGTGGTTGTGCAGATTCGTGTGGATGCCAATCGTGCGTGGTCGGTAGAGCAGGCTACCCAGGCTGTGCGTCGTTTTGGTCCTTTGCAGTATGTGGAGCAGCCGTGTGCGACGGTTGATGAGCTGGCGCAGTTGCGTGCGACTCTTCCTCGGATGGGTGTGTTTGTGCAGGTTGCGGCGGATGAGTCGATTCGGCGCGCGGAGGATCCTTTCGAGGTGGCTCGTCGTCGTGCCTGTGATGTGGCGGTGTTGAAGGTGGCGCCGTTGGGTGGTGTGCGTCGTACGTTGGCGATTGCTGATTTTATGGCGGAGCAGGGGATTGCGGTGACTATTGCTAGTGCTTTGGACACAGGTGTGGGCATGTACGGGGGATTGGTGACTGCGGCGAATCTGCAGGGTTTTGTGGATGATGATTTGATGGAGGCTCCTCGTCTGGCCGCGGGGTTGGCCACGGGCGGGTTGTTTGAGCCGGGCGCGGACGTCGTGCCGGATAGTCTTTTCGCCGTTGTTGATGGGGCTATTGCGGTGCCGCGCCAGGCTCCAGTGGTGGATGATCAGCGGTTGGCGGCGGCCGAGGCCCGGGTGTCGGATGAGGTGCGGCAGTGGTGGTTGGCTCATCTGCGTGCGTCGTTGGTGGAGCTTCGTAAGGCTGTCGGCCTCGAGTCCTGCTAGCCCGCTAGAGTGGGCCTATGGATTCTTGCGTTGACTTAGGCGGTACACCGGTGGCCCCTAACGGTGTGGTCCCTGACGTTGTAGTCCCTAGTGTTGTGGCCGCGGCGGTTGTGTTGGATGCTGCGGTTGCTGCTGGGGTGCGTGAGGTTGTGGTGTGCCCCGGTTCGCGTAGTGCCCCGCTGGCGTTGTGCGCGGCGCGGGATCCTCGGGTTCGGGTGCATACCCGCATTGACGAGCGTTCTGCCGCGTTTTTTGCTCTCGGTGTCGCTAGGGTGACGGGGCGTCCTGCGATGGTTGTGATGACCTCTGGCACTGCCGTCGCAAACTGTCTACCTGCTGTTATTGAGGCCGCGCACGCTCACGTTCCCCTGGTGGTTGCGTCAGCTGATCGCCCCGCTCGCCTGGTGGGCACGGGGGCCAGCCAAACCATTGACCAGGTGGGAATGTTCGGTGGTTTCGCCGAGTGCGTCAACGTTGAGCCCCTACCGAAGCGCCTCTCTGAGGATGACGCCGCGGGGTTCACGCATGCAGTCAGCATGCTGCGCACCCAGGTGGATCACGCCTTCGCGCAGGTTGGCCCGCAGCGCCCCTTGCAGTTAAACCTGCAATTTGATCAACCTCTCGTCGGCAGTGTTGACGCCGCGACCGTCTGGGTCCGCGAGAATCTTCCGGTCGCAGATGACGCGACGTCATCACCCAAAAACACGCGCAACCAACAGGGGAGTCACAAGTGGATTGACCACGGCGAAGTGACCGTGGACCTGAGCAAACGCACCCTCGTGATCGCAGGTGACGAAGCATGGCCCGTGGAGGGGCTTGAAGACGTCCCCACCATGGCTGAACCCACCGCACCCGCACCTTATCTGCCCGTGCACCCCGGTGCGGCGCGACTGTTCCTATCGGAACAGGTCTCGGCGGAAGGATACGTTGTCGACACCAAACCGGAACAAGTCATCGTCGTAGGCCACCCCACGCTGCACCGCGGCGTCATGAAGCTACTCAAAGACCCCGACGTGCGGCTGATCGTGCTGTCCCGCACCAACCAACTCACCGACCCCTACCGGCGCGCCGACGCCACCGGAACACACATAAAAACCACCGGTGAGCTAGACAAAAACTGGCTCAAAGTATGCTCCGCGGCCTCCGACCTCGCCGCAGAAACCGTGCGCACCGCCCTCGAAGACGACACCCTCGGATTCACCGGACTGCACGCCGCAGCAGCCGTCGCGGACACACTCGCCGTGGGCGACACCCTCGTCCTCGGGGCATCCAACCCCGTCCGCGACGCCAGCTTCCTAGGCCTGCCCTACGACGGAGTCTCAACCTACGCCCCCCGCGGCGCCGCCGGAATCGACGGAACCATCAGCCAAACGCTGGGCGTAGCCACCGCGACATCAACACTCAACCCAGAGGAACCCCGCACACCCCGCACCATCGCGCTCCTCGGCGACGTTACCTTCCTCCACGACGCCGGCGGACTTAACATCCCCGAACACAGCCCCCAACCAGACAACGTCACCATCGTCGTCGCCAACGACTCCGGCTGCGGCATCTTCGAAACCCTAGAGGCAGGCGACCCCGACTACCGCGACGTCTTCGAACAAGTCTTCGCCACCCCCTGCAACGTCGACATCGCCGCACTCTGCGACGCATACGACTGGGAATACATCCGCGCCGAAACCACCCAGCAACTCCTCGACGCACTTGTCGACACCTGCGAAAAACCACGCGGCAGAACCATCATCGAAGCAATCACCACCCGGACCACCCGACGCGAACTCGCCCACAAGGCACAACTATGAACCCACGCGTGCGCAAAAGACTCAACCAACTCATCATGGGCCTATGGGCATTCGCCATCGTCGGCTGCCTCGGCCTCAGCGTCGGCTGCTACATCGACGACCGCACCATCGCCGCCGACCCCGGCCGAGCTCTCGCACGCGTCACCAACACCAGCGGAGCACGCACCACCGTCGACTTCCGTGACGAACAAGGCGTCTATCGCTCGCCCCCCAACGGACTGCTCTACCCAACAGGACTATCCGAAAACCAGCTCGTCTACGTCACCTACGCAAAAAGCAACCCCAACCTCGTCAAAGTTGAAAACCGCGCCTGGACGCTATCCCTCATCCCCGCGGCGTCATTAATGCTGGCAAGCACACTCATCGCCGCCGCACTATTCGCCGCCGTCGCCTGGGCAAACACAGCCCTACGACGCCGCGCCGAAGCCGCAGCCGCCGCACGACACCCCAAACACTAGGAGCCACATGCGAGTCGCCATTGTCGCCGAATCCTTCCTCCCCAACGTCAACGGAGTCACCAACTCCGTCCTCCGCATCCTGGAATACCTACGCGACAACGGACACGACGCCCTCGTCATCGCGCCGGGCGCCCGCGACTTCGAAGAAGAAATCCCAGAATACGCAGGGTTTCCCATCGTCCGCGTGCCCACCATCATGGTGCCGATGATCAACTCGCTACCCATCGGCGTCCCCATGCCCGCAGTGATCAACGCGCTGCGCAGCTTCCACCCCGACGTCATCCACCTAGCCAGCCCCTTCGTCCTCGGCGGCGCAGGAGCATCCGCCGCGAAACAACTAGACATCCCCTGCGTTGGCGTCTACCAAACCGACGTCGCCGGATTCGCACAAAAATACAACCTCGCGCCGCTGATCGCCATGAGCTGGGAATGGACCAAAGCCATCCACAACAAATGCCAACTCACCCTCGCGCCCAGCAGCGCCACCATCAGCACCCTCCGAAGCCACGGCATACGCAACGTCCACCAATGGGCCAGGGGAGTAGACGCCCAACGCTTCAACCCCAGCAAACGCAGCCAACAACTGCGCACACAATGGAACCCCACGGGCGCACAAACAATCGTCGGATACGTCGGCAGGCTCGCCGCCGAAAAAGGCGTCGAACGGCTAGCACAGGTTGACGCTCAACCCGACATGCAACTCGTCATCGTCGGCGACGGCCCAGAACGCCCCACACTAGAAGCGCTCATGCCCAACGCCGTATTCACCGGCGCCCTCGACGGCGAAGAACTCGCACAGGCCTACGCCAGCTTCGACATCTTTTGCCACACCGGAGAATTCGAAACCTTCTGCCAAACCATCCAAGAAGCCCTCGCAAGCGGCATCCCCGCAATCGGCCCCAACGCCGGCGGCCCCATCGACCTGATCCGCCCCGGCTCCCACGGCGCCCTCCTCGACGTCGACACCTACCAAGACACCGTCGTCAACACCATCCGCCAACTACGCGCACCCAACAGTTACCCCACACTGTGCCAAAATGCCCGGGACAGCATCGAAGGAAAAACCTGGGAAGCACTGTGCGAACAACTCCTTGACTACTACCAGCAAGCAATGTCCGCGACCTCGCCCCGATGGCGCCGCACCATCGCCGCCCCCATTCAACGCGTACGGCGTGCGGTAGCCTTGAGGCCGTGGCAAAAGCAACGCTAGACAAAAACCCCAAAGACGTCGCCCGCATGTTTGACGACGTCGGCAAAAACTACGACATTACCAACACCGTGCTGTCGTTCGGACAAGACAAACTGTGGCGTGCCCGCACCCGCAGCCGCCTTGACCTCAAACCGGGTGAAAAAGTCCTCGACCTTGCCGCAGGCACCGCAGTATCCACCGAAGAACTCGCAAAATCCGGCGCCTGGATCGTCGCCTGCGATTTCTCCCAAGGCATGCTCGCCGCAGGTAAAGACCGCGACGTTCCCAAAGTAGTGGGCGACGGAATGCACTTGCCCTTCGCCGACGCCAGCTTCGATGCCGTCACCATCAGCTTCGGCCTCCGCAACATCCACGACTACCGGGCAGGCCTGCGCGAACTACTACGCGTCACCAAACCCGGCGGACGCATCACCGTCGCTGAATTCTCCACCCCGATCGTGCCCATCTGGTCGACGATCTACAAGGAATACCTCATGCGTGCACTCCCCGCAGTCGCCCGCATCGTATCTAGCAACCCCGAGGCCTACGAATACCTAGCCGAATCCATCCGCGCATGGCCCAACCAAGAAACGCTCGCCCAAGCCCTGCGGGAATGCGGCTGGGTCGACGTCGGTTGGCAAAACCTCACCTTCGGAATCACCGCGCTCCACAGCGGAATCAAACCCGCCTAAAGCCGGCTAGCGAGGGCTCGCGCCAGCTAGTTCTGGGTGCCCGCTAGTTCTGGGTGCCCCACAGCTGATCGGCTGAACCCAGACGCCGCGACAAACCAAACGCCGCACCACCTGCCGCCCGCCACACACGCGCCACCACATCACGGTCCTCCGGCGTCACCACATTGCCCATCAAACGCGCCGCAGTAGACATCACCCCACTGCGCATCCCCACAGGACCCGCAGCAGGCAAAAACCACGGCAGCGTCAATAAACGCCCCAACTCGCGCGCCAGAGAAAACGCCGGCCCATACGTAGCCCGCAGCACCCCCGGCCACAGGTCCGTCAGCACCCTGCCCGGAGTATCATCCAACAACTCCACCGCAAGCCGAGCAGTCTCCAACGCATAATCAATCCCCTCGCCATTGAGTGGATTGACGCACCCCGCGGCGTCACCAATCAACGCCCAGTTCTTACCCGCCACATTGCTCACAGCGCCACCCATCGGCAACACCGCGCTAGCAACCCCCTCAGGCTCGGAAAACTCCCACCCCTCAGCCTGCCCCACACACGACTGCCTGTAAGTACGCAACAGCTTCTTCGTGTTCACCTTCGCAGGACGCCTTGAAGTCGACAACGCTCCACAGCCAAGATTCACCGAACCATCCCCCAAAGGAAAAATCCACCCATAACCAGGCAAAACATCACCCGATTGCGGGTCCTTTAGCTCCAAATGTGAATGGATCCACGGGTCCGAACCCAACGGCGACTCGCAATACGAACGCGCAGCAATCCCATACACATGCTCCTTATGCCACACCCGACCCAACTGCTTCGACAACGTCGAGCGGGCACCATCAGCCACAATCACCCACCGCGGCTCCACCCGCAACTCCGCCCGATTAGCACCCCCAGCAGACGCCACCACAACGCTACGCAACCTGCCATCCACCACCACAGGATCCCGAACCACAGCCCCACCCAACGCATGCACACCAGGCTGCTCACACGCATGCGACGCCAACAACCAATCCAACTGGGTACGCCGCATCGCCGACCCCACCGGCGCAAAACCAGCAACCGGCCCCGGCTTCGGCCACGGACACTCCACCGAAGCACCAAAACCGTGCAACATCAGCCCTCGATTGCGATAACCCCCAACCCCCACAGCATCCGCAACACCCAGCGCCTCCAACTCATGCATCGCCCGCGGCGTCAAACCATCCCCACACGTCTTATCCCGAGGAAACACCGCCTGATCCACCAACAACACCTCAAACCCCCGACGCGCCGCATGAAACGCAGCAGCAGACCCCGCAGGACCAGCCCCCACCACCAACACATCCACCCGCGCCACCAGCGACGGAAACGCAGACGCGACGTCATCATCAAGACCAAAACCAAGAGGAAAAACCACGAACCCCATTGTGCCCACAACACCCCAAAGCAACAACAACCCCCACCCCAACACAACACAGAAGCCACCGAGGGTGCGCCCAACCCCACTAATCGGCTACGGTTATGGGCTAGTGACTAACCGCCCGGTAGCGCACCCCACACGGGACGCCTCGCCGGACAAAATAAACCCAACCACGAGGACTACACACAACATGACCACGACCGGTGCGAAAATTACCCGCAGCGCCGGGCTCGACTCTGCTATCGACACCGGAATGGCCCAGGTCGAACAGCTCCTCCGCGAGCAACTAGCTCAGGGCGAAACATTCCTCAGCGACAAAGTCCAGCACCTCGCATTCGCCGGCGGAAAACGCTTCCGCCCCATGTTCGCGCTCCTCGCATCCCAATACGGCACCCGCCCGGGTAACCCAGACGTCATCAAAGCCGCCGCAGTGGTCGAAATGACCCACCTGGCCACCCTCTACCACGACGACGTCATGGACGAAGCCGCCTACCGACGCGGCGTCAAAAGCGCCAACGCACGCTGGTCAAACTCCGTAGCCATCCTCGCCGGCGACTACCTCCTCGCCCACGCATCACACCTCATGGCCCAACTAGGCACCGACACCGTCGCACACTTCGCAGACACCTTCGGAGAGCTCGTCACCGGTCAAATGCGCGAAACCCTCGGCGCCGAAGACCGCGATCCCATCGAGCACTACATGGACGTCATCAAAGAAAAAACCGGTGTGCTGATCGCCTCCGCAGGCTACCTCGGCAGCCTCCACGCCGGGGCCCAACCCGGACACATCGAAGCCCTCCGCGGATTCGGCGCAGACATCGGAATCATCTTCCAAATCGTCGACGACATCATCGACATCTACTCCACCCCCGAGGAATCCGGCAAGACCCCGGGAACCGACCTCCGCGAAGGCGTATTTACCCTGCCAGTTCTGTATGCGCTAGCTGAAGACACCGCCGTTGGGGAAGAGCTGCGCGGGCTGCTCACCGGCCCACTGACCAACAACGATGACGTCGCGCGCGCCCTGGATCTCCTGGCACAAACCACCGGCCGACAACGCGCACTCGAGCAGGTCTACGCATACCGAGACTCCGCCAACAACTGGCTGGAACAACTCCCCGCTGACGCCCCAGCCACTGGTGCACTGCGCGAGCTGATGGCGTTCACCATCGAACGCGTCGGGTAGGGCACGTAGCCTGTAGAGCCTGTAGAGCGGGGGCTTGTGGAGCAGTGCCTGTAGGTTGCATTTGCGTGCGGCAGGGGAGTTAGTAGGCCTGCAGAATTGCCATTTAAGCTGGTAATTTGTTCCACAGTGGGGGTGGTGTAGTAAAGTTTTCCACGCAACAAACCACGCCCTAGGGCGCAGGTTTTGTAGCTCGCCAGGTTGCCCGAGCGGCCAAAGGGAGCGGATTGTAAATCCGTCGGCTTCGCCTACGTTGGTTCGAATCCATCACCTGGCACAGGTAAAACCCCGGACGTCCATGACGCCCGGGGTTTTCGCTTGCTGTGGTTTGGTTGGGGGCTGGGGGGCATGCCGATGTGTGCCGGTGCGTGCACAAATTTCGGCAGGGGGCGCCTCAGTCGATTTGCGACCTGGGGAAATGGTTTTTTGCGGCGCCCGCTGCCGAAATTTATGCACATTTCCTCCCGCGTGGCCGGCCTAGTAGCTCGGTAGATCAGCGGCGCGTTTTGTCAGTGAATCACTCACAAAGTGGTCTAGACCAGTTGGCTTGAGTGTCGGCGGCCGGGCTTTGTCAGTGAATCACTCACAAAATCGAGCAACAATGGCCGCACCTTGGATGCTTTAATAGGGGGCTAATAGTGCCATTGTACTGTAGATTTGTAAGAATTCGGGGTGATGGGTTAATCTTGTTCAGGCTTCAACGAGAGCGCGGCATTTAAATGTTGCATCTTGGTTTGGCTGCGCCCCCTTAGCTCAGTCGGCAGAGCGTTTCCATGGTAAGGAAAAGGTCGACAGTTCGATTCTGTCAGGGGGCTCTGTTTTTTATTGATAGCTGCTTCGCCCCAGGCGAGGAAGTGGTCAGTAAAATGCGGTGAGGCGGTGTAGCTCAGTGGTAGAGCAAACGACTCATAATCGTTGTGTCGCGAGTTCAATTCTCGCCATCGCTACTGAGAACAGCGTAGACGCTTAAAATGCACCCCAGAGCCTAAACGTTCTGGGGTTTATTTTTTCCTACAGCTTGTTCTCTAAACAAAGACGACAGTCTCAAGCGTGACTAACGCACATCTTTTAGTTTGGTGTTGGTTGCCTTTCTGGTACTGTTGTCACAGTGTTCGCGAAGAGCCACCCATAAGGGTTGCTTCGAAGAACATGCCTAGGGGCGTAGCTCAATTGGCAGAGCAGCGGTCTCCAAAACCGCAGGTTGCAGGTTCAAGTCCTGTCGCCCCTGCAAAATTTCCTCTTAAATCTAGGAGTGTTGTGTCCGACGATCTGCAGCCTGAGAATAAGGACCTGCGTCCTTCCGGTAAGCGCCAGGTTGTTGGTGTCTCCGCGTCCGCAACAACCTCCTCCGAGGCCTACGCTGCACGACGTGCAAAAGACAACAAAGCTGAACTTGAAGAGTCCGGTCGTGGAGCAGTCAAAGACTTCTTTCCCGAAGTTGTCGATGAGATGAAGCGTGTCATCTGGCCGACCGGTCGCCAGATGGTTAACTACACCGCCATCGTGTTGGCATTTTTGATCGTCTTGACCGCGATCGTTGCTGGCGTTGACTTCCTTGCCGGCCTGGGGGTTGAGAAAGTCCTCATTCGCGACTAGTCTTAATCGTAGTATTCGTTTTATCCCGCTTCCCGCACCTGGGTAGGCGGGATAAATTTTTGACATGTGGAGTGTTTCTATGACTGACAACAACCAACCCGACTTCCAAACCGCCCAGGAATCCGATCTGGAAATCGTCAATAATGACGCTGTTGATGCAGTGACCGAAGCAGCAGCTGAGGTTGCAGAGGGCATCGCCGATGCGGGTGGGGATGTTGACGCAGCCATCGCCGCAGCCGAAGCAGAAGCAACGGATGCGCCTGCAGAAGTAGACAAGGCCGAGGCAGACTCCGCTGAAGCGACTCCGGAGGATGCAGACGAAGCAGCCATCGCCGAGTACAAGACCCGACTGCGTGCCTTCATCCGTGATCTGAAGAAGCTCCCCGGCGAGTGGTACATCATTCAGTGCTACTCCGGTTACGAAAACAAGGTTAAAACCAACCTTGATATGCGCGCCCAGACCCTCGAAGTTGACGATGCGATCTACGACGTGGTCGTGCCGATCGAGGAAGTCACGGAAATCCGCGACGGCAAGCGCAAGCTCGTCAAGCGTAAGCTCCTGCCTGGTTACGTCCTCGTCCGTATGGACATGAACGATCGCGCATGGTCCGTCGTCCGTGACACCCCCAACGTGACCTCCTTCGTTGGTAACGAGGGGCACCCCACCCCGGTGAAGCACCGTGACATCGCGAAGTTCCTCATGCCGCAGGAGAACACCACTGTTGAGGGTGAAGAGAACAACACTACCGGTGAAAAGGTCGTGGCAGCACCTATGACCTCCGCGCCGAAGCCTGCAGAGTCCGACTACCAGGTTGGCGAAGCCGTCACCATCCTCACCGGTGCATTCGCTTCCGTTTCGGCAACTATCTCCGAGATCGATGCTGAAAACGGCAAGGTCAAGGCCCTCGTGTCCATCTTTGGTCGCGAAACCCCGGTCGACTTGACCTTCGACCAGATCGAAAAAATCATGTAACACCCCTGCGACGTCATGACGCCGCGTTGAACACAACGTACAGCACAACGCCTCGCAAGGCGCATCGCGCAACGCATCGCGAACACAGTCGCCGGTTTTCATAAGCCGGCGACTGTTGCTATGCTGGTAGATCGTGTCTGCAAACTGCGGGCACAGCCGCGCGAAAACCTTTCGCGACGCAATTTTAAACGTGCACAATGTGTGTCCCCGGTGGCTGGCTAAACCCGGCATCCGGACGGAAACCACCAGGTAGGCCAATCGAGCCTGGTGGTCGCCCGTTAACAAGGAAGAAGGTAATTCGATGGCTCCGAAGAAGAAGGTCACTGGCCTCATCAAACTGCAGATCCAGGCTGGTCAGGCAAACCCGGCTCCGCCGGTCGGCCCCGCACTGGGTGCCCATGGTGTCAACATCATGGAATTCTGCAAGGCGTACAA
>ERZ773004.252-NODE-252-length-35596-cov-78.604851_pt1 | contig 35596 bp, 26 predicted proteins | sample MGYA00580667_ERZ773004 | MGnify/ENA primary metagenome ERZ773004 (study PRJEB29015, sample SAMEA2737963) | human oral metagenome | biome: human oral; feature: human-associated habitat; material: dental | place: China | collected 2123 ... | reverse complement strand
ATGCTGGAGGCGGCACCGCCGCCCAGGCCGATGCGCATGCCCGGGCCGCCCAGCTGCACGAGCAGCGTGCCGGCCGGCAGTGGCAGCTTGTGCTGGTGGCGGGCATCCACCGAGCCCACGCCGCCGGCGATCATGATGGGCTTGTGGTAGCCCCAGCCGGTGTGCGGGCCGTCGGCCGCGGCCTGCGAGAGCGGGGTCTCGAAGGTGCGGAAGTAGCCCAGCAGGTTCGGACGGCCGAATTCGTTGTTGAAGGTGGCCCCGCCCAGCGGGCCCTCGATCATGATGGACAGCGGGGTGGCCAGGGTGGGCGGCCGGCCGTTGGCGGCTTCCCAGGGGTGTTCCCAGCCGGGAATGCGCAGGTTGGAGACGGTGAAGCCGGTGAGGCCGTAGCGCGGCGTGCCGCCCCGGCCGGTGGCGCCGCCTCCCCCTGGGGAGCCCCTCCGTGCGGGGGCGCGGCGGGCGCCCGCGCGAGGCGGCCCGCGAGGATCCCCGCCTCGCGCTCGTTCATGGACCACAGGGGGGCCAGGGCCCGCAGGGCGAGCAGGTCGTCGAGGTCCACGTCGCCGACGACGGGGGACACGTCGACGATCGCGCGGAGCCCGGCGGGCAGGGGCGCCGAGAGGAACTCCCGCAGCGCGGCGGTGTTGGCCGGGTGGGCCAGCGCGTAGCCGTCCACGTGCACCACGTCCCCGCTGCGCAAGCGGGCCGCGTGGGCGGACCACGACCCGCGCGGCAGGCGGGCCTCCGCGCCCCTGGTCGAGACGAAGGTGCGCTCCCCGTCGGCGTCCGTGATGGCCACGCAGTACCCCGAGTCCGTTCCCGCGATGCGCGGTCCCTCGCAGGCGGCGCCGATGCGCTCCAACGCAGCGGTGATGATCGAGGCGAATCCGCCGTCCCCGACGCCGGACAGGCTCACTGCCTGCGCTCCCATCCGGCGGGCAGCGGCCAGCACGTTGAAGCCCCCGCCCGCGTGCATGCCCGCGTCCTCTGCGAACACGTCGCCGCCGGGAGCGGGCACGCGCGGCGCCAGCAGTGCGAGGTCGACGACCACCTGCCCGAGCAGGACGACCCTGCCCTCCTGCGGTGCCGCGACCGGCTCCCCGTGGGCGCGCGGTCGTGAGCCGTGGGCGCGCAGGCGGAGCAGACCGTCGGCGGTCTCGCGCAGCCGCAGCCCGGAGACTCCCTCCACCCGTTCCATCTCCTGGGCGGGCCAGCACCGGGCTCCCAGGGCGGCGCCGAGCACGGCGCCGGTGATAGCGCCGATCGTGTCGGTGTCACCGCCGAGGTTGGCGGCGACGCACAGGCCCCGCCACGGATCGGCGGCGTAGCGCCACGCGATGGCGAACGCTGCGGGGATGGACTGGGCGGCCTCCACGGAGGTGCCGACGTGTGCCCGCAGCGCCGCGGCGAACGCCCGGTCGTCGTCGGCCGTACCGGGGGCGCGGTCGCGGGAGCGCGCGAACCGCAGCGCGTAGCGGGTCCGCTCGCACACATCCGGTTGGGGCGTCCACGCCCCCCGGCGCCCGAGTCCCTCCACGAGGGCCAGGGCGCGTTCCAAGGAGGCGCGGGCGGAGTCCGAAGGGCTGCCAACCCCTGCTCCGTCGATGCCGAGGGAGACCGCTGCCGCCACGAGCGCGGCGGCGTGGAAGCCCTGTTCGGTGGCGTGGGTGACGCGGCACGACTCCCACACGGTGCCGGCGAAACGCGGATCCCGGGTGGAGGAGGCGATCCCGACGGGCGCGACTCGCATCGCTGAGCCGTTGGTGGTGCCCGCGCCGCCCACGCGGAGGGGGTCCTCCCCGGCCCGCACGCGTTCCAGGGCGGCCTTCGTCGATGGGCCCAGCAGGTCGAGGGAACCGCGGGCCGCCATCGAGTCCTCCCAGTCCAGCAGGGCGCGGGAGAAGGCGCGGGGGTCGATGCCGCCCCCGCCCGACACCAGCAGGCCGGCGACGAGCAGCGCCTGCTCCGTGTCGTCCGTGACGCTGCCGGCGGGCATGCCGGGCGCGTAGGGCTGCGAGGCGTCGGCTGGCACCAGGGCGTCCACCCACCCGTAGGTCCGCGTGATCTGGTCGGCGGTCATCGCCTGGGTCGGCATGCCAAGGGCGTCCCCCAGCGCGAGTCCCGCCAGGGCGCCGTGGGCCCTGTCCGCGTCGTCGGACATGGCGACCTCCATCCGTCGGCAGCGCGTTTGTACTGGCGCGGTGCGGCAACCGCCCCAGCCGACGGGGCTGGGGCGGGCGAGTAGGCCCAGGGGGACTCGAACCCCCAACCTACGGATTAAAAGTCCGCTGCTCTACCATTGAGCTATAGGCCCGTCGCACACCATTGTAAGAGGATGATGCCAAAATGGCCGAACCGACCAAACCGAGGCGTCCCGCGATGCTCTCCGCCTCCCGAGCCGAGGCGATCATCGGGGACGAGGACCCCGCCGAGTCCGCCGCCGTCGCGCACACCGCGGCGTGGGCGCTCATGGGCGTGGGCGACGACGAGTTCGACGACGAGGCGGTGGCCCGTCTGCGCGCCCACGTGCGCGGGCACGGGGCCGACGCCATCGCGCACGTGTGGGCGCGCAGCCCCGCGTTCACGCTTCCTGGCGCGCTGTGGCGCGCCTACCTGTTGAGCGAGTGGTACCACCGGGATCCGGGGGCGGTCGCGCGGCGTTACGAGGCGGGGGCCGCTTCGCCCCGCATCGATGGACTCGAGGCCCCCGTGGATGTGAGACCCCTCCCATTCGTGATCGAGGAGGTCGATTCCCTGTTGCGGGGGGATCTCACCGATGACGACTTGGACTTCGTCTTCGCCCAGGCCGCCCGGGCCTGCCGCGTCCTGGCGGCCGCCGACGCCACGTGGATCGACGACCCCGACGACCCGTTGGCCCACGCCGTCACGACGCGGAGCCGGGCGCTGGTCCGCACCGCCGACGAGCTCGACGCGGCTGCCCGCGAGGCCGCCTCCGGCGCACTCGACTAGGGCGTGCCCGCGGAAGGGCCCGGTCCACATCGCCGACGGGCTCGACTAGGGCGCGCCACCTCGGAGGACGAGGCGCTGCGGATGCCCCGCGAGGCCGCCTCCTGCGCGCCCCCGGAAGGGCTGGGGCGCGAACGCGCGCGGCGCGCCGACGCGCGTTGTCGACACCGCGAGGGAGTCGTTGGCACCGCGAGGGGGTTGTCGACATCGCGAGGGAGTCGTTGACACCGCGAGGGGGATATAACGCGCGCTGGTGCGAACAACGCGCGTCGGTGCCAATAACGCGCGTCGGCGCAGCCTCCCCCTTTGGCGCCTGCGGGCCGCGGCACATGGCCCGTCACCGCCCGTCCTTCTCGGTGCCGCACACAAGGGCCGGAATTAGGCAACATGGCATCGCACACAGGGGCGGAATCAAGCCCTTGTGTGCGGCGGGTGTTTCGTAAATCGGGGTCCTTGTGTGCGCAACCCGGGGACTGGGGGCGCAACCCAGGGGCATAGTGGCGCAACCCCGGGACTGGGGCCCGCGCAGCGCACAGGGCGCGGGCGCAACGCACGGGGCGCGCGGCGCATGGGGCGGGGGTGCGAAACCCCGGCCACCGGTCCGGCGGTGCCCGACGCGGGCCGCTACCCTTGAGAGGTGACTCCCACCCCTTCCCCCAGGCCCCAGAAGCTTGTGCGCTCCGCGGGGGCGCTCGTCTGGCGCTTCGCGGACCCCGGGCGGGTGGACGTCGTCGGCGAGGCGGTCGATCCGGCTGACATCGAGGTCCTCATGGTCCATCGGCCACGGTACCGGGACTGGTCGTGGCCCAAGGGCAAGGCAGAGCCGGGGGAGCCCATCGTCGTCGCCGCCGTGCGCGAGGTGGAGGAGGAGACGGGGATCGCCGTCATCCTGGGCGTCCCACTGGCCACACAGAGGTACCGCCTCGGCTCGGGGCACACCAAGGAAGTCCACTACTGGGTCGGCGCGCCAGTGCCCGCTGGATCCGTCGCCGAGAGGCTGCGCGCGCCGGTGGTTCCCGCTCCGCGCGGCGAGATCGACCAGATCCGGTGGGCCCGGCCCGACGCCGCCGAGGCGATGCTCACCCGCAGGGGCGACCGGCGCCTGCTGTCCGAGCTCGCCTCCCACGCCCGTGCGGGCACTCTGCTCACTACCGCGGTCGCGCTCGTCAGGCCCGGGGACGCCGCCGGCCCCGGCGCGCCAGGGCGGGGGGGCACGGCCCAGGGCACCGCAGCACTGGTGCGCGCGAATACGGACGAGGAGGCCCTCGTTCCCCCCGGCGCGTCCGCCGCTGCCCCCACTGCGGGCGCCGCTGCCCCCGGGGCTGCCCTCGTTCGTCCAGCTGCGGGCGGGGAGCCCGCCACGAGTGGCGAGGGGATGCTGAGCCGCCTCGGCGTGCGCCGCGCCTTCGACCTCGTCGAACTCATGAGCGCCTTCGGTGTCGACCGGGCCTACGCCGCCCGCGCCGACCGCGCGCGCAGGACACTGGCGCCCTGGGCAGCGGCCGGGGGCGGGCAGGTGCTCGTCGCGGAGGGGGAGGCGCCCCGTGGGCCCACCACTGCAGCGGGGCCTCCCCACGGGGCGGCCGCGGGAGCGGAGGCCGCGCGGACGGAGGAGGAGCGGCACGGCCCCGCGGCAGTTGCCGCGGCCAGTGGCCTCGTCCCTCCGGGACGGCGCCGCGCGACCGATCCTCCGGCAAAACTGGCCGCAGCAGCGGACGACCCGCGGTCCCCGCAGCGCGCGGAGGGAGGGGGTGCGGACCCGCAGGGCGCTTCTGCTTCTGATTCCGTTCAACGGGACGCGGGCGCGTCCACCGGCTCCGTTTGGGCGGGCGCCCTCGTGCGCTCGCTGCTCGGACGGAGGCGGGGGGCGTCGCTGGTGTGCGCCCCCGGCGAGGCGGTGGAGCGGGGCATCGGAGCCCTCCGCGGGGCGATGGCGCCGAACGCGCAGGGAACGCTCCCGCAGGGCCTCGACCGCGCCCAGGTCGTCGTCGCCCACGTTGCCCACCACGACGGCGGGCACGCTGTCATCGCCGTCGAGTGCCACGCCCTGCGCACGAAGCGCGCTGCGGTTCCGGCGGAAGGGCCGGGGGAGGGGCGCCCTCGTGCCCACAGCCGGTCGAAGCGCCCTGCGGGCCCCCGCTGAGAGGGGCCGGTGCTGCGGGGCTGAGAGGGGCCGGTGCGGGCGGCTGACCGCTGGACGGAGCCGTTGGAGGGAGCCGTGGGGCCCGGCGCATTGCGCGCCGGGCCCCACGGCAAGCCCTCAGGCTCACAGGCCGGAGTTCTTCACGGACTGGCTGAGCTTGCCGCCCTGCATGTCGGTGATCATGCAGACGATCTCATGGTCGTTCTGCGACCACGACTTCGTGGTGGGGACGAACCAGGTGACGTCGAGCGAGCTCTCCTCGTAACTCTTGCCAACGTACCCCTGGAAGGCCGCGACGCAGACCTGTTCGGCCGTTGAGCCGAGCGAGTCCTGCCCCGGGTAGTCGTTGCCCTCGACCTTGTGGAGGAAGAACACTTCGGCGTCGTGCGGCTTGGAGCAGTCGACTGTCTCGACGGTGGAGACCTGGTCGCCCTCTGGCTCCTGGATGCACTGGCCAATGCTCATGTGCATCACGGACGAGGTCGAGCAACCCGCCAGCGCCATGGCGCTGAGGGAGGCCGCGGCGGCGCATGCGGCGAGCGCGCGCAGGGGCGCTCTGAAGGGGCGGCGGTTGCCTTGAAGGGCGGGGGTGGTGACGGGCATTTTCAAACTCCTACGATCCAGGCGGCGACCCAGTACAGGACTGCCGAGACTGCCGCGGCGGCGGGGAGGGTCAGGAACCATGCGACCACGATGTTCCCCGCCACGCCCCATCGGACCGCGGAGAACCTCCTCGTGCAGCCGACGCCCATGATAGCGGTGGAAACCACTTGGGTGGTAGAAATTGGGGCGTGGACGACATAGGAGCACAGGTACAGGATCGAGGAGGACACGGCTTCGGCGGTGAAGCCGCGCGCCGGATCCAGGTCGATGATCTTGCGGCCGATCGTGCGCATGATGCGCCCGCCCCCGGCCATCGTGCCCAGTGAGATCGCCAGGGCGCCGGAGATCTTGACCCACATGGGCACCGTCATGTCGCCCGTCACCGGGTCGTAGATCTGGTGGGTCTCGCCGTAGCCCCCGGCCACCAGCGCCATGATGATGATGCCCATCGTCTTCTGCGCGTCCTGGATGCCGTGGCCCAGGGCCATGGCCGCCGATGAGAAGCGCTGCGCGGCGCGGAAGCGGCGCATCGTGCGGTGGTACTGCGCGTTGCGCAGCAGCCGCAGGACGCAGTGCATGACGAAGTAGCCGACGACGAAGCCGATGATCGGGGAGGCGAACATCGGGATGATGACGTGGTCGAGGATGCCCTGCCAGTGGACCGCCGTGCTGCTCACGATGCCGGCGCCGACGAGGCCGCCGATGAGGGCGTGGGACGAGGAGGAGGGCAGGCCGAACCACCACGTGATCAGGTTCCAGACGCAGGCGCCCAGCAGTGCGGCGAGGATGATGACCAGGCCCTTGTGCTGCATCTCCGCCTGTGTCGATTCGGCGTAGCGGCTGATCGAGATGATGCCCTGGCCGACCGTCTTGGCGACGGCGGTGCCCATCATGGCGCCTATGACGTTCATGGCCGCCGCCATCAGCAGGGCGGCCCGCGGCGTCCAGGCGCGCGTGGACACCGAGGTCGCGATCGCGTTCGCGGCGTCGTGGAAGCCGTTGGTGTAGCTGAAGAACAGCGCGACGGCGATGACGACGCAGACGAGGATCAGGTTGAGATCCACGGCTCAGGATTCCTTCAGCGCGAGGGACTCGATGACGTTGGCCAGCTCCTCGAACGCGTCGGCGCAGGATTCGAGGCCCTGGACGATGTCCTTGAGCTTGATGATCGTGACCGCGTCCAGGCCGGAGTCGAAGAGGGCCGTGAGCGTGCGGCGGTAGGCCAGGTCGCCCTCGTTCTCGAGGCGGTTGATCTCGATCCAGTAGTCGCGCATGTCCACGGGCGACTTGAGCTTGGGCATGTTCTCGGCGGTGAGGTCCGCGCAGTTCTTGATGACGTCGATCTGCGCGTCCAGCAGGGAGTCCAGGGAGGAGGGGATGTCGGCGATCCCGTAGACGACCAGCAGGTCCCCGGCCTCGTCGATGAAGTCCAGGCAGTCGTCCAGGTGGGAGGCCAGGGACTGCAGGTCCTCGCGGTCGAAGGGGGTGATGAACGAGGAGTTGACGCGCTGGATGATCTCGTGGTTCAGTTCGTCGCCGCGGTGCTCGACGGCGTGGAGCTGGTCGCGCAGCGCGACCCTCTCCTCCGGGGAGGCGGCGTAGATCTGCGTGAGGAGCTCGACGCCTTCGACGAGGTGGTTGGCCTGCTGGCTGAAGTACTCAAAGAAGTCGGGGCCCTGGGGCTTGCTGCGGATTCCCACGTTGTTCCTCCGGTCTGTGTCTGGTGGCGGAGCGCGGTGTTGCGTCCGACACCAATCGTCCGCTAAGGCGGGACCGTTCTTCAACTTCAGGGGCGGGCGGGGGGCCGCAGGGCCGGGTGTTCTCCACCACACGAGGGGGCGGGATCCGTTAGAATCAGCTGTTGACCGGGACCAAGCGCCCGCATTTCGGCGCTCCTGGTCCGGCATGATTGACCCTGTACGACGAGGGCGCGAGAGGCGGCCTCGGAAACTGAATGCCCAGGAGGCAAAATGTCCGTGACTGAACAGGACGTGCGCGCGGCGGCCCCGTCCAACACTCCCGAAGACGTGCTCGAGTGGGTCGCGAAGATCGCCGAGCTGACGACCCCGGACGCCGTCGAGTTCACTGACGGCTCGCAGGAGGAGTGGGACCGCCTCACCGCGCAGATGGTGGAGAGCGGCGTGTTCACGAAGCTCAACGAGGAGAAGCGCCCCAACTCCTTCCTCGCCCGGTCCCTGCCCTCGGACGTCGCCCGTGTTGAGTCCCGCACCTTCATCTGCTGCGAGAAGGAGGAGGACGCCGGCCCGACCAACCACTGGGCGGATCCCACGGAGATGAAGGCCACCCTGAAGGAGAAGTTCACGGGCGCCATGAAGGGCCGCACGATGTACGTGATCCCCTTCTCCATGGGCCCCCTGGGCGGCCCGATCTCGCAGCTGGGCATCGAGATCACCGACTCCCCCTACGTCGTGTGCAACATGCGCATCATGACGCGGATGGGCACGGCGGCGATGGACCTGATCGCTGCGGGCAAGCCGTGGGTCCCCGCCGTCCACTCGGTCGGCATGCCCCTGGCAGAGGGCCAGGAGGACACCACGTGGCCCTGCAACGATGAGAAGTACATCACCCACTTCCCGGAGACCAACGAGATCTGGTCCTTCGGCTCGGGCTACGGCGGCAACGCCCTGCTGGGCAAGAAGTGCTTCGCGCTGCGCATCGCCTCGACCATGGCCCGCCGTGACGGCTGGATGGCCGAGCACATGCTGATCCTGCGCCTGACCCGCGAGTCCACCGGCCAGCAGTTCCACGTCACCGCCGCGTTCCCCAGCGCCTGCGGCAAGACCAACCTGGCCATGCTCCAGCCCACGATCCCCGGCTACAAGGTCGAGACCGTCGGCGACGACATCGCGTGGATGCGCCCCGGCCCCGACGGGACCCTGCGCGCCATCAACCCCGAGGCGGGCTTCTTCGGCGTCGCCCCCGGCACCTCCTACAAGACCAACCCCATGGCCATGGAGACCGGCAAGGCCAACTCCATCTTCACGAACGTCGCCCTGACCGACGACGGCGACGTGTGGTGGGAGGGCATCGACGGCGACGTCCCGGCGCACCTGATCGACTGGCACGGCAAGGACTGGACGCCCGAGTCCGGCGAGAAGGCCGCCCACCCGAACAGCCGCTTCACCGTCCCCGCCTCGCAGTGCCCGATCATCTGCCCCGACTGGGAGGCCCCCGAGGGCGTCGCGGTCGACGCCGTCCTCTTCGGCGGGCGCCGCGCCACCAACGTCCCGCTGGTCGCCGAGCAGTACGAGCCCGCCCACGGCGTGTTCATCGGCGCCTCCGTGGCCTCCGAGGTCACCGCGGCCGCGACCGACGTCAAGGCCGGCTCGCTGCGCCACGACCCCTTCGCGATGCTGCCCTTCTGCGGCTACAACATGGCGGACTACTGGGGCCACTGGATCGAGATGCAGAAGAAGGTCGGCGACAAGTTCCCGAAGGTCTACCAGGTCAACTGGTTCCGCAAGGACGAGGACGGCAACTTCATGTGGCCCGGCTACGGCGACAACGCCCGCGTCCTGGACTGGATCGTCCGCCGCGCCGCCGGCGAGGTCGAGGCCATCGACGGCGTGACCGGCCGCTACCCGAAGTTCGAGGACTTCAACCTGGACGGCCTGGACATCGACGAGGCCGTGTGGGCGAAGCTCTTCGCGATCGATCCCGACGCCTGGGCCGCCGAGATGGACGACACGGAGGAGTACTTCTCGCAGTTCGGCGATAAGCTCCCCGCCGCCATCACCGAGCAGCTGGCGAAGTTCCGCGAGCGCATCGCCGCGGCCAAGGCCTGAGCGCCAACGGAGTCCGCGCCTTCGCGCGGGCTCGGCGGGGCGGGGTCCGACCTCAGGGTCGGGCCCCGCCCCGCTTTGTCTCGCGTCGCACATCGAGAGGCGGCGTGGCGCACTTCTCCGCGTTGTTCCGCCCTTGGCTCGTTCGGTAAACTTTCGTGTAATCGTCATTCTGGTCTGCGGTGACGCCTTCGTAAGGACACGCTCATGAGTACTCCGCAATCGGGCAGGGGCGCCAGGCGTTCGCGCCGGGGCGTGCGCGCTGCCCTGTTCGCGGTGCTCGCCGTCGTCCTCACCGCACTGGTCCCCGTCGGCGGAGCCCCCGCGGCGCGCGCGGCGGACAACAACAGCATCCAGGTCGTCCTCAAGGCGCTGCGCAGGACGACGCCCGCCAACGCCGACCTGCCGGGCGGTCTCAGGGTCTCCGACACGGTGGCCCTCGACTTCGAGTGGTCCGTCCGTCCCGGGGCGGAGGCGTCTTTGAAGACGGGCGACTCCTTCACGGTGTCGCTGCCCGAGCCGTTGCGGTCGCGGGTGCCGGGGCACTCCTCCGAATTGAGGGTGCTCCACGGCGGCGAGTCGGTGGCCGTGGGCGTGTGCGTCGCCGCCCCCGACTCCTTCACCTGCGCGCTCAGCGATGTCCTGCCCTCGAAGATCAGGGAGGGGTGGCGGGGCGTCGGCGGCACCGCGAGCTTCCAGATGTCCGCGGCGGCCGCCACGCAGGACGCCTCCCTGGTCTTCGGGGTGAGCGGCTACCCGAACGGGCAGGCCCTGGGGCTGCCCGGCGGTGGCGGCATCGCCGCGCTGCAGCGTGGGCCCTACAGCCCCGAACCGCTGGCCGTGGGGATGACGGGCATGAGCGAGTACTCGAAGAACACGCACCTCCACCTGGGTTTCGACACCGACAGGATCTCCGAGTACTACGCGGCGGCGGGCGCCTCGATGGTGTTCGACGGCGCTGCGGAGCGGACGATCACCCTGGTCGATGCCCTCGGCCCCGGGCAGCGCTTCAGCCACCCGGGCGAGTGGGTGCTGCGCTTGAAGTACTCGAAGGACTCCTACCCCCAGGTGGCGGACACTGTCCTGGCCAAGGGGGACGGCCGGGCGAGGGCCAGCGCCGAGGGCGAGTTCGCCGTCAAGGCGGTCCTGGGCGAGGCGGGCGCCGACGGGCAGGAAGCGCGGATCGAGCTCACCGGGCCGTGGGACCCGTCGACGAAGTACGAGCTGGAGTACTGGGGGAGCCCGGTCGGCTCCGACTACCTCGAGCCCGGGCTCACCTACTCCAACAGGGTCAAGCTGGTGGACGACGCCAACGGGGACGGAGTGGAGGAAGTCCTGGTCGAGAAGCAGGTGGAGCGCTCCTTCGTGTCCTCCTTCTCCTCGACGGTGAAGACCGCGCCCGCCTACGGCTCCTTCCAAGTCCAGAAGTCCGTGGCCGGCCCCGGTTCGGCCCTGGTCCCCAGGGACCAGGAGTACACCATCAAAGTGGACTACGAGCTGCCCCTGGACGCGAGCGCCTACCACCCCGACGAGCAGGCGTACCCGGGGGGCTGGGCGGCCTACGCCCCCGGCGCGCTCAACCCCGACGGGCGCAGCGGGACCGCGACCATGTCGGTCACCCAGGGCGCCGCCGCCGTGTTCACCGGGAAGGAGCCGTCGATCACCTTCCCGAAGGGGACCAGGGTGACGCTCAGCGAGGTCGGCACCGACTCCCAGGCGCCGACGGGCTACCGCTGGTCGGCTCCCCGTTTCGAGGTGGGGGGCGCGGCGACGAACACCATCGAGATCGGCGACGGCACCCTTCCGGTGGTCCAGGTGACGAACCGCCTGGAGCCGACGTGGGGCACCTTCACGGTCTCGAAGACCCTGGCGGAGGGCAGCTCGGCGGGTGCGGAGCGCGCGTACACCTTCGCGTACTCGTGCGACGACCCGGCCGCCTCCTCGGGGACGATCACGGGCGTCAGGCCGGACGGGGCCCCGGTGGCCTCGGGCGCCCTGGTGCGCGCGGGCTCCTCGTGCACGGTGAGGGAGGACGCCGCGGAGGCCGCGATCGACGGCCACACGCTGGCCCCGCCGGCTGAGCGCACCATCACGATCAGCGGGGCGGGCCAGGCCAGCGCGAACGCGTCCTTCGAGAACGCCTACGCCCCCGACACGGGCTCCTTCCGCGTCAAGAGGGCCATCACCGGCGACCGCCCTGCTGGGGCCGGGCCCTCCACCGTGGCCTACTCGTGCACGAACGGCGCGGCGGGGGAGCTGGAGCTGGCCGGGGACGGGGACGAGGCCCGCGGCCCTGCCCTGCCCTCGGGCGCCTCGTGCACCATCGAGCGGGCGCCGCGGACCGTGGACGGCTACGCGGTCGCGACCTCCTACTCGGCGACGCGCACCACGATCACGAAGGGGTCGGACGAGCTGCTCACTGTGACCGACGACTACCGCGCCCTCAAGGGGGCCTTCACCATCGCGAAGAGCGTGGACGGCGACGGAGCGGCGCTGGTGGGGGACCAGGAGTTCTCCTTCGAGTACACGTGCGCGCCGACGGGCGGGGATCCCCTCACCCGTACGGTGTCGGTGAAGGCCGGCCAGAGCGTCCAGGTCGGGGACGTGCCCGCGGGGACGTGCACGGTCAAGGAGGCGGCGGTGGACGTCCCGAACGCCTCGTCGGCCCGGTCCTTGACGGTGAACGGCTCGGCGGAGGCGGTCGCCGACGGGGCCGCGACTGTGCGCGTCGCCGACGGCGCGAGCGCCGTGGTCGCGTCGACCAGCACCTACACCCTGGACGCCGGGTCGTTCTCGGTGACGGGGAGGGCCGCGGGCGGCGCCCTGGAATCAGCGCCGGGGGCCTTCGCCTTCGACTACGCGTGCGCGGACGCCTCCGGGCGGAGCGTGGGCGCGGGGACGCTGCGCGTGGGCGCGGGCGAGACGAGGACCGCCGGCCCCTTCCCCGTCGGCTCCTCCTGCGGGATCACCCAGGAGGACGCGCGCGTGGGCGGGGCGGGCCTGGCCACGTCGTGGACGGTCGACGGCGCAGCGGCGCAGGGCCAGCGGGTGGTCGTCGGGATCGGCGCCAAGGGCTCGACCGCCGCGGTCGAGGCGGTGAACACGTACACGCGCGAGACCGCCAGGTTCGCGGTCGTGAAGAACGTCGAGGCGAACGGCGCCCCCGTCCCGCAGTCCTTCACCTTCACCTATGTGTGCGGCGCGGGCGGCGAGTCGAGGGTCCTCACCGTCCCCGGCGACGGCACCCCCGTCGAGTCGGAGGAGCTGCCCGTGGGCACGCAGTGCGCCCTCGCGGAGCAGACGGACGCCGCCTGGGTGCCCGGCCACTCCCTGTCCGCGCAGATCGCTGACGGCGGGGTGGTGGAGGTCGGCCCCCAGGGCTCGGTGGCGCGGGTCGTCGCGACCAACACCTACACGCCCATCGAAGCGGAGCAGGGGGATCCGGGGCCCGACGCGGGCCCGTCGGGGGGCGCGGGCCTGGCGCTCACGGGTTCGAGCGCCCCGGTGCTCCTGGGCGGCAGCCTCGCGCTGGCGGTCCTGGGCGGATCGATCCTGGTGCTGCGCCGCCGCGGGGCGGCCTCCGACTGACCGGCGCCGCCAGATGGGCCCCGACCGCCGCCGCGCCCCGGATCCGGCGCGCCCCGGCTCCGCCGGACGGTGGGACCGGCCACACGGCCCCCAAAACGCGCCCCGCGCATTAGACTGACCACAGCAACACTTTTCACCCGTGCCCACTAGGAGACTTCGTGGCCGCTTACCTGACCGACGCGGAACTCGCGCAGGCCAAAGACCTTCTGAACCGCATCGCCGTGATCTACCAGGCGAAAGTCGTCGGGCAGGAGGATCTGCGCAGAGCGCTCTCGGCGTGCTTGCTGGCGGACGGGCACGTCCTGGTCGAGTCGGTCCCCGGCCTGGCCAAGACCACCGCCGCGCAGACCCTGGCCTCGGCCGTCTCCGGCTCGTTCCACCGCATCCAGTGCACGCCGGACCTGATGCCCAACGACATCGTGGGCTCGCAGATCTGGAACCAGGCCTCGGGCGAGATGGTCACCCAGCTGGGTCCGGTCCACGCGAACCTGGTCCTACTGGACGAGATCAACCGCTCGAGCGCGAAGACCCAGTCGGCGATGCTGGAGGCGATGCAGGAGGGGCAGACCACGATCGGCGGCGTCAACCACCGCCTGCCCAGGCCGTTCATGGTGATGGCGACCCAGAACCCCATCGAGGAGGAGGGCACCTACGTGCTCCCCGAGGCCCAGATGGACCGCTTCCTGCTCAAGGAGGTCATCACCTACCCGACGCCGGTCGATGAGCTCGAGGTCCTGGAGCGCATCGACTCGGGCGCGATGAGCGCCCCGGTCGCCGCCAGCCCGATCTCCGTGGAGGACGTCCTGGTGCTGCAGGACCTGTCGCGCCGCGTCTACGTGCACAACACCCTCAAGGCGTACATCGTCGACATCATCAACACCACCAGGGGCGCGGGCCCGAACCCGCTGCCCGGGTGGGCCAAGCACGTGCGCGTGGGCGCCTCGCCGCGAGGCGGCATCGCGCTCATGCAGATCTCCCAGGCCCTGGCGCTCATGGACGGGCGCAACTACGTGGTCCCGGACGACATCAAGAAACTGCGCTACGCGATCCTGCGCCACCGCATCATCCGCACCTTCGACGCGCTGGCCGACAACGTCTCGGTCGAGGGCCTGATCGACGCGGTCTTCAACGCGGTGCCGGTGCCGTGACGGCCGCGGTTCTTTCCCGGCGAGGCGGAGGGGGACGGACGTGCCAGTGAGGTCGCGTGAGATCCACGCGTTGTCGACGCGCATCCAGCTGCCCGTCATGCGCAAGCTCCTGTCCGTCATGGACGGGCAGCACTCGGCGCTGAGGTGGGGGCGCGGCTGGGAGTTCATGGATCTGGCCCCCTACCAGCCCGGCGACGACGTGCGCGAGATCGACTGGGCGGCCACTGCCCGCACGGGGACCCCGACGATCAAGCGGCACGAGGCGACGGCGAACGTGCAGGTGATCCTGGTCGTCGACACGGGGCGCGAGATGGGCGCCCTGGCGCCGTCGGGGGAGCCGAAGGAGGACGTGGCGCTGACGGCGTGCGAGGCGATCGCCTGGTTGTCGGTGGCCAGGGGGGACCAGATCGGCCTGGTCGCCGGGGACTCGCGCAGGGTCCGCTTCATGCCCGCCCGCACGGGCAACGGGCACGCGGAGACGATCATGCGCCGCATCGCGGAGGACATCACCCTGGGGTCCCCGCGCTCCGACGTGCCGCGCCTGCTGCGGCGCGCGCTCACGACGACGAGGCGGCGCTCCCTCATCGTGATCGTCAGCGACGAGACGCAGCCGCTGCCGTCGAAAGAGGCGGACGACGTCATCAAGTCCTTGAGCGTGCGCCATCAGGTGATGCAGATCTCTGTGGCCGATGTGGATCCGGCGGAGCTCGACGCGGAGATGACGGTCATCGACGTCAACGAGGGCGTGCTGCCGGACTTCCTGCGCAGGGACGAGCAGCTGGCCAAGGAGGCCCGCAACGTCGCCGAGCAGCGCCGCGCGGCGGTCGCGCGGATGCTCGACGCCCGGGGCGTCACCCAGGTGAGGGTGGGGTCCTCGGAGGAAGTGCCCCGTGCGCTCATGCGCGCGTTGGAGCGGTCGAGCCACCGCAAGTGAGAGCGCTCCCGCGCAGCGGCGGCGCCCCGTTTTCGAGCGGGGCGCCGCCGTTCTCCTTGTCGGCGCCGCTGGTCAGTGTTCGGGCGCGGAGGGGGAGCGGGGGTGATGGGGGCCGCAGGGACTTCCCCGGTTTCCCGCGTGAAAGTAACGTCCGCGTCACATTTTCCGGTAAATATCGTATTGCCCTAAAGGTTCCTCTATACTCATTACCGAATCACCCAATCCCGTCACCACACAGAGTGCGGAAGTATTGAGAGGAAGACGAGTGAGCAGGAAACACGCGCCCCTCGGGCGGCGGATGATCGCCGCCGCCGGGGCCCTGAGCATCGGGGCGGCGGGCGTCATCGCGACCAGCGCCGCGGCCCTCGCCGCGGACCCGGCCTACGGCACCATCGATCAGAGCGCCATCGGCTCGATCATCGTCCACAAGCACCTGAAGAACGATTCGGGCACCATGGGCAAGGTCGACGGCACCGCCGACTCCGGCGGCGACGGCGTCGGGGGCGTCACCTTCAAGGCCTTCAAGCTCTCCGGGCTCGACCTGTCCAAGCCCACCGACTGGGACAAGCTGTCCGCCCTGGCCGGCAACGTCCCGGCCAACGCCTGCGCGGATCCGACGGCCCCGACGCTCGGCGCCGGCGCGCCCGCGGTCGATGCCAATGCCGCGGCCGAGGGCACGACCGATGGCACGGGCGTGACCACGCTGGCGAACCTGCCGGTCGCCGCCTACCTGGTCTGCGAGACCGCGGCGCCCGCTGACATCGTCGAGAAGGCCAAGCCCTTCGTCGTGACGGTCCCCTTCCCGAACACCACGAACGACGGCGATGGCAAGTGGCTCTACGACGTGCACGCCTACCCGAAGAACCAGAAGATCGAGATCGACAAGACCATCGCCGACCAGAGCGTCAACGGCTTCGGCCTGGGCTCGGTCGTCGAGTTCCCCGTCTCCACGACCACGCCGAACCTGGACGCCGAGTCCCAGTTCACCTACTTCTACCTGCGCGACAAGCTGGACTCCCGCCTCACCGAGGGCAAGGTCACCAAGATCACCCTGGGCGACGACACCCTGGTCGAGAACACCGACTACGAGCAGACCAACACTGACAACCTGGTCGTCGTCTCCTTCAAGCGGGCCGGTCTGGCGAAGCTGAAGGCCAACCCCGGCAAGAAGCTCGTGGCGGTCTTCGCCGGCAAGGTGAGCGCCATCGGCGACGGCACCATCAAGAACAAGGCCGACCTGGTCCAGGACACGACCTACGGCGCCATCCCCCCGAACGAGCCGCCCTCGGTCCCCCCGTTCGAGCCCGACAACCCGCCGACCTCCCCCGAGGTCTCCACTGACTGGGGCAACGTCCAGCTCTTCAAGTACGACGGCGACACCGAGAACGCCACCAGGGTCGGCGTCCGTGGCGCGAAGTTCAACGTCTTCAACGCGGCCGATCCCTACGCCGCCGACTGCTCCACCGCGACCAAGACCGGCGACCCCATCCCGGTGAGCATCAACGGCGGCGCGCCCCAGACCGACTTCGTCTCCGACGTCAACGGCATTGTGAAGATCGACGGCCTCTACATCGGCGACTCCGTGGGCTCGGCCGGGGCCGGCTCGAAGGACGCCGCCAAGCGCTGCTACGTCGTCGAGGAGATCGAGGCCCCCGCCGGCTTCGTCCTGCCCCAGACGGCCACCACCCCCATCGAGGTCGTCAAGGGCGCCCAGGCCCTGGCCTCGTACAACGCCCAGATCCCCAACACCAAGCAGTCCGTGCCCCAGCTGCCCCTCACGGGCGCCAACGGCCAGCTGCTCATGACCATCGGCGGCGTCTCCCTGGCGCTCATCGCCGTTGGCTCCACCCTGGTCATCCGCTCGCGCAAGCGCGGCGAGGCCTGACACCCCCGGGGCCGCGGGGCAGCGCCCCGCGGCCCGGACCCCATGCGGGTCGGCACGGCCGGGAGACCGGTTCCACGGTCGTGCCGACCCGCGGCGCGTCCCCCACAGTATTTGCTTAATAACGCTTTCTGTAAAACCTAGTCATTGGAGTTGAAGTGTCCCAACACGTCCGTCCACAGCCCCGCACCAGGCGGCTCGCGCGCTTCGTGGTCGCGTTCGTGGTCTGCGCGGCCATCGGCGCCACCCCTGTCCTGGCCAACACGGAGCAACCGGCGCAAGCGGCAGGCGAGGGGGTACCCAGCAACTCGCTGCCCGCCACCTTCGCCACCGGCGGCTCCGGGCGCTTCAAGGAATCCATCCAGTGGCTCCAGTGGGCCGACTACGACAAGGACTTCAAGGGCAAGGAGAAGCCCAACGTCCCCGTCCTGGGCGTGGGGGAGGGCCCCAAGGACTTCGTCAACCACCGGGACCTCGGCGACGCGGGCTCCCTGGTGACCACCTGCACCCTGTCCAACCTCACCCACGACACCCCCGCGCCCGGCACCCCTAAGCAGCAGACCGAGGGCCCCCTGGTCGCCACGATCCCCGGCACGTGGGCCGGGGACGCCCTCGACAACCTCTACAACGTCGGAGGGCCCGGCTCGTGGAGCGACGGCTCGGAGGTGTGGCACCCCGGGCTGACGTACCCGGCGAACTACGTCAACAAGAACCAGATGGTCATCGGCCTGGCCAACGGCTACGCCTACAACGGCGGCAACGCCTGGGACGGCAAGCCCTGGAACCAGAGCACCGACCACCGCCCCACGGGCTACAACGCCCGCGTCAGCGTCGACTACACCTGCAAGGCCGAGATCTACGGCAAGGACGGCTCCATCACCAACGTGCCCGTCCAGGGCCTCGTCTTCGCCGACGCCGAGGCCTCCTCCAAGCGCTACGGCATCAAGAGCTGGGCCACCAGCGAACGGCAGGACGAGTGGGTCCAGGCCACCGTGAAGACGACCGCCGGCAACAAGCCCCCGCGCTGGAGGGTGCTGGACACCATGCGCTCGCAGAAGTGCATCAGCAAGAACACTGGCAAGCAGGTCACCACCGACGGCATCCTCTCCAACGGCTCGCGCACCCTGCGCCTCATGCCCTCCGACGACGAGTGCGTCTACCAGTCGGGCGGCAGCTACAAGAACCCGAACGGCTACGGCGGGCCCGACGCCGTCATGTTCATGGAGGGCGCCACCTCCGCCACCATCACCATGCAGGGCGCGGGGTACTCCGCCGTCGCCCTGGGCCTGGTCGTCGCCACCGACTACGGCGACGCCCCCGCCTCCTACGGCGTCGCCTCCTCCCTCTTCCAGCCCTCGTGGCGCGGGGGCGAGGTCAGGGCGACCACCGACCTCTTCAAGGTCTCCCCGCAGGCCGAGATGTACATGGAGAAGGGCTCCCCCCGCCTCGGCGAGCGCATCGACGCGGAGCCCATGCAGTCGTTCAGCGCCGACGCCAAGGGCGACGACATCGTCGGAGAGCCCAACGACGAGGACGGCATCACCGTGCCCGCCGACGGCATCCGCACCCAACCCGGCGCCACCCACACCCAGGCCGTCAAGTGCGAGGGCAACGGGAAGGTGGCCGGCTGGGTCGATTGGAACCGCAACGGCGTCTTCGACGACGCGGAGAAGTCCGACGAGGTCGCCTGCTCCGCCTCCGGCAGCGCCACCCTGTCGTGGACCGTGCCAGGTGACGTCGTGCGCTCCGTGGACGGCGAGGACGGCACCGGCGCGGAGACCTTCATGCGCCTGCGCATCACCGCCGACAACAACGGCGACGGCCAGAAGCCCACTGGCGGCACGGCCACCGGCGAGGTCGAGGACTACCGCATCGCCGTGCGCGTGCCCACCCTGCAGCTGGTCAAGCAGGTCGATGACAAGTACTCCTCGAACGAGGTGGGCGGCCTGGCGGCCGACCAGTGGGCGCTGACGGGCGGGGCCAACGGCTTCACCCTGAGCGGCAACGGCACCACGGGCGGTCCGACGGTGGTGCGCACCGGGAACAACGACATCGCGGAGACCACTGCGAACCCCGGCGGCGCCGGCTACGAGTCCGGGCAGTGGAGCTGCCAGGAGGCGCCGGGGACCCTGGGCGAGAACTACTCCTCCTCCGTGGCCGGGGCCACGGTCGACGGCAGGGCCCAGGTCCTGGTCCAGAACACCGACCGCGTCCTGTGCGCCATCACGAACACCGGCAAGCCCGGATCCCTGACCTGGCAGAAGGCCGACTCCGACGGGACCACGCCCCTGGCGGGCACCAGCTGGCGCCTGACCGGCCCGGACGTGCACGGCAACGCCACGGTGGAGGACTGCACCGCGGGCCCGTGCCCCACCGGCCCCTACAAGGACCAGGACCCCGTGCCCGGATCCTTCAAGGTCGACGGCCTCAAGTGGGGGACGTACACCATCCGCGAGGCCAGCGCCCCCGCCGGGTACGAGCTGAGCAACGCGCGGCTCACCTTCCCGACGATCACCCCCGCCGCCCTGGACGCCGCCCTGGACAAGGCCGTCGTCAACGATCGCAAGACCGGATCCGTGACCTGGAAGAAGGTGGACGCCTCGGACGGCGCCTCCCCGCTGGCCGGCTCGGAGTGGACGATCAGCGGCGGCGCCCTGCAGGACTCGGTGGACATCGCCGACTGCCAGGCCGCCTCGGCCGCCCAGTGCCCCAAGTCCCCCGGCGCCACGTACTACGACGCGGACCCCGCAGCGGGATCCTTCACCGTGAAGGGCCTGCCGTGGAGCGGGACCGCCTACACCCTCACGGAGAAGAAGGCACCCGCCGGGTACCGCCTGGACACGACGCCGCACGGCTTCACCATCGGCAAGGACGCGCTCGACCACGCCCTCGCGCCGATCAGCAACCAGAAGCAGACGGTTCCGGGCATTCCGCTCACCGGCGGATTCGGCGCTGACGCCTACCTGATCGGCGGCGTCATCGCGGGCCTGGGCGCCGCCGGGGCAGGCGCGGCCATCAGGCGCCGCAAGAACCGGCAGTCCTGACGCGACTGGGGGGAGCCCGCGCCCCGGGCTCCCCCCAGCGCAGACGCGCTATGACACACACGCCCCGCAGCGCGAGCGCCGCGCACAACGCCCCCGCTCCGCCCCCGCCCCCGCCCGCCAGCGGCACCGCCTCCCCCAGCGCGCCCGCGGAGGAGGCCAGTGCCCCCTCCGGATCCCGCGCCCCCGCCCCCCGAGGGCGCAGGTGGAGGTTCTCGCCCCTGTCGCTGATCCCCTCCCTGCTCGGCCTCGCCGGATTGCTGCTCTTCCTGTACCCGTCGATCTCCGCGTGGATCGTCCAGTACAACCAGTCGCAGGTCATCGCCCAGTACGAGGGATCCGTGGGCCGCGCCGACCCCTCCGCGGACGAGCAGCTCGCCCTGGCCCGCAGGTACAACGACGCGCTCAGCGCCGGTGCGGTGCTGGAGGCGAACGCGAACGTCCCCACCGGCGACGGCACCTCGGGGGATGACAGCCTCGACTACGATTCCATCCTCACAGCGGACGGGACGGGCCTGATGGCCCGGCTGAAGGTCCCCGCCGCCGACATCGACCTGCCCATCTACCACGGGACCTCGGACGACACCCTGCTCAAGGGGCTGGGGCACCTGGAGGGGACCTCCCTGCCCGTAGGCGGCCAGGGGCAGCGCACGGTCATCACCGGGCACCGGGGGCTGGCCGAGGCGCGCATGTTCACCGACCTGGACAAGGTCGAGCCGGGCGACACCTTCACCTTCGAGGTCTTCGGCGAGGTCCTCACCTACAGCGTGATCGACAAGAAGGTCGTCGAGCCCGAGGAGACCGAGGCGCTGCGCGCCGAGCCGGGGCGCGACCTGGCGACGCTGGTGACGTGCACGCCGCTGGGCATCAACACCCACCGCATCCTCATCACCGGGGAGCGCGTCTACCCCACTCCCCAGAAGGACGTGGACGCCGCGGGGGCCGCTCCCGAGATCCCCGGCTTCCCGTGGTGGGCCGTGGGCCTGCTGGGGGGAGTGTCACTCATCGGTGTCTACGTATGGCGCTCCGGGTACCCGTCCCGCTCGGGAAACCGCGCGAACACAGAATGATTCGTCAAAAACCCTGTTGAGCAATTCCGATCTCTGGGGGCGGCCGCCCCGCGAGGCGTCCGCCCCCCGGCGATAGCACTATCGCCCCGGGCGTGGCACAATCAGGTGAACGCGGCGCCGGTACCAGCACGTGACCGGGTGGTCGGCCACCGGCGCCCCAATGGGAACAGGGAAGAGAATCGGAATGGCACTACGAGTGACGGACGCGCCGCGCACCGCTCCCGTCCGCACCGCCCTGCCCGCCCGCGCGGGCGAAGGGGGCGGCTATGTCCGGTGACGCCACCGATTACCTCCGCGACCCCGTCATCTACCCGCACTGGATGTGGGTCGCGGGCGCTGCGATCCTGCTCCTAGTGGTCGGCTGGGTGGCCTACAGCCTGTGGAGCTGGTGGCACTCGCGCGAGCGCACCGTCACCGACCTGCAGAGCATCTCCGACGCCCGGCGCTCGCGCTACTACGAGTTCATCGACCAGATCGCCCAGCGCAATGCCAGCGGCGAACTCGACGAGCGCGGCACCCACCTGGCCATCGCCGGCCTCATGCGCGCCCTCGGCACCGAGCGCTCCGGACGCGACCTCGAGGTCGCCACAGTCGCCGAGATCCGCGCACTGGTGCCCACATGGCCCCAGCTGGCGGAAGTCCTCGAGGCGTGCGAGGAGCCCAGCTTCGTCGGCGACGAGCAGAAGGGGGCCGACCAGGGCCGCGGCGAGCGCCCTGACAACCCCTTCCTGGCCGCCGGTTGGGACATGGCGCCCCCGCCCCGCCGCCCCTCGGTGGACGGCATCCTGTCCCTCGCCTCGCAGGCGGTGGGCGCATGAGGTTCACATGGCTCGTCTTCGTCGTCATCGGCGTCGTCCTGGCCGCCACCGTCATCGGCTGGTGGCTGGCCCGCGACGCGGGCAAGCGCGCCGACAAGAAGGGGTGGGTGGCCAACACCGGCTACCTGAGGTCCCTCCCGAAGTACCAGGCGCTCGTGAGGCGGACCCGCCTCGTCTTCGCCTCCGTCGTGGTCTGCTTCTTCCTCACGGTCGTCGCCGTCGCCATCAGCGCCGGGGCCCCGGTGGACCGCCAGGTCAAGCACGACAAGCTCTCCACCCGCGACATAGTCCTGTGCCTGGACGCATCCGGGTCGATGATCCCCTACGACGGCAAGATCGGCGAGGCGTTCCGCCAGATCGTCCAGCACTTCTCCGGGGAGCGCATCTCCCTGCAGCTCTGGGACGCCCGCTCCATCACGAAGTTCCCCCTCACCGACGACTACACGCTGGCCGACGACGTGCTCAAGGAGATGAGCGAGATCATGGAGAACGGCTTCCAGGGCAAGAGCGCCTCCGGAGTGTACGTCTCCAACGAGCTGCTGGAGTACCTGGAGGACACCTTCGACTCCCAGGGGGGCAGCTCCTCCCTGGCCGGCGACGGACTGGCCTCCTGCGTGCTCGGCTTCGACCACTACGACCAGGAGCGCTCGCGGATGATCCTGCTGGCCACCGACAACGAGATCCTCGGGGACCAGATCTACACCTTGAAGGACGCGATCGATTTCGCCAAGCGCCAGAACGTCGTCGTCACCGCGCTGTACCCCTCGGACGGGTCCACGTTCCTGTCCAGCGAGGGACGGGAGCTGGAGACGCTGGTCAAGGAGACGGGGGGCGAGTTCTACGACGCCTCCAACCCCGCCAGCGTGCAGGGCGTCATCGCGGCGATCGAGGAGCAGCAGAAGGTCGACCTCGAGGGCTCGGGGGAGATGCTGGAGACCGACAAGCCCGCCTCCGCGCTCGCGTGGACGGTCCTGGGCATGTTCGCGCTCTTCGGCATGATCGCCCTGGGGAGGGTGTGACATGGTATTCCGGCCAATCGCCCACATCGCGGTCATCATCGCGATCCTCGTCATCGGCACCGCCATGGTGTTCCTCATGTGGAAGCGCTCGGCGCGCCCCCACTTGAACGACGCCGTGCGCCGTGCCCTGGCCGTGGTCGTCGTGGCGCTCATCTGCGCGGGCCCCTCCGTGGAAGGCGAAGCGACCCAGGTGAGTTCCTCCGTCGAGGTCTACATGGTCATCGACCGCACCGGCTCCATGGTGGCCGAGGACTGGGACGGCAAGAAGCCCCGGATCGACGGGGTCCGCCAGGACGTCGCGACCATCCTCGAGAAGATGGCCGGCTCGCGCTTCTCCATCATCAGCTGGGACTCCGGTGTGCGCACCGAACTGCCGCTGACGACGGACTCCACGGCGGTGACCTCGTACATGGCCACCTTCGTCCAGGAGCTCTCCGAATCCTCCCAGGGCTCCTCCCCGGACCGGCCCGCCTCCCACCTGGCGACGATGCTGGAGAAGAACAAGCAGAAGCACCCCCAGAACCTCCGCACCCTCTTCGTCTTCACCGACGGGGAGACCTCCAACCAGGACCACTGGTCGGCCAACAGCCCCGGTGAGGAGAGCGACTGGGACCAGGTCAAGCCCTACATCGACGGCGGCCTCGTCATCGGCTACGGCTCCAAGGAGGGGGGGCCCATGAAGGTCCGGCGCATCGGCGGCGACCCCACCACGGACGCCCAATCGGGCTCGGACGGCGACTCCGGGGAGGACGAGTACATCCACGACCGCTCGCAGGCCGGCGACCCCGTGGCGATCTCGAAGATCGACGAGGACAAGCTCCAGGCGATCGCCTCGCGCCTCGGGGTCGACTACATCCACTCGCCGAGCACCGCGGACATCGAGGGCAAGTGCTCCTCGCTCATGGACGGCGCCTCCGACGTGGCCGAGACCCGCAACCTGCTCTCCACGTACCGGTACGTCGTGTGGCCGCTGGCCCTCGTCCTGGGGGCCCTCATGGCGTGGGAGGGCGCCGCACTGGCCATACGCGCGCGCTCTTTGAGGAGGTCCCATGCGATCTGACGGCCAGTTCCCCCCCGTCGGCCCACCGTCCGCCGACCCCGATGACGTGCTCGTCCCCTTCGGCGCGCCCGAGGCGGACACGGGCGGCTCCTCGCCGAAGGCGAAGGCCGCGCGCGGGCCTGCCGCCAAGCCCCGCAGGTCCCGCAAGGCGCTGCGCCCGCTGCTGTGGTCCCTCCCCTTCGTGCTGATCGGCCTCGCCGCGTCCACGTACCTCATCGGCCTCACCCTGTGGTCCCGCGCCTCGCTGGGGCACTGGACCGACTCCGACTACGCGAGCGCCCAGGCCGGCTACGAGGGGCAGAAGACCCTCACGAAGAGCGGGGTCGAGCCCTGGGTGGCCAACTACAACCTCGGGACCACGATGCTGCGCGAGGGCGACACCGATGGCGGCATCGGCCTGCTGCGCACGGCGAAGGAGCAGGTCCCCACCGCCACAGAGGTCGAGCCCGGCCGCATCGAGACCTACTCCTACGAGTGCCAGGTGCGCATCAACCTGGCCCTGGGCATCGAGATCCAGGGCGACGCGAAAGCCGCGTCGGCCGACTGGTCCGGGGCCGCCACCGCGTACTCCGAGGCCAAGGACATCATCTCCCCGTGCCAGTCCCCCTCCTCCAGCCAGGACCAGTCCGGCGACGGCGAGGGCCAGTCCGACCAGCAGAGCGGCGGACAGGGCGGTGGCGGCGGCCAGTCCGACCAGCAGAGCGGCGGACAGGGCGGTGGCGGCGGCCAGCAGGACCCCGGGGAGCAGGCGGACGACTCCACGGACCGCCTCGGCGACAAGGAGCAGCAGGCCAAGGACAAGCAGGGCGAGGGCGGCCAGGACCAGAAGGACCAGGGCGGCCAGGGCCAGGACCAGAAGGACCAGGGCGGCCAGGGCCAGGACCAGAAGGACCAGGGCGACCAGGGCCAGGACCAGCAGCAGGACCAGGGCGGGCAGGGCCAGGACCAGAAGGACAAGCAGAACAAGGGCGGCCAGGGCAAGAGCAAGAACGAGGACGAGGGGTACGACAACGAGAACTCCTCGGACCGCCAGAAGCGCCAGGACCTGCAGAAAAAGAACCGCGGCAACGAGAAGGACCGGCAGGACCGCTCCGACTCCAAGCGCTCCGGCAACCCGAACGGGGCGTGGTGAGCGCGCGGCGGCGGGGACTGTGACGTGCGACCAGGAACGGGATGGCGCCGCCGCCCCGCCCGCCATGGCCGCTAGAGTGGGACTGTGAAGATCCTCCTCGTCGGCAACGGCGGGCGCGAGCACGCGATCGCCCGCGCGCTCGCGCGCACGTCCACCACCGACCACCCCGTCGAGCTCGTCGTCCAAGCGGGCAATCCCGGCCTCGAGCGACTGGGCGACTCGCGCACCCTCGACCCCCTGGACCCCGATGACGTGCTGCGCCGCGCCCTGGGCGAGCAGGTGGATCTGGTCGTCGTCGGACCCGAGGCCCCGCTGGTCGCCGGGATCGCCGACGTCGTCCTGGAACGGGGCGTCCCCGTCTTCGGCCCGACCCGCGCAGCCGCACGGCTCGAGGCCTCCAAATCCTTCGCCAAACAGGTCATGGCGGCCGCCGGCGTCGCCACGGCCGCATCCCGCACCTGCCGCACCATCGACGAGGCCGGGGCCGCCCTGGACGCCATGGGGAGCCCCTACGTGGTCAAGGACGACGCCCTGGCCGCGGGCAAGGGCGTCGTCGTCACCGGGTCGCGGGACGAGGCGCTCGCGCACGCCGCGGCCTGCCTGGCCCGCCAAGGGGGCGCCGTCGTCATCGAGGAGTACCTCGACGGGCCCGAGGTCTCCCTCTTCTGCCTCAGTGACGGGGCCACCGCCCTCCCCCTGGTGCCCGCGCAGGACTTCAAACGCGCCGGAGACGGGGGCACCGGCCCCAACACCGGCGGCATGGGCGCCTACAGCCCCCTGCCGTGGCTGCCTTCCGGCGCCGTGGACCAGATCGTCCACGACATCGCCCAGCCCGTCATCGACGAGATGGCCCGCCGGGGCACCCCCTTCGTCGGCCTGCTCTACTGCGGGCTCGCGATGACCTCGAAGGGCATCCGCGTCGTCGAGTTCAACGTCCGCTTCGGGGACCCCGAGACCCAGGTCGTCCTCGAGCGCCTCGACTCCCCGCTGGCGCCGCTGCTCCACGCCGCGGCGACCGGCTCCCTGGCCGGCGCCGCACCGCCCGTGTGGTCCCCCGACGCGGCCGTCACCGTCGTCATGGCCTCCGGCGGCTACCCCGGACCCGCGGACACCGGGCACGCCATCACGGGCATCGACGCCGCCGAACGGCTCGACGGCGTCCACGTCATCCACGCGGGCACCTCCGAGGAGATCACGGACGACCCCGCCGATGTGGCGGCCGGCTGCTGCGGATTCGAGCCCACCCTCGCACTCGTCAACTCCGGGGGCCGCGTCCTCGACGTCGTCGCCCGCGCCGCCACGGTGGAGCGCGCCCGCCAGCGCGCCTACGAGGCGGTCGGCCTCATCCGCTTCCAGGGCGAGCACCACCGCACCGACATCGCGACCTGGCCCGCCGGACTGGACGGCTGAGGCGCGGGGACCAGGAGGAACAATGGGCGAGCACGTCGAACTCACCGGGTGGGCGCACCTTGCCTCCGGCAAAGTCCGGGACATCTACGCCCCCGACGGGGAGGACCCCGCAGGAGCCGACGCCCTGCTCATGGTCACCAGCGACCGCATCAGCGCCTACGACCACGTGCTGCCCACCACCATCCCCGGCAAGGGCAAGATCCTCAACCAGATGGCGATCTGGTGGATGGGGGAACTGCGCGGCATCGTCGACAACCACCTCCTCGCCGTGGGGCGCGCCGCTCCCGCGAACGCGGCCGACGCCCTCGCCGGGGCGCCCCGCCCCCCGCTGCGCGCCGTGCCCGACGCCGTGGACGCGCGCGCCGTCGTGTGCCGCCGCCTCGACATGGTCCCCATCGAATGCGTGGTGCGCGGGTACCTCACCGGCTCCGGCCTGGCGGAGTACCGCCGCACCGGCGCCGTCTGCGGCATCGGGCTGCCGGGCGGGCTCACCGAGGGGTCCCGCCTCGACACCCCGGTCTTCACCCCCGCCGCCAAGGCCGGGGCGGGAGAGCACGACGAGAACATCACCTTCGAGCGCGCGGCCGCCATGGTGGGGCGCGAACTGGCCGACCGCCTCAGGGACGCCTCCCTGGCCCTGTACGAGAGGGCCAGGGGGATCGCCGCCGGGCGCGGAGTGATCATCGCCGACACGAAGTTCGAGTTCGGCCTGGATCCGGACACGGGGCGGATCGTCCTGGCCGACGAGATCCTCACCCCCGACTCGTCGCGCTTCTGGCCCGCGGACCAGTGGCGCCCCGGGCGCCCCACCCCCAGTTACGACAAGCAGTACGTGCGCGACTGGCTCGCCTCGGCCGGATCCGGGTGGGACCGCGCCTCGGGGGAGAACCCGCCCGCACTGCCCGACTCCGTGGTGGCCGCGACCGCCGCCCGGTACGCCGGGGCCTACCGCCGCCTGACGGGCGCCGACCCCGTCCTCTAGCAGACCTGCCCGCCGGGCGAGGTGCGCGGCGGGATCCTCACCGACAACACAAGGAGGGACGCCGTGGGGCGAATCATCGTGGAAGTGATGCCGAAGCCTGAGATCCTGGACCCGCAGGGCAAGGCCGTCGGCTCGGCGCTGCCCAGGCTCGGGATCACGGGCTTCCAGGCCGTGCGCCAGGGCAAGTGCTTCCACCTGAGTGTGGAGGGGCCCGTCACCGGCGAACTCCTCGCCGAAGCCCGCAAGGCCGCCGAAGAGGTCCTGTCCAACCCCATCATCGAGGACGTCGTGCGCGTCGAGGCCATCGACGAGGCCGACGCCCGGTACGCGGGAGGCGCCCGGTGACGCGCATCGGAGTAGTGTCCTTCCCCGGCACCCTCGACGACCGCGACGCCGCGAGGGCGGTGCGCCTGGCGGGGGCCGAGCCCGTGGCGCTGTGGCACAAGGCCGCCGACCTGCGCGGCGTCGACGCCGTCGTCGTCCCCGGAGGCTTCTCCTACGGGGACTACCTGCGCTGCGGGGCCATCGCCGCCACCGCTCCCGTCATGGCCGAGATCGTGCGCGGGGCCGGGCGCGGCCTGCCCGTCCTGGGCATCTGCAACGGCTTCCAGATACTGTGCGAGTCGCACCTGCTGCCCGGCGCCCTCATCCGCAACGACCACCAGAAGTTCGTGTGCCGCGACCAGGAGCTGCGCGTCGAGAACCCCGGCACCGCGTGGACCCGGGGGTTCAGCGCGGGCGACCTCATCACCATCCCCCTGAAGAACGGGGAGGGCAACTTCCAGGCGTCCCCCGACGAGCTCGCCCGCCTCGAGGGCGAGGGCCGCGTCGTCTTCCGCTACGCGGGCCCCAACCCGAACGGCAGCGCGAACGGCATCGCGGGAGTCGCCAACGACGCCGGGAACGTGGTCGGCCTCATGCCCCACCCCGAGCACGCCGCAGAGGCGGGCTTCGGCCCCCTCGCCCACGACGGCGCCGCAGCCGCCCACCACGGCGGCACCGACGGCCTCCGGATCTTCCAGTCCGTCCTCGCCCAGCTGGCAGGCTGAGGGCCCCGGGTCCGCGCGAGGAGCGGACCGGCCCCCGCCTCGTGAAACAATGTACGAACGGAGCGAAGCATGACCGCCCAGGCCACCCCCACCAACCCCCGCGAGCTGCACGACACGGTCGGGGACGCCGCCGCCACCCCCGACAAGGAGATGCCCTGGAGGGAACTGGGGCTCAAGGAGGACGAGTACCAGCGAATCCGCGCCATCCTCGGCCGGCGCCCCACGAACGCCGAGCTCGCCATGTACTCGGTCATGTGGTCCGAGCACTGCAGCTACAAGTCCTCCAAGAAGCACCTGTCCGAGCAGTTCGGCGCACGGACCACCGACGCCATGCGGCGCCGCCTCCTAGTCGGAATGGGCCAGAACGCCGGGGTCGTCGACATCGGGGGCGGCTGGGCCGTGACCTTCAAAGTCGAGTCCCACAACCACCCGTCCTTCGTGGAGCCCTACCAGGGCGCGGCCACCGGGGTGGGCGGCATCGTCCGCGACATCATCTCCATGGGGGCGCGTCCCGTCGCCGTCATGGACCAGCTGCGCTTCGGCGCGGTCGACCACCCCGACACCGCGCGCGTCGTCCACGGCGTGGTCGCCGGAGTCGGCGGCTACGGCAACTGCCTGGGCCTGCCCAATATCGGCGGGGAGACCGAGTTCGACCCCTCCTACCAGGGGAACCCCCTGGTCAACGCCCTGTGCGTGGGGACGCTGCGCCATGAGGACATCCACCTGGCCAACGCGACCGGCGAGGGGAACCTCGTCGTCCTCTTCGGAGCCCGCACGGGTGGCGACGGCATCGGCGGCGCGTCCATCCTGGCCTCGGAGACCTTCGAGGACGGCATGCCGGCCAAGCGGCCCAGCGTCCAGGTGGGCGACCCCTTCATGGAGAAGGTCCTCATCGAGTGCTGCCTGGAGCTCTTCGGGGCCGGGGTCGTCCAGGGCATCCAGGACCTCGGCGCCGCCGGGATCTCGTGCGCCACCTCGGAGCTGGCCTCCAACGGGGACTCCGGCATGCACGTCGACCTGGAGAACGTGCTGCTGCGCGACCCCACCCTGACCGCGGGCGAGATCCTCATGAGCGAGTCCCAGGAGCGCATGATGGCGATCGTGGCCCCCGCCGACCGGGAGCGCTTCTTCACGATCATCGACAAGTGGGACGTGGAGGCCTCCGTCATCGGCCGCCTCACCGGCGGCGGGCGCCTCACCATCGACCACCACGGGCACCGCATCGTCGACGTCGACCCCAAGACCGTCGCCCACGAGGGGCCCGTGTACGACCGCCCCTACGCGCGCCCCGCGTGGCAGGACGACCTGCGGGCCGCCACCTCGGAGCCCCTGCGCAGGCCCGCCACCCGCGCGGAGCTGGTCGAGGACCTCGAAGCGGTGCTCTTCGACGCCAACCAGGCCTCCAAGGCGTGGGTCACCGACCAGTACGACCGCTACGTGCAGGGCAACACGGCCCTTGCCCAGCCCGACGACGCGGGCGTCATCCGCGTCGACGAGGCCACGGGCCTGGGGGTCGCCCTGTCCACGGACGCGAACGGCTGGTACACGAAACTGGACCCCGCGGCGGGGGCCAGGCAGGCGCTCGCCGAGTCCTACCGCAATGTCTGCGTGGTGGGCGCCGAACCCGTCGCCATCACCGACTGCCTGAACTTCGGCAGCCCCGAGGACACGGACGCCATGTGGCAGCTGGTGACGGCCATGACCGCGCTGGCCGACGGCTGCGTCGAATTGGGGATCCCCGTGACCGGCGGCAACGTGTCGCTGTACAACTCGTCGGGGACGGTCAAGGGCCGGATCGGCTCCTCGATCAACCCGACCCCCGTCGTCGGAATGCTCGGGATCGTGCAGGACGTCGCGCGCGTGAACCCCTCCGGTTTCACCGAGGAGGGGCTGGCGGTGGTCCTGCTGGGGACCACCCGCGAGGAGTTCGACGGCTCCGCGTGGGCGCGCGTCGCCCGCTCGCACCTGGGCGGAGTGCCCCCCGAGGTGTCCCTGCCCGCCGAGGTGGCGCTGGGGAACGTGCTGCGCGCGCTGAGCGCCGCCGACGGCCCCGACGGGCGGCCACTGGTCCGCGCCGCCCACGACCTGTCCAACGGCGGCCTCGCGCAGGCGCTGGTCGACTCCGCCCTGCGCTTCGGCGTCGGCGGGTCCTTCGACTTGGCCTCCGCCGCCCGGCGCGACGGGGTGGGGGACCTGGAGATGCTGCTCTCCGAATCCCAGGCGCGCGCCTTCGTGGCGGTCCCCGAGGCGGCGCTGCCCGCCGTGTTCGCGGCCGCCGAGGCCGAGGGCGTCGAAGCGGTCCGCATCGGCACGACCGGCGGCGACCTGCTGGCCGTGGCAGGCGTGGACCTGCTGGCGGCAGAGGGGAGCGGCGGAGGCTGGGTCGCCGACCTCGCCGGGCTGCGGGAGCGGTCCGAGGCGGTGCTGCGGGACCGGTTCTGAGCGGCTGGTCCCGGGGCGCAGTGGGCGGTGCGTCCGCGGCCCCGGGGGTCCCCGTGTCCGTCGAGGCGGATGCTGCGAGTCGCATCGAGCCGCAGCGGGCGGTGCGTTCCCCCGGCGGGGCCATAACTTCTGTCTATAGCTCCGCCGGGGGGATAGTCGTCGGCGTCGGTGTGAGAGCGGGCGCCAGTGACGGAGCAAGTGGCGGTGTCGGCACGCGCGTGGCCTCGGGATCCTGGCTTGACCTTGACACGGTGCGAAGGTGTTCCATGGTTGGCGAAGGAGGCGGTGATGAACACGCAGCAGAAGCCCTCGCCCCAGCAGAACGCGGTCCAAGCCCTGGAGTCGCCGGATCCGTCGGTGCGGCTACGGGCCGCCCTGGAGATGGGCAAGCACCCCGATCCGGAGCACCTCGACGCGCTGGTGGGGCGCTGCGCGGTGGAGCCGGACTTCTACGTCCGCGACATGCTGACCTGGGCGATCACACGGCTGCCGTCGCACAGCACGTTGCCGCGGCTGCGGCGCGAACTCGGATCGGAGACGGCCCAGGCGCGCAGCCAGGCGCTGCACACCCTGTCGAAGATCGGCGACCGGAGCGCGTGGCCGTGGGTCTCCCGGATGCTGCGCGATCCTGACTGCGAAGTCGCGCGGACGGCCTGGCGGTCCGCGGCGGCCCTGGTCCCCGATGACGCCAGGCGCGCACTGGCGGTCGAGCTGGCCGGTCAACTCGGCCGCGGGGACCGGTCCCTCCAGCGGAGCCTGAGTCGTTCACTGATCGAGCTGGGCCCAGTGCTCGACGAGGTCCTGGCCCCGGTCGCCGGGAGCCGCGGGTCGTCGGCGGCCGTCCACGCCCGGGCCACGATGCTCATGCGGGACGATCCCGAGATCGGCTTCGACGCCGCTCTCCACGACGCGCGCCTCCTGGTCCCCGTGGATCCCGATCCCGCTCCCACCGATGGATCGGCGGGCTGAGTGCGGATCGGCGAGGTCGCGCGCCGCAGCGGGGTGAGCGCGCGAATGCTGCGGCACTACGACGGACTCGGGTTGGTGCGGCCCTCCGGGCGCACGGCGAGCGGTTACCGCGACTACTCCGATGACGACGTCCAACGGCTCTTCCAGGTCGAGGCCCTGCGCTCCATCGGGCTCCCGCTCAGCCAGATCGGGCGCGCACTCGAGTCGCCCGGTGCCGCGTCCGACGCCGCAGTCGCAGAGCTCAAGCGCGCGGCGCGGCTCCGGGCCGCCCAGGCGCTCGAGCTCCTCGACAAGCTCACTGCCATCGAAGAAGGCGGGCGGACGCGGTGGGAGGAGGTGCTGCGCGCGATCGAGCTGATGAAGGAGCTCGACTCCCGCAGTGGCGCGCGCCGTCAGCAGCGGGTCCTCACGCAGTCCTTCGAGGACGCGATCCCCGTCGGGATCCTGGTCCGCGCGCTCGTGTCCGAGGAGGACCCGCACGTCGCCGGCGCCCTGCGCTGGGCGATCGCCCGCTTGGGCGTCTCCGGTTTGGCCGCCCTGGGCGAAGCCGCGCGCAGCCCCGATGCCAGCAGGCGGCGCCGGGCGGCTGAGGCGATCACGGAAATGGCCGACTCCCCCGAGGCGTTGGCCGTGCTCGGCAGCCTCCTGGCCGATCCCGACCCGACGGTGCGCAGGTGCGCCGCAGTGGCGCTGGGAAGGCGGGGGGACGCGTCAGCACTGCCCGCCCTGGTCGGTCTGATCGTCGAGGGGGACCACGACGTCGAGGCCGCCGAGGCGCTCAGGGCCCTCGCCGCCCGTGCGGGCCGCGACGACGGAGTCGTGCGCGCCCTGGTCGAATTGCTCGAGGAGCCCGCAACGACTCGGCCCAGCCGGATCCGCCTCGCCCAGGCCCTGGTCGAGATCGGCACCCCCGCCGCCAGGGAGGCTCTGGCGGCCCTCAGCGGGGATCCCGATCCGCAGGTCGTTGGCATCGCCGCGGTCCTCGTGGAACGCGATCCCGGCCAGTCGGGATAGGGGAAGCGCTTGCGGGCCGCACTGGTCCTCCGCCCTCCGCGCTGTGGCAGTGCGCTGGCCGCGGCCTGTCAGCCTCGCGGCCCCCGGCGGCGGGCCGATGGGGCCTACTTGTCCTCGCCGGTGGCGGTGCGGATGAATCCGGAGATCATGAACCAGCCGCCGCCCACCCAGAAGACGATCAGGAGCCACAGGGGCTGGACGGGGTAGAGGACCACCAGGGCGCCGCAGGCGAAGAGCCACAGGACCACTGAGACGATGTTGATTGCGCGGAAGCGCTTGACCCGGGCCGGGTGGGTGTAGTGGATGGGCACCAGGGTGAGGGCGGCGAGGACGATGGTGGCGGTGATGTTGACCCACGCGGGCGTCTGCAGGACGTACATGATGATGGCGACGCAGTTCCACGCGGCGGGGAAGCCGACGAAGTAGTTGTCGTTCGACTTCTCGCCGTCGTTGGCGTAGCAGAACACGGAGGAGACGATGATGAGGATCATCATCAGCAGCGGCACGGGGGCGGGCCCGAAGGGGAGCGCCATGCTCATGAACAGCGCGGGCAGGAACGTCCACGTGAGGTAGTCGACCAGGTTGTCCACGACCGCTCCGTCGAACCACGGGATCACCTCGCGGACGCCGACCTTGCGCGCCAGGGTCCCGTCGACGCCATCGACGATGAGGGCGATGACGAACCAGAGCCACATGAGGGCGATGTCGTCGTTGAGCAGTGCTTGGAGGGCCAGGGTCGCCCAGACGAGCCCGGAGATGGTCAGTGCGTGGACTGCCCACGCGGCGACGGTGCGTCCGAGGCCGGGGGCGGTCGTTGATGGGGGTTGTTGTGTTTGCTCGGACACGGGTGCTCCTAGTGCCATGCGGCTCGGGTGGACGGGGCGGCTGGGCCGTCATCAAAGTATGCCAAAGTTTTGCGCGGGCATGGGGGGCTTTTGGCTCAGATGGGATCCGCCGCGCCGTCACAGCTGAAAAGGGGTAGAAAATGAGAGCTGGGTCTCCTATAGTTGATTGAGGTGGGCCTATGTGAAGTTATGGGGCCCTGAAACAGTGGGGACGATAATGTCTGAAACTCCGAATGAAGCGCTCCCCGGCGCCGAGCCCGGGCCGACCAGCAGGGTCGTGCGCACCTCCGCCCGCAAGGGCCTCGTGGACTCGGTGCTCGGCACCCGCAACCTCATGACCATCGCGGCGCTGGTCGTGTGCAACTGCATCATCTTCATCCCCATCAACTACGTGTCCGTCATGACGGCGGGAACACAGCGGGGCGTCTACCTGGGGGTCGGCCTCATCGGGCTGTGGGCGGTCGACTTCCTGCTGCCCGTGACCATCGTGCGCAGGCCCGGGGCCGCCATCGTCGCCGGACTGCTCTACGGCCTCATCGGGATGGTCGCGACACCGGTGGGCCCCGCCGCGATCGTCGGGTGCCTCCTGGGAGGCGCCTTCGTGGAGCTGCCGCTGCTGCTCACCTTCTACCGCTTCTGGGACTGGCGGATGTTCATGGCGTGCGCCACCTGCTTCGGCCTGCTCAACAGCCTTCTCTACGTGGCCTCGATGGGCGCCCTCATCGGCTCCGACATGAACGCGCTGCTGGTCGCCATCGGCGTCGCCTCGGGCGTGGTCGGCGGCCTGCTCGTGCTGGGGGCCACGCGACTGCTCAACATGGCGGGCGTCGGGATCGACCGAGATGCCCGCTGACCCCCTGATCGCCTGCGAGTCCCTGTCCGTCCACTACATCGGTGGGGATGCGTGGGTCCTCGACGACGTGTCCTTCGAACAACTGGCGGGCCGGGTGACGGCGGTCATCGGCCCGTCGGGATGCGGGAAGTCGACGCTGGTGCGCGCCTGCTGCGGGCTGGTGCCCCACTCCATCCCCTCCGAGTACTCGGGCAGCGTCGCGCTGCGCGGTCAGGAGGTGGCCGACGCGCCCGCCGACGTGCTCGCTGGGACGGTCGCCTACGTGGGGCAGAACCCGGACGCGGCAGTGGTGACCAGGAGCGTGCGCTCCGAAGTCGAGTTCCCCCTGCAGAACCTGTGCCTCGGGCGCGACGAGATCACCGAGCGCGCCGACGCCGCCCTCGCCGCAGTGGGCATGGCGGGACTGGGCGGCAAGGACCCGTGGACCCTGTCCGGGGGCCAGCGCCAGCGCCTCGCCATCGCGGTCGCCCTGGCGATGCGGACCCCCCTGCTGGTCCTGGACGAGCCGACGTCCACTATCGATGCCGAGGGGTCGCAACGGTTCTACGACCTCGTGGCCGACCTGGCGCGCCAGGGGACCGCGGTCATCGTCATCGACCACGACCTGGACCCGATCCTGCCCTGGGTGGACCAGGTCCTCGCACTGGACGCGCGGGGGAGGGGCATCGCTCTGGGCACTCCCCGCGAGGTGTTCGTCCGCCACCGGGCGGTGCTCGAGGCGGTGGGCGTGTGGATGCCCCGCGCACTGCGCGCGGACGCCGTTCCGGCTGCGGAGGGCGCCCGCGCCGGGGACCGGGCGGCGGCCCCGTGCGGCGGGGGGAGCC
>ERZ773004.246-NODE-246-length-36234-cov-5.873324_pt1 | contig 36234 bp, 41 predicted proteins | sample MGYA00580667_ERZ773004 | MGnify/ENA primary metagenome ERZ773004 (study PRJEB29015, sample SAMEA2737963) | human oral metagenome | biome: human oral; feature: human-associated habitat; material: dental | place: China | collected 2123 ... | reverse complement strand
ATTTCTCGCGCAGCTGAAATTTAAGCAGTTGGAATTTTATTCGTATAGGCTGTGGAGCCAAGGCGGCAAAATCCCTAAGCCTAGGGATTTTAGGTTTAGGGATTTTACTTTTATACGAAATAAGAAAGGTCAGTAATGAGGTTTTTGATTATTTTGGTGCTTGCATTTGCGGCGTTCGCGCAAGAGAGCAATATGCAAAAATGGGCGAAAGAGATTACCGCGGACGCGCAGATCCCGCAGGATAAGTTTTTGGCGTTTTATCTGAATAAAGATGAGCCTAAGAAAGTTGTTTTCTCTGAAAATGTCGATCGCATCAGCGTCAATTACGAAGGAAATTCTTTCCATGAAATTCCGTCTCCAAATCTTATGGCGTATTGGGTAGGCGAGTTTAATTTTGACGCCGATATCGAAAAGATGGTGCTAGGAGATTACGGCTGGTCTACGCTGGTAATCGCCGTGGACGGCACGGATGTGCTAGGTGGGACGTCGAGCAATCAAAAGCGCCCGCTTACGTATAAATTTAGCAAGGGCAAGCACAAGATCGAAGCGTGGTTTTTAAATGACGCGCATTCTAGCGAGCTTTTCGTGGATTTTAAAGATGTAGAGCCCTTTTATCGTCAAAAAGACGCCGTAGCCAAGATCCCTGCGGATAAGGACTACGATCTGTGGCTGGGCGCGATCTACGAAAGCGCGCAGATGAATAATCGCGTCAAGCTAAATTTAGCTAAATCCGATAAGCCCATCGTGCTACTGCTTAGCTCATATCGCGCCGTGGAGTGGGAGATCTCAAATCCGCAAAAGAATGAAATTCTAGCCGTGTTAATTTACAACCCCATAAGTAGCGTCCGTGGTGTAAGCGGTGCGCTTTACGTCGAGGACTACAGATACACAGAGGCTGCGGATGGGCTTAAATGCGAGTGCATCTCGGGCAATGTCTTTCACTGCGACGGCAGCGAGATTTATGATATGAACGGGCGCGTAAACGGGATATTTGGCAGAGGCCTGGGGGCATTTGCCGGCAAGCACGCCGTAAATTCCTTAGACCTACCGGGGCTTGTTATTACACCAAAAATTTTAGACGAAAGCAAAGCTCGCCTACTCTCGGTAGAAGCGGACCGCAAGAAATGCGAAAGCACGCCGATGGATGATGTGTTTAGGTAGTTTTATGGTATAATGTAAAATATAAATTAGAAGGAGGTTTTTATGTTACCAGCAATTGATGTATTAAATAGCGCTAAATACTTGCTTTCATTTCTGTCCATAGCTTCCATAGCTATGTCTGTATTTGGTTATGCCGCTTTTATTCCATATATGAAAAATATAAATTTTTTGACTGTAGCATATTTAAAGAAAACAAGTTCGTTTTTGTTTTAGCCTTCTTTTTATTAGTATTACCTATTATAATGATTTTATATCTACCATCAATTTTGTCTGTATTCTTGTTTTTTGAATGCTATCGTGTTAAGGGTTTTATATGTGTAACAATGGCTATTTGTGTAACAGTGGCTATTATTGTATTGATTATTTTTGGTTTATTAGCGTTCAAGAAAATGGATCTAACATCGGCGATGACTTTAATTATTTTTTATATTGTCACGCTTATATTTCTTTCGGTCTTGTTATGTTTATTTTTATATTCTAAAGAAATAAGATGGATAATTATAGGTTCGTCGCTAATATTTTTCTTTTATATTTTTAGTATTTTTTTCTGCCTTGATAACTATGTTAAGCTTGATTATTCATTTTTGAAGTTGATTGGTTTGGCTCATGATAAAGTAAAAATATATTCAAAAAACGAAGAAAAATATATTGAGGGAAGATTGTTGTTTAGATATGGCAGAATTGCTATTTTGGGACTTTTTAAAGACGCCGATGGATTTACTAATGAAATTGACGAAATTAGACAAATTCCTTTCGATGGTGATATAAAATATTTGTAATTTAAATAAGCAATAAAATTATTATATATAAAGCCTAAAGCAAAACATTTTACGATATTAATTTATGGTTTAGCACCTCCGTAAAACTTCCTTTTAAATTAAATTTAGATATACTCCCGCGCAATTTTGCGATTAAGGATTAAATATGAAAGAGATTAAAAGCCTAAGCGAGCTTCAGGCTTTTGCAGATAAAGTTCGCGCCAAAAAGGGTTATCGCGATCCGATCATGTGGGCGGTCGGGCGCATATTTAAGGGGCGTGCGGAGGAGCATAAAAGTCTAAGCGTAAATTACGCACACGTAAATTTTAAAGACGGGCTAGTAAGCGCAGCAGTGCTAATCCATGCTCTAGCCGAATGCGGCGAGGTCGTGGATTTTAGCGGTAGCGAGTGTATTTTTACGCTAACGCATAAAGCCCTAAAAAAGGCGATCGAGGTTTTAAAATTTCTACAGCCAGACGCCAAAGAGGGCGCACACAAAAATCTACAGGTGCTGCTTGCGGTTAAAGAGGCGATGAAATCGGACGAGCACGCAAGCTTTTGCGCTAGCTTCATCTTCGAGGATGCCGCGCCAAAAAGCGTCGAGAGCATCTATCTCAAGCTTTACGCGCTTTCGCTAAATCTCTGCGAGCCGCGCACGCTCAATCTAGATGGCGCATTTAGCGTGCTTCCGAATGTCGCGTGGGACGAAAACGCCCGTCCGATCGAGCTTTGGTGGCTGCGAGAAAACGAAATCTCTTTAAAAATGCAGGGCCGCTATCCGCGCATCATCAGCGTCGATAAATTTCCGCGCTACCTAAGCCACGTCGTACCGCCGCAAAACGTTCGGATTTTAGATGACGCAAAGGTGCGTTTGGGTGCGCATATCGCTGCGGGTACGACCGTGATGCCGGGCGCTGCGTATGTAAATTTCAACGCAGGTACGACCGGTAGCGTTATGATCGAGGGGCGCGTCAGCAGCTCGGTCGTCGTGGGCGAGGGCAGCGACATAGGCGGTGGCGCATCGATTTTGGGCGTGCTAAGCGGCACCAACGGCAATGCCGTGAGCATCGGCAAGCACTGCTTGCTGGGCGCAAACTCCGTAACGGGCATTCCGCTAGGCGACCGCTGCATCGTGGATGCCGGTATTGCGGTACTTGAGGGCACGAAGGTTTTCATCGCGCAAAAGGATCGCGAAGCGCTAGCAGCGCTAAATGCGGGCTTTGCGTTCGATCGTGAAATTTATAAAGGGCTTGAGCTTGCCGGGCTTAGCGGTCTGCACTTCCGACAAAATAGCCAAAGCGGGCAGATTACGGCAAGCATTAGCAAGCGTGCGATCAAACTCAACGCGGAACTGCATTAAATTTATAAATTTAAACGGCGGGCGCGGATTGGCTGGAGCTTTTCAAAGCTGCGTTAAATCTATAACTTAAAGGCGAGTTAAAAAAGATACGGACGATCTCGCCGCACGCCGCTTTGAGCGAGCGCATATGATCCGTCGCAAAAATTTCCGCTCATAGAATTTCACGCGGAATTTAAAGAATTTTTGTCGCGATTTAGAAATTTCTAGCGGTGATTTGCTGAATTTATGCCACTAATTTAACGCAAGGAATTTTGGCGGCTCGCGGATTTGCGCCGCGCAAATAAGTCTTTAAATTTCAAAAATAGATTGAATTTAAAATTTTAATATGATAGATTTCAAATAAAAATAAGGAGATAAAAATGAAAAAATTTATACTCGCCCTGTTCGGCGTATTTATCTGCAGCGCAGCGCTTGCGGGAGATGCCGATGCCGAGCGCTGCAAGGCTTTGGCGGACGCCGTAAATGGGCGCAGTCACCCAGAGACTGAAGATATAAAGTTGGGTGCGGCTACGTGCGAAGGCGATAAATTTATAGTTTCCATGACCCTAAAAAACATAATTTGGGATAAAGTAGATCCTAAAATAAAGCAAAATTTTGAGAGAGTTTTGCGCGCCGATAGGCAAAAGGACGTTTGCGCGACGATGAAAGCGGGCGGTCTAAAACGCATAGGCGTGCGACAATTTCTGCAAAGCGGCGAAAAAATCGCCGATCTGACCTACACGCGCAGCGATTGCGGCTTAGAGTAAAATTTCAAAGGAGAGATAATGGAAGTGCCTCAAGCGGCGTATAGCAGAGATAAAATCATCATTCGCACCGGTGCGATCGGTATCGTTTCAAATGTAATTTTAGCGGCATTTAAGGGCGTCGTGGGGCTGATTTCGGGCTCGATCGCGATCGTGCTTGATGCCGTAAATAACCTAAGCGACGCGCTTTCGTCCGTCATTACGATCGTGGGCGTGCATCTTGCTAGCAAGCAACCCGATCGCGCGCACCCCTTCGGACACGGCAGGATCGAGTATCTAAGCGCGATCGTAATCGCCGTCATCATCCTCTACACCGGCGGCGTCTCGCTCGTTGAATCGATCAAAAAGATCATCCATCCGCAAACGGCGAATTATAATGCAATTTCGCTCGCCATCATCGCCGTGGCGGTCGCGGCGAAATTTAGCCTGGGGCTCTATACGCAAAAGACGGGCGAGCGCGTAAATTCCGACTCGCTCATCGCAAGCGGCGTGGACGCCAAATACGACGCGCTCGTGTCGCTAGCCACCCTCGTAGCGGCTTTTATTTCGCTTATTTTCGGGCTGAGCTTGGAGGCGTATCTGGGCGCGATAATTTCGGCGCTTTTAATCAAAACGGCGTATGAAATTCTGCGCGATACGATCAGCAAGCTTTTGGGCTCGCGTCCGAGCTTGGAGCTGACGAATGAAATTTACGACGTCGTGCGCGGCTTTGAGGGCGTCATCGGCGCATACGATCTGATGTTTCATGACTACGGACCCGATAAAATGGTAGGTTCGGTGCATATCGAGGTCGCAAGCGATACGACAGCGGCGCAGATCGACGCTCTTACGCGCCGCATCCAAAACGCCGTTTTTGCGAAATTTAATATCATCCTAGACACCGTAGGAATTTACGCATTTAACAAAAACGATCCGCGCGCCGCCGAGATCTACGAGCATATCAAGCAGATGGCGTTTTCGCATGAGTTCGTCTCGCAGATACATGGATTTTATCTCGACGAGGAAAAGCGCGCGATCAGCTTCGACGTTATCGTCGATTTCGCAGCGCCCGACATGGAGGCGACGTTTCGCGCGGTCTGCAAGCAGGTACGCGCCGCGTATCCGAACTACACGCTCATCATCACTCGCGATAGCGATTACAGCGGCTAAAATTTAAATTGCTTTAGCGGTTTAAATTTAATCGCGCCCGCCCGCGCCCCTTCGGCGAAATTTTAGAATTTTAAGCTACAATAGGAGAAATTTATCGCGGCTTCGCGCGGCACAAAAGCCGCAATAAAACGTGATATGAAATTTGTGCGCAAAACTTAGCAGAAGCCCGCGCGCAAGGCAACGCAAAGAGAAATTTAAAAGGAAAAATATGGTTGAAATCAAAGATTTAACGATGCGCTTCGGCAAACAGCTACTTTTTGAAAACGTAAATTTGAGCCTCGATAAGGGCAGGCGCTACGGTCTCATCGGCGCAAACGGCGCGGGCAAATCGACGCTACTTAAAATTTTAAGCGGGCAGATTGAAGCAAGCAGCGGCGAAATTTTGATCGAAAGTGGGCTTAAAATCGGCGTTTTGGGGCAGGATCAATTCGCCTTTGAAAGCTTCAGTGTCAAAGACGCCGTGCTTTACGGTAACAAGCGCCTTTATGACGCCGTGCGCGAAAAGACGCAGCTTTACGAAGCGGGCGAGTTTAACGACGAGATAAACGAGCGCCTCGGCGAGCTTGAGATGATCTGCGCCGAGGAGGACCCCGCTTACGAGTACGAAACGCGGATCGAGAAAATTTTAAGCTCGCTAGGGCTAAACGACTTCGATAAAAAGATGAGCGAGATCGAGACGAGCGATAAATTTAAGGTTCTTCTTGCTCAGGTGCTCTTCCCGCGCCCCGACGTGCTGTTTTTGGACGAGCCTACGAACAACCTCGATATCGACGCCATTTCGTGGCTCGAGTTTGAGCTAAATCGCCACACGGGCACGCTCGTGGTCATCAGCCACGACCGCCACTTTTTAAACCGCGTCTGCACGGACATCCTCGACGTGGATTTTAGGCGGGTGCGCGAATTTAGCGGCAATTACGACGACTGGTTCATCGCATCCAATTTAATTGCCAAACAGGCGCAGTTTGAGCGCGAGAAAAAACTCAAAGAGAAGGCGGAGCTTGAAAAATTTATCGCTCGCTTTAGCGCCAACGCAAGTAAGGCGAAGCAGGCCACGAGCCGTCAAAAACAGCTCGACAAGCTCGATCTTAGCGAGCTTGCGACCTCTTCGCGCAGGGAGCCTAGCATTTTATTCAAGCCCGCGCGCGAGATCGGCAATGAAATTTTAGAGCTAAGCGGCGTGGATATGAGCTTCGGCGAGATTGAAATTCTGAAAAATTTTAATCTCAAGCTCGCTCACGGCGATAAGATCGCGATTATCGGTCGAAACGGCGTGGGCAAAAGCACGCTTTGCAAGATCATCATGGGCGAGCTCACGCCGCAGCGCGGCAAGGTGCATATGGGCGCCACGATCGAGCCGGGATATTTCGCGCAGGATACGAATAATAAAATTTCAGGCGAGCTCAAGCTCTACGAATATCTGCAAAGCCCGCAGAATAGGGATCTGGATGAAATTCGAAAATGCCTTGGACGTATGCTTTTTAGCGGCGCGGAGCAGGAGAAAAGCGTGGGCAGCCTAAGCGGCGGCGAGAAACACCGCGTGATGCTAAGCAAGCTAATGCTGCAGCGGCCGAACCTGCTGGTGCTAGATGAGCCCAACAACCACCTTGATCTTGAGGCGATCATCGCGCTTGGCGAGGCGCTGTATAACTTCGCGGGCTGCGCGATCTGCGTGAGCCACGACCGCGAGCTCATCGACGCGTTTGCAAATAGAATTTTGCACCTCAAAGGAGGCGGCGAAATCGTCGATTTTAGGGGCACTTACGAGGAGTATCGAGAGAGCTTGGGAGCGAGCGATGATTGAGATCTGCGTAAACGGCGAACGGCTGCAGCTGGCGCAGGATATGAGCGTGAGCGAGTTTTTACGCCGGCGCGGACACGATCTGCGCCTAGTAGCGCTCGAGCGCGACGGCGAAATTTTAAAAAAGCAGGAGTGGGAGCGCACGCAGATCTCAAGCGGCAAAAAATATGAGATCGTTGAGTTCGTAGGCGGCGGCTGAGGTCGGAGCTTTGAATTATTTTAAAATTACGGCAGCCGAGGTTTAAATCCGCGCGGAAGCCGCTAAATTTTAATCGGCTTAGCGACACAGCGGCTAGAGCTTAAAATTTGCACGCGTATCGTTAAAATTTTAAGCGGTACGGCGGCGCGAAGACATAGCGCGTTTGGGTTTTTAGATTTATGAGAAAGCCGCGGTAGCCTGGTGCCTGCGGCGAGCCTTTAAATTTTTAAAAGTGAGCTAGGCCGCGGCGGCTGGGCGCAGGAGTTTTAAAATTCGCTCCGCGGTGATAGAGTTTAAATTTTTATTGCGGCAGCGAAACGTTAATTTGCGTCGCTAGCCGCAGCGACTGGGTGTGGAGCTGTAAACTGCGTCGGCGCCGTAGGTTTGAGCACGGGGCTTTAAAATTTAATTTCGTCGCGCTAGGGAACGGCACCCGACGCGCAAATTTTACCCGCGAGCGCGCTAAATTAGCTCGTAAACACGGTATGTGCCGCGTGATCTATTTATATTAAACATAAAATTCCGCGTTCGGCGGCACGCCGCAGTGCGTAAAATTAACGGATCGATTCGGAGATCTATCGATATGCCGCGTTACAATACTGCGACGTAAAAAGGAGCGGGAATGCGACTTTGTTGCGCGGCGCACGATACGGCGTCAAAATTTTATCGATTGGGCTCGCTTCGGGTTTACGCGCGATTGATCGTAGCTTTTCGCTAGTCGCAAGACAAAGCGCACTTGCGTTAAGCTCAAGTGCGGGTGCGTTGGCTAATTGAGCTCAATCATGGCGGCGGGCTGAGCTTCGGTCATCAAGACCGCGCAAATTTGTCTTAAGTATAAATCGCCATGGTGCGAAGCGAGCAATTGCGCGCTACAGCTCGTAGAATCGTTAAAATTTTCGGCTTTGCGTGACGCAAAAAAGGCACAGGGTCGAAGCTCGCGCGGCGAGGCTCGGGCGCGCAAAAAGATAAAATTTAGGATCAAAATGCAGATAAAATTAAACGGCAAAGCTTACGAAACGGGCGCGTGCGATCTTGAGGGGCTGAAGCGCGAGGTTAAATTTAGCGGCGAGATCGCCGTGATAAACGGCTATGCGAGCACGCAAAACTGCGAGCTGAAGGCGGGCGATGAGCTCTTTTTACTCGCGCGCGGTGCGGAGCTGGCGCCGCAGGAGCTTCGCGAGCTGATGTTTGCTCGCAACGCCCCTGCCGTAAACGAGGCGCTGCAAGGCTCGCGCGTGGCGATCTGCGGACTCGGCGGGCTCGGCTCAAACGTCGCGATCCTGCTTGCGCGCGCGGGCGTGGGCGAGCTCTTTTTGATCGACTTCGATGTCGTCGAGCCGACCAACCTCAACCGCCAGCAGTACGAGATCGGCGATCTCTACAAGCCCAAAACGGCCGCTCTGCGCGAAAAAATCGCGCGTATAAACCCGTTCGTGCGCGTGCAAACCTTAAACGAGCTACTTACCGCGCAAAACGTAGCCGAAATTTTAAAAAACGAGCGTATAATTTGCGAGTGCTTCGACGACGCGGCGGCGAAAGCGATGATTTTTGGCGCATTCGGCGGCACGGATCGCTTTTTGATCTGCGCTAGCGGCATGGCGGGTAGCGGCGGCGCCAACGAGATCCGCACGACGCGACTCGGCAAAAACGTCTTCGTCTGCGGCGACCGCAAAAGCGCCGCAGCTCAAGGCGTGGGGCTGCTCGCGCCGCGCGTGGCGATCTGCGCCGCACATCAGGCAAACGTCGCGCTTAGGCTGATTTTGGGCGAGGAGGGCTAGGCCCGACTACTCATCGCGCGCCTGCATTTCTAAATTTACGCGCTTGCATTGCCGCTGAATTTAAAGGCCTCGCGCGATTATTTTTGAGAAGCGGCGAGCGTTTCGGCGGCATACAGCGCGTTTAAAAGGCGATGTGAATTTTACCGCGCGCCGCGCAAATTTAGCTGCGGAATTTAACTGCGAGATCTAAATTTAAACGACGGAATTTAAACCATTTGTCGTGCGCCGCTCGCAGATAAGTAAAAATTTTAAAATTTATTCGGCGCGAGCGGCTACTTTTGAACATAGGATTTAAAATTCCGCGCAGCGAAGCGAGCCGCAGTCTGCGCTTGAAATTTTAAAATTTTATGTCGTGGCGTAAAATTTTGACGAGAAATTTTAAAGCTCGGGCGCAGCGTCGTGCAGCGTGTAAAGCGACGAATAGAAGCAAGCAAAGCGCGCATATCTCGCGCTGTGTATAATGCACTGCGTGCGCCGATATACGCCATTTAGTGCCGCGCATAAAACGAAAATTTAAACTAAAGAGGATAGAATGGACGATAAACTGATCTTAGGCGGCAGGGAGTTTAGCTCGCGCCTGATAATGGGCTCTGGCAAGTTCGATCACGCGATGATTGACGCCTGCGTGCGGCACGCGGGCTGCGAGATCGTCACGCTTGCGCTGCGCCGCGTGAACGAAAGCAAGAGCCGCAATATCTTGGATTTCATCCCTCGCGGCGTCACGCTGCTGCCGAATACTAGCGGCGCACGAAACGCCGAGGAGGCGCTGCGGATCGCACGGCTCGCGCGCGAGCTGGGCTGCGGCGACTTCGTAAAGATCGAGATCATAGGCGACAGTAAGTACCTTCTGCCCGACAACGCCGAGACGATCAAAGCCTGCGAGGCCCTGGCGCGCGAGGATTTCGTGCCGCTCGCCTACATGCACGCCGATCTGTGCGTCGCGCGCGATCTAGTAAGCGCGGGGGCTGCCGCCGTGATGCCTCTGGCTGCGCCAATCGGCTCTAATCGCGGGCTGATGATGCGCGGGATGATCGAAATTTTGCTAGACGAAATCGACGTACCGATCATCGTAGATGCGGGACTCGGCGCGCCTAGCGAGGCTTGCGAGGCGATGCAGATGGGCTGCGCTGCGGTGATGGTAAATACGGCGATCGCCACGAGCGGGGATCTGGCGCTGATGGCGCGGGCGTTTGCGCTCGGCGTGCAGGCGGGGCGCGATGCCTATCTGGCGGGGCTTGGCGCCGTTTGCAAAACAGCCAGCGCAAGTTCGCCGCTAACTGGATTTTTGAGATAAGCGGTTAGAATTTTAAGCGCGTTTGGTTGCGCGAGCCGTGTTTTTTGCGCTGAATTTGCCTTTCTCGGGTTTGTACAGATACATATCGCGCAAGCTCGGCGTAGCAGCCGATAGACATGGCGTGAAATTTTAAAATTTCGCACGGCGCGGTACAATATGAAATTTTAAAATTTGCGCGGCAAGAATTTGCACGCAAAAACGTGCCGCGTGAAATTTAAATGAAAATTTAAAAGGAAAATTTTAAAGATGATGAAAACCGGCTATCTAGCGGGCATGGAGGATATCGGAAGCGAGATGATGGAGCGCACGCTTGCTCTGCGCGATGGCTTTTGCGAGGAGGCGAGCGAGGCTGACGTGCAAAGGGCGATCGGCGCGAAAAATAGAACTCTGCGCGATTTTGCCGCGCTACTAAGCGTGCGCGCGGGCGAGCATCTGGAGCAGATCGCGCAAGCCGCAGCGCGCGAGAAGGTCGCGCATTTCGGCAGCAACATCGCCGTTTTCACGCCGATTTACATCTCCAACTACTGCGACAATCTCTGCGTTTACTGCGGCTTTAACTGCAAAAACAAAATCGCGCGCGCAAGGCTCGATGAGGCGCAGCTAAAGGCGGAGTTTGAGGCGATCGCGGCAAGCGGGTTAGAAGAAATTTTGATCCTCACCGGCGAGAGCGAGAAAAACAGCCCCGTGCGCTACATCGGGCGCGCCTGCGAGCTCGCGCGGCAGTATTTTAAGGTAATCGGCGTCGAAATTTATCCGCTAAACTCCGCCGATTATGCCTATCTGCACGCTTGTGGCGTCGATTTCGTCACCGTTTTTCAAGAAACCTATGACCCCGCGCGCTACGCACAGCTGCATCTTGCGGGCAACAAACGCGTTTTTGCGTATCGCTTCGCAGCTCAAGAGCGCGCGATCAGAGGCGGTATGCGCGGCGTGGGCTTTGCGGCGCTTTTGGGGCTCGGGGACTTTCGACGCGATGCCTTTGCTACGGGTGTGCACGCATGGTTGCTTCAGCGCAAGTACCCGCGCGCCGAGATTGCCTTTTCGGTGCCGCGCCTGCGCCCGATCATCAATAACGACAAAATAAACCCGAAAGACGTCGGCGAGCGCGAGCTGCTGCAAGTCATGTGCGCGTATCGGCTACTGCTGCCAAGTGCGCAGATCACGATCTCTACGCGCGAGAGGGCGGGCTTCCGCGACAATGCGATCAGGATCGCGGCGAGCAAAATTTCGGCTGGCGTGAGCGTGGGTATCGGCGGGCACAGCGAGCAGAGGGGCGACGAGCAGTTCGAGATCAGCGACGCGCGCAGCGTAAGCGAAGTCTGCGAGGCGATCCGCGCAGGCGGACTGCAGCCGCTGATGAGCGAGTATATCTATGTGTGAGGCGCGAAATTTTACCGCGTACGTGGATGAAATTTACGGCGTTAGACGCGAGATTTTCAGCGTCGGGCTCGAGGGCGGATTTAGTGCCGCCCAGCGCAGAAGTAAAATTTGTAGCGTAAAATACGGCGCGGAATTTTGCAACGCCGCACACGGCGATAAAATTTATGGCGCTATGGCAGATAAAAAAGGCTTGGGCGCCGCACTAGCGAACGTTAGGAATTCTGGGCTTAAAAATGCGTGTGTAAATTTGAGGGCCAGGAACACATACGCGGATTTAAAATTTAAGGGCAGCGCAAATTCCAAGCCCTCGGGCGGCGTAAATTTTAAATTTAAAAACGGCGCGAGCTTCAGGTTCTTATGCGGCGGCAACGCAAAGCCGATAAAATCTAATGGTTCGGCAGATGCTTTGAACTCTAGCGACGCGAACAAAATTTTAGCCTCCATCTGGACGGGCAGAATTTTAAGCTCCAGCACCTTGGCTATGGATTTAGTTTTCGATGCGGCGGCGAATAATTTTATTTCTAGCGGCACTGCGAGAATTTTAAGCTCTAGCGCGGAGGCAGGGATTTTGGCTTCAATACTGGCGAATGAGATTTTAAACCTTAGCGCTGCGGGCGAAATTTTAAAATTAAACGCTGTGAATAAAATTTTGAGCCTCGGTGCGGCGTCGCTCACGGGCGTGGATTTTGGGCCTAAAGGAGCGGGCGGATGCTAGATTTAGAGCTTGCTTCGCGCATTACGATCATCACAAATCGCGCGCTCTGCGGCGGCGATGCGGCGCTGCTTGCGCGCATAGCGGATTTTGCCGCGGCGGGTGTAAGCGAGATCGTCGTGCGCGAAAAGGATCTGGACGAAGCGACCTATGCGGCGCTATTTGAGAATATACTGCGCGCTTGCGAGTTCTACGATCGCGCAGACCGGCTCAGCTTTGACGCGGATCAAGCTTGCCCGCATGAAATTTTGCCAAATAAAATCCGCGCCGCCAAATTTGATGCGGCAGAAGCGCACGAAGAGGGGTTTGGCACGGGTACGGCTCGCTCGGACGGAATTTTCGCAGAGGAAGTTTGCGCGCGTGCGATTCCGCATAAAATTTACGACGATCGAGCCTGCGCCGTCCAAGCCCTCGTAGGCGGATTGGACGCTAGCGCGGCCTACGCGGATAAAATTTCACTCTGCGAGCGCAGCGAGGACAAAATTTTATTAAAAAAGCTCCATTTGGGCGACGGCAAGAGCGGGTTTTGCGCGGATACGGCCCGCAAGCACGCCGCTACGGATGAGATTTGGCCTAAAAATTCCGCTTGCGTTTTAGATGAAATTTTATCTGAAAATTTTACCGGCGCCGCAAATCGCGCGAATGATAACGCACCTAGTGAAATTTCGCTTCGTGGCGCCGCAAGCGAAACAAAACCCGCGGCCGGGATTATACAGAGCGCAGGAGACGCTGGGATCGCGCAGAACAGAGGAAGCGCCGAGAGCGCAGAAAGTGCACATAGCGCAGAAAAGGCAAACGGCATAGAGAACGTGAAAGAAGCGGAAAACTCGCAGGGTGCGGAGGGCACGCAGAGCGCAGAGAGCGCAAGGCGCCTGCCCGCGATCTTTGTGCATAATTTTTCAGATTTTGCGCTGCGGGCGGGCGAGAGAAATTTATGGCTGCCGCTCGGGGTTTTGCGGAGCTTCAGTGCGGCGCGCGGCGCGGAGTTTTTGCGCGCAAATTTCAAAAAACTGGTCGCTTCCTGTCACAGCGAAGCGGAGGCGCGCGAGGCGCTGGAGCTGGGCGCGAGCGCGATCTGCCTGAGCCATATCTTCGCGACCGATTGCAAGGCGGGGCTCGCGCCGAAGGGGCTAAATTTGATCCGCACCGTGCGTAGGTTTTACGACGGCGAAATTTACGCACTGGGCGGCATAACGCCGCGCAATTTCGCCTCGGTCCTACGCGCGGGAGCCGATAGGATCGCCGTTATGAGCTCGGCGATGACGGCGCGGGACGCGAGCGATTTCATAAGAAAATTTAAGAAATGAATCGATCCGAAAATGTGGTCCGTTTCTTTTGCCATGCTTTGCCGCCATCATTGCGCTGCATGCGGCGCAATGCAAAACACATCTTTTAATAAAATCAAAAACGCGCGAAACGAACGCGATTTATTGCGATTTAAGCCTGAAATTATAAAATACGAGCGATCTAAGCTTAAGGATATTTTTTGGATAAAGTGTGGCTTGAGGAATCAAAAAAGCTTCTAAACGAGGGGCGCCAGAACTTAAAGCAAAAGCTGCGAAAAGGCGCTAGCGCCGATATCTTTGACGATGAGGATTTAAACGATGCAACGGATCGCAGCTCATTAAATTTAAATGATACAAATTTGAGTAGCAAAAGCTTTAAAAATGCGAATTTTAATCAAACAGACCCCGAATCGCAACCCGATCATCTTTGCGGCGCAAATTTTCGAGATACAAATTTAAACGGCACGAATTTAAACTCAAAAAATGAGGTAAAATTTCAAAATTTAAACACAGGCGGTATTTCATCGCGGGGCGCTAAAACTCGTGATTACGATAAAGAACCGATAATCATAAAAGACCACGCTATAATTTTAAATGCTATCATCGGCGCGATTTATATCATTACTACGATATTGATGGCGATCTGCGGTAAATTTTCCGCCCAGCAAATTTTATTTCTCGTTTTGCTGGATTGCTATTTTCCGCTCAGAGCATTAAATAAATTCTCAAATTGCGGCAAGTGCTATATATATTTTAAAAATGACGACATAACTCTATACTCTAAAAAGACAGAAGCCGTTTTATATGAGACCAAAATTTCAAATATAATTGGTATCAAAAGAACCACGGGACCGTCATATCCCGAAATATCAAAAAAGATAAAATGCCTTATGCTGCTATTTGCTTTTATATACTTGCTTTTAGTTTTTTTCGTAGCGGTAGTGATAGATGGAAGGGAGGAAAATTTTTGGATAATTTTTGCGGTAATTATATCGATTAGCTTTTTTCCTTTATTGCTATATAGGCTTTTTAACGGGCTAGGCCTTGATATTATAAATGATAGCATATTGATATACGACAAAAGTTCTTTTATAGAGGCTTCGTTTCTAAGTAGCAAAGAATACGGGGAGCTAAAAGCCTATTTTCTACTCAAAACAGGGAAAAATTTAGATAAAATCCAGCCGCAAATTTTTGTGTAGATCATAAAGCGGACTCTATTTTAAATTTATATTAAATTATGATCGATCAAATTTGCCCTTTTTCAGCGATATGAAAACGATGACGTTTGAAGTGAGCAGGGATAAATTTGAACAAAATTTACCTCGTAAATTTATGAAGTCTCATTCCACGAGCCGCGCGCGGATGTCGCCGAAGAGCAGCACGTCCTTCAAAACGGCGCGATCGGCGTAACCGCGTTCGTTTAGGCTTAGGTGCAGCTCGCCTCGGCTGCTCGAAAATATCGGCTGGTTGATGAAAACCACGTAGATCGCCGCAGCCTGCTTATCTGCACCCGCGCCGCGCCCTTTAAAATTTGCGTCCGTTGCGCCGGTTTTCGTATCTGCTCCGCTAGAGCTTGCGCTTGCCGCTGCGCCGGAGTTTGTATCCGCTTCGCTAGGCGGCGCGACGCCAAGCTCGCTCGCGATATCTGCGGCGGCGCTTCCGCGCGGCCTTTCGATGTCGATCCTTCCGTCGGCGCTTTTTGCGCCCGCGGCTCGGACGAAAAATTTATCGCCCGAGTGCGGGATTTTAGAGAAATTGAAAAACAAACTCAGCAGGTCGTTCGTCGCAAAATAGGGCAAAATTTCATCGCTTACGAGCTGTAGCTCGCCGCCCGCGCCCTTGAATTTTTGAAATTTTATCGTTTTGCGCGCGTAGTCGAAGGCGTAGGTTTTGCGCTCGTTTTTCGTCGTTTTGCCCTTTTTGCGCGAGACCTCGTGGACGTAGAGATCAGGCATCAAAAGCCCCGCCACGATGCGCCCCTTTGAGCGGAAGCTCTCGCGCCTTTGCCCGCTTAGGCTGCCCGCGACGCCCTGCGCAACGGCGTCCATGACGATCTCGTAGCGATCGTCCTCGCGCACGAGCCGCGTATTTGCGCTGCCGACCGCGCCGAAAACGCCGAACGAAATCTCATATTTCGCGCTAATCGTCTCGCCCAAAAGCGCGCTCGCGCACAAAATTAAAGTAGCAAAAAATTTCATCCTTATCGTCCTTTCGCTTTGCTGCGCCCAATCATAAGGCACCCATTAAATTTACGCTCTGCGCGCCGCTCGTAAAACTCGCGCGGGAATCTGCGCCGCATTCGTAAAATTTACCATAAAAAGCAAAACTTGCGCCGCCTATTTCATTTTTCTCCATAGCGTGATTATTAAATATCAGCTGCCACCGCTCGCCGTCGTGAAAGGCTGCGCCGTGTGCGCCTAAAAATACCGACTGTCGCCGCCTTTATATTTACGACGCATATACGGCTCGGCGCGCGCTTGCCCGAAATCGGCGATTTTATATTTCGTACAGGTTGCTTCATCGCAAAGCGTGTCTGTGAATAAAATCAAAATTTAATATTGCGGCTATGTTTGTACTTCGCACTAACCGCTACGCCGCACCTATAAAATTTACGTTCTTTGCGCAACCCCATCGCATTGTGCTCGTAAAGCTCGCGCATAAAATTTGCGCCGTTCGTTGCGCTTGCTAGCTTGCACTTCCGTGAGGCGCCGTTTCGTGCCGCAAATACAGCCGCGTCGGTCATTAGCAAATCCGCTTAAATTTAAACGGCTCGTGCGAGTCAAATTCGTAAATTTAATCCTTCCAAAGCGACCATTTCAGCTTGGCTTTGTCGGGACGAGGCGTATTTGCGTAGTAGCTGGCCTCGGTAAACGTAGAGGATGCATCTGCCGCGCCCGAGCACCTTTGTGCGTTCAAACATCTGCTCGGATCCGCGCCCTTTAGAGAAGTGATGTCAGTATAGCCCAGCGCCAGCAAATCCGCCTCGGTCGCCTCGCCGACATAGGGGATTTTCTTAAAATCGCTCGCGCCTTTACTCAAATTTTACTCCAATCTTTATTTAAATTTCGACAGACTCGCCATTTGGATGAAATTTTAAAACCCCTTGAGAGTGTGGAATTTCAAAATTTCACTCGTGCGAGGCTTTTATCCACGCGGTGCGAAAAATGTTTAAAATTTTAGCTCGTCGCCGGGCCGCCGCTGTGCATATGCGCGCCGCTTTTTAGTGCTAAGACGTCCGTCCGCGCTCATTATCGGAAATTTTATCCGCAAGCTAGCAGGGAGCTTGGGCGCGGCAAAGCTTAAACGTTTTTAATCCCCGACGGAGCAAATTTACGCTTCCGCCTTGCGTCAAATGCGAAAATCTGATGCGTTTGTTTCAAACTCCAACGGATTTTATAAAAAGATGACGACGGCGCTTCGACGTCATCCGAGCCGCCTTTGTGCGATGATTTAATTAAAATTTCTTTCGCGCGGAAACGGCGCTTAAAACGAGTTTGCGTCAAATTTTACGCAATTTTTGACGCTAAATTTGATCCAAAATTCGTTCGCAAATTTCGCGCGGATCAGCGCTTTGATAGATCGGCCGGCCGACCACGATAAAATCAGCCCCTGCTTCGCGCGCGATGCCTAGATCCGCCACTCGCTTTTGATCTGCCGCACTCTCGCCAAAAGGCCTCACGCCCGGGCAGAGCGTGATAAAATTTGCGCTCGTAGCGTCCTTTATCAGGCGGCTCTCGAATGCCGAGCAGACCATGCCGTCAAGCCCGGCTTCGTAGCTCGCCACGCTAAATTTGCGCACGGCGTCGCCCAAATTTTGATCATAAACAGCGCTAAATTCCGCCTGATCAAAGCTCGTTAGCGCAGAGACCGCAAGCACCAACGGGCGCGAATTAAGCTTATCCAGTCGCTCCATCACCGTAGCCATCGCGCGCTTGCCGCTGCTTGCATGCACGTTTATCATATCTACGCCGAGCCTGGCGATCTCCTCGGCGGCGTCCGCCATCGTGTTTGGGATGTCGTAGAGCTTTAGATCGAGAAAAATTTTAAAATTTCCGAGCTTTTTTAGCTCCCCCACAAAGCCCGCTCCGTCGCGCAAATAAGTTCGCAAGCCCACTTTTAGCCAAATTTTATCGGCCAAACCGGCAAGCTCGCTCGCTAGCCGCAAACACTGCTGCTTCGAGCCCAAATCAAGCGCGACGCAGAGCTTCACCGCTTATCCTTGCCGCGTACTGCGCCTTTGTTGCCCGTAGGTCTTTTTGAGACGGTGCCTCTGCCGCCCGCAGATTTTTTTGGCGCAGTAGAGCTTTTGCGCCCAGCCCTACTTTTCGGCGCAGTATTTTTACCCGCAGCGCTCTTTTTTGGTGCTGTGCTTTTGCCGACTCTGAAATTTCTATCCGCGCCCTCTTTTTTCGGCGCGGCGTCTTTGCCTCGTTCGCCTGCCTTAAAATTTTTACCTCGCTCGCCCGTTTTGAAATTTTTGCCCGTTTTCTCCGTCTTAAATTTATCTTCGGTCTTGAAATTTCTCTCCGTTTTAAATTTTTTGCTCGCAGCGGATTCGGATTTTTTTGTGGGCGTGCTGCGAGTTTTCAAATTAGCGGGCTTTTTAGACGGCCTGCTTCTGCTCGCCGTAGAATTTTTCGGCGCGCCGCTCCTTTTTGCCTTAGTAAAATTTTCTGTCTCGCCGTCCGTGTCTGCGGGGATGAAATTTTTCGCCGTAACGCTAGTATCTGAAATAGCGGAGCTTTCCGCCGCAGCGGGCTTGAAATTTTCGCTTGTCGCTGTGGATAGCTCGGAATTTACGCTTGCCGTTGTATTCGGCTTAGAAATTTTATCCGCCGCGATGTTTACGGGGCTATCTTTTAGAGCGTCCAGCACGCCGTTTATAAATTTTGGCGAGATGCCAAGCTCCTTGGCGGAGTTGATCGCTTCGTTGATGACGATGCCCGCGTCGGTGTCCGTAAAGCGCAACTCATACGCCCCGAGCCGCAGTATCGCGCGCTCCAGAGCCGAAATTTCGGCGAGCTTGAATTCCTTTAAATTTTCATCTATCAGCGCATCGACCGCGGCGAGATTTTCGCTAGCGCCGCGTAGAAGCGCCAGCGTCCAGTTGCGCTGCTCGTTGCGAATGCGCTTTTCCTCCAGATATTCGTCCGCAAAGTCCTCGCCGCCGCCGTTCATATCTTGGGAGTAAAGCAGCGAGATCGCAGCGAGCCTGGCTTGGTGTCTGGTAGCCATTTTAAGCCTTTATGTTGCGAAATAGACTTAGAAGCTCGATCGCGCCGCTCATCGCTTCAAAGCCCTTGTTGCCGGCCTTTGCGCCTGCACGCTCGATTGCCTGCTCGATATTATCGGTAGTTAGCACGCCGAAAGTCACGGGCGCGCCGTATTTTAGCATAGTGTTTGCGATACCCTTGCTTACCTCGGCGCTTACATAGTCAAAATGCGGAGTAGAGCCGCGGATCACCGCGCCTAGGCAGACGACGGCGTCGTAGAGCTTGGAAGCTAGCGCCTTTTCAAGCGCGAGCGGGATCTCAAAAGCGCCAGGAACAAGCATAAGGCTTAAATTTTCCTCCTTGCCGCCGTGGCGCAAAAACGCATCATGCGCCCCTTCGACTAGGCGATCGGTGATGATGTGGTTGAAGCGGGCGTTGATGATTAGAATTTTTTCGCTGCCCTTAAGAGCAAGCGAGCCTTCGATGATTTTCATGATTTTCCTTTGCGTTAAATTTAGCGCTAAGCTTAGCTAAATTCGCCAAAATTCTAAATTAATTTCAGCATCACGGCGCTTGAAATTATTAGAAATAAGAGGGGCGCTTTGCGCGCAGAAATTTTCTCGCGGTGGATGAATACGCCTAGGATCACAGCGCCGATCGTGCCAATACCTATGCATAAGCTTAGCGTGAATATGAAAAATATGCGAAGCAGATTAATCTCTGCGCCCTCTTTTAGCGCGACGATCGTTTAGAGTGAAGTGATAAAAGCGTGCCGAGCCCCGTGTATAGGACGTATGCGAGCGCAGCGCTATGTATTTCAAAGCAAGCATAAATATAAAAAGTTCGCAATCACGCAGACGACGGTAAATAGCCGCTCTTGTGTACCGGTAGCGTGCTTAAGCCCGTATGCCTGGTCGCACACAAAAAGCGCTCTGATGAGGATGAAAGCAAAGCTTTGGCGTTAATAAGCCGCCTAAATTTTAAATTTAAAATGCGATTACGATGGCTTAGATTGAAATTCATCTTAAAATTAATCCTAAATAATAAATTTTATTATTCGTTTAGAAATTTTAGGCTATAATCGCTTCAAAATTCATTTCAAGGAGAGAAAGATGTTTAAACTTAGAGAGTTGCCGTTCGATGCGGCGCACAACGCGGTCGTAAGCAAGCAAACCTGTGATTATCACCACGGCAAGCACCATGCGACCTACGTGGCAAATTTAAATAAACTTACCGAATCGGGCGAGTTCGCGGGCAAGGGGCTTTATGAGATCGTAACGGCGGCTAGCGGCGGGCTTTTCAACAACGCAGCGCAGGTTTACAACCACGATTTTTACTGGGATTGCATCGCAAAGCCTAGTGAGCCGTCTGCGGAGCTAAAATCGGCGCTAGCGGAAAATTTTGCGGATTTTAAAAGCGAGTTTTTGGCTGCCGCTACGGCGCATTTCGGCTCGGGCTGGGTGTGGCTCGCTTACGATCCGAAATTGGGCAAGCTTTGCATCAAAGCGACCCAAAATGCCGCTACGCCGGTAACTGAGGGGCTCGTGCCGCTTCTAGTCGTGGACGTTTGGGAGCACGCGTATTACATCGATGAGCACAATGCGCGCCCGAAATATTTGGAGAAATTTTACGCGGGCATCAACTGGGAGTTCGTCTCAAGTGCCTATGAATGGGCGAAAAAAGAGGGTCTCGGCTCGGTGAAATTTTACATCGATGAGCTTCACGGCAGAGATTAAATTTTAAAATTTAAGCGGACGCGGCGATACAAAGATCTGGGTCCGTCGCGCTTCGCTTGCGTGAATTTTAAATTGCGCGGGCACGTCACAAACGGAAGCGGTGCTACCCGCAGAGTTAAAATCCGCTTTAAACGCATAATCCGAGTAGAGCGGATAGGCTCGTGCAGAATACGTAGAGCCAAAATCGCTTAGACGCACCGTAGGCGACCCTGGACGATAATCGCTGCGGCGCTTGGTGCACGCGACCGATCGCTTAAAATTTTAATTCAAAGCTAGCGGCTAAATTTTAAAGGCTTTTCTTGAGATTTAGCCGCAGCAATACCGTTTTTCAATCTATCTTTTAAATTTAAAATTTCATCAAAACTCGGGCGCTAAATTTGATTAAAATTTAGCCCAAAATCATCCAGAGCCCGATCGCGCACATCAGCGCAGAGCAGAAAATTTCGAGGTATTTTAGATGGGTTTTCAGCAGATTTTTTAGCACCGCTCCGCCTAGCGCGTAGATGCTAAGGCAGATACTTTCGCTGGCGCACAGCGTAGCGACGAGGGTGAAAGTGCGCGCGCCGAAAAGGTTGTCCGCGTCCAAAAACGGCGGAAAGAGCGCGGTGAAAAATATCCACGCCTTGGGGTTTGAGACCGCGACTACGAGGCCTTGGAAGAAGATATTTTCGCTACGCTTTTGTTTTTGCAGCTTGAAATTTCCGCGCGCTAAAAAGGTCGCGACGCCCAGATAGAAGATATACGCGCCGCCTAAAATTTTAATCGCGCTAAGCGCCGCAGGGTGCGCAAGCAGAATGCCCGCGACGCCGAATATGCACGCAAGCGCCACAGCTGCGACGCCTAGCACCTGCGCGAGCAACGCGGGCAGCGCCCTAAGATAGCCGCGTGCGATGCCGAGATTTAGCGCGTAGGTCATGTTGATGCCCGGCATCAGCGATATCGGAAAGATCGTAAAGAAAAACAGAAGCATTGAAAACCCCTAAATTGCGGCTAAATTTTAAATTTTATCTCTCGCGATACGGCGCCGCTGCGATAGATTTTAAAATTCTAAAATTTAACGCGCTACGCTGAGGCGAATAAAATTTTAAAATTCCGCCGCACCGCGGAACTGCACATTGCGAGCTGTCATCTAGAATTTTGCACATCGCTTTATTGCGCTTCATCATTGCGATATGCCGTGCGCCGCGCCGCACCCAAACTTTTCTTGGGGCGGGAAGGGGGCTTGAATTGCGAGGTCGCTCCCCTTCCCGCCCCAAACCCCACCTAACCCCCGACGACGCTTTACAAGGGGCAGGCTACGCCTGCGCTGAATTTATATTATAACTGCGGTGCAGTGTCTCGCACCTAGTCGCAAGACCGCCGTGCCGCAAGTTTTAATACAATGTGTCGCACCGAGTAAAAACTTACGCCGCAGAGTATGCAACGGAACGAATGAAATTTTAAATTCTACACGCCTTGGCATAAAATATATTGCGGCGAAGTGAGCTGCACCGCCGCGGGTAAATTTAAAATTTAAAACTCTCGCGGCTTTAAATTTAGCCGAAAATCCCGTATCCGAAGATCACCGCGATGATGAGCGGCAGGATAAATTTGACATACAAAAACCAAACTCCCGCGAGCCTCGCGCTCAGATCGCCTTCGTTAGTAAGCTCGTAGATCGCGTCTTTTTTCAGCACCCAGCCCACGTAGATGCAGCACAGCAGCGCCGTTAGCACGAAAAAGACGTTCGCGCTTATGAAGTCGAAGGCGTCGAAAACCGAGCGCCCCAGAATTTTAACGTCCGCAAGCACGCTGCTTGAGAGTATGCAGGGCAGGTTGCCGAGCACGAAGACGCCGCCGAGCGTTAAATTTACCGCCTTTAACGTTGAAAATGAGAAGCGCTCCTCGACGAAATTTATGATGACCTGATAGATCGTGATCGACGTCGTAAGCGCGGCGATGAGCAAAATCGAGAGAAAGACCACCGCAACGGCGTTGCCGAACGGCATATGCGAAAACGCGATCGGCAGGCTCTTAAAAACCAGCGACGAGCCGCTGCTCGGCTCAAGCCCTGCGCTAAAGAGCGATGGGAAGATCATAAAGCCCGCAAGCACGGCGATGAGCGTGTTTACGACCGCGGTGATAGTGGCTGTTTGCATCAGCTTCTCGTCTTTATTAAGGAAGCTAGATAGCGTGATCATCACGCCGAATCCGAGCGAGAGCGCGAAAAAGACCTGACCCAAAACGTCGATCAAAAGCTTGGGCGTGATCTTAGCAAAATCGACGCCGAGATAAAATTTCACGCCTTCCTTTGCGCCTTCGAGCGTTAAATTTGTAAGGATCACCGCGATGAAGCACAAAAATAACGCGGGCATTAGAAATTTTACGAATTTTTCGATCCCCTCGATGATGCCGTTTTTCAAAATGTACCAGTTGATCGCTATGAAAACGATCGTGTAAGCTCCGACGCCGAGTGGGCTATTTTCGATGTGATCTGCGTAGAATTTCTGCGTAAATGCAGGGTCTGTGATCCGCGCGGAGAGGTCGAAGTTGCCGCTTACGATGTTTACGATATAGGTTAGCACCCAGCCGCCGAGAACCATATAATAGGCTAAAATTCCAAATGCGCCGATTACGCCCATGATGCCTACGATTTTCCATGCCGGCTTTATACGCGAGCCGTCCTTTTTAGGCGCCGTGAAAGCATCGACGCAGTTTCTTAGCGCACGGCGTCCGATGACATTTTCTACCAAGATCATCGGGATTCCAAGCACGATCATCGCGATGCAAAATATGAGCACATAGGCGCCACCGCCGTTTTGCCCGACTAAATACGGAAACCGCCACGTGCAGCCAAAGCCGATCGTGGCGCCCGCGACGGTTAAGATATATGTGAGCTTGCTGCTCCAGGTCTGTCTCGGCACGCTCCCTCCTTAAAATTGCTCTTTTTTGAGCTTGTCGAGGAAGTCCTCGATATTGTATTTGGCGCGGTAAGTCTCGCTGATGAGATGGACTATGATGTCGCCGAGATCGACGACGCTCCACTCATCGCCGCTTTCGATAGCCAAAAACTCCTCGCCGAGCGGCTTAAGCACGCTTTTTAGCTCCTCGATGAGCGAGGCTGCGTGGCGGGCGGTCAGCATAGTGGCGATAACTACGAGCTTTGCGATATATTCGCGCCCCTCCATATCGATGATCTGGACGTCTTCGGCTTTCTTTTCGTTTAAAATTTCGGCGATCCGCTCCGCCCTTTGCTTTGGATCTTGCATATCTTTCCTTTTATAAAATTTTATGACCTCTGCTGCGATCTTGGGCGGGATTTCGCCTTTGAAATCTCGCCTAAAACCGCTTGAGCTCGCATCTACGGCAATCTCGATCCGCCTTAAGCTCGCCCACTGCCGCGGGATCTCGTAGCCGGGCCTCGTAAGCACGACAAACTCCGCTAATTTCTGCAGTTCGCTAAAGTCGCGCCATTTATGAAGCTCCGATAGGTTGTCGGCCCCCACGACGATGTAGAGCTTTGGTGTTGTATCCGTGCCGCTTGCGCTACCTATGCAATTTACTGCGTTGCCTGCGCTATGCGCGTCGTTTGTATCATTTATGTCGCTCGCATCGCTTGCGTTGTTTGCTTGGCCTGCGCCGTTTGTATCATTCGCGCCGTTTGCGTTATCATTTGCTTTACTTGCGCTGCTTACGTTATTTGCTCTACCCATGCCGTTTGTTTCATTTGCGCTACCGCTTACGTTGCATACGTCGTTTGCACTACCGCTTGGAATTTTATTCGCGCCTGAAATTTCATCCGCATCCAAACTCTCACTTGCCATGATACTTGGAATTTCACGGTTTTTTGCGTTTGAAATTTCGCTCGCATTTGAAATTTTATCTGCGTTTTGGATTTTACTCGCGCCGTCCTCGCTGCCCGCGTTACTTTGTGAAATTCCGTCCATTTCGCTTTTGCTACCAATCGAAATTTGATTCGCCATTCCGCCTTGCAGAGCTTCGTTTTTTGCGTTAGCGGAAATGCTCGTCCTGCCCGTAATATCGGCGGAGCAGGCGTCGCCGCCTAGAATTTTACCTATATCGCACGACAAAGCCCCGTCCGTCTTCTCGAGTAAAATTTCGTCTGCGCTGCCAGGAGTATAAGCACCGGCAGAAATTTTATTCGCAATATTTGCGCCGTTAGGTAGAGCCCTATCCGTTACGGCTGCCGGGGTTTCGCCCGCTCCGCCTGCCGTCTCGGACGTGATTTTGCCGTTCGCGCCATATTTTTCGAGCAGAAATTTCACGCTTTGTATCGTGGGTACCGAGCGGTTTTGCGAAATTTCATAATCGCTCACCTCCACGTGAGGGGCGTCGCTCCACACCGCGCGGCACCATCTAAGCCGCAGCTGCGGAGGCGCCGAAAAGCTCTTTTTAAACGGGTTTAGAAACGACGGCATGATGACTAGCAAGTCGGGCTTCAGGCTGGATAAGATCGCCTTTACCGCCGCGTCGTGTCCTGCGTGCGGCGGATCGAAACTGCCGCCGAAAAGCGCGATCTTCACGCGCCTGCTCCGCGCCGCTCCGCGCCGCAAAATTTCTCGCCCTTCGCCGCAAATTCCGCGGTATAAAATTTTGCGCGGCGCAATCTTACTTTATGAAATTTTACGTCGCAAAATTTCGTGCTACCAAATTTTGTTGCAAAAAATCCTGCGTTTTGCAACGCGAAAAATTTAACGTCGCGCTTTCTAAATTTTTCCGCGCAAAATCCAGCGGCTGCGAAGCGGGCGTTAAAATTTGGGTTTATGTAAGGCTTTTGCACGGGCCGCCTACATATATTTTTCTAAGACGCGTGGAATTTCGATGCTGCCGTCCTTGCGCTGGTAGTTTTCCATTATCGCGATTAGCGTGCGGCCGACCGCGAGCGAGGAGCCGTTTAGCGTGTGAACGAGGCTGTTTTTCTTGCCGTCTTTGAAGCGGATCTTGGCTCTGCGCGCCTGAAAATCACGACAGTTGCTGATCGAGCTGATCTCTCTGTATTGGTTCTGCCCCGGCAGCCAAACCTCCAAATCCACGGTCTTTGCGGCGCTAAAGCCCAGATCGCCGCTGCAAAGCAGCATGTGTCTGTGCGGAAGGCCAAGGCTAGCTAGCAGATCGCTCGCGCACGAAATCATCTCCTCAAGCATCTTTGCGCTATCCTCTGGGCGCGTGATGGCGACGAGCTCGACCTTTTCGAACTGATGCTGGCGGATCATGCCGCGCGTATCGCGCCCCGCCGAACCCGCCTCTTTGCGAAAGCAGTGGCTGTAGCTGGTGAGCTTGATCGGCAGCTCCTCGCTGCGTAAAATTTCATCGTTAAAGAGATTTGTCGCCGTAACCTCGCTCGTAGGGATGAGGTAGAGGTTTTGCTCCTCGTCGTCAACGCGATAAAGATCGTCTTTAAATTTAGGCAGCTGACCCGTGCCGTAGAGGATCTGATCGCGCACCAAAAACGGCATATTTACGAGCTCGAAGCCGCGTGAGTTGTTAAATTCGATCATATAGTTGATGAGAGCCATATTCAGCTTTGCGCCAAGACCTCGGATCGCTGTGAAGCGGCTGCCGCTGAGTTTGACGCCGCCCTCGAAATCAAGCCACCCGAGCGCCTCGCCGAGCTCGAAGTGCTGCTTGGGCGCGAAGTCGAACGTGCGCGGCTGCAGCACCTTTTTGATACAGACGTTTTCGTTCTCGTCCGCACCGATCGGCACGTCGTCGTCGATGATATTCGGCACGCACGCGGCGATCGCTTCTAGGCTCTGCTCGCGCTCATTTACGAGCTCGCTTAGGTTTTGAATCTTTTGCTTATTTTCCTCAAGTTGCGATTTTAGCGCGCCTACGCCCTTGCCCTCGCGCGCGGCGAGGCCCAGCTCCTTGCTCTTTGCATTTTGCACGGCTTGGAGGTTTTCAAGATCGCTCTTTTTAGATTTTAGCTCGTTGTAGGCATCCAGTAGCGTTTGTAGGGTCTGCGGCGGGACTTTTTTGGCGATGAGTTTTTTATTAAATTCGTCGAAATTCGTCTCGATAAGTTTTAAATTTATCATTTTCTGCCTCTTTTTGGTAATTTAAATTGCGACATTTTAACTAAAGTTTGCTTTAAATACTCAAAATAAACCCACATTTAAGCAATACGGATGAAAAAAAGTGATACAATTCCGTAATATTTTATTATGAAAGGTATTACATGAAAGCAAAATTTGCTTTTTTAGGAATTTTCGCGGCGAGCCTTGCTTTCGCACATTTTGGCGTTCTTACGACGGATAAAAATGTCGTAGAGGATCAAAAAGATGCTACTTTAAAGCTAAATTTGGAATTCTCCCATCCGTTTTTGCAGGAATCTATGAATCTACAAAAGCCCGCAGAATTCGGCGTTTTTATTGATGGTGAGAAAAAATCGCTCCTAGGCAGCCTAAAAGAGCAAAAAAAAGGCGAAAATTCCTATTTTGCGGCGGAATTTAAAGCTGACAAGCCATCGCTTTTAGCGTTTTATTTTGATCCGAGACCCTATGCCGAGCCGGCTGAACAGAAGATGATCCGCCATATCACCAAAACCTACGTCGATGCTTACGACGCGGGCGAAGGCTGGGATAAGCCGCTCGGGCTAGAGGCGGAGATCGTGCCGCTAGTGCGGCCTTATGCGCTGTATGCGGGCGAGATATTTAGCGGAGTTTTTTTATTGCACGGAAGGCCCGTCCCAGGCGCGGACGTGGAGATCGAGCTATATAATGATAAAGGCTACAAAGCCCCTAGCGAGGCGCATGTCACGCAGGTCGTTAAAACCAACGGCGCGGGCGAGTTTAGCTTCGTGATGCCGGTTGCCGGCTGGTGGGGCTTTGCGGCTCTTAGCGAGGAGGAAGCCGCCAAAGGAAGCGAGCAGCCCGTAAATGAGCTGGGAGCCGTGCTTTGGATCAAGGCAGACGAGCTGAAAAAATAGGGGAGCGACTCGGTGAGATCTCTTTTTTTGGGCGAAATTTGCGTCGCTGCGTATAAATTTAAATTTACGCTTGAGCAGGGCTTTGAAATTTTATTTTCGCGCGTTTTGCTTGGCGACGTAAAATTTCAAGCGAATTCTGCGGCTAAAATTTTACGGGGAAGAATTTTGTCGTTTTGCACCCGCGCGCAGTCTGCGTCTCAGGGTTTGGTTAAAACTTTACGGAGCAAAATTCCGCTGAGTAAAATTTCAAGTAGCAGAACTCTGCTATGTGGAATTTTGCTCGGTAGGAATCCGCTCTTAGTAGCTTCGAGCCGCAAAATTTCATATCCATGGATTTATGAGCTTAAAATACCAGCACGTAAAATTTCGTTTTTTGAAATTTTAAGAGCCTTACCTTTTAAAATTTCGCAAGCTTTGTTTTACCGCGCGAACACCGCGCCGAGATCGATCAGGGCTTTAAATTTTGCGTTGCAAAATCCGCTCGCTGCTCCTGCAATTGTAGCAAGCGAAAATTCTTGCGCCGTGCGAGCCGTAAAATTTATCAAATTTACTGGTTCCACAAGCAGTTTTGAGACCGCTCTGAGTCTTGCGCTGACAGCCGCCGCAAACAGGACGCAAGCCGCGAGTTTTACAGCCGAAAATTCTGTCGCGGCAAAAGCCGTAAAAGTAAGACCTGTAATAATCAAAGCGATTATCGCAAAGGTCGCAAATGCCTTAAATTTAGCTAGCTCCTGCATTTTTGCGCGTCTAAAAAACAGGGGCGATTTAAAGGAGGCGAGCCGTGCACATTAGTGAAGGAGTTTTGAGCGCGCCCGTGCTGCTAGCTGGCTGGGCGGTTACGGCGCCTGCCGTGGCGGCGATTTTATGGCGCGTAAGGCAGTCTGAAATCCCGAGGATTGCATGTTTTAGTGCACTATTTTTCGTCGCATCTTTCGTGCACCTGCCCGTGGGCGTCAGCTCCATGCACCTGATGCTAAGTGGGCTCGTGGGCGCGTTTTTGGGCTCGCGCGCGATCTTGGCGATTTTCGTTGCGCTGTTTTTGCAAGGGGTGTTTTTCGGCTTCGGAGGGCTTAGCGTGCTAGGCGTAAATACCGCAGTCATCGGCTTTCCAGCGGTTTTGGGCAGACTCTTTGCCGCCGCCGCAAAAGCGCAAGAGCTAAAAGTGCGCACGCAAAAAATTTATCTGTTTTTAGCGGGTTTCGTGCCGATCGTCTGCTCGATGCTGCTTCTTGATCTCGTGCTTTTCATCAGCGGACGGGAGTTTTTTGCTATCGCGACGCTCATCTCGCTCGAAGGCGCAATCTTAGCTGTTTTGGAAGGGATCATCACTCTTTTTGCACTTAGCTTTATTACGAAATTTTACGGCGGACAAAGGCGATGAGAGCGCTATTTTTCTTGATGGTTTTTACCTCCTTCGCATTTTCGCATGCGCTTCATCTTTTTGCGACGCAAGAGGACGATAAGGTGGAGATTTATAGCTATTTTTATAAAAATTCTCCCTGCATGGAGTGCGAAGTTTTAATCAGTGTGGACGGGCGCGAAATTTTGCGCACTAGGACCGATAAAGAGGGACTTGCGAGCATACGAATACTCGCTAAAAATTTTACTATTCAAATTTATGGAGGCGCAGGGCACGGCGCGCAGATGGAATTTAGCGCCGAGGACTTTACGCCGCAGAATTCCGGCAGCTCCGAAAATTCCATGCCACAAAATTCTGACGTTTCTAAAAATCCTGTGCCGCAAAATTTGAACGCCGCTAAAAATTTCGCGTCCAAAGACAGCGTGCCTGAAAATATCGCGCCGAAAGCTAGTACGCCTGAAAATAAAATTTCAAGCGTTTCCGAGCCTTTGGAAAATTCCGCCTCGCAAAGCATCTTGCCAAAAGAAAGCCCTAAGGGCGATATTAGGAGCCTGGCGTTTCAAAACCAGTCCGCCGAGGCGCCTAAAATCGCGCTTTGTTTGGCCTTGATTTTCGGCTTTTTTGGCTTAATGTGGCTAGCGAAAAGAGCGCGCAAATGAGCCCCGTCATATCGCTGCTCGCGTTTTTTATATTCAGCTTCGGCGTCGGACTTAGCGGGCAGCTTTACGCAGCGTTTTTTGCCCCGCCGCTACTTCTTTTTGCGCTTAAAATTTCGATTGCGCGTGCGGTCTGCACAAGGCTTGCGGTATTAAATATCTTTGCGATTTTAAGCGCGTTAAGCCCCGCCGTGGTCGGCAACTACGAGCTTGCGGGTGTGATATTTTTGCGCGCGAATTTGATAATGGCGTTTGCAATTTTGCTATTTTATGGCAAAGACGAATATTTTTTCGCGCGCGGATTTTACGGGCTCGGGCTCGGCGAAAAGCTAAGCTCTTTGGTGTATTGCTGCGGGCGATTCGTAAATTTTTTACGCTCGGATCTAGCAAGGCTGCAAGCTCTTTTGCGGATGCGCGGATTTGTGGGGACGAGCGGAATTTTCACTTATAAAATTTATGCGAATTTGATCGGGATTTTAGCGATTTCGGCACTTGAGCAGGCAAGGAATTTAAGCATGGTAATGAGTGCGCGAGGGTTTTGCGGTAGGTTATTTTACGAACATCGCGAGGGCTTAAGCGTCTCGGAGGCCTCGTTTTTGATGTTCGTGCTGGCGTGCGTATCTGTTAAAATCGGAGCTATCTTATGAGCTGCTCGCTTAAGGCGCTGGATTTAAGCGCTAAAAACGGCGAGCGAGAAATTTTTCGCGGCGTAAATTTGAGCGTAGGGCATAAGGAAAAAGTGGCGATCTTGGGCGCGAACGGACAGGGTAAGACGAGCCTGCTTCAAATTTTAGGCGGCCTAAGGCAATGGGGCGAGGGTGAGATCGAGCTTTTCGGCGAGAAGCTCGAGTGTGTGGAGGATTTTGCAAAATTTCGCCACGAGATCGGGTTTTTATTCCAAAACAGCGACGATCAATTTTTGTGCGCGAGCGTGTTTGAGGACGTCGCATTTAGCCTGCGTGCACAAAATGAGCGGCTAAAACAAGCACGAAATGCGGAGAAAAGGCGTGGAATTTTTTCTAAATTTTTTGGTCGTAAGGCGCAAATTTTAAGGCAGGGCAGCGAAAACGACCATCTAAAAAAGCTTGAAATTTTAAGCGAAGAGCAGATCGAGCGCAAGGCGCTAGAGACGCTACGGCGCTTGGGAATCGAACATCTGCGCGAGCGAGTGCCCTTTCATCTAAGCGGCGGCGAGAAAAAGCTGGTGGCGCTTGCTGGCGCGCTGGTGTGCGAGCCTAGGATACTGCTACTGGACGAGCCTACGACGGCGCTTGATGAGGCGATGCAGGAGCGCGTGGCGGGGATTTTGGCGGAGCTCGACGTAAGCGAGATCATCGTTTCGCACGATAAAAGCTTCATCGATAAAATCGCGGATAAAATTTATTATTTAAAATCTGACGGGCTATATGAAAGCCCATGATAAAATCATAGATAAATTTATCGTTTAAAATCAAGAGGCTTGTATAAGTCCATAATGGCGACCCTTGCGGGATTTGAACCACGCGTTTTCGCACTGAGAATGCAACGTCCTGAGCCACTAGACGAAAAGGTCAAGAAGCCGCATTATAGCGACAAAAACAAAATTTTAGATAAAATGCTGGCGGCGGCGCAAGCACAGATCGCTTGGAATTTTAAAAGCCGGCGCGGCATAGATAAAATTTGCGACGTAAATTTTATGATTTGGCTGAAATTTCATATATGAAAAAAGTCTAGCCGATCTTTTCCATCGCCTTGTTTTTAAACGCTACTGGATTAGCGACAAATTGGAAGCTAACTGCCGTGCCGCCGGTACCTCGCACCACTATGGTGCCGAATTTTAAAATTCGTCCCAAGATACTCTGCATTACGGATATGCTTTCGATTTTTTCATATTTTAGCTCCGCCGTTTCGCGACTGATAAGACCCTTTTTGCCGATTATACGCTGATTTGTGATAGCAAGCTCGTTTGTTTTTAAAACAACAAATCCGTGAATTAGCGCCGCTATAAAACCGCCAAAGCATATGAATGAAAGTCTATCATCTTTATTTATGATTCCAACTATCGCGGGAATCAATATGATGATAGCGGAGATAAAAACCGCCCAGTGAATTTTAGCTTTAGCAATTACAGTTTCGCCATTTAGAAGGTTAGACTCTACGTAACCCATAAATATCCTTTAAAAGAATTTTAGGCTTGAATTATATCCCTGCCCCATTAATTTTGACTTAAATTTTATGCGGCGGCAGCTCGTGTAATGCGGATTGGGCAATCGGAATTTGTGCGTAAATTTAGATTAAATTTTACTTTGTCGGCTGCGAAATTTTGTACAAAATTTATGGCTAAATTCTGCGCGCTAGGCTTTTAGAATTGTAAATTTAGCGGCGCGAAATTGTCCTGCTCGCGCTGGGCGATAGGCGCATGCCGCGTAAATTTTATCAAAGCCCTCGAAGTTTGGTGAAGCGCGCGTGGAGTTTAAAATTTTACAAATACGCTAAATTTTATAGCCGCGCGATACGTTTGAAATTTTAGCGTGCGATATGCAAACTCGCTGCGCTTGAAGCACATCCTTGTGGAATATAAAATTTGTTAGCGCAAAGTGCAAAAAGCGGCTAGCGTGCGAAAAATTTTAAGCTCGCTAGCCTAATTTGAAATTTTATAGCCGCCCGCTCTAAAATCCGAGCGCTTTTTGAATCGCGAGCGTCTGCGCGACAACGTGCTCAAGCTGCTGTAAATTTAGCATATTCGGTCCGTCCGAAAGCGCGTGAGCGGGATCTGGGTGTGTTTCGTAAAAAAAGCCGTCCACGCCCACGGCCGCCGCCGCTCGTGCAAGGTACGGCACGAAGCGCGAGTCGCCGCCGCTCGTAGCGCCGATACTAGGCATCTGCACGCTGTGCGTCGCGTCGAAAATGACCGGCGCAAACTCGCGCATAATCGGCAGCGAGCGCATATCGACGATCAAATTTCCGTAGCCGAAGGTACTGCCGCGCTCGGTGAGCCAAACGCCGTGGCGGCGCGCCAGATCGTGCATACCTTCGCTGCTTGGCTGCGAGGCGCTTTGCGCGGCACTTATCGAGCCGTCTTGCGCGTTGCAAGTATGAGAGAAGTTTGGTTGCAAGGTGCTTTGCGCTTCGCTTTTGTTATCGCTTTGTGAGGCACAAGGCGTCGCCGTACCTTTAGCGGTACTTTCGGCACCGCTTTTAGCGCCGCAAGTATGAATAAAATTTTGTGTGCCCGATTGTGCACCGCAAGAATTTTGCGCGCCTAGCGCCGAAGAAGCGCTATCCGCACCGCCTCGGGCGCCGCTTTGTGCGCCGCGAATTTCGGCATCGTCGGAGCAGGCGCTGTTTTGAGCGGCCTTTGTATCGCTAAATGCCGCGTCGCTTTGCGGGGTATAAGCCCGCGCGCTGCGGGTTTGCAGCACCTTTTCGACGCTGTGTTTCATCGCCTGCGGCGATAGAAACTGACCTTTTTTGATATTTACTACCGCTTGCGTGCTGGCTGCGGCGACGAGCAGATCGGTTTGGCGGCACAAAAACGCGGGTATTTGCAGCACGTCGGCGACGCGCGCGGCGGGCTCTGCCTGGTAACTCTCGTGGATGTCGGTTAAAATTTTATAGCCGAACTTTTCCTTTACCTCGGCTAAAATTTCGCAGCCGCGCTCAAGCCCCGGGCCGCGGAAGCTTGAGATGCTGGTGCGGTTGGCTTTATCGAAGCTGCTTTTGAAGTAAAATTCCACCCCGCTCATTTCGTTGAATTTGCGCAAACTTTCCGCGACTTTCATTATCAGCTCGCGGCTTTCGATCACGCAGGGTCCTGCGATCAGTATCATGAAATATCCTTTTTTAAAATTTGCGCGATTTTAGCGAAATTTTACTAACTCTTAATAGGGCTTGCCGAAAAATTTCTCGTAATGCTCGTAAAAGCGTTTGTAGTAAGGGTTTGAGTAGCGCTTGCGCATGCCGTAGTTGTAGCACTCGATCGTGTCTTTGATATTTTTATTTTTGGCGTTCCAGCATTTGCGCAGAATTTTGGCGCATTTGGTGAGGTTGTACATCGGGTTGAATATATAATCTATCTCATTTTGGCTGAAATTTATGGCGTTTAGCTGCCCGAGCCCCACGTCGATGCTAAATCCGTCCTCGTACAGGTACTTGGCGATCTGCACGGCGTAAATTTCGTTTGCCGGTATGATCGTAACGACCCATTTGCTGGAATTTAGGCTATAGTTGCTCGTTTTGATACGGACATTTTGATTGCGCAGGCCTGCAAAATAATCGGCGTTTGCTTTGTTCGTCAAAAAGGAGATCGTGTAGGGCTCGAAGTCGCTTTCGATTTTGACGATGGTGTATAAAATTTCAGGCTTTACCCCTTCATTTTGCGCTACTGCGGCGATAGCGTTTACGATCTCGTTTGGCGAGTAAGCGGGGGCTTGAAGCGCTAAAAACAGGGCAAAAACCAACTTTTTCATATAAGTTTACCGAGCCTTTGATAAAATTTTATGTCGCAAGTATAGCACAATTTCAGTCTTTTCATCATTGTTTAAGTGAAAATTAATCGTATTGGATATATAATTACATTTCTTTTTTAAACCCAAACGGTCGCTTAGCTCAGCTGGTAGAGCGCCACCCTTACAAGGTGGATGTCGCAGGTTCGATCCCTACAGCGACCACCATTTTGAAATCCTTGGATTTCATACTTCTTTAGCACTTGCGTTGCGAGTGTGATTTTTGGTGCGACGGTAGTTCAGCTGGTTAGAATGCCGCCCTGTCACGGCGGAGGTCGTGGGTTCGAGCCCCATTCGTCGCGCCACTTTCTTACGATGTCTTGCTAGCTCAGTAGGTAGAGCATCTCACTTTTAATGAGGGGGTCGTTGGTTCGAATCCAACGCAGGACACCACTTTTATTACTAATTAAATCGTAAATTCTATATATTGATGTTTATATCTAAAAAGCTAAAAATAAGTAAGGATATAAAATGAAATTTTTTCTAATCATACTTAGTATATTTCTTTGTATTTATATTGTTCTTTCGGTGCTAAGTTTTTCACCTTGTGATATTAACGATATGTTGAGGCAAAACTACAATCGTATGAGCAAAAATGCAGATTAAAATTGATACAACGAGCTAATAATGGCAACAGCGGGGCATATAGGCGACTTTTCTATTATTATGAATTTTATTTTTTAGATAGATATTGTATAGATCAAAAGGCGCAGCAAGAATTAGACAAAGAGGAGCTAAATTTTATTAAAAAATTTCATTCTGGAAATTTAGATCTATGCACAAATAACGACTTTATAGTTGGTTTATTAAAAAAGTGCGTTTTGAGGGAGGGAAATTTCACATTGTGTACCGAGCGGATCGGAAAGGAAAAAGAGATTAATATGGATGAAGTCATACATCTATACTACTCGGATAGAAAGCCGAAAGAATAAGAGATTTCATGAAAAATAAAATTTACTTTATTGCCGCCGCTATAATATTATTTGCATGGATATTTTATCTATATAAAGAGCAAAGCGCCTCTTGCGATATAAAAGATCTTTTTATGGGCGATACCGAAATAACAAAAGAGTGCAGAATTGCTATAATAAGGCAATTTGAAAAGAATAGTAACCCGCGCGCATATAAGCGATTGAGTTTAGTTTATGGAAAAATTTTAAGCGAAAGACCGACAGAAGAGGTTTTAGATGAGCTAGATCAAGAAGAGATAGAATTTTTGAAAAAATTGTATCCTGATTCAAAAATTTTATCTAAAGAGTCGCCAAGCAGAAAATAATCAATTTTTATAAACGCAAATTTGCCATAAAGATGGCTAAATTTAATAAAGAAATGAAAAGGACGGTGATTAATGGAGTTAGAACTTTTATACCAGAATTCAACGAATTCTGATAAATTTAGCATCTATTCGTTTGTTGGAAAATTTATATATCAAAAAACTTGGTCGGATTGCGATTATTGGGAGTTAGATAAAACTTTAATGCAGATTTTGAGCTTTTATCATAACAAAACGCTTCCAAAAGAAATTTTCGCCGCAATACTAGCGATATTTAATGATGTTATCGGCGTGGAGGATAAATCGGAAATTTATGTAAGTAATATGCTGTGCGCGGAAAACAGCGACGGCGTGGTGCCTAGCATATATGATAGATTTGAAAGATTAAATGTTCTGTGCAACAGCATCGTATTCAAACAAAAGCTTGACAATAGCGGTTTTTGGTATATTCCAAAGGATTAATGCAATGAATCTTGTAAATTTTTATAGAAATACTGCATTTGATGATAGATATGATGCAAATTCGTTCATAGGTATGATTTTAGATAATAATCTATGGTCCGATGATGAATATTGGAAATTGGAAGCCGATTTAAAAAAGATTTTGCAGCATTATAAAAACAAAGAGCTGGATCCGGAGATCATGCAGGGCATTATTTCTATCTCTAATGATATATTTCTAAACGGAAGTTGGCGCGACGTAGATATAGATGCAAAAAGCGAATGTTTTAAAACGTATGAATATCAAGAAGATATAAAGCCGAATATTTTCGATAGATTTCGTCGTATAAAAAGCCTATTGTTGGCAGTCGCATCGGGAGATGAAAATTTTTATAAAATCAAATTTTTCTATGAAAATTAATATAAATGATCTCTGCTTCGCAAATAAGGTGTATAATTTAGCAAAAGCAAAAATTACGGCGGATAAAGATGAAAAAGTTATTAAATTTGAAAAATAGTAGTTTA
>ERZ773004.245-NODE-245-length-36478-cov-11.743020_pt1 | contig 36478 bp, 55 predicted proteins | sample MGYA00580667_ERZ773004 | MGnify/ENA primary metagenome ERZ773004 (study PRJEB29015, sample SAMEA2737963) | human oral metagenome | biome: human oral; feature: human-associated habitat; material: dental | place: China | collected 2123 ... | reverse complement strand
TATACATATAAAAAATAAAAAAGCACCACATTACTGTGATGCTTTAATTTGGTGAACCGTTTTAAGCTAAATACGAACTTTGTATGTATAATTAGACGTTCAAAATATCCAATTAGCCTAGAATTTTATTTATATGACAAGAAATTAAAAGCATAATATTATTTAGGCAAAAAAATAAAGCCTGTTAGAACATCCAAAACATTCTAACAGGCTTTATATATAATAGTATTATTTAGCTGCAGCCACTATGGCCCCTAAAGTAGCTGCACCAGCAACAACGGCCCATATATCCCGTTGTCTATGGAGTCGAACCTCCGTTTTCTTTGATTGCTGGATTTCCTTGTTCGCAATCTCTAAATATTTGTTGGTTTGATTCAAGTAATCTTCTTGCTTCATCGAGTCTTGCTTTGCTTTCATCAATTCGTTCGCTTGCTTCTCGTTGATAGACTTCAATTTGTTCAATTCGTCGTTCTGCCTCATGGCTAAGGATTGTGCTTCGGTCAATTTCAGACTGGATGCGTCTATTAAGCTCAATGCTTGACTCGTTTGATTTTTTACCCTGTTCCACTGCGTCAATGGCACGGTTATGGTTGGTTCGTCCGAACCAGTTTGTGTAGACATATTCGGCTGTTCTGCAAAAACTGTACAAGAAAACACCAATGAAAACAACAATACAAATATCACGAACAATAGGCTTTTGAAACAAATTTCTAATTTTAGTAATGATTGATGTTTCATTCATTTCAACCTCCGATTATAAATCATCCCAACGTGCAGCATATCCCCGCACATCAACATGTACAAAGTCCTGATGGTAGTATTTTCCAATGCCATCTGCACCACATTCTTCGGCAATCTGTGCCAAATAATCAACATCAATGCCATCGTATGTAATGTCTGCTGCTGTACCCTCTACATGCTGAGAATTAGAAACGCCCCCTACTTCCTCATTATGTTCTGGGCAGCGATAACCACTATTGATATATAATGGCACCCCTAAACGTTCACGAATTGCGTCCAATAGGTCTACCAAACGTTTGTCGATGATATGGTCCAATTTATTATGGCCATTCTCATCGACTTCATGACGCTCACAATGACAAGCAAATTCGTAATCGTCGAAATATTCGCCAATTTTCATAGTTTTTACCCCCAATATAAATGGCTGCACCCTTTACGAGTGCAGCCAATACCTAATTATTTTTTTAAAATCATGTCAATTTTTGAGTGGACTATATCTAATAACCCTGTTACTGTGCTGTTTCCGCCGTCTCGCATATTCTCGAGAATGCTCAAAAACTCAACAGAGCCGAGATACAGCCATACTAGATTGACTGCGAATGCATAATTGCCGGCCATGAAGTCAAAGCACCATGCACCGCCAGTAGCTAGGCAATAAGTGAGTACCTTTGTTATAAACGGCTTTCGCATATGCTTAGAGGATATTAACCCCTTACCCCAAGCGGCAGGAATAGCGATATACTTATCAGAACCGCTTATATTCTCTGGGCGAGCCCCTAAATCAATTAGCATTTGATAGCCGATAGCAGCCCATTTAGTTACTAGGTCTAATAATACTAGTATTATAAAGATACCCAACACCTGAACATGCTTTAGGCCAATCATATAGATAGCTACCTCAGCAATAATAGCCAAGATAGCTTTAAGCACAAAGGACTCTGTAAGAGTTCGCCATGCCTCGCTCATGAAATTTGTTAATTCTTGCATTTATTCCCCTTACCACGTTTAAATTATGCCTGCACCCATGTTTTAGATTTTTTATCAAAATACTTGGTTTCATTTTGGTTATAAATTTTACCGCCATTCAATAGCATATTAGATAAAGCCTCAACATCGGACGCCTCATTTAACACCAATTTAACGAGGCTTACCATGTCGATTGTTTGGAACTCATTACCCTTTTGCATCACAAAACTAGGGATATGAATTTCTGTTACATCTGCGCAATTATTAAAAGCGGTTTTATCAATTCTAACTGCTTTAGGTAATTTGATTGTCTTGGCGGAGTTACCAAATGCATAAGCCCCTACTGTCGTAACCTCTGGGAACTCGTAATTTTGAGTATCGTAATCATTTGCAAATTCATAATCACCGATTGTTGTTTTAGTGCCGCTATTTCCATGCACTTTATAAGTACCGATAGACTCATCTAGTAAGTTGAAATATTCAATATCCACATCATCGGACGCAAAAGGTGTAGTTAGGTTCAATTTTGCTTTACCGCTATCCTCGATAACTGTAGCACTTTGCACACCTTGACCACTCAAAGCAACTTTAAAATGAGGCTGCCCATATACATTAATATAGGTTTGTCCATTTGCTGGTTGGTCAAATTCAAGAGGCTTAACAGGAACATCAATACTATTACCCATTAGTTCGATAAGCTTAGTTAGTATTGTATCAAGTTGAGCGTTAGGCAAATAAATATTTTTGCGTTTTAATGCTGTAAACGCATTATGTACTTCAACTTTTGCTTTTAAAGAGTCTAACCATTCTTGACGAGAGCCCTTAAAGCCCTCTAATTGTGCGATGTCGTAAGCACTTAAACCGTCAGCACCATTGCGGCCGTCTGTTCCGTCAACGCCTTTTAAGCCTGGAATGTTAATATTCATATTGACAGGTTTTTCGCCTAAGCCTAGATTTACATTTAGAGGTTTATCAGCTAATTCAACTAAGATTTTTTGAAGTTCGTTTGGCATAATTATTTCTCCTTTTAATTAATGCATTGATACATCATAAATGAAGTTAATTTCACCCATGATCATTTTAAAAGTATTATCGCCTACAACAAGAAACACATCATAAATGCCCTTAGTGTAGGTTTTATTAATAGTTAAAGTTTCAGAGCTAGGTATAGTAACATATACAGTCTTATCCTGTATCTTCGTTTCAGCCTCAAATAACAGCTTACCTTGAACACTACGAACTTTGCATATTGCACGCCCTGCCGATATATCCATATCAGTAGTTAGTGTATATGCTCGCCGCCAGTCAGCCCCTATATGCAAAGTTTCGTTTTCTTTGCGTATAAAGTCCATATATACCCCCTTTACCAAAATGAAATTATTAATAAATCAGCCTCGCCATAATAACCAAATCGGCCACTATTATAAAAGAAATAGAAATAGCCCTCTTTAGTTACGCCGCAGCCTCTATACCAGCGGCCGTCATTGCTTTGACTGGCTGCATTATTCTTCGCATAACCTCGGCCATATGAGAATGTTCCACAGTTTGGGCTATCTCCGTTTGGAAAGAAAACTCGATTTTGCAACGGCTCGCCATGTAGCCAATATCCGCCTTCGAGGTCGTCCATCCTGCCACCGTCTGGCTTTCCGTTCCAGTACATCGAATATCGGTTATTGAAGTCATGTATCTTGCGCATATCCTCATCGCTAAAATATCGACCATTTAATTTATATGTGGCCTCTTTATTCATTTTTATGTTGGTTGCATAAAATAAACAGCGCTCATAATTGTAGCCACTAGGCAGGTTAATTTTTTGACCGCTTACAACGTGCACACTCATAAAATTAGTATTTTTAAGCGGTTCGCCATTTGCATATACGCTGTTTGCGTCTATCCTAGAGCCTGTAATATTTACACCTCTGATATTGCCATCTGCGTCAACGCTAAAAGTATCGGACGCGTTCTTGATCGTAGTCCCTATGATCGTGCCGCCTTTTAATTCCCCGACATTAGCCGTGATCGCCGATAAGCTATCCACCTGCATTTTATCTGCTGTTACAGCCTTCGCCTGAAGCATTTTGTTTGTGACGATATTATCGTCAAACAAAGCCTGGCCTGTTACATGAAGCAGCCGGCCGTCGATCCTAGTCCCTGCAGGAGTAAGATTGATCCTGCTTACTATTTCAGATCCTGTTAGGCTATTGAGCGCATCTTTAACCTTCAACTCAACACCACCAGCAACCTGCGTGATTTGAGACGATAGGTGCTTATTTAGATCGGATAAAGAGCGCTGGAAGCCGGTTGCTTGATCCACTAATGTCGAGCTAAGGCCTGATATGTCAGATTTAACAGTCCCAACTTCATTTGATAGAGCTTTGACCGCACGATCCATGTCGGCTATTCCTGTGTTCTCAAGATCTAAAAGGTCCTTGTCAATTTTTGCCTTAACGGTAACATTGATCGGTCTTGTACGCGGCCCTTCACCGAATAGATCCACATAAGCAACACTCACAGAGTAAACGCCAGCTTCTACAGGGATACTCATTGCATTTGTAGATGTAAAATATACCGCCGTATCAACGTATATATTCGCGCCCTTGCAGCCAGGAGGAATGGCCTGGAACATTACACCGATCCCGCTTATAGTTCCCGTCAATTTAACATTGGTCGGAGCAGCAGGAGCCGGCATATTATACGACAGCTCTGCAGGAGCACCGAAGCCCTTAGACGGGTTATGTGCGTAAAGGTAAACCTTACCGCTCCTATTCCTAAGAATGCCGCTATAAGTTGTGTTATTGCTTCTACCGATCATGCCGTCAGTTTGCCCGGCGCTCGTATCAAGCCTGATCTCATAGTAATCGACGTCCGCGTTGCGAACCTCTAACCAGTTAAAATTGGCTTTATCACTAAAGGAGATCGAGAAGCCCTGCGGAGCATTAGGAACCTCGGTCTTCATGGCTACAGTAATGCTTTTAGTAGTACCCTGGGATGTATTCCCATGTACGTCCTTAACTACAGCCTTCACTTCATACGTATGACCAAGCTCACAGCCGCTGATCGATACAAGACCGTTACCAGATCCGCCATATTTCCACGCTGCAGATCCTTCACGATACCAGATCTCCACAGTATCAAGGCTGTTGATCTGCGGCATATCGAATTGAGACACAACGTCAAAGGATAATACACCATTCCCGATCTTGTAATACTTGGTATACAGCGTTAGATTGCTAACTTCCGGGATATAATAAGGGACGATCTTATATTGGTATTCCTGGACCTCATCAAGGCCCTGCTCATTGCTACCAAATAGGTTCAAGGAGGTGAATTTTAAATAGATCGTCTTATTGATATCTTCCTTCCTGTATGGGTGCCGGAATAAAGCCTCATCAACGCGGATAAACCGCTCCCCAGCACTATGATCGATCGCCTTAGTTCCGTATTGGCCACGCACTAATCCTTTGAGCGTATACCAATTATCAGGATGCACCTCAACGGTTTCATAACTAAAGGCCTCACCATTAGCCCAGCATAAAGTGTTAGCACGTTCAGCATCGACATGCGTCGCAGTTTTTAGAACGCCTTGATTGATCGTGACATTGCAGAAATTACCATCAGCCGCGAATCCATACTTAGTCCGGCCCATGCGGGCTTGTTGCGTTATGGATCCTATACGGCGATAGCTTTCACCGTTGTCAGATAACCACACAGAACATCCACCCCAGCCACTAGGAGCATTTACGCCTACGAATACCTGGTTACCTCCCACATCCCCGACCGTTTGAAATATCGCGACATCGTTCACACTAGGCGCAGGCTGGTTATAATCGATAAACGGCCGTTCATTTTCATGCACGTTGTACTTAGCCGGCGCATAAGTTCCAGGAGGCTTTCCTTCCGCCGTAATTTCAAGCTGCCCGTCTGAAGCTTCAGACACTGACGTTATAACAACGATCTGCTCACGTAAACCACAGAGCTCGTCTGTAAGCGTTACAAGATCGCCAGGCTCCAGCCTACAAAAAGCCCAATCCAGGCGGAATGTGTACTGGTTCTTAGAGTACAGACGCTTCATGGCTAATTGTTCAGCGTAGTATTGAGCGCGGGCCTTTGTATATAGATAGTGGGCCGTTTTCTTAGAAGCAGGCTTCAGGCCGTTTTTTTGAACGTCTGCAACCACCTCGAAGGCTACTGTCTCCTTCTCGTAACCATTGGCACGGTTTATAAATTCCACCGTAGCCTGGTTATACGTTTCAGAGCTATCCTTGCGCTTGTATACGATCAACTGGCCATCACTAGCCGGGATAAGATCATCAGCCGTCAAATTGTATTGGATTTGATTGTAAGGACTCCAGTCCTTGATCGGCTTATCCGCAAGAGGTACGATCTTTAAACGATCCGTGCTCCAGAATACAAGGCTGTTTGTTATCTCGGCTATATCATTAATAACCGTTTGAGCTTTGGAGCTTTTGGAATCCGGAGGCGTACTGATAAGAATGTCCGCCGCCTTACAATAATGCCTATAATGGTCCAGGCCCTCTATATTGACATCATCAATACCAATCGATCGGAGAACATGGACAATATAATCCGCAGGATTTACGTCCACACCGTCTCCAGTTTCTAAGAGCTTACCTTTGATCTCGAAATTGAACTGCGGCAAGCTACCTTGTTCACCAAGATCTACAACCCCGGCCATATATGCCAGCCCGCTATAAGGGAGAGCCTTCTCCGGATGCTTAGAGATTACATAAGGCCAGGGCTGCTGGCCATGTGCGCCTAGATAAGCAGTAAGCTCGATTTTCTCATTCGGATAGTCGTATATTTCCTTACCACGCCACACTTTACCGATCCCCTGGATCGGGCCTTCACATAAACCAATAGCGCAAGCCACGGTGTATGTATATGTAATCTCGGTATGCTTGGATCCGCCGCCTTTACCAGTACGCGTCGTGCTTCTATGCTCGTGCGGAGTAAAATCATCGTAATAAATAATGTTACCGCTAAGGCGTGTCGTTCCTAGAACCTCAGGGACAACTTCGCCATAGGAGGCGGTGTTGATCATAAAATCGGCGATCATATCCGCCCGGTTCGTGGTATTATGACCACGGCTAAACAGGAAGCCCATTATTTATCCTCCTTTCTAAAGCGATAAACAGCACGCAAGCGACTTTTACCTTTTGCGTCATAGAATAATACATCATCGATGGAAGATAAGATCACCCCTAGATCTACAAAAGCATGTATTACTAGATCGTTACCAATATAGATTGCGCCGTGAGATATACAACGGCCATATTGATATAGGAGGAAGTCCCCGATCCGTATGTCGTCAATAGGAACCTCATCGGCTACCTTTTGGACATATTTCAAATACTTTTCTTCCGATCGGTGAAGATGCCATTCATTCGAATAATTTTCAATAGCTAAGGCGTCGCGATCCATAAGACCGCTGTCCACCACAGCCGCAACAAGTAAATAAGAGCAATCGACACCAACGCCATGCACCATAGTGTTATTCTGATAAGGAGTCCCAAGCCACCGCTTCGCAGCAGCTGCGATCCTTTCACCTGTTGTTGGTTTCATCGTATCGTCTCCTTTAACGGAACATAAGGCGTCGCCCGGTTCCTACTAAAATTATTAAACTTGTTTTTGCACGTTTCTGGCGTTTTATCACAACCAGGGTATATATAAGCTACATCCCCAACGCGTGGCGCTGTATTTGTAGCGCTCATATATACGATCCCGTTCGTGCTACTATCCATGATCTGCGTTGCTTGGCCAGCAAGCGGACCACTGATCCATTCCATACCGCCGGCGGTATAATAACCAGCAGCGAAGGTCGTGTCGATTTGAACAGTATTCGTGCCCGTAACAGCCGTTACAGTAACACGCTTTCTATACTTGGTAATATCAACGCCGCACTCTTTAGAATAGATCGAATAATGGCACTGCGGATAATAGCGCCTGTTTGGATATTCAATATTTAGCTTTTGCACTATAGACTTTGCGTTGATCTTCAGCAAGAAGCCACCGCCCTGCGTTACCTCGCAGATGCCACGAAATAGATCGATACACTCAATCACGCGGCCTGCAGCGTCAAAAAACGCACGCCGGAGATTAAGCGTCGCACCATCTAAGCCGCCATTATGAGCGACCTCCAGAACCGGAACCCCTCCGATCTGATCGCTTTGATTGGCCGTAATTGATACGCTTAACTTATCCACACTAACCGTGCTGCTCGTTGCGATCTTCTCACGCGTTATAATAGGGCCGTCCCCTTTGTAGGTATGGCCCCCATAACTAACATCGGCATCCGTGTCCGCCCAGTAATACGAGATCCCGCTCTTGAGCTTTAGCTCGTACAGATCGCAGGACAGAAACGTTTGAGATGAGCTCAAATGAGCACTTAAAGCCTCGCTAACTTGTTTCACCTAAGATCACCTCACCGTTATCAATTTAAAACTTTTAGATTTAAAGATATCTTTATACACGATCTCGTCTGTATAGTTGCCGCTAAACATAACCTTCCAATAATACACGTAGTCGGCCGTTATAATAGCAGTAGGCGAAACACTGACACCAGGAGCAAGCCTAATTACACCCTTGTCAGATACAGCGTTCACAGGGGATCCGTTCGCATAGAGTTTTAAGTTCTCAATATGTGCCACAGGCTCCCTGAAATCACCATATAAGCGAACAGCCTGCCATTCAGACTCCGCACCGGTTCCAAGACGTATGCCTTTTTCTTCGTAATCCTCTGGATCTAGCCAGAGAAAAGGGATCGTGCCGCCCTTAACGGATGCATAAAAGCCCATAAGACGCTTATGCTCTTCAGGGCTAAGAATAGCGAACTCGGTCGTGATCGTGTACTGCGGATATTGCCACGTCGTCATTGTTCTGACGCGGCCACTGCCTGTGCGTTTGGTTTTTGTGTCCCATTTTTGCGCCTTCGTAGACTTCCACGCAAGGGTCTTTATATCTGGGAATTTGATCAGATCTGCCATATTACCACGTCCCCTCTTGAGCTACGAATTCACGATTCTGGTTCACAAAAAATTGACGCAAAGATCGTCCTGCAGAGTTTTCAAGCCAGTCGCCAAAGGACTGCGCGTCCATAGCGGAGACATTGAAGGTGATCCCGCCACCAGCACCGCCACCAGCACGTGCGATCCCGCCGCCAATTTCGTCATAAGTATTCTCGCTGAGAGGTAACACAGCTTCTTTATACTTACCTTCCCCGATTTCAGCATACGTGGATCCGTAGGCAACGCCACCGCTCGCCAGTTTAGGCAAGTCCAGCTTTCCGGATCCTAAGGATGCGAAACTTGTCGCACCATTGGCAAGGGATAAAGTCGCGCCGGCTGTTGTATTAGCAGACCATGCAGCCATACCAGCCGCAGCACTAGCACCGAATGTGGCCATAGATACTTGTTGAGCTAGGGCAGCCCATGCAGGGTATTGAGCGTTAGCCGTAGCGATACCCGTTGCAGCTTCCTGACTTTGTAACATTTTACCGAATACGGCTTTTTTAACCATCGCAGCGATCCAACCAGCAATAAAGTCAGCGATCGTTTTCAGAATCGCCTTCCCGATATTTTGGATCGCAGACATTAACGTCGTAGTCCCCTGGATTAAACCGGAAATGCCGCTTTGCATGCTGTCAATACCAGCGTTTAAAGCGTCAAATAATAACTTCTGGCCATTCCAATGAGAATCGATCGTGGCCTGCATATATTCGTCCATCATTTCCTTGATCGTGTCTTGCTGTTGTTTCCTAGCGACATATTCATCGTTAAGAGCAACCTGCAAGGCCTCGAAGTTTTGCGTGCGCATAGCTTCGTCGATCTTGTACTTTTCATTGACTAGATCGTTATGTTGCTGGAGTGCCTTTTGATTGTAATCACGCTGGATCGCTAACAGTTCCTCGTTCTTCATAGCTTCATAGGAGATCTGGCCATCGGCGTTTATACTAAACGCGATATTGCGTTCTTTTAGGAGTTCTATATGCTTTTGCTGCTGCATTGCATCCATTTTTATGAATTTGTCTTGCATTTCAGCATATCGATCCTCGACCTCATCGATCGAATCAATATAATCCTTTGCCAGCTGCATCGCCGGAGATACAGAACCAGTGCTGTCCTTATCGGCAGTTTTAAACGCGAATGCTTTTTGCATATCGCGAATATCTGTCTCGATTTCCCGGAGCTTCGCCATTTCTTCTTGTTTGGCCTTGATACGTTTATCGGCGTAAACTTCATCAAGGAGTTTCAGATCCTCGTGGTAGTTTTCGTTGGCAGTTTTGGACTTTTCAAGTTCCTCGCGTTCTTTCTTATATTGCAACTCGATCAGCTCAACCTGGTTTCCTTGCATTTCTAAGAAGGACTGCAAGATCTTTTCATGAATCTGCTTGGCTTCTTTTGCTAGATCCTCGCCACTTCCCTTGCTACCTTTGCCACCGCCACCACCTTTGCCGCCTTTACCTTTACCACCTCCGGTGTCATAGTCGCCACCGCCACCAAAACCACCTGTATCGATGTCTCCGCCACCGCCACCGGATAAGCCTGATGTAATTTGGCCCATAATATCGCCGGCAGTGTTAACAATATCTTGTGCAGTATCAGCAGAAATGGTGTCTACTTGTTGAATGGCAGTAAACGTGCCACCGAAGAACTTCGCAACCTTATCACCTACGCTGTTAAGTTTAGCAATAAGCCAGTTCAAAGCCTCGATAATTTTATTCACGCCCCAAACTGCAGTATGTACGATCGTAGAAAATACAGAGGATAACGTGTTACCAAAGCCATTACTTGCAGCCGCAGCTGTAGCGAATACTGTTATAAGCGTTAAGATGACAGATATGAGCAACCCTACAGGATTTGCTTTCATAACGACGTTCAAGATCCTCTGAGCTGCAGCAGCAGCAAGAGTTCCACTTCTTAATGCTATATATATGCCACGCAAGGCAACCATCCCGCCGGATAGTACAGCAGTCACTGCAGCAGTTCCAGCCATAGCCGCACGCAATACGCCCATAGCAACAGCGTGGGCTTTTGTTGCAGCAGCGGATGCAAGCTCTACAGTTTTAAGCGCTATGGATTTAACTGTTAACGCAGCGGTCTGCGTACTACACAAGATCAAAGTCGCCTTATATCCAACAAAAGCGGCTGTAACGCCAGCAATCGCAACAGCTACAGCCGGCATACTTGTTATAAAGAGCTGCGCAAAGCTAGATACAATGCTTTTTCCAGTATTGATCACCACAGACAAGGCACTGAAAGCACCCCTGATCGTGGCAATAGATACTTGAGCTGCAGCAGCTACAACCTTAAAAGAAAAAGTCAGTTCGTTAAGCACTCCTTGAAGCAGATCCGAACTGGCCATATTTCCTATTTCTTGCATTACAGGCGCGAAGGCCGTGATTAAGTCATTTTGTAATTTAGTACCGATGTCTTGGAACGTAAGCGGGATCTCCGCGAACTTTTGGTTTGTTTCCTCGGCACTATTAAATAGCGCATTTTTGATAATATCGGCAGTAATAAGGCCCTGAGAGGACATTTCCTTTAATTGACCTACAGACAAGCCCATCTCTTGCGCAATAGACTGCGCGAGCATTGGAGCATTTTCCATGATCGATCGGAACTCATCCCCCTGGAGCTTGCCGCTGGCCATAGCCTGCGTCAACTGATACATAGCGGATGTCGTCTCTTCAACGCCAGCCCCGGCAATTTTAAATTGCTTGTTCAGTTGTTCCACAAAGTAAACGGCCTCGTCATTAGAGGAGAAGGCATCCTTGGCAAGTAGGTTCAGCTTGGCCACACTATCCGCCATATCCAAATAAGATCCGCGCGAACGATTAGCCGCAGCGGCGATCTTATCCATGATCTCGGCAGTAGACTGGCTGCCATCATTTATTAGATCGATACGAGCACGCAACTGCGTGAGTTGATCCGTTGTTTTAATGGCGTTTACAGCCATGTCTTTAAGAGCACGACCAGCGGCCTCTATACCAATTGCAGCACCAGCGAACGCAGCGCCACTTTTAGCGGCATCCATAAGGCCCGGAATTTCAACACCGAACACCTTATGAGCTTTAGCCTTAACCTGATCCAGGGAAGCACTAATGCTTTTACCTAAGGAGCTCTCAGCCTTTCGAGCGACACGATCAAGAGCTTGTTCCGCGCTATTAGATGAGCCTGTAATTTTAACATTAATTTGAGAATCGGCCATACTTTTATAGCTCACCTCCTGCCTGTCTAAATTCTTCCATGAATAACTTCTCCTCGGCCTTGCGTTTGGCTACAGACATTGGATGCAACTGTTTCATAATATCCTCAACTTGCAGCCTTTTATTGCCAGCAATATGAACATTGGTCATAATACAGGTGAAATATGCCTGCCTACGATCCTCAATTTCAGATCGTAACTCATACCCTTCTATTAATTTGTAGTATTCCATAGGGCTTAGATTTCTAAATTCCCAGGGCTTCAAATTTAAAGGGCCGTAGGCCATGCGCTCCGCTTTCGTTATCCATAAATTAAAAGAAGGGGACGTGTAGTCCCCTCCTAGTTTTTTGAGTCGATCACCTCAGCCTCGGCCGCGGCTTTTGCTTGATCGTCTGCTTCATCTGGGAATAACGCATAGTAAGCAGCCTTACCAAACACACCACTTCCAATCAGAGCCTGAACAACTAATTGAACAAGATCGCTGTATTGTACAGAGCCCTCGTCAAATAGTGTTTGTAATTGATCCTGATAGTAGATATAATCGCGTTTTTTACCGTGCTGCTTCATGCCTACGACGAAAGCAGTAATAAGTTGATTAAACGTCATAGTTCCGCTTTGTACGGCCTTGAAGATCGGCTCGCCCCATAATTGTTCAAGTTCAGCGATACGTCCAATGTTAAAGAAGATCGTCTCGCCAGGGTTAAATAGATTACATGTGATTTTTTTCATGAGTGCGCACTCCTAACTATTTAAAATTATGCTTTTTTCAATTCGGATAAAGGACCAGCACCGTTTAGACTGCCTTTATATGTAGCTACATCGTCATGTGGCGTGTTCAAGGACAATTCAGTGATGGAAGCTAAGCCCGTCATATAGGACTTGTCAGGATATTCAAATTTAAGATGAACAAGATCGTCATTCAAGAACGCTTTTTCTAAGAGCTGCAAGCTCTCCTCATTTGGCATAAGAAGCGTTTCAAGATCGATGGACCATTCTTTCAAACCAGGGATGGTATATTTCCAGCCGCCGGAGTTCTTGTTAGATGCGTCGATAGAGTCGGCCTTACGAGAAACGTCACCGGAACGTTGGCCGCCCAATAGAAGCCATTCCGCGTTTGTAGTTTCGTCAGTGCCTACATTTAAATAAATAAGATAGTTCTTACCGGCAGTAGGCATTGCAGCCTGTTGCGGTTTATAAAGTTTTTTTGCTGTAGCTGGTTGAGCTGGCATTAGTAGATACCTCCGTTAGTTTTTTCTTTTAAATCAATAAGGCTCATAACAAACCTATACTGAGTCCCGATCAAGGGACGTATGGAGTCATGATCGCCTATTTTACTTGTACATTTCAGATCGATAATTTGAAAGCCGCAACCTTGAAGGACGCACGCGTCGGGATCTAGTTCACCACAACGCGTCCGAAGATCATTCATGATCACCTCGAACCGATCCTCCAGATTGGCTAGGACTTCATATCCTATGGCCATATCAGGGTTATCGCTTCGCCCCCATACTTCGATATAAAGTTCTTGTTGCAGCTCGGACTGTATCGAGTTATCACCTGGCGTGGTTTCGCCACGGATAATCATGATCGTGCCACCTTCATCGACGCCTGCAGCTTGCGGACGCATAGCCCCAAGCATAACGTCAAACCCAGCGCCACTGTCTACAATAGCCTTCTTGATATGCTGCATTAATTCAATCCACATATTACCCCCTGAAGATCTCAACTGTACGATAACAAGCATACTTCTTAGGATCGCCCGTCAACTCTTCTGGCGTAATTTGTTTTTCAAGGACTGAAATGCGTTGATCAATATAAGACAACTTTTTACTGTAGAAGTCGTCCGTCGATCCATCGCGCGTATAAGCACCGGGGAGAGCATACGCCTTGTCTACGCACACAGAACGGTATATATAGAGCATTACCAGTTCATCAACCAGGAAGCTCCTCACAATATCGCCCTGTTCAACGCCTAGACGTTTAGCGAACGCATACAACCCCCGCTCCGCACGATCTACATGGGCCTGCAATACCTCCTTACCCAAGAGTTCGTCGGTAAACTGCAGATCCTCATAAACATATAACATAATAAGCCTCCTATAGTTCTAGTTTGATTTCGCGGACCGTATCGCCCAGCCATTGGCTTCCCGCGATATCTTTTAAGGCCGTATTTGTAGCCTTAGCGAAAATCGAGAAAACGTCGCCCCGTTTACGTTCTAGCGCTTCATATAAGAATGGATCCGCTTTTGTACCAGGATGGTGAACTTCTTTCGCGAATAAGAAGCCATTTCCAGCTATAGGTGCCCAGCGTAAAAACCGCTTACGTTTTGGTCTAATAACATGCGGCCGCGTTCCATTATGCACAAATGGCCCGTAAGGAGCAGCATATTCATCGATATATACGGTCCCTACATTGGTCCCGTTATCGAAATTGAACTTAGCCTCAACCGCACGCTCTAAACTAGCAGTCCTGGAAGTAAAGGCATGAGTCGCCTGAGCCTCCTCTTGTACCATAAAGGTGCTCGATTTAACGGCCTGTCTCAACCGTCGCTCGAACACCTCGCCAGGTAACATGATTACTCCTCGTCTTTCTTGCTGCCTTTTTTAGCTGGAGCTTTTTCAGGCTCTTTTTCAGGCTCTTTTTCAGGCTCTTTTTCAGGCTCTTTTTCAGGCTCAAGATCCTGAACAACAAAGCCTTGATCAATTAAAAGGTTAGCTTCATATTCGGAAGCCACATATTGAACCTCATTAAATCTTACTAATCTAATCATAAAGAAACCCCTTTCAGAAATTATGCGCCAGTATTTACGCGGATAGAAGCGAAGCGTTGCTCAGGGATCCATAGATCGTGGTACTTACGATAATCGATCTTCCAAGCGTCGCCACTTTGGTTAGTATCTGGATCGAACACGCGAACCTTATCAGTTTTAGAAACAGCGATCGGCGCACGTTGCGGCATAATAATCCAGTTGATATCTTTTGCAGCAGTATCAGCTTTGAAGCCGCCCGCTTGTTGGTTTGCAGTTTTACCGTCTGCGAATACATATGCTGTCTTCATACGAGCGGATGGAACGCCTAAGATCGGAATTTCATTAAAGGATTTAACCTTAGTATCAATCGCACCAGCGCGGAACTGAGTGACATCCAAGTATTTATTGAATTTGTCTGCGTTGTTCAAGATCGTGCGCAACTTCGTGCTCATTACGATCACCAAGCCTTCATCTTCGCCGATAACGTCTTGAATTTCAGTGATATCAGCTTCGATCTTTTCAAGAATAGTCGTAGCTGTAGGAGTAAACGCAGCTGTTGTTCTGTTTTTAGAAGTAGCAAGCGCTGCGATTTTACTGTAACGATAAGCATCAATTTCAGGGATTACCTGTGTGCGTTGGAACTCGCCCATAACTGTGCCAGCCGTAGCGACGAAATTCGTCTCATTTACGTCCATAGAGTCAAGGGAGAATGTACGTCCGCGATCTTGCGTCATTTTGTAAGGCGTGAATTTCAAAGTAACGGATCCACGATTAAAACCTTCATCGCGGTCATACTTTGCTAAGCCTTGCATAGAGATTTCAGGAATATGAACAGTATCGCCACCGTCATATTTAACTTGGCCCGCATTTGCCTCCATAAAGGAAGAAGTTGCACCAGCGAGCATTTGAGCATCCAAAACCGTTTGGAATTGCTGGGAATATTGAAGTGTGTTAACTGGCATTTATTAGCCCTCCATTTGATAAAAATAAATTAAATTTTCACACCAGCCGCAGCTGCGAATTCATTCAAGACAGAATCAGCAGATGCACCAGATCCGCCTTGACCGCTGCCAGGATTGCCTGCAGCTTTAACAGCCCAGGTTTTACCTTGTAACCATTCAGCAGTTCGATCCTGGATCGTTCCGATCGTGCCGTCCTCTTTCTGATAACCATAAGAGCCGTCCTCTTGCACTTTTATGTCATTAGCGACCAGCCGTGCGAATTCTTGCGGATCTACCGCGTTCGCCTTAGTAAATGCGTCGAGTGTTTGCGCCATGATTTCAGATTGAATGCGTTTAGCCTCGGCTTCTTTTGCCTTAGTTTCAGCAGCCTCGAACTTTTCATTCATAGCTTTTAATTGTTTTTCAAGAGCTTTGTATTCTGGAGAGTCAGATCCGGCCCCTGCCTTCCCTTCCAATTCGGACACACGCGCGCTGAGCGTATCGCGCTCACCAGTTAAGGCGGTAATTTGGCCCTGTAATTTTTCACGCGTACTTTTTGCCTCATTATTAAGGCGAGACGTCTCCCCCTTAATAGTTGAGATAAGATCTTGACCGTTCTCCAATTGTTCGAGTGCTTGATAAACTTCTGCGATGTTCATGTTGTAACCTCCGTAATAACATGAGAAAAAATTTATGTAATTGACCTCCGTCTAATTACACCAATATAAAAAGTGCCATACTATCACACATAATATGGCACTTCATAACAATATTTATTTTGGTTTTCTGGCCTCATATACTTCCGACGTCCAACCACTAGCAGTTTCTTGCCAGTTAGCTTTGCCAGTCAGTACCTGTTCGCGACCATTCACACCAAGCAACACTTCTTGATGCTGCTTAGATAATGATTTGATATATTCTAACCCTGATTGTTCAAGATTATTATGTCTTTTATTAACATCAATATCGAGCTCAGTCATAGGCTTAATATGACACATACAATGCGGATGTGCTGGCAGTTTAGGGAACTTGTCTTTAGGGTAAACACCTTTGCCAAGTCCGTATAAATCAGCATTAGCATAAAAGTCGCATATGTCATATCGTGGGTGATTAGCGGATAACTTCCATTGAAAGGCAATGACGTCCTCATCATCTAAATATCTGTTCATTTGTCCGTCAGCATAAGCCCTTGCATTTTCAGTCCTTGCTATTCGTTCAGCATGATAACGTGCTTTTTCTTGAGTAGCACTATAAATTGCCTTTTGCAGTCTAATTTCGTTGCCATCTTCAACGGCTGCAGCTACTTCATTATAGGCAGCCCTAACATAAGGAGTATCGAGCCTTGATATTTTACCTTTAACGCTACGCAATAATTCACGTTGTTTACGCTTAGCCTCTGGAGTAGCCTCACCAGTAATATTTATATCAGATAGCTTGCGAAGAAATTTAGGTATACTGGCCTCTGGAATAATACCGCCCTTACCATATCCATCGAATATCGACTTTGCTAAACCCTTAACAGTCTTATTGGTTTTTAAAGCCTGTTTTATGGTGTCAGCCACTTCATTACGTATAGTGCTTGACCGTCTGTACAAACGATTAGAAAGTGTAAGATCATCACTAGCCCAACTTTCTGACATAGCTTGTGAGATACTTTTAGCGGAGTATGGGACATTATCACCATACCCTGCCATAAAAGTATTGACTAATTCTACTTGTAATGTGGCTTTCATCATATCCATAACAGGATATTTTGCATATGCCTTTCTGACGGCCTCATTAGGTTTAAGCCCAAGTGCTAACTGTGCTTTGACTTCTTTTTCAAAGCTATCTATCGCCTTGTTTATTTCCCTCTGCGTTCTCATCTTCTGCACCGCCCTCTACTTCATCATCATTATTGTGATATGTTTCGTCTTGCTCCTGACGTTGAACACTTTCTTCAATTTCTGCCACAATTTCATCGAATGTGTCAGGCTCAATATTAGGTAAGTAACTGTCTAATACCTTTTTGCCTGTTTCAACTTTAAGAGTATTGCTACCGAGTTCTAGATCTAACACGGCCTGAGATTGTGCAAGACTGTCTGTAATATCATTAATTTTGAATTCACGAGGATAGTCGCATTTATAATTTACGTTCGTACCCGTCCACAACTCAAACAATTCAATAATATCGTATTCGGCGCTTTCACACTGTACGGAGAAATCTGCCAAGCGTTGATTTGTACGTTCAAAGTCCCATTGCTTAGCAACACCTGACTTCGCCTCTTGTACACCTATTACAGAATTGATGCCTGACAAGCGATACATGTCGTCTGTAAGCGTTTTAATAGAGCTCATAAGGATCTCAGCTGGGCCACGATCAGGAGCGATAAACCCAGGAGCATGGGATGACTCGGCAGGGTACAACAATACATTGTTGGTTCCTAAAGTAATATCAGCGGCGCCCTGGCCATTATCTGGCAACGTAAGCGTGCTGAAAGTTTGCATATTTAAGATCTGCGTCAATAAAGAGCATTGATGATAGATCTGCTTGTTTGTTTTAGCGATAGACAGGAACTCAGGCGGTGGAAGAATATCTGTTTTTTTGCTGCTACGACCGAACCATTGAACCACAGGCACGCGGCCCAAGTTATGATCGCCATGAGCGATCGTCTTACCTTCCGCATCGCGGACAGCCCAGTTTGTCTTAGTCCATGTGTGAAATTGGATCACAGGTTCTTCCTTGTCATTAAATACCGTGGTTTTATAAGAAAAGCGCTCCAGCTCACCTATATCACTAACCAACCAATCGTAGACAGCCTTAGGTTCGATCGCGTACAGATACGGAAGCTGGCGTTTAGATACCACGTCCGCCATTGTTTCGCCTATCTCGGCCACATTATCAACTAAGACATATATAACCCCATAGAGCTTAGATTGCGTCGCGTTAAAGCGCATAAATTCTTGAAGCGTAGTCCCAAGTCGATCGACGTTATTCATAAAGACTTCTAGCTCCGCGCTTCCGTCTTTGTAATTGCGGGAGATCTCGTCTTTGAAGATCGGATCCACGCAGGCGTTCAAGATCGGAGCTGTATGATTTAAGTAGTAAGCCAGGGACTGTCTGAAAGCGTAGTTTTTAGCATCCTCTCGCGGATGCTTAGGCAAGGCACCACCGGAGGAGAACATCCCCGTGCCGTAATAAGCGTCGTGAAGTAATTCATACTCCCCTTCGCGCATATTTGTTGTACTAGTCGTCGCCATATTCCCTCCTTTAGTAAATATTGGTACGCGTAGACTGATAAACCGGCGCTGTTAGCTTTTCAGCCACGCCCGTGAGAGCGTCTGCAGCGTCGTCATGTTCGTTTTTACCTTCCCTTTGATAGCGGGTTACAGCCTTATAGAATTCAGGCCACCGATCCGCCCAGTTTATAGGGAAGTAAATATGATCCATAACCCAGGTCGCATTGGATAGGATCCGGGCTTGTTTGTTTTTTGATTGGTGGAACGGAACCACCTTCGTGTAATTGCTGTTGTATTCTTCCTTTAATATCCTTGTTACCTGTCGAGCAAAGCCACGACCACCGTTATTGCTTTCAAAGTCTGCAATGTTAACACGGTTACGATATAGCATTTCTGCTACGGCAGGTTCCGTATATTCCATACTGGCTTTTGAGAATACTACATCGAGTATGTAAGCCTCTTTGTCATATATTCCGTAAGTGATACTGGCTAACCAGTCTTCGCCAGTATCAGCAGTATCGGTATAATTCTTTATTTGAGTAAATAGAGGACTACCGTCAGCACCAGTAGGAATATGTTCATAGGTTTTAATGTTTGAATATAGGCAGCCTTTTAAGTCGATTGGTATTTGCTGATAGTTCGCACTGGCTATATCCTCACCCATAGCCCTGCACTTTTCTTTATAGCTTTCATAAGAAAGTACATCATCGCATAGCATAGTGCCATCGTCTTGCAAGGCTTTCATAGTTATTACTTTGGCTTTATCTCCAAAGTGTTCTATTGCCCTACCGGCTAGATCATCAGACGCCCAACGAGTCATGATGATAATTATTTTTCCGCCTTCCTCTAAACGTGAAAGCATTGTATTGGTGAACCAGCTCCAGTGAGCTTCTTTAACGTTTTCATTATGTGCTTCCTCAGCATTTTTAATGATGTCATCAATAATTAAAAGCGAAGCACCAAAGCCAGTAGATGAACCATCGGGCGAGGTCGCTAAATAGCTATTATAACCATCTTTTAACGACCACATATGTGCAGCCCCATCACCCTCTTTAATCTCTACACCACAAAAAACGTCTGAGAATACGGTGATATTCTCATCGGCTTTGATTTCCTTAATAGAATCACGTACACCCTTAGCAAACGACTTTGACAACGTGGCATTGTATGACCCGGTCATTATCTTTTCTTTATGATTTTTCCCAAATGCCCATTTAACTAAATTCTGAGCGGTACGACTTTTGCCGTGACGAGGAGGGAGATTTACGATAAGCACATTGTAAATATCGCTTTCATAGAACTCTTGTAAGGCATTACATAGCTCTACTAAATATTGGCGGTCGGTCCTATAAAAATCACCCTCTAGCAGATGACAATAATAAAAGAACTCACGTCGTGCGAGTTCTCTTTTTGCTTGAACTATGATTTTCTCTTGTTTAGTCATGGCCTATCAACTTCTTAATATCGTCGGTAGATACACCATCGAAAGGGTTATTGACCTGAGCTTTAAGTTCCATTTCAGTTTGGTCCTTTTGTCCCAAGAACTGCTTGCCAAGAAATATTGCCATTGCTGCAGATCTATCAGCGAGTTTCCATTGCTTACGTCGTAAACTTATCTTCCCAGCACTTCTCTTTTCTGAAAAAATGTCGGAGAAAGTCTTTCCGTATGTTCGCTTACACCATGCATTGAGCGTCTTATCAGAAACACCGAGCACAAGCAATATTTCGTCCTGTGTCGCCTGTATCTGACACATAGCTTCAAACTGTTCCTGCTTAATGACTTTTTTCGGTCTACCAGTTCTTGCCATCTCTTAACCCCCTTCCGATTTTTTCCACCTCTCATTGAGAATTTTAGGTGTGCAGCAATCCCAATTTACACGGTGATGCATCCTCATATGCTTATCACCCATTGCAGCAACTTTAACACATGAGGGCGAATACATAACAGAATAGAACGACTTAACATAAGTACCACTATCGAGGTATATTTCCGTTAAGCCCCCTTTATTCTTTTGTGTCTGCCCTTGGTTTAACATAAAATCCATCGTCGTGAATATTAAATGCCCGGTTTCACCATATCGAACATACATCGTTGTATCTTCATTAATACGTCCATAAAACTTGAAAGGCCTATCGGTTCGACAGAAAAAACTATTCATAGCTTTGCGTAGTAATTTCTTTTTGAAATTCCCATTATCTACGCCACCAATATAATCACCACCTTGTGCCAATGCTACTGTAATCGCACCTGTTTGATCTAAGAACTTTACCATAGCCATAAAAATGTCATCCAGTCGTTTTGTTGTACACGATAATAGTTTGCCATTGCACTCATATCGATGAGCAAAAAGGTTATAATCATCATCCAACACTAAAAAATGGATAAGTCCCATTTCTTCGGCAATAGTATGGCAATAATTTCGAGCATAGATAACACCTTTTAATTCCGGTTCAAGATCAGCAGTGTCTACAAGTGCTGCAGCATCTTTTTTACTAAATACACGTACAGTATCTTCACCATACTTATCGATGTAAGAGTTTCGCATATCATCCTCATCATCAATTATGATGTATATCTTGCCTGTATACCCTTGTTTGATTAAAGTTTGATATGTTTTAACATTACCAGCTCGACCATGACTCAAAATAAACACTGCAAAATTATTGTCCATCATTTTCATCACCTAAAATCTCTTCAAGGCTACTAGATAACTGCACATACCCATTTTTAATGGCATCATCATAATCAATAATAACTAATGCTGACCGTTCCATAAGATCCTGCATTTCAGTACTAGCATTTGCATAATATTCAGCAATTCGCTTGTAATTAAATTGATTGTGTCGTTGAGCCGCTTTCCTTAGAAAATCTTTTTCCGTATCGCTCAGATTGCTATCTTCAATCTCCATTAACAACGCTTCTGTTTTTGAATCATCAATACAGCTTTCAAGCGGTACGACTTCGCCTGACGGCTCATATTGAGGGATATTAATATCAGTAGTATAGGTATCATCAACCTCATCAAGGGCCTCTGTATTATCTAAAAAACCGAATTCCGACATATCAATTTCAAGGATTCCTTGCAATTCCTCTATCATAGCATCAGGATTCCACGTAGCGAATTCAGATACTTTGTTATCGGCTAGTCTAAATGCTTTCACCTGTTGCGGAGATAAATCATCGGCCACAATACAAGGAACTGTATCCAATCCTAACTGTTGAGCTGCTCTGTATCGGGTATGGCCTGCAATAATCACATTTTCTGCATCAACTACGATAGGTACTTTAAACCCAAATTCTCTGATTGAATTGGCTACAGGTTGTACCGCTACATCATTATGCCTAGGATTATTATCATATGGCTTTAATTCTGATAGTTGCATTTCAACAATATTCATGATGATTCCCTTTCTATAATTTAATATATGGCGGTAGAGGTAGGATTCGAACCCACGCACGCATTAAACGTCTATCTGCTTTCAAGGCAGTCCCCTTTGACCTCTTGGGTACTCTACCATGTAAATTTAGGCATGAAAAAAGGACACCTGATTCGGTGTCCTTTTCACAAAACTGTATGCAAGAAGGTGTATATAGTCGTGTCGATTTCGTCATTAGGAGCCACTTACAATTTATCGACACTATCATTATAAAACACCCATATTGACATGTAAATGACAGTTTTGTGACAATTTGTCAAGTTTCGATTGCATGCAATTAAACTGCTTGGATTCCCCATATTAATAATGCCATGTCGTTCTCCGCCTGTTCTAAATAGCGATATACTGTCCGCTTTTCAACATTCAATTTGTCAGCTACAGCATCGACATCTAGCTTATCAATGTAAAAATACACTAGCGATTTAAAGTACGGCTGATTGCGATAATTACATTGTTTTCGATACACATCAAGCATGTTATCGACATGCTCTAATATCAATTCTGTACGTCGCTTACTAGCGAGAATAGATTCAACACGCAATACGCCTCTACGATTAAATAGCTCGGTTAAAAGCAACTGCAGATCAGTCGGAACACTGCTTTCAATGTCAGCTATGGCATTTTCACAATGCTCTTTAAGCTCATTGTACCCAGCTAATAGCTTTTTTGTATTCTTTCTTGCCTGCTCCCGCTTTTTAGCATGGTCTTTCTCGATCCTCTGCTCATAAATTTCTATAGCCGTTTCAGTAGCTAATTTGACAACCACATCAATATCAGTTATCGCTTGCACCTGTTCCAATTCTAACACCCCCATAACCCTATAATTTGCTTTGTGTAGCTAATGAATTACGCTGCTTTTTACACCAATTAATGGATCTGTTATGAAACCCTGTTAAAAACCCTCTAATCGGGGTAAAGTCCTCTGCAGTTTCTTTTTGCAAATCATCCAAAAACTGTAATTGTAATTTAGCTTCATATTCAAGCATATTTTGTGTTTCATCCAATACCGACACAGCCCCTGCAAGAATCATCTCATCAGATATGTTGTATCGGCTATCTAATAATTTTAGTAGCTTAACCAAGGTTATATATATAGCTCTTTTCATCCCTGCCACCTGCTAGCCTTACTTTGTCCACTCCAGCATACACCGTATATCCACCAGTCCAACTTGTTCGACCGTTGTCATAATAGTACACAAATCCGTTTTCAAACTTTGCAAAGTGCCGTTTCAATTCCACCTTTTTTTTGGACCAATATAGGTGTATCAACAGGCACTTTCGCCCAGTCTATGACCCCCAATTCTTCGGCAATCGAAATGAACCCACGAACGTCATCAAAGCAAGGGCAAATGGCACTTGTTAATCTAGCAGTCAGGCCACAGTCAGCTTGGCAATAGTACCCATTATCCGGGTCATTAATATCTCCACCCACTAATACTGGACGACTAACTGTAATATATAATTTATGGTTATTCGCTCTAAAAATATAACGATACCCTCTATCATATAACTTTTGCATTAGCCATTTGCGGCCTTGTTCATCTGTAATCATTATTTGACCTCCTACTCCATAAGAATCCCGTTAGCGTCTACCTTGTATGTTTTTGTTTCAAGTACTACATAGCCAGTATTTTCATAGCCGTGTTTCTTTTCCCATTTATGAAAGATATTTGTCAATGCATCACTTAATTCATCAATATGTTCTTTCTTAACATCTGTCAAATAATCTTCGGACCACTCAGCAATCTCATCGTCAATTTGATGATTAATTATATCTTCGATTACATATTTGGCATCAACCTCCGGGATACAATAATTAGGATGTCCTATTTTTACAATGGTAGCCCCTTTTCTGTCCGGCTCATCTAAAAAATAATTATCGATTGCACCTTGTATTGTATTGCAAGGTATTCCTGCGTCACCATGAACCGCATCTACCCAACACCATTTATTCTTATCTTCGACTAGCATTTTATCACTCCTCATAAGCATCTATTACATAATAATTTGCATCAGCAACACCATAAACATCATCAATTTCATAAAAAACACCATTAATTCTGATGTAGCATTGTTCATCAGGATCACACTCCTCTAATGATGCTATTAAGTCTTCTATTGTCATAATTTTCTCCTATTTATTAACAGACTTCATACAATCCTCTTGAAATTCATACCTTATATCCGTCGCCTTAGCGTTAAGCATCATAAAAATACTATGATGTGCCGGGGACCTTTCACCGTCTCCATATTGATTAATGAATTTGATTCGTTTACTTGGCACATAGACACTTATATTTATCCCAGTGTACAATTTATGCCGTTTGTGCCCCCCCAGTGTATCCAACGGAAGCAATAAGACACAGGGCTTGCCAGTATTAATGCAACGTTCAATTATCCTGTCCTTATAGCTAAATGGCGGATTAGTGATTAAATAGTCGAATTGATAATCCCTAGTCATGAAATCTCGAATACCATAGACTACTTTGTTATCACTATTCTCTTGTAGAACTTTCACAAAATTGCTGTCTGCCTTATCAAATGGGCAAAGAATTGTACCCCCTTTAGGCGGAGGGAATAAACCCAGCATTTGTCGAACAACATTTTCGGGTGTATACCATTCATCCGTCCTATTTTGATTTGCTAGTACTCTGAGCATCAATACACCACCCAATATATACGCCAGCTTTCTTTAGATCCTGTAATTCATCATCTTTTTTACCGGCTCGAATTAAATACTTCAAAGCATTACCTTTGCAAAACCCCTTAAACTCCTCAGGAGTTAATACAGCCCGTAATACATCAATGCTTTCAATATTTAACCCCGGCAACTTATAATGTTTTGGGCTTTTAACAGCTTCATCGACATCAGTTTTTTCACCTCTAAAAAAATCTCTAATGGCTTTAACTTGCTCCTCAGTAAAGAAAAAGCTATCGTTTGGCTCTTTTTGTATTTCTCCTGTCTCGCAACTCATATAATATTGTTCCCTCCTTTACTGGTATAAATTCAATTTCGACCCTGCTATTTGCTTTATCGATTCCAACTATTTCAGATCCATCATAGTTTGCAACCCACATGTCATCGTCAATAATGCCAGCTTCAGTCAGAATATCTGATGTAGCTTGTAGCAGGCCGACCAAGTCAGGCCAATGTGCCCAGTTAGGCATGTAATAGCGGCACCGTAAGGACACAGGGCCAGAATGATACGCTCGTTTACGATAGAATTGCAACTGTTTAAGCGCTAATGCTTGATATTCCTCAAAGGCTTTTGATGGTAAGACACGAGGATATTTCCCAGCGTATACAACTCGCGAACTATTCTTTTTTGTTGCTGGTCGGCCATAAATTACAAGCTTATTCATTCTTAATGCGTAATCTTTCCTTTTTCACTTAATACACTACCTAATGCATTACGCATCTCAGCAGTAACAATATTTAACAGTTCCTCCGGTGTTTTATTAGCATTCTTCGATGCTAATTGAACTATCTGTGCAACTCCTGCACAAAATCCGATTGTTAAATCAGTGAATTGTCCTTCCATTCCAACTTTAATGCATCCATTATCAAAAACTTCTATCTCAATCTTGGCATTTGGTTTCATTCTATTTCTCCTTAAATTTGTGAAATATCCAACGGATCCCGTTTAGACTTACCTTTAAACGATAGAATAAATGACGTTTCTTTCAATCGATCATAAATGCGGCTATCATAGCACTTCTTAATTTGTTGAACAGATAAATTTGTAGTGATAATAGTCGCTTTTCCTCGTTCAACTCGATCAGAAATGATTGAATCAACCTTACTTGAAACCCATTTATTATCGTATTCTGCTCCGAAATCATCTAGCACAAGTAAAGGGCAATTACGAATGCGATTTTCAAATTTTAGATAGTGTTCAGCTGGTCCCTTACTCAATACGAGCAATGTGTCGAGTAAGCTCATCATTGAAATAAGGTAGCCATTGTATCCCTGCTCAATCGCTCGTCGTAATATACTGATAGCTAATGATGTTTTACCAGTTCCAACTGGCCCCATCATAATCAAGCCCTTTCCACTTTTGATATGCTCATTTAAATGAACGGCATATTTCAAAGCACAATTATACGCATCCTTATCTTCTGGCGGTGCTCCTAGCTGCTTCAATTTAGAGAATGTCATATCTAAATATCGGCCTTTTATGCCATACTGTGATAGATCTTTCTGACACTCAACTACGACAGGTGGTGGATAATGCGGAGTATAGAACTCATATCCACTCTCCTGTTTCTTTATCCCAGTCGACTTCACTGCTGTCTGTTGCTGCCTTATTCTTTCTATTTCCGCTGCTACGTCCATTGCTTCCATTTCCCTTTATCACCTCCTCTTTAACCTTATTGTTAAGAATGGCTGTTATATATCCTATACTGCCTTTACCTCGCTCACTAGCAATAGATATGGCATTAACTACCTCATCAGCCCCAAAGTCAACGACTAAATCATCAATGCGCTCTTTAGTAACAGAACTAATTTCTCCTATCTCGCTCATATAGACTCTATAGACCTTAGATTGAGTATCGTTTAATTTAGTGTCGGACTTTTCAAGCAGATCATTGATGTCAATATCATCTGAAGCATTTGCTTCGTTTTGCTTCACTTCGTCGTGCTCATCAGTAGAATAGAATATAATATCTTTATTTCCTTTCTTTCCTTTGGCTTCGTTTGCTTCGTTGCTTGAAGCATTTGCTTCGTTTTGCTTAATAGTTGCCTTTTTTCTCCCTCGGCTTTCACCACTAGCCAAACCGCCAAGACGCCCAGCCTCTCTGCGTTTCTCAGAAATTTTTCTATATTTTTCTTCTCGTAATTGTCTCCTTTTTAAAAGAGACGGAGACCAAAAATATTCGCCATCAGTTTGAAGCAAATTGCAATCTTCAATCAAAGAATCAATGAAAAAACGAGCCAAATCTGTTTGCTTCAAGGGTGCTTCGTTTGCTTCGTTGCTTGAAGCATTTGCTTCGTTTTGCTTCCAAAACTCTAAATTGTCAGAAATTTGAAATGTTACTGCCAATCCAGCAAAGGTGAATTTGTTATAAGGAAGTTTGCAATCTTCCTCAACAGCCAAGCGTTCAATTAAAATCCACCACCACGCATATGACACCATACCGTGTAGCGAAATCATAATCATGATTTTAGGGTCACTTAGTGCGCTTACATCGTGGCTAAAATAGTTTGTCAACTTAGCCATAACATCATCCCTCTACTTCCATCTAGTAACAAATATATCCATAACCGAGCACCCCAAAGCCTGTGCCCATCGAAATCGAGTTGAAGATTGAACCACATCTTTGCCACTCAACGCCTTCACAAGTGTTAGAGGCGAACAATGCGCCTCTTTCATAAAATCCAGTAACGTCATTTGCTTATTATGTAATAAGCGGTGAAATACATCACTACGTAAAAACATATATCCCCCTTATTTATCAAACATTTCATTGATGTTATTATCATCAATTACTTCCCCTGTATCCGCATCAACAATATCATTGCCGACCATAAAAGTATCACCAGCCGCATCTAATGTTTCGCCATCAAAGTCAGTAACTGTATGACCTTCACTATCAATCGTAATAACACCGCCGTCATTTTCTAATGCAGTAGCTAACGCATTAGATCCTTGCATTTCAATGGACAAGATACCATATTTGCTTAACAATCGTTTGAGTACAGTCTTAACCGCCATCGTATGGAAGTCAGTCAAGCCCCAGCGGTCTGTACCGCCCTTATAATTTCTAGAGTACTTTTTGGCGTGAGCCTGCATTTCCTCAATATCCATATATAAGAACTTTTCAAACCCATTAATGAGCTTAAAATAGGCCATGTACCCAATAATTTCATCCCCGGTACGTTCACCAAATTCATATTCGCCAGTAAAGCGATTAACACACTTTACTTCGCCTTCGTATACAGGCACGGCGTTAATAGCCTTATATTGCCCGGTTCTCATAGCTAGTTGTATATAGCCTTTATAGCCCAACTGAAACTGAGCTTCATAACGGTTAGTTTTTCCATTGTGAAACGGAATGATATAAGCAAACCCAAAATTCTGATTTACAGGCAAATTCATTGCAGCCGCCGTGGCACCAGCACCAATAATGGTGGCTGGGTCGGATTTCATCAATAATTCGTTATTATTAGCAACTGCTAATAAAGAGGAAATAAAAGCTGCCGAATTTTTACCAAGAATTTCGTTAAACCGGTTTTTAATATTGTCGTTTGATAGTATTCCTTTAAGAGAATTATCCTGCTTTGCAGGTGCTAATTTGCTTGTTTTTAGAGTTACGTCTTTAGTTGTTGCCATTATTTAATATCCTCCTCAAATACGATTACTTTATTCTCGAGATCAATTCGCACATTGCTAATATCTAGCTCTAATTCACTGCGAAAATCTAAAATTTTAATTTCATAATCATCATCGACTTTTTCAAGTAATGATTTAAGCCATTCTGCCGTCATAATAATATAGCCTCCATTATTTACAACTGAATTGAGTCCGTGAAGGCTCATTTTTTATCACATACTTACTGAATATATCAGGATAATCTGCAGCCAAGCCCTTTTTATCAAATCCATCAATAGCCTTTCTATATTTCCATGTGATTTTATGCTTATTGGTATAGCCTACTTCATTATTGGCTAATAGCTGGCATAGATTATTTTGAGCCTCTTTGGCCCGTTCCTCAGCGTCCTTTTTATCGGCCTTAGCTTTCAAATACGCTTCAGCATAAATATCGGCGGAATCTTCTAATTGAATAGACTCAGGCTGAGTGTTGGAATATAGTTGCCGTAATGCCTCTTGGCACGAATCAGATCCATCAACCGCTGGCATAGTGTCAGTTAATACGAACGACCAGAACTCTTGCGCCGCTTCAATAATTGCCTCTATAACGTTATCGTTACGAGGAATTTCTTTGTAATAGTAATCATTGCCACCAACTAATGCAGCAATCCACCAACTCTTTTTACCAGTGACAGCCATATAGTGCTGACACTGAATGTAATAGGCATCAGGGACGCTGTCCCCTTGCCATTCATCCACTTTAAATGCGGAGGCTGTTTTGCACTCCAGCCCCGCATCAATGCCTACAATTTCCCTATCAATATTTGCTAATAAAAACGGATATTCAACGGATTGTAGCGTGAAATTATTATTTCTGACACTATACCCGGTGCGAATAGCAAATTCATCTGCAACAATACTTTCGAGCTTTGTCCCCCAATATGTAAATCGATTTCCATCGTCCTTAGATGGTATTGTCCGGCCTGTTTTATCCATCCACACATCAAGTGCAGATCTATAATTGCTTAGGCCTAAAATAGCGGCCATATCTGAACCGCCTATACCACTCTTACGAAACTCTAACCATTCCTCACGAGTGGCCTTATTCGCATCAAACACTTTTTTGTAAGCCATATAATTAATCTCCCTTCTGCTTTTCAAACAATTTAACATCAATATCCGAAGTATTAGGTGCAATCCTATGGCGATACGCCCATGAAAGAACCTTATTATTGATAGTTTTGTTGGTATGCACTGATTTATTAGCATATAATTTTGCTTGCACCAGCAATGCCCCATTGCCTTGGAGTGGTTTTAGTTCTAAGCAAGCTACAAATTTATTAGCTTTCTTAACACCCACAATAATGCATTGCCCCTGCTGAATCTTATTTGTGTAAGATCTAACGCAGTTTTTAAGCGCCACGCCATATTGAAAATCATTCCAGCACCATATCCATGTTCATTAGATACTCCCGTTGCTTGATAAACATCCTTAACCCGATAACCGGTAATAGCTGACATTCGTTTTTCAAACTCTAAACGAAGCACCTTAAATAACATTCTAAATTGGGTGGCATAGTTAATTGCTGCAGATCTAGTTCTACATTGATGCAACATGCCAACATATCCATATAGATTATTTGTAGTGCTTAAAATATGCTCTAAATCATAAATACTGACTTTCTTTTCACCTCTTACATCGTCAATAAAAAGAACCCTCAAATTTTTAAAATCAAAGCGGATTGTTTGATAAAAACGCTTAGGCTGTTTGATGAGCTGGTCACCCATCAATACAACCTGATGTCCTTGCATTTGAAGGTCAACCCAATCTTTACAAGAAACAATAGAGAATCTAATATCAATAGGAATCGCATCAGATTCATTAATAATAAGCCCAACATGTTCACGAGAAGGATTAGAACGATGTCCACAGAAAGGACATACATAATAGTGTGCTCGTGTACAGTACCCATTGCCCGGATGGTAATATTCAGGCCATGTAGCAGAAAATGAGGCATCACAATCAGCATGATAGATTACGGTTTTAGGTGCTTGCCATCCCTGATAGCGAACTACACTATCATGTAATTTTGGAATTTCAAACGAATACAATATTTCCATAGCATTAACCAAATAATTCGTTAATATCAATATCAGTGTTTACTTCTGCTTTAGCTGGCTCAGGCTCAGGTGCTGGTGTAGGATCCTTAGGCGTATTATTCGCCTTTTCTTTCAACTCTGCAGCTCGCTTCTTTCCACTGGCCTGCTTATCATTAGCTGCAGCCTTTTTATCGGCTTCACTAACAATATCAATGGCCTTAATAATAGATTGCGATGCTTTAATAACCGCATTATTGTAATCTAGGGCCTCTTGGAACTCATTAGCATCCTCAGGCGATAATTGCATCGCCCGTTCCAATGTTTTATTATCAGCCTTTAATATTTCCACAACTCGTGTGTAATTGCTCTTATTGTTCATGTATATACTCCTTCTTAAACAACAATTAACCAATCAATGTAATTAGTTCAGCCGCTAATTCTTTTGTTAAATTATCAACTGTAATTTTATTGCCCGGTACTTTATGTTTGCCCATTAATGCCATATATGGTGTCAATCGATTTGCTTGGTCAGCCAATAACCATTTTTTTGCCTTATCAATTAGGGCCTGTTTCTTTGCAGCTTTATCATCATCGGTTACATCTTGAACGGGTTCCTTAGTTTCTACCTGTTCTTGCTCCACTACGGGATCTTCTTTAGGTTCAGTATCATTTGTGATTTTTTCAGCAGATTTAATGACGGTTACCTCTTCTGCAGTAGGTTTCTTAACCTGCTGAGGCTCGCCCGGGGTAGCGTCCTTTGGTCCTAATGTAGATACATCACAATGTGGTGTTACTAATTCTTTAGGGGAAGCACTTGCTGCTGGTGTAGCCTTTTTAGTAGGCTCAGTTTCTGTAACAGATCCATTCATTAATTCGTTATACTCGCTAATTTTTTTTGCTAAGTCTTTTGGATTTTTGAATTCGATTGTAAATTGGTTCATGATATTACTCCTTTTCTAAATATGCTTTAATAGCTTCCATTGTTTTAATAACGTTATCGATATGAACACGAATTTCAACCAATGGCGTCGAGCATCTTTCATTTTTCAGATATTCAATTCGATTAGTTAAATAGCTCATAGTCATCCAGCCATAAGGAGTTGGGAAATTTCCAACTTTTTCATAGCTCGCCTTGATAAACCACGGTTCTATTACATTACCGTTTAATTTTAAAGTTAATTGTTCAAGTTCTATTTTTTTGCTCCTTTAAAATTTTCTATGATATAATGTGATTAGGTTATTATTTAACTAGGGTTGTGCTTGTTCCAGCAAGTGCAGCCCTTTTTCTTTCTTTTGCTCGCATTCGTAAATATGTAGAATGACAATTTTTACAAACACAAACGACCTTTCCAATTGCGGTATTAAATATGCTATAGGTTTCGTGATTAGTTAATTTATAACCGCAATGGTAACAACGTTTCACCATCGAATTATCGCCTCCCCGGTTACCCACCAATATGCAACACCCCATACTAGCAACATAAACAACGTGCCAAAAATAAAGCCTTCAACTATGTCAGCAAGCTGAGGGGCCATCATATTCCGCCTCTCGGATCTGCGACGTCGATATTGTGTAATTCGGTAATGTCGCCATTTCAATGCTTCCGTTCTGTCCGCCATTTGCATGATATTCTTCCCTCCATTCTTCAAATTCTTCTAATATCCCGGGCCGGCTAAAGAAATCAATCATATCTTCAACCAGCCAAGGCCTTACATCCCAGCTCATTCAAAATCACCACCTGCATTGATTGGTTTTACATCAATATTTGTAGCAGTAATAATGATTTGAACATCATTTTTGCCAAATGCTTTGAGCGTATCTCGGATATCACTCATTTGGTCCAGCGTTCCGAGGGGTAAATCGGCAAGCATTGATAAAGCGTCTGGCATCTTCATCACTCTCCTTTTTTAATTCATCTCTACGAATTCTAAATTCGTGAAACAGCTCCATATACTTATGGTGTAATTCTCCAAACTTAGCCACATACGCTATGGCTGCCAGCTCATAACAGGTCTGCATATTTCTAAGTGCATATTCTTCACTCCCACTATCAAGATCTCTTTTGATAGCTCTCATGCGGGCCTTTAAATATTTCTTTAAATTCGACATTTAGTACTCCTTACATACCCAATAATGACAATATGCTAGCTACCAATGCTGCAAATAGCGCAATGTTCATGCCTAAATCGATTAACGACATAATATTCACCTCCTTATAAATCAAGTTCAAATTTAATCGTATACAGATGATGTAGGTACTCCTGATTTCGCCGCTTGATTTCTTCCCTTTCCCCCAGCGGAATTATTGAATGAAATTCGTCATATCTTTGGTTACATACCGCACTCTCAAATCTTAAAATTTCACGTTCAAAGTCGCTTTTGGTATAAGCCCAGTGAGTAATAATAATCATTCCTGTACGTTCGTAATATTCTTTTATCTCTTCCATGGGTTTAAAGCCCCAGCCTGCTTTGTAATTCATAAATGGCTCCTTATAACTTTACATTTAGCTAACTTTTAAATCAAAAAAATATCTTGCATATTCAAATGCGGATCATGCGCTTTAAATATAGTGAAGATTAAACTCATTTCTTTTTGATTAAATCCTCTCTTTCCAGTTTCTTTCTGAGAATAGGCCCCCTCTGAAATCCCTAACACCTTTACAATATCTTGTTGAGTGAGCCCAAATTGATTTCGTAACTCAATCAACTTTGTCTGTTTCACTTTATCACCTCATTTCTTTTATTCACATTTGGTTAACTTCTATGAGTTGATTATACTTCACATTTTGTAAAGTTGCAAATAAAATGTTTTTAAATTTTACGTTTAGTTATTTTACTTTTTCTTTACATTTTGCTAACATCAAGACATAGAGGTGTAACAAAATGAAAACTTTAGGGGCGAGAATAAAACAATTAAGGAAATTAAAACATTATACGGGGCTTGAATTAGCCAAAATGCTAAATGTTGCTGTTCCTACGATATCAATGTGGGAATCTGATAAACGGCGACCGGGAGCGGATATGCTTCAACAGATAGCATCTATTTTTAATGTATCTATCGAATACCTTTTGACAGGTGAACACCCTACTACGGATGATGGATATTATTATGATCCGGAAGTAGCAGAATTAGCGGAGGAAATAAAAAATGACCCCGATTTGCGGTTGTTATTAGACGCAAAGCGGAGCCTATCAAAAAGCGAGATGGAAAGTATTATAAATATCACGAAGTCGTTATTACAAAGGGAGCGGGGGGACGATTACGAGTGATTATAGTTAAGCTAGTAAATTTACCGACTGGCTGCGGGGGATATGTTAGGAAAAACGAAGATGATACCTATACAGTAATACTAAATGCAAAATTATCGCATGCAGAAAATCAAAAAACTTATTTACATGAACTGAGCCATATTAATTTTGCAGATCATGATTCGCCGCATAATGTCAATCATATAGAATCATTAAGACATCATCGTTAATAAAGGGGAAATATTTATGTATTGTTCAAATTGTGGTTCTAAACTAGATGATAATGTAAAATTTTGTTCTAATTGTGGGACACCTGTAACGGGTAATCCCCTACCTACTCCATTGCCGGATGTACAACCAGCAAATGAGATGCCATCTATGCCGGAGTATCCAAAAGAGGTTAACGGGGTAACATTCAATGCAGTACAGGTGGCGCTAGATACTAGATTATTCGAAAAGTCCGGATTTACCGCCACAATAGAAACAGCGGATGAGATTAAGAAAATTACAGGGGCGGGCATGTTAAAATCCTCAAATGCTGCCACCCAAATGTTTAATGATCCATCATTAAAAAGCATTGTTATGGCATATCAAAGTGGCCAGCCCCTATCTATAAATATTAACGTTGATGACGGACAAATACGGTGCCCGAAATGTCATTCAACACAAATCGAAATTGACAAGCAAGGATTTAGTGGTGGAAAAGCACTTGTTGGCGGTCTATTAACAGGTGGGGTTGGATTAATAGCCGGATTTCACAATAAGAATAAACGAAAAGGTGTATGCTTAAAATGTGGGCACAAGTGGAGCATATAAAAGGGAGATTTATATGGACTTAAAGAAGCCAGAAAACAAGATTTGTTGATTTTTTATAAAAAATCTATAATATAAGAACAACGAGGTTAAGCCTCAAACTAAAATTATTATAAGCGGTTTAACCGCAAAAAAGATAAGGTCTTGTTCTTATACGTTCAAGGCCTTATCTTTTTTATTTGTCATAAGGAGCGAACATATGAGCGAAACTACTCAGATAGGTGTTATTTATGCCCGATATTCCTCGGACAAACAACGTGATGAATCTATAGACGGCCAAATAAGAGAATGCATGGCCTATGCAGAACGTGAAGGGATCACAATAACAAATACATACATAGACCGTGCTTTGAGTGCTAAAACGGATGATAGGCCCGAATTCCGCCAAATGATCCTAGATAGCAATAAGCAAGCCTTTAATTATGTGCTGGTATATCAATTAGATAGATTCAGTCGAAACCGATATGATAGCGCTATATATAAAGCAAAGTTACGAAAAAATGGGATACGAGTTATATCCGTTAAAGAAAATATTAAAGATGACCCTAGTGGTATCATCCTTGAATCGGTATTAGAAGGCATGGCCGAATATTATTCAGCAGAATTGTCACAAAAAGTAATGCGTGGAATGACTGACAACGTATTACAGGGTAAATGGGTAGGCACCGTTGTCCCCTATGGATACAAATTATCTAATAATAGGCAGCTAGAAATCAACGAACATGAAGCCAATGTTGTACGTAAATTATTTGATATGTATTTACAACGTCATACACTTAGCGAAATGGCGTCCTATATGAATGCAAATGGACATCTAACCCATAAAGGCAAGCCATTCAATACAAACAGCATTAAGGCCATTATTAGCAATGAAAAATATATAGGAGTCTATTCTTGGGGATCAGAACGCATAGAAAATGCTATTCCCCCTATCATAGATAAGAATATATTTGAAAAAGCACAGCATAAACGAAATTTACGTGCTAAAAAGAAAGGTAATCGAAGTGAGCTATATCAACTATGTGGAAAGCTAGAATGCGGACGTTGCGGAGGAAATTATGTGGGCTCAACGGGTACATCTAAAACAGGTGCCCTGCACCATTATTACGTATGCAGCAATAGACGTCGCAAAAATGCCTGTAAGGCTCAAAATATTAGACGAGATGCCCTTGATGATATTGTCATAAGCCAAACCCTTGCGATACTAAACAAACCTAATGTGGTTAATAAAATAGCTAAATATGCTGCCAGCTCAGGTAAAAATCTTCAAAGCGAAACTGTTGCACAAATTGATATAATTGACGCTCATATTCGTGATTTAAAAAAATCATTAGACAATTATATGACTGCCATTGCAAATGGATTCATTTCTGATGTATTAAAACACAGAATTGAGTCTACCGAACAAGAGTTAAAAGACCAGATTGAGATAAAAAAGAACCTCGAAAATACCATTATCCCTGTAGAGCTTACAGAAGATCATATCCGTTTCTTTTTGCTAAAAATGGCAAAAGAAAATCCTAGCACCCTACGTGGGCGTGCTAGGATTATAGAGGCTTTTGTTCATCATGTGACTATATATGAAGATCACATTGAAATTGTCTTTAATTATAAAAACGAACTTTCAGAGTTCCATGATAAAACTCTTGAAAGTTCGCTTTTAAATGATTTGGTGACCCAGAAGGGATTCGAACCCCTGGCCTTTTGATTCGTAGTCAAACG
>ERZ773004.241-NODE-241-length-36848-cov-5.349605_pt1 | contig 36848 bp, 34 predicted proteins | sample MGYA00580667_ERZ773004 | MGnify/ENA primary metagenome ERZ773004 (study PRJEB29015, sample SAMEA2737963) | human oral metagenome | biome: human oral; feature: human-associated habitat; material: dental | place: China | collected 2123 ... | reverse complement strand
GATTATCACTGGAATGTTAAGGGCTTACAATTCGCGCAGGTTCACGCTTATACCGAGAAAGCATACGACGAGATGGGCGAGCTTTTCGACGATATGGCTGAGCGCGCGCTTCAAATAGGTGGCAAGGCCGTAACTAAGGCTAAGGATCTAATTGAGCTTTCAAAAGACGCGCCGATCAGCGTAAAGGACAGCTACGGCGTAACCGAAGTACTTGAGAACGTCAAAAAAGCCTACGAGTATTTGGTAAAAGAGTTTAAAAAGCTTCAAGAGGTAGCCGAGGCAGAGGGCGACGATACGACTTCAAACATCGCGCAAGATCACTATGGCGATTATGAAAAACGCCTATGGATGCTTGCTTCGATGCTTTCAAAATAGTCTGATCTCGGCTGCGGAGCTTTTTCGCAGCCGAGTCTAAATTTTAATCCTTTCAAAATTTATGGAGATGCATATCTCCAATCTGCATTATAAAATTCCGAAATTCTCATTGTCATCTAAAATTAGCTACTAAAAATATCCAGCAAAATTCCAAGCTCAAAGACGAAGTATAAATGCAATTTCAGCTAAACTAAATTTTATATGCTATGAGTATGTCAATCATATTGTGGCGTGTGTAAGGCGCACCAAATTTAGGTAGTGCAAAAAAACTATACTTTAGGAGTTAAAGTTGAGTAAATATATTTTACACCGCATTTGCGCGGGTTGTGGTGCGACAACGGAGTTTGAGATTGCCGCTCGGGATATGGCGTTTGGTCAATTTGATGAAGCGGTTGTTAGAGCTAAGTGCGAGAAATGTGGCAGTTGCGAGTGCAAGAAAGTATGGGGTAGTAATATAGCCATTGACTCGGAGTTATTAAACGAGTGGGGACAAAATGCGGAGTTGAAATTTTGCTATAGTCAGGAAAGTGTAATTGTAAGCGATGGTAAGGAGCAATTAATGCAGTATGAAAATGATGAGGACGTAAATTTATGCGATTTCTGCGATTTTGAGCTGCTTTTGGCAAATTTAGAAAATGAAAATTTTTTACCGCAAAAGCGCGGCACCATCGCGTCCGCCCTTTGTACGGCGGCGTATGATGAGAAAGATGACGCACGGCTAGAAAAGATGTATGAGCTTTTAACGGAGAACCGAGAAGCTATTGCGCGTTATAAGGAGTATATGTGGGACTTCATCATAGAGTACATTTTTCCTAAAATCGGGCTTGAAGCAGAATAGAATTTCGCAGTTTTTCTAGTGTTGGCAAAAAAATCTGCGTGCTATAAAATTTTGACGGATTAAATTTACTGGGTAAAATTTAATATGTTCTAAAATTCTGCCCAGTAAGTCCTTGTGCTTGTAATTTTACGCAAGCAAAATTTTGTAATTTACGAACTAAAATCTATACTATCAAAATCCGCATAAAACCTTGCCTGATAATAATTTTGCATCAAACCTTAACTTTTGCAGATTACATACTTCTCCGGCTAATTTTACAAGCTAAAAATTCTTGGGCGGTTAAAAATTATCCTTCGTGTTTCGGTCGCTTACGTGATCCCACGGTAGCTTCATTCCGCCTAGGATATGAAAGTGCAGATGCATCACCTCTTGACCTCCGTTTTCGCCGCAGTTGCAAACAAGACGGTATCCACTCTTATCAAGCCCCATTTTGCGAGTTACTTCTTGGATAAAAGCGCTCATTTTACTCATCACTTCAGGTGGCGTTACTTGGAAGTTTTCGTAGCATTTCTTAGGGATCGCCAGGATATGGATCGGCGCTTTAGGGTTGATGTCGTGGAAAGCCAAAAATTCATCGTTCTCTAGCACTTTGTTGCACGGGATTTCGCCGTTTACGATCTTTTCGAAGACGTTCATTTTAGATCCTTTTATGAGGTTGAAATTTAGCTGCGATTATAGCCAAAAAATCCAAACACGCAAATTTACCTAGCTTTTATCAAATTTTAACTACAATCGCGCCATTAATTTAACCACAAGGATAGAATTTGCAAGAGATTAAAGCAAAAATCGACGCCGCATCGAGCTTAAGCGAGCTGGAAGCCGTGCGCTTGGAGCTTTTCGGCAAAAAAGGCATCATAACGCAGCTTTTTTCCGAGCTCAAATCCGCAGCGCCCGAGCAGAAAAAAGAGCTTGCCGTAAGCGCGAATGAAAAGCGCGATTATTTCAGCGAGCTCATCGCTGCAAAAAGGGCGAGCCTGGAGGCGGCGGAGCAAAAAGAGGCGATGAAAAATGAAGCAATCGACATCACGCTTTTTAACGAAAACGTAAGCTGCGGCGCGCTGCATCCGGTGATGGAGACGATGGATAAGATCATAGACTACTTCATCGCGCAAAATTTCAGCGTAGAAAGCGGCCCACTCATCGAGGACGACTTCCATAATTTTGAAGCGCTAAATTTACCCAAATACCACCCTGCGCGCGATATGCAAGATACGTTTTATCTAAATGACGGGCGGCTGCTACGCACGCACACCAGCGGCGTTCAGATCCGCACGATGGAGAAATTTAAAGCTCCGCCGGTGCGTATGATCGCCCCGGGCGCGGTCTTTCGCCGCGATATGGATCTAACCCACACGCCGATGTTTCATCAAGTAGAAGGCCTCGTAGTCGAGCAGGGAGACCGCGTGAGCTTTGCAAATTTAAAATACGTTTTAGAGGAATTTTTGCGCTATATGTTTGGAGACGTAAAGGTGCGCTTCCGCCCGAGCTTCTTTCCGTTTACGGAGCCTAGCACCGAGGTCGATATCAGCTGTATTTTCTGCCACGGCGAGGGATGCCGCGTCTGTAAGCAGACGGGCTGGCTCGAGGTGTTAGGCAGCGGCGTGGTCGATCCTAACGTCTTTAAAGCGGTAGGCTGGAAAAACGTCAGCGGATACGCATTTGGGCTCGGCGTGGAGAGATTTGCGATGCTGCTACATGGTATCCCCGATCTGCGCTCGCTATTTGAAGGCGATATTAGATTATTGGAGCAGTTTAAATGATAATAACGAGAAATTGGTTGCAAGAGTGGATCGACATAAGCGAAATTTCAAGCGAAAAGCTGCTTTCTACGCTAAACTCTATCGGTCTTGAGGTTGACGCTCACGATAAAATTTCACTTCCTAAAGGCGTCGTAGTAGGACTCGTAAAAAGCAAGCGTCGACACGAGAATTCCGATCATCTAAACGTTTGCGAGGTTGATGTCGGTAAGCAGAGCCTGCAGATCGTCTGCGGCGCGAAAAACGTCGAGGCGGGGCAATACGTCGCAGTTAGCCTGATCGGTACCGTGCTGCCGAGCGGACTTGAGATAAAGCCTGCCAAACTTCGCGGCGTGGAGAGCTACGGCATGATCTGCTCGGCAACCGAGCTTGGACTTGCCAAGACGAATGATGGCATTATGGTGCTTGATAGCAGTATCGGCGAGCTCGTGCTCGGCAAGGAGCTGCGCGAGTATGAAATTTTTAATGATGATCTTATCGAGATTGAGCTTACCGCTAATCGCGGCGACTGCCTTAGCATCTTAGGCATAGCGCGCGATCTAGGCGCAGCGCTTGATCTGCCGCTAAAGGAAAAGCACGAATTTGAAGATGCCGACGGAGCACCTGGTATCGGTAGAATTTTAAGCGTGCGTGCAAGCGATGAGGTAAGCGCTAAATTTGCTTTTCGAGCTTATGAGATCAAAGGCGAGCTAAAGTTAAATTTAAAGCAGACCTTGCGTCTTGCAAGCGTTGGTATTTTGCAAAGCTGCGCGGTGCAAAATTTCATCAACTACGCTACTCATTCTACCGGAGTATTGCTGCGCGCTTATGATTTTGAAAAGATCGCTTCCGCAGATAGCAAGGTAGCGCTTGACATAAAGCCTATGCCAAACGGCGAGTTCGGCGTTTATGCGGGCAAGAGATTGCTTAGTGTAGCAGGGATTTGCCAAGACGCGGAGCTAAAGGCGTGTTGCAGTAGCAAAGTGGTGCTATTAGAGGCAAACTACACCGCGCCACTAATTATCGCCAGAGCAGTAAACGAAAATAAAAGCCTAAAAGGTGACGAGCATGTGTATCGCTCAAGTAGAGGCAGCGAGCCAAAGCTTAGGCTAGGGCTCGATCTGCTATTTAGATTGCTACTTAAAAATAAAGCCGTTAGCCTATATGCGGGCACACAAAAGATTTCAAACGCTTTGGAGCCGCTTATCGTGGGCTTTAGCGAAAAAGAGATAAACTCAATGATCGGCGCGCAAATTCCGCGCGATAAGATCGTAAAAATTTTAAAAAGGCTGGGCTTTGATGTAGGCGTCGAAGCCGATCTAATCACCGCCAAGGTGCCGCCTTTCCGCCACGATATCGTAAATTCTCACGACGTGTGCGAGGAGATAGTGCGTATCGTGGGCATCGACAATATCGCTGCCGCGCCGCTAAGCTTCTACGAGAAAAACCGCCTAAACGATACCTATGTAAATTTACAAAACGGGCGCAAGCTTCGCAGCAAGGCGGCAGCAGTGGGATTTTTCGAGTGCGTGCATTATGTATTTGACGACGGCAAGGCATTGCAAAGCTTAGGCTTTAAGCCGTGCAAGGTTAAAATTTTAAATCCGATCAACGGCGAGCTGGACGCGCTAAGACCGACGCTCATTAATCATCTGCTAGAATCTGCTGAGCGAAATTTAAAGAATTCTCGCAGAAGCGTTAAGCTTTTTGAGCTAGGAGAGGTGTTTGATGCGGACGGCTCGCAGAGCCTAAGGCTGGGCTTTATTGCTAGCGGGCTAAAAGCCGAGCCCTCTATAGCGGCCGGCGCAAAACCCGCTGCGGTGGATTTTTTGTATTTTGCAAATTTAATCCAAAGCGTCATCGGTAAATTTAAGGTCAGGTTGCCTGGCGAAAATTTGAAATTTTTAAGCGAATTCGAGCAAGCTCAGATCGAGCAGGGCGGGCAGATAGTGGGCTTTATCGGGCGCGTGGATTACGCCGTAGAAGCAGGGCGTGATCTGGATAAAAGCTATCTGTGCGAGATCGATTTTTCCAAGCTTAAATTTGAAAATATCGTAGCGGACGCTTATTCGAAGTTCCCTAGCGTATCGCGCGATCTAAGTATTTTGGTGCCGAGCGGAATGCGCTTCGAGCAGATCAAGCAGTGCATAGACGCCCTTAAAATCGAGGCGCTAAAGGAGCTTATCCCAAGCGATCTTTACAGCGACGAAAGCCTGGGCGATTCAAAGAGCCTGACGATCAGACTTGTATTTCAAGACCTTCAAAAAACGCTCTGCGATGAGGAAGTGGCGGGCTTTACCGATAAAATTTTAGCCGCGCTTAGCAGCGAGCTGGGACTTGGGCTGCGATGAGAATTTTTGCGCAAGCAAGCCCTTTGCGGGCGGAGATTTCAAATATCGCCGCAGATAAATCAATCTCGCACCGTGCGGCGATCTTTTCGCTGCTAGCAGAGGGGACGAGTAAAATTTCAAACTATCTAGCCGCCGAGGATACGCTAAATACGCTAAAGATCGTGGAGCTTTTGGGCGCTAGCGTACAGCGCGTAGAGGGCGAAATTCTGATCACTCCGCCGGAGGTTATCAAAGAGCCTAACGTCCCGCTTGATTGCGGCAACTCGGGTACGGCGATGCGGCTATTTATGGGCTTTTTGGCGGGACGCGAGGGCTTTTTTGTGCTGTGCGGCGATCGGTATCTAAGCGAGCGCCCGATGAGGCGCGTTGCGGATCCGCTTTGCAAAGTAGGCGCTAAAATTTACGGACGAGCAGGCGGCGAAAAGGCGCCTATTGCGGTGCTCGGGCAGAAGCTCGGGTATTTTGAATACGCGAGCAAGATTGCGTCCGCGCAGGTAAAGACCGCTCTAATTTTAGCGGCCTTGCGCGGCAGCGGATGTAAATTTAGCGAGCCCGAGCTTAGCCGCGATCACAGCGAGCGGATGCTAAAAGCGATGGGCGCGCAAATTTCGCAAAATGGTCTTGAGATCGAAGTCGCGTCGCTTAGCTCGCCGCTTAAACCGCTTGAAATTTTTATCCCAAACGATCCCAGCTCGGCGTTTTTCTTCGCGGTCGCCGCAGCGATAACCCCGAGCTCGCGCATAGTGCTAAAAAATATGCTGTTAAACAAAACCCGCATAGAGGCGTACGAAATTTTAAAACGTATGGGCGCCGAGGTAAAATTTCACAAGACGAGCGAAATTTACGAGCAGATCGGCGATATAGAGGTCGCTTACGCGCCGCTTCACGCCGTGGAGGTGAGCGAAAATATCTCCTGGCTGATAGACGAAGCGCCTGCGCTTGCGATCGCCTTTGCCTGCGCACAGGGAAGTAGCGTGCTTAGAAATGCCGCCGAGCTGCGCGTGAAGGAATGCGACCGCATAAAGATAACCTGCGAAGGGCTTCGCGCCTGCGGTATCAAAGCGCGCGAGCTACAGGACGGCTGGCAGATCGAAGGCGGCGAGGCGAACGCGGCGATCATCACGCCGTGCGGCGACCATCGTATCGCGATGAGTTTTGCGATTTTAGGCTTAAGATCGGGGATGATCATCGAGGATAGCGATTGTATCGCGACGTCGTTTCCGAACTTCGCCGCGATTTTAAGACAGATCGGAGCCGGTGTTGAAGATTGAGATGGCGAAAAGCTACGGCTTTTGCTTCGGCGTCAAGCGTGCGATCAAGATCGCAGAAAGCGCCGGCGAGGCCGCTACGATCGGTGAGCTCATACATAACGCCGAAGAGATTAACCGTTTAAAACAAAATTTCGGCGTCAAAACCCTGGAGGGCGTTAGCGAGATCAAGGACGAGCAAAAGCTCATCATCCGCACCCACGGCATCCAAAAGGACGATCTGCAAAGATTAAAGGCGCAAAATAAAGAGCTCATCGACGCTACCTGCCCCTTCGTGACTAAGCCACAGCAGATCGTAGAAAAGATGAGCGCGGAGGGCTATGATATCGTGATCTTCGGCGATAAAAATCACCCCGAGGTAAAGGGCGTGAAATCCTACGCAAAATCGCGCGTATTCGTGATCATGGATACGAAGGAGCTGCAAGACGTCAAGCTTGGACCTCGCGTCGCGCTCGTTTCGCAGACTACGAAAAAGATAGAAAGCTTTACCAAAATCGCGGATTTTTTGATGCAACGCGCAAGGGAGCTGAGAATTTTTAATACGATTTGCAATGCGACGCTGGAAAATCAAGAGGCCGTAAAAAGCCTGTCGCAAAAGGCCGACGTGATGATAATCGTAGGCGGGAAAAATTCCTCCAACACCAAACAGCTTTTTTTAATTTCACAAAATTTTTGCAAAGACAGCTATCTCATAGAAAACGAAAGCGAGCTTGAGCGCTCGTGGTTTGAAAACAAAAGCCTCTGCGGCATCTCAGCAGGAGCTAGCACGCCCGATTGGATCATCAAAAAAGTAGTAGCTCGGATAGAAAGTCTAACGTAGAATTTATAAGCCCTCTTATCAAATTTACTCTTAGAAATTTATCAAATCGAAAGCAAATTTTAGCTAGAATCGCGCATTTTAGTTCTTTTCAAAAAAGCACAAATAAATTTAAAGGAAGCATATGGCTGAGGTGAACGAGAAGGTTCAAAACCACGCAGAGGAAGATTTTGCGACATTGTTAGAGGAGTATGACACCGGGAAGTCTCACGACGAGGTCGTCACAGGTAAGGTTATCGCCCTTAAGGACGGCGAGGTTTTCATAGACGTAGGCAGGAAGTCGGAGGGCATTTTGGACGCCGCCGAAGTGAGCGACGAGCAAGGAAACCCGCAGGTTAATGTAGGAGATGACATCAAAGTCGCTATTATCGGAAGCAGAGGCGGTCGCCCGGTCGTATCGTATAAAAAGGCTCTAAAGAAGGAAAAAGTAAAGGCGTTCATCGACTCCTATGATGAAAACGCAGAAAATGTCTATGACGTTAAAATTCTATCGTTTAATAAGGGCGGTTTCCTTTGCGCTAATGCAGACGACGTGGAATTTTTTATGCCTCGCTCGCAAAGCGCGCTTAAAAACCCAAATGGCGCCGTAGGTAAAAATTTTAAAGTAAAGATCATTAAAGTTGATAGAGATGAGCAAAGCATTGTAGCATCGCGCAAGAAGCTACTTGATGAGGATCGCAAAGCAAGCAAAGAGGCGATCGAAAAGGTAGTCGCTACCGAAGGCATCATCGAGGGCGTCGTCAAAAAGATCACTACTTACGGTATGTTCGTAGACGTAGGCGGCGTGGACGGACTCGTACACTACAGCGAAATTTCATACAAAGGCCCGGTAAATCCAAGCTCGCTCTACAAAGAGGGCGATAAGGTTCCGGTTAAGGTTATCAAATACGATAACGATAAAAAGCATCTCTCTCTTTCGATCAAAGAGGCGATGCCCGATCCTTGGAACGAGATCAAAGATAGCCTGGAAGTAGGCGACACTATCCGCGTAAAAGTAAGCAATATCGAGCCTTACGGCGCGTTTGTAGATCTTGGCAACGACATCGAGGGCTTCTTGCATATCAGCGAAATTTCGTGGGATAAAAATATCAAAAATCCGAAAGATTTTATCAGCGAGGGCGAGGAGCTTGACGTCGAGGTCGTAGAGATTAACCCTAGCGAGCGCAGATTGCGCGTGAGCCTTAAAAATTTACTCACTAAGCCGTTTGATGAGTTCGTTGCTAAGTATAAAGTAGGCGACGTGCTAAAAGGCAGCGTCACTACAATTACAAATTTTGGTGCGTTTGTGAGGATCGACGGCGTAGAGGGGCTTTTGCATAACGAGGACGCTTCGTGGGATCGCGGCGAGAAGTGCAAAAATTTATTCAAAGTGGGCGACGAGATCGAGGTTAAGATCATTAAGATCGACAAAGATACTCAAAAAATTTCTCTAAACCACAAAGAGCTCGGCGATAGCCCGATTAGCGATTATGCCAAGAGCCACAATCAAGGCGATGTCGTAAAAGGCAAGATCCGCGATATTAAAGAGTTTGGAATTTTTGTCGAGCTCGGAGGCGGTATAGACGCGCTTATCCGCAAGGAAGATCTCGGCAACGTAAGCGTAGATAGCCTAAAAGTGGGCGACGAGATCGAGGCTGCGATCGCCTTCATCGACGAGAAGAAAAATAGAATCCGCCTAAGCGTGCGCAGGCTGGCTCATCAGAAGGAGCGCGAGGCGCTAAACGAGATCAATAGCAACGACGACGAAAAGCAAAGCCTAGGGGATCTAATCAAAGATCAACTAAATAAATAACTCCTCCCGCAAGGCATCCCCGCCTTGCGGACCCACTTCTAAAGGTTAAATTTAATGAAAACTATCATAGTTTGCGACGCAATCCACAAAATCGGTTTTGATCTGCTTAAGCAGGAATCGGACGTTAAAGTAATCGACGCCACGAGCGTGCCCAAGAGCGAGCTATACGGAATTTTAGGCGATGCTGACGTCGCGATTACCAGAAGCTCTACGGCGGTGGATGAGAAATTCCTTGGCGCGGGCACCAAGCTAAAAGCGATCGTGCGCGCGGGTGTGGGCGTAGATAACTGCGACATCGACGGCTGCTCCAAGCGCGGCATTATTTTGATGAATGTACCTACGGCAAACACCATCGCCGCGGTCGAAATGACCATGTGCCATCTGCTAAATGCGGCGCGCAAATATGTAAATTCCTGCAACGATCTAAAAATTAATAGAATTTGGAAGCGCGAGAAATGGTACGGCACCGAGCTTTATAAAAAGAGCCTCGGCATCATCGGCTTTGGAAATATCGGCTCGCGCGTGGGGGTGCGTGCGCTTGCATTTGGGATGAACGTCATCGCCTACGATCCGTATATCGAGCCCGAAAAGGCCACGAAGCTCGGGGTAAAATATACGAAGAATTTCGACGAAATTTTATCTTGCGACTTCATCACGATCCATACGCCGAAAAATCAAGAGACGATAAATATGGTAGGCGAGCCGCAAATAGCGAAGATGAAAGACGGCGTGCGCCTAATAAACTGCGCTAGAGGCGGGCTGTATAATGAAAAAGCGCTCGCAAACAATCTACGCAGCGGCAAGATCGCGTATCTCGGCATCGACGTTTTCGACAAAGAGCCTGCGACCGATCACGAGCTTTTGGATATCGAAAATTTAAGCGCGACTCCGCATCTTGGCGCAAATACGCTCGAATCGCAAAGCAATATCGCCAGGGAGGCCGCGGAGCAGGCGATCAGCGCCGCACGCGGCTTAAACTATCCAAACGCTTTAAATTTGCCGCTTAAGCTCGAGGATCTGCCGCGCGGTATCGAGCCGTATATAAATTTGGTCTCGAAAATGGCCTATCTTGCGGCGCAGATCAACAAAGGCCCGATCAAATCGATCACGATCGAGGGCAGCGGCGAGGTGGTGCAGTATCTAAAATCGATGCTCGTTTTTGCGATCGTAGGCGCGCTGCACGATTCTTTGGGCGACTCGCTAAATTACGTCAATGCTAAATTTCTTGCGGACGAAAAGGGGATTGAGACGAGCTTCGGCGAGCTTGCGCGCAGTGTTTATAAAAGCGAGATCGCGGTTAAGGTTACGACCGACAAAGCGATCTCAAACGTCGCGGGCACGGTCTTTGACGGCAGCGAGGAGCGTATCGTAAATATCGGCGGATTTAAGACCGATTTTAAGCCGAAAGGCAAGATGATAATCTTCAAAAACACCGATGTGCCAGGCGTTATCAAATCCGTAAGCACGATCCTAGCCGACGAGAACATCAATATCGCGGATTTTCGCTTAGGCAGAGGCGAGGAGGGGGATGCTTTGGCGGTCATTTTGGTCGATTCCGAAGTGCAAAAAAGCACGCTCGATAAGCTGGCGGCGCTTCAAACCTGCCTAATGGTGCGCTACGCAGCGCTTTAATCTTTTTCCGCTTAGGAGGCGGAATTTTAAATTTCGCCTCATCCAAATTCTTTATAATTTGAATTTACAATCCAGCCTATGACGGCGTTTGATGAGGCGATGCAGGAACGCGCGGCGAGGAGATTTTGCGAAATTTGACGTAACGTGCAGGCAAGCGCTTGAGGTGCGTTGCGACATGCGTTCAGGCAGATACCTTTTAGCGCACGGCTTTTGTAAACGCCGCGTGCGCTCTAAATTTAACTCTCGCCGTGAGCTTGCTCTTAAATTTAAATTTCATCCTTGCAGAGTCGCTTTAAATTTCATAATCGCGAGCGCCGCCGATTAAATTTTGCCGCTATGCAGGTTTGGCACTAAAAGCTAGAGGCTGCGATGCGAAACGCGGTCAAATTTTATAAATTTTTAGACACGGCAAGGCGTTTTGCTTCAAATTTATGCGCGACAGGCACTTTCATCTCTAATCGTATCGCCCGTTTAAATTTCGGGCAACCGCCGAGCGATTTTATTGCTGATTAAATTTAGGGCAACTACCGAGAGATCGCACCGCTGATTAAATTTTACGTTTTGCCGAAATTATGCTTCGCCGAAAAATTCCGCCCGGCCTAAATTTAGTCGATACAAAATTTCAACCGTAATGCGCCCTGCTAATTTGTGAGTTTAAGTGTTTCGATTAGGCTTAAAATTTTGCGGATCTGCGTTTGGTATTCGCGCGCGAGCTCTATGCTAGCGGGCCTACCAAAAAGCGTAGTTTCGAAAAGATCGGGCGCACCGTTTAAAAATAGATATAAGCGCTCATCCATAAATACCGCGCTCAAGCTGAACTCGCCGCTCGTTTCGCGATTTATTTCGCGCAGGCGCTCCATGAACGCGGGCGTTAGCAAATAGCGCGCTTCTACTTTGTCATCCGCAAACACGCGAAAATCGCGCATAAAATCCAAATCGTCCATCATCTCTTTTTCGCCGAAGATCTTGGCGTTTAGCTCCCTGCTTACCACTATCGTTTTGCCCGAGGTTTTTTTCGCGAGCTCGCAGATCAGTACGTTGCCGTCAAAGTCCATATATAGTTATCGTAGAATATTTTGATCAACATAATCGCCGCTATGAGCGGATTATCCGTTTTCATGTAAAACCTGCTATTGCTATGTACCTCGCTGAGGCTAAATTTAATCCCGCAGTACACGTCCGTAATCCGATCCTCGCTTTTGATTCTAGATTTCCTATAAATTTTAAATTTTTGAAATTCCTCTTCTTGCATGCCGGTATATGGATCGTATTTTAAACCGGCATCTATATCGTTTATTACGGCGTGGACGAATATCTCTTTGTAAAATTTATAGTAGCGAATTTCCGCTTCGCTTTCTTGACTGGCGCAATGCATAAGAAATATCCAAAAGATCTGAAAAAGGATCAAGACGCTCGAAAATTCGGCAATTTTTATTAGAGGAGTGTCTGCTTTAACGCCGTCTAGAGACATTATTGCGAATAGGACCGCAAAAAAGGCGGCTATACTGAGGTAGTAATATCTATTAAAAGCTCTAGCGCACGCTTTTTGTTCGGTTAAAGTCTGCGAAACGACATCTTGCAGAGCAGGCGACATATCTATCCTTGAGAAAAATTTTGCCCGTATTGTAGCAAAATTTAACGTGATTTATAAAGAGCGAATTTCACCGCATAATTAAATAGTCAAGATCGGAGCTTAATTTACGCAGTCCGTGCGGCGTAAAATTTTAAAATCTTACTATTCTGAAATCAATTCGCACCGGATTTAAAATTTAACGCATCGCGTAAACTTATATTTCACGCGAGCCGCTTTTTAAAATTTGCATTAAAACCTTGCGATTAGAGTATCCTGAGGGTGTCTGAGATGAAATACATAAAAACTCCGAGCCCAAACATCACGAAAAGCCCCGCAAATTCGATGTAAAGCTTCAAGCTTACGAGTCGCTTCGAGCTAAGCTCGTTTGCTTTCGCGCCGAAAAGTGCGGCTAAAAATATCACGACGCTCATTCCAAAACCGATGAAAAGCGCACTCGCGACGCTAAGCGCGAAGCTTCCGAGGCTGAAGGCAAGCACGAAAATAAGGATCGTGCCAGGGCAGGGCACGAGCGCCGCAGCAAGCGCGATAAGCCACTCCCGCCCTTTCTCGCCGCCGCCAGTCGCGCCATTTTGCAGCGAGCGAGACGAGGTTTGGTTTTTTAAATTTGCAGAATTTAAAGCCTGTTTTTGCCCGTTTTGGTTCGGCAAGTTTTCTTCTAGGCTTGCGGTTAAATTTGAATTCGAATTTAGCTCTGCCGTTGCGGCGCCTAAATTTTGAGTATCTAAATACTGTGCGGATTCGCCGCTAGGGGTTTTAAATTTAGAAAATTTATAGCTCTTTGACGCTGCGTAAGCGGAATTCCCGGCGTTTGCAAACGCCGTATTTTTTAAGCTGACGTCCGTCTCTGCGGTATTTGCGGCGGAAGCGCAAGCAGCGCAGGAGCAGCCCGCATCGTGGTGGGCGCCCGATCTTACGCGGCGAGCTTTGTCGTAGATGATGAGCGCGGTTATGACGATGATCAGAAGCGCCGAAATTTTCGTTGTGATTGAGGCAGAGTTCGTGGAGACGAGCCCTGCGACGTTTTGCAGCACGAACATGCTCGCGCTTACCAAAACGAGCGCTCCTAGGACGTGTAGAAGCCCGATTTTGAGGGCAAATCCAAAGGCCTTGACGTAGCTGCCGCCATGGGCTAAGAAATAGCTCGCCGTTAGCAGCTTCGCGTGCCCAGGACCCGCCGCGTGGAAAAAGCCGTATATGAAAGAAAGCGCCAAGACCCATAGGATGGTGCTCGCGCTTGCATGCTCGCTGCTTGCGCGAAACGCCGTTTTGAGGCTTTTCATAAAATCCATCGTCTTTTGCGCGACAAATCCCAGCGAGACCTCTTTGTGCTGCTCGCTTGAAATCTCGTCGCTGTCGGATGTGGCGCCGTTTTTGCTCGCGTTATTTTGCGCTAAATTTAAAGAACTCTCCTCGGGCGGCGTCGCTAGATTTTGCGTAGAATGCGCGGAATTTAAAGAGTTATCTCGGATCGCAGCAAAATTTTCGCCCACGCCTTTATCTGCAGGCGCCGCAGAATTTGCGGAACCACCTTTTTCCTGCGCATCCTTTTTAGCGGCTTTATTAATCTGCGCGAGAGCATCCGAAGCGGCGATATTTTTTTGCGCCTCTACTGCAGCCTCCGAAACGATATCACCAACCGATCTTTGGTTTGATCTGCGCGCCGAGCTGGCATTAGGTTTTCCTTGCCCGCCTTGCGCAAGTTTATCCTCTGAGCCCGCAAGGCTCTGCTCGCTAGATGTAAGTTCGCTCTGCGTTAAATCGGAGTTCGGCGCGCCTGAAATTGGCGGCTTTTTATCTGCGATCTTTGGTTTTTCGCCGCTAAATTCTATAAAAGTGGTGGCTAAATTTGAATTGGGCTTCGCTACAAAGCCCTCGCCTAGATTAATGGGCTTGTCGTCAAGCATTTTGAAATTGAAAAATCCCTGATCGTCGTTAATGGAAATTTTAAGAACGCGGCCGTTTCGCAGCTCGAAGCCGACCTTTTGATCGAACTCAAACACGAGTCTGCCCTTTTTGACGAGGCTTATTGCGTTTTTAAAATTTCCCTTGATCTGCGTGCCTACGAGGTTGCTAAGCGCAGGCTTTGCGTTTTTTGGCGCTTGATCGTAGAATTCCGCCTCGCAAAGATAGTTTTTGGGGGTTAGATAATCGGTCATCGCCTTAGTTATCTCGGCAAGCTCGCTATTTTCAAGCTTGCCGTTGGAATTTATATCGTAGGTCTGCATTATGACATCGGTAAAATTTTGAGAGAAAAGCCACGAAAAATGCAGACTCACGATCTTGCCGTCTTGTGCGACGGGAGTGATGCTAACGTGCGCAGTGGGCGTGTATAGGGCGCACAGAGCGCACGCAAATATCCGCGAGCTAAAGATCGCGGATAAAATTAAAATTTTAATAAATTTCATCAACTACAAATTTTCTCCGAAAACGTCGATCGTCTTTTTCATCGTCTCATACCAATCTAGCGGCAGCTGATCGATCTCCATCACCTTTGCGCCCGTTTGCGCGGCGATGGTTTGTGCTGCCTTTTTGGAAAACTGCGGTGCGACGAAAATCACCTTGATCTTTTCCTCTTTGGCTTCCTCGATTAGCTCGGCTAAATCCGCAGGCTTAGGCTCTTTGCCCTCCACTTCGACTGCGATCTGCTCCAAATCGTATCGGTGCGCGAAATAGCCCCAAGACGGATGATAAACCATAAATTTCTTTCCCTTGACGCCCGCTAATTTCTGCTTTGCGTAAGCGTCCAGCTCGTCCAGCTTTTTAGCAAATTTATCGAAATTTGCTTCGTAAATTTTAGCATTCTTAGGATACTGTTTGGTTAACGCGTCTTTAATATTTTTAGCTTGAATTTTTACAAGCTGCGGATCGAGCCAGATATGCGGGTCTAAGCCGTCATGGTGGTGATGGTGCTCGTGCGCCTCGTGGTCTTTGTCACCATGCTCATGATGTGCGTCATGATCGTGATCATCGTGATGCGCGCTATGATCATGTTCGTCGTGATGGTGGTGCTCTGCCATAGCCATTTTAGTGATGCCATCTTCGGTGCGGATTATCTTCATCTTTGGATACGATGCGGCAAGCTTTGGTAGCCAGACTTCATCGAATTCTATACCGACTGCAAAATACAGATCACTATTTTCTAGCATTTTCATCTCCGAAGGCTTAGGCTCGTATGTGTGCGGATCAGCGCCTTTGCCTACCATCGTATTTACCTGCAGAGTATCGCCTGCGATCTGTTCAACAAAATACTTCGTAGGAAGTATGGTCGTGGTGACCGTAGGTTTGGCGAATGCTACGCAACTAGCTGCTAAAAGCGTGAAAACAAGCTTTTTCATAAAATTCCTTTCCAAAAAAATTGCGGAAGTATATCAAAAGCAACTTAGTTGCAACTTAATATAAATTTATCTAAATTTCGCTATCATCGCTTAAATTTTAAAAAAGGCGTAAAATGGATCCCAAAGATTTTTTAGCGAGTCACGATATCGCTCCTACGGCGCTTAGAGTGCAGATCGTGCAGATCCTAAGCGAGAAAAAATGCCCGGTAAGCTATGATGAACTAGTAGAACTAACGGGCGCTAATAAAACCACGATATATCGCAATATAGCGCTTTTGGAAGAGAAAAATTTGATAATTACCAGCGAAAATAATCATAAAAGCTTTTATGAGCTTACCGACGGCGCCAAAGCGTATTTTGTCTGCGAAAGCTGCCATAAAATGGAGGAGATTTCGATGCCCGCTCTGCCGCAAAAAAATGTCAAAAGTGTGCTCGTGCGAGGATTGTGCGAGAAGTGCGGCGGCTGAGGCGGGAAATTTAATCAAAAGTGCTCAAGGAAATTTGGCTAAAACGCTAGGACAAAATTTAACCGATTTTTAACGGATTTTTATAAAACAAACGATATAATCCGAGCGTTTCATATTTTAAAAGGGAAAAATTCAGTGAATAAAAACGATACGATAAAAGCAATAGAGAAGTTTGTAAGTTCTCAAGAAATGACGATGTTTCGCCTGAAAAAGGGTATCTACGGCGATGCGATGAAAAACCTGGATCAGGTTTTTACGCCGTATAAGGAGTTTGCCGAGTTTTTCAAAAATCCTGCAAATAGACTGCAGGAGCTGTTAGGCAATATCGCGTACGAATCGATTTTAAACTACACTGAAGCAGGGCTATCGCACTGCGAGAAGATCCACTCGATCTATTTTGTGGAATCCAAAGGACTTTTCAAAAGTGGGCTAAAGTATATCGAGCCTGATGCGACCGCGAGAGAAAGAGCCAAGAGTTATTACGACAAATTGCTGGAAAATAATGAGAAGCTTAACGAATATATCGATATCGGCTTGCAAAGGCTACATGGCTTAGAAGCAAAGGTTTTCGAGTAGGCTAGGCTAGCTTTGGGATTTGATTTGCGCGGCGAAATTCTATCGCAAATCCTTAGCGCTTAAAATCCTATGATTAAATTTCACACCTTTTACAGATTTCACTTATACTATTTAATTCCGCGTTAGCGCCGCTTTTAATTGCGCATATAGCAAACAGGGTAACTTTAGAAATTCTGTGCCGGTAGGCATTATCCGATACGATCAAAGAAATAATCTAAATTTTTAAAGCTCAACGAAGCGGGTTAAAATAAGCAAGCTTGGCTAAATTCCGTGGAGCGACTAAAGAAAGTTCTAACATAAACTAGTGCTTAGTTGGAGTCTGCGAATTTGAAATTTCGCGGTTAGCGTGAACGGGAATTTAAAATTCTAGCGCCACTTTAGATTTCTGCGAAATGCGGAATTTTAAAAGTAGGCACTGCGCCTGCAACAAGCAAAACGCAAGATTTGAAATTTGCTAGAAAATACTCACTGCGAAGTAAAATTTAAGAGCCAGGCTGCAGAGCGATGCGGCGTAAATTTAATTTACTCTGCAGCGCAAAACGCATTCAGCAAGAGATATTTTTGGAAGCGGAAAGGGCTATAGAGAGCCGTAACGAATTATATTTGATTGCGCTAATACCGCAGTTGGTATATGCAGTGATGAGCCGATACGTAAAAATTATTTAGAGGTGTCAAGGTGGGAGCGTGCGGTGTAAATTTTAACTCATTTTGGCGCGCTGTTTTTATTTATCGCGCGAGGCAAACTAGGCGGTTAAACTTATTGCGATTAGAAAATTCTAAACGCGGATTAAAGCTTAGCGGCGAAATCAGCCTTGCTAGCACTCTGCTGCATCTTAATTTCGCCGCAAGCAACTTTATTTATCTGCCTTTTCGGCTTTATATTGCGCTAGCAAGCTGCCTAGCTCATCTTTTATGCGAAGCTTTTCTTTCTTCATCGCATCGATCTCCAGATCGCTCATATGCACTCTGCCGGCCTGCGCGTCGGCGATCTTGTGATCCAGCTCGTCGTGCTTCTCAAAAAGCGAATCAAATCGTGCGTTTTTGCCTTTTAACTCAGTGATTAAATCTCTGTATTCATGAAACATGCCTACTCCTTTAAAAAATTTATTTAAGTATATCAATAAAGCGCTTAAAACCTAATTTCAGCTATCAAATTTAGACTGAATTTCACGCATGAGATTCCAAATTTTAAGAGGTAAAATTTTTTAGCCTTTAAAAATTTAAAACAGGCAAATTTAAATGATAAAATTTTAAGAGCAGAGCTTTAAAGCCCTGCCGCTTTCGCTATTTTCGAGACGAGATTTTTAGGTTATGAAGCGAGCTGTGAATCTTTATGATCTATAATCGGCGTTGATTTTTATGTAGTCGTAGCTAAGATCACAGCCGTATGCGCTAAACTCGCCATCCCCGAGCCCCAAATCGCACCAGATCGTAAAGCTTTTTTGCTGCATTACGGCGTGAGCCGCGGCCTCGCGCGCGGCGTCCAGTTCGCGATTTTGTGCGTCATAAAGCAGCACGTCGTCGTATTTGATACGCAGCTTTTCTTCGTCGCATTCTATGCCACAGGCGCCTATGGTGGAGGCTATGCGACCCCAATTCGGGTCTTCGCCGAAGATCGCCGTTTTAACAAGCGGCGAATTGCTTAGCGCCTTCGCCGCCCTGCGGGCATCCCCAGCATTTGCGGCGCCGCTTACTCTAAATCGCACCAGCTTGGTTGCGCCTTCGCCGTCTTTTACCAGCATTAGCGCAAGCTCGTGCGTAAGGGCGTTTAGCGCGAATGAGAAGGCATTCTTTTCGTAGGCGCATTTGGCGCTACTGCAGAGCATAATCGTATCGTTGGTGGAGGTGTCGCCGTCAACGCTTACGGTGTTGAAGCTCTGCTCCGCCGCTTTTTTTAGCAGCTCGTCCATATCCGCGCGCGGGATTTTTGCGTCGGTCAGGACGAAGCAGAGCATGGTCGCAAGCACGGGATTGATCATGCCTGCGCCCTTGCAAACGGCTGCGATGTGAAATTTCTCGCCGTTTTCTAAAGAAATTTCATACGCAAGCTCTTTTTTTATCGTATCTGTCGTCATAATGGCGGTGGCTAGGGCGTCTGAGTTTCGCGCCGAGAAGTTAAAATTTTGCGCGGCGGCGATAATTTTTTCCTTTTTGAGGCGATATCCGATGACGCCGGTGGAACTCATAACGGGGTTTATCAGAGCGGTCTTTTTGCCAAGCTCGCTAAAAATTTCATCGATGTCCGCGACGCCTTGCTCCCCGGTCATCGAGTTTGCGTTTTTAGAATTTACGAGGATAAAATTTGTTTTAAGCTCCCCGCCCGCGCGCTCTTGCGCCCTTTTGAAATGCCTAATCGGCGCGGCTTGAAATTTATTGCTCGTAAAGATCGCGCTTACGGCAAAGGGCTCATCTGCGCGGATAAATCCCAGATCGTTCCCCTGTTTTTTAAAGCCCGAATTTACGCCGTCAAAATAAAAGCCCTCGACATTTTGTAAGCCGCCCTCGAGCTTAGTTATTTTAAACATATCTCATCTCCTGCGGCTTGTATTTACTGCGGATGAGTTTTTTAGTGTTGCGGATGCCCTCTGCCGTGCCGATGACTAAAAATTTCACCCCAGTACCGATGAGGTAGTCGCCATCCGGCATCGGAATGAAGCGGTTATTCGGCTCCTTGATGCCCACGACGTCGGCGTTTGTAAAATCGCGCAGGCGAGTTTCTTTTAAGCGTTTGAAGCGGATCCATGAAAAATCGGGCACCGTGATCTCTTCGATATCGATGAGGGAGTCTTTTTTATACAAAAATCGCTCCAAAATGTTTTCCATATCGGGACGCACGCTGATCGCAGAGAGCCTTTGTGCGGCGAGTTTGGATGGTGAGACGATAGAATTTGCGCCGAGTTTTTTTAGCCTCTGCGTGTCGCTGTCATCATCGCTATTTGCCATGATGAAGTAGGGGGTGATGCGACCAAGCTCCTTTTCGTATAGGCGCACGAGCGAGATTATCGCGATATTATCGGCTAAATTTGGACTTAGCGTGATGACGGATTTTGCAGATGACAGATGGGCTTTTAGCATCGTGGTTTCTACATGCGGTTCGCCTACGATGAAATATGGATAGCGGTTTTCTTCAGCGATTTTGGCTAGAGCGGGATCGGGATCGATCACGACAAAAGGCAGATGATTTTCGCGAAACTGCTTGGCAAGCTCGGCGCAGTAGATGTTGTTGTAACAGATAATGTAGTGGTTTTTGAGCCTTGCGATGTTATTGATCATTCGTTGCTCCCTAAGTAAATTTTGAAGTTTGCCGTTTTTTATGACCTCGACGACGACGCCCAGGCAAAACGAAAAGGTTCCAAAGCCCATGAGGATGAATAAGACGGTAAAAATTCTACCCGCGGGCGATATCGGCGCTACTTCGGTAAAGCCTACCGTCGTAAAGGTCATGCCTGCTTGATAAAAGGCGTCTACGAGCGAAAAGCCCGCTATAAAAACATAGCCTAATGTGCCGATTAGCATCATCAGCACGATGGTTATAAGTGGTAAGCGAAAAGGGCGTAGCTGGTCGTAAATTTCTGTGTAGAGGTTGATGTCCGGCTTAGTCGAGCCGGACCAGTCGAGGAATCGCTTGATCTTGTCCAAAACAGACATAAATTCCTCTTTGAGAGGTTATTTTGATTGTTTTTTCATAGTTCGTAGAGTTGAGGCGGCTACTTTGATTCGTCTGGTTGAGCCGTCTTCTAGCTGAACGCGGATGGTGCGTAGATTGACCTGGAATTTCTTTTTGGTTCTGTTATTTGCGTGGCTGACGTTGTTTCCTACCATCGCACCTTTGCCGGTGATTGCGCATCTTCTTGCCATAATAAATCCTTGATGATTAAAATAAATGGCGATTATAGCGAAAAAATTTCAAATTATGCTTAAAATTCGCCGCGGTTTAAATTTAGCGAAATTTATGACAAAACTAAGTAAAATTCCGCATCTTGAAATTTTAAAGGAATCTTAATGTATGTCGCACCCAGCATTTTATCGGCGGATTTTGGAAAGCTTGCGGAGGAAATTCGCGCAGTCTGCGAAGCGGGCGCCGATCTCATTCACGTAGATGTGATGGACGGGCATTTCGTACCCAATCTCACGATCGGACCGCTCGTAGTAAGCGCGGTAGCAAAGGCGAGCAGCAAGCCTTTAGACATTCATTTGATGGTTAAAAACGTGTCGTTTTTCGTCGATCTTTTTTTGCCGCTAAAGCCGAAATTTCTTAGCTTCCACATCGAGGAGGAGACCCATCCGCTGCGCCTCATAGATCATATCCGCCGCAGCGGCGTCTCGCCCGCGGTCGTGCTAAATCCGCACACTCCGCTTAGCGCGCTGGAGTTTATCTTGAGCGAGGTCGATATGGTGCTTTTAATGAGCGTCAATCCGGGCTTTGGAGGGCAGAAATTTATCCCCTCGGCGCTTGAGAAAATTAAGCAGCTGCGCGAGCTGATCGATCGCAAAGGCGCAAAATGCCTCATCGAGGTCGACGGCGGCGTAAACGGGCTGAATATCGCAGATATCGACGAAGCGGGTGCCGACGTCGTGGTAGCGGGCAACTACATATTTTCTTCAAACGACTACGCGGAGGCGATCCGTGCGCTTAAAATTTAGGCGCGGCACAGGGGTAAAATTTTGACGCATAGAATCGAAAATCTCATAAATTTACTGGCTCAAAAGAGCATAAATTATTACGATTTTATCTCAAAAGCAAGCGATATTGCCGAGATTACCGAGCTTTTCGAGCCCAAAGACCTCTCGATGTGGCGCACGCTGGGCATAGAGATAATAAAACTCGACAACGGCAAAATCACACTCAAAACCCGCGAGACGGATATTTCAGATGAAATTTTTTGCTTCGTAGATATCGAGACGAACGGCGGGCTCTCAAACGGCCAGATCATCGAAATCGGCGCGATAAAAACGCGCGGCACGCAGGAGCTGGACCGCTTTGAAAGCTTTGTTTATGCGCCCGTCGTGCCCGAAAATATCACGGAGCTTACCGGTATCCGCGCGGACGATCTTGTAGGCGCGCCGCCGCTAGCTAGCGTGCTGGAGCGGTTTAGACTGTTTTTAAGCGATAGCGTTTTTGTGGCGCACAACGTCAAATTTGACTACGGCTTCATCGACGCGAGCCTACAAAAATGCGGCTTCGGAATGCTTTTAAATCGCAGGCTCTGCACCGTCGAGCTCGCGCGCCGCACGATTGAGGCGCAAAGATACGGGCTCGGCTCGCTAAAAGAGCTTTTAGGCGTGCAAAACGTCCACCACCGCGCATTTAGCGACGCCGTTTCCTGCTTTGAAATTTTTAAATTCGCGCTCTCGCGGCTGCCGTGGAGCGTGCAAAGCACCGAGGATCTGATACTTTTTAGCAAAACCGCAAAGAGCCTGGCGCTGCCTAAGCCGCAGATTTCGGGGCGGGACGAGGGCGAAATTTTATAAATCGCGCACCGAATTAAGAGATGAAATTTTATTGAAATTTCGCGCCGCCGTTTGAGGGGTAAAATTTGCGCTTTTAAGCGGTGGCGCTTTAATCTGCGCGGATTGCGGTAGCATAAATTAGATCCGAGCGATTTTGGGTGGCGCAAATCGGCGCGTATGGACCTAGATTTTGAAATTTTACCCTTGCCGTAGCGATTGAATGCGCACAAATCGCGGCGGCGCGAATTTAAAGCGCTACTGCGGCGAGATGTGATTGCGAGCGAACCGAAACGGCGCGAATTTAAGCAGGCGCGGTTTTAAATCGCATTGCGATCGCACCAAATTTAAGTGTAAATGCCCGCAGCGGCGCCCTTTACGTATGTCAGCCAGGCGGATCATGCGATTTTAATTTGCTCGGGCGGGTGTGGCAGCGAATGCTCGTGAGGTCTTTTTGCTTTCGCAGATTTGATTTTTGCGGCGATAAATTTTGCGCCCGCCCGCGGTTTTACAACCTTGCTTCGGGCGAATTTTATGAGCGCTTGCAGTCGTGCGGATGCGCCCGAAGCGTCGCGCGCTTTAAATTTTAATTTAACCTGGGTGCGCGAATTCGATGCTTTAAACGCTAAAATCAATAAATTTTGCCCGCGCCTGCGCATCTTTTGCGTCCCAAAAGCGATAAATTTGGCGCGCCCGCACTGCCGCCGCAGATACGCTAGGCACGAGGGTTTTCTGCATTCGCCGCTTGGAATTTTGATATTTGATTTTAGCTTGACGACCTGGTCGGTACGTGCCAGTGCCGCAAATTTTAAAATAGAGCTTTATAAAATTTTACGACGCCGATTACAAATGAAATTTTATAAATTTTATCGTAAAAACACAGCGCGATCGGAGCAAATTTAACGAAAGCCCGGCCCTGTCGTAGCAGCGTACGGAGGTCGCGTATGCACTAAATTTAGCGATAAGCAAATCCGCGATCTTAATAATACAAAATTTACGCAGACACGGCTTGCTCCGAATCAAAGCGCCATCGGAAGGCTAGTGGGCTTTGCGAGCAAGCGGAGTAATGTGCCGCTGCTTGGGAACGCCATCTTTGCAAGAAGCGCGATCTTGCGATTGAGCGGTCTTTTTCGCCTCAAGACGGACATATCGCGGGCTAAAATTTAAACGGAATTTTAAAAGAGGATAGCTGCTTTTAAATTTACGTTGCAAATCTCATAGGCTGTGAATACGGCAGTCAAATTTTAAAATTCTATCTGTTTTAATCACGCCTTGAGGTGTGTATTGCGAGGGTGCGCGAGTCGCTTGATTAAAAAATGGATTTTAAATCATTCCTAGCGTATATGCTTGCGCAGTAAAGTAAAATTTTGCGTCGTAAAATTTCGCGCCGCTGCGTTACTGCCGAGCCGCTCGCCGTCTTACCTCCCGTCCTATCGCTCCGTATTTTCAAACGCGCTAAAATTTCGGCAAAGCTACGTTTTAATGCAAAATTTATCCACTTACTGCGGTTTGCGGCGGATGAAATTCTGCCGCTCGCCGCGAGATGCGTGATATTTGCTTACCGCGCATGCACGTCATAGCCCATATCCTCTTGCCGCAAGCCGCCGCTTTACTAACGTCCATCGTTGTAGGTTCTCGCCTGCTTCTTAGCGTATATTTTTGTGCCTTGTAAGCTGCGCGTCACCCCATCTGCGTCAAGGTCACGCCGTGTCTTTAAAGCACGCAAATCTATCCTGCATAAAATTTCGCTTCTTCGCCGTGCTCGCCGCCTGCCACACTTTGTCGTGCTTGTCTGCCGCGAGCCGTCGCCGCGCTGTATCCCTATCCGCACTCGCCGTACCCGCTTCGAGTTTTAGCGGACGCGCTTTAAAATTTCAGCCCAAAAGTCCTATTTAGCGCCGCGTCCGAGCATAAACAATCTCACTGCTTGTTCGGCGACGCGGGCTAAATTTTGCGCTGCGACGGCGGGTTCCATCGCGCGCTCAAGGCTCATAGGCTCGTTTAAAACACTGAAAAACGCGCCGATGCCGTGCTCGTTGCAGCCGCCGGCACAGGACGAGACGCAGCCTGCAAGCGCGATGACGGGCACGCCGTAGCGCGCGGCGATCTTCGCCACGCCGCTTGGGGTTTTGCCCATGCGGCTTTGGAAGTCGAGCCTGCCCTCGCCGGTGATGATCAGATCGGCGCCCTGCACGTCGTTTTGCAGCCCGATCTGCTCGGTGATGATGTCGATGCCGGGCCTTAGCTGCGCGCGCAGGAAGCTTACGAAGCCAAAGCCCAGTCCGCCGGCAGCGCCCGCGCCCCTTTCGCTGCAAAGCTCCTTTCCAAGGCTCTTGCTTACGACGCCCGCAAAGCTTCGCAGCCCAGCATCCAGCGCCTCTACCGCCGCTTCATCCGCGCCCTTCTGCGGTCCGTAAACATGCGCCGCGCCGTTTTCGCCGAATAGCGGATTATCCACGTCGCAGGCGATGAGAAACTCGCTATCTTTGATGCTTTGCGGCACGTCCGCGTCCGAGATTGCCGCTATTTTGATTAAATTTTCGCCTGTGCCCGCAAGCGCTTCGCCGCGCGCGTCCGTAAATTTAAAGCCCAAAGCGCTTAGCATGCCCGTGCCCGCGTCGTTCGTAGCGCTTCCGCCGATGCCGATGATAAACTTTCGCGCGCCGTGTGCAATCGCATGCGCTATCATCTCGCCAAAGCCGTAGGTGCTCGTTTTTAGCGGGTTGCGGCGCGATTTTTCGATGAGTGGCAGACCCGATGCGGACGCCATTTCTAAGATGCCTAGCTCGCCTTTTAAGGCGTAGCGCGCGGGCGTTTTTTCGCCTAACGGATTTGCTACGATGACGTCCATGAACTTAGCTTTTAGCGCGTCTGCAAGGGCTTCAACGCTTCCTTCGCCGCCATCTGCGATAGGTTTGACGAGCACCTCGCAGCCTAGCTTCTCGATACCTGATTTTACGGCGTTGCCCGCCTCAAGCGAACTAAGTGAGCCCTTAAACGAGTCGATCGCGACTAAAACTTTCATATTTTTCCTTTAGCTGGTATTTTAAGATTTTGGAATTTTACAGCGCGTAGGCTAAATTTACGATGACAAGACTGAAGCAAGAGTATAATTTTAAAATCTCGTCGCCAAATTTATGGGGCAAATTCTAAAATTTCATGTCGTGGAATTTTAAAATTTTGTAAGCCACAGAATTTCGGCTAAATTTTAAAATTCCGTAGCGATAGAATTTTAAAATTTCGCTCCTTGAGGCTTTGTGTGTAAATTTAAAACTCCGCTATACGAAATTTTAATATTAAGGCATTTGCGCGGTACGGCTAGCTACGTAAATTTAAAGAATCTTATGTAGCTAGCCGCTGGTAGATGCCCGTAGCGCTCCGCACTGATTTAGCGCGGTAGCGGCTAGAATAAGCTAGCCTAGATCAAAAACAGCGACAAAACCCAAACGCTGATCATACCAGTAATGCCCATAATTAGGGTTAGCATGGTCTGTGTGCGGTAGCCTTGCTGCGGATTCATCTTACTGAAATTCGTAACGACCCAGAAGTAGCTGTCATTGGCGTGCGAAACCGTCATAGCGCCCGCTGCGATCGCCATTACCACAAGCGTGCCGGACATTTCGGAGGTGAAGCCCAGCACCTGCATCAGCGAGCCGTCTGCGTTAAATGCGCCCATAATCGAAGCTGTAGTGATGATCGCAACGGTGGAGCTTCCTTGCGCGGTTTTTAAGACGGCTGAGATTAAGAATGGGAAGAAAATCCCCGCGGCTTTAATCGCAGTCGCATTATCCTTGATGTAGGTTACGAAGCCGGCGTCGGTAATGACCTTACCTAGTACTCCGCCCGCTGCGGTGATGAAGAGGATCGGACCTACGATCTTTAAGGATTCGTTTGTGATCTCGCTAAATTCGCCTAGTTTGTCGGTTTGTGCAAGTAGAAATACCGCAAAAACTACGCCCAGGGCTAGCGCGATGATAGGATTTCCTAAAAATTGCGAAATTTCGCCCGCAAATCCGCCTACTTTTAAGATCTTGGCGACGGAGCCCAGCGCCATAAATAGGATCGGTATCAAAATAGGGGCTAAGCTCAAAAATCCGCTCGGTAATTTGCCGTATTGTTTAAGCAGATCGTCGTAGCTTTTTGCGATGACTTCATTGGCTTCAGCCTCGCTTATATGCACGCTTTTGGCGACTTTTTTGGAAAAAAAGTATGTAGCGATCAACACCGGCAATGATACCACCGCGCCCATTGCGATTACGAGTAGCAGATTGCCGCCTAGACCCACGGCGCCTGCTGCGGCGATCGGTCCCGGAGTCGGCGGAATGAATACGTGCGAGGCGTAAAGTCCGCCGGAGAGCGCTACTGCAAGAGCGACCGGATTTTCGCCGATTTTTTTGCTGATCGCTTCACGGATCGGGTTTAAAACGACGAAGCCGCTGTCGCAAAATACGGGGATACCTACGATCCAGCCCATTATGAGCATCGCAAGCTCTGGACGCTTTTGCCCGACTACGTTTACGACCATATCGGCGAGTTTGAGCGCCGCGCCGGTCTTTTCGAGCACGGTGCCGATGAGTGCGCCGAAGATTATGACGATACCGATACTCTTAAACGTGCCGCTGAATCCGTCGCCGATAATCGCGGGGATCTTGGCTAGCGGTATGCCCGCAACGATCGCGAGCGCCAGGGAGATAAGCATTAGCGCCAAAAACGGGTGAACGCCTGCTTTGGAGATCAAAAAAATCATCACGACGACCGCTATGGCGAAGCAGATGATTAACGCAACACCGCTCATAAAAGCTCCTTGAATGGATTTAATTTGCCCGCAAGCGGTTTAAACTTAAGCTCCGTTTGCGCCTCAAATTTAATGCGGTAATTTTAGCGAAATTTTAATATAAAGCAAGAAAGGCGGCGTTAAATTTATGGAAATTTATGATTTATGCGGAAATGATGGACTAGCTAGCGGAGTTTATCGGTTGGAATTTATCGGTGCCGCACGGCGAGAGGTGGTTTAAATTTTAAAACTTGCAGCGTTTGACTTGACTCACGTTGCGCGGCGGCGGAAATTTTATCGCGGATCTGCCGTCGTAGCGTGGCAATGGGGCGGTGCGCTTGCGCTTTACACGCAGGTTTGGTAGCTTCAGGGCGTGAGCGACGCGTAGGGCTTTGCGGCACTTGCTGCGGCGGCAGCGGTGGAGATAAGGCAGTAGTGGCGGAGGTGGCGGTGAGGCAGCGGCGGCAGGGCTTTTGATATACAATCGGCGATGATAGAATTTTGATCGAAATTTACTCACGCGGCGATGAAATTTTAATTAAAACTATCGGCAGAAGCGGCGAAATTTTAATTGAAAGCAGGCAACATAGGTAGAGCTTCGATCAAAATATCGCGCGTAGCGGATCTGATAAAAATCGGCAGCAATCTGCAGTAGAATTTTGCGGCTTTTTATATAATTTTTCTGCGAGTCTGCTGTGATCTTTTTTGGATTTTTCAAAATTCCTGGCGGTCTTTGCGCGGTCTATCTGCGGCGGGATTTCGCGGCTTGGCCAAATTTACAGAGCCATTTTAAATTTAGAAGGTCGTTTTAAATTTTGCAGAGGACAAAGTAGTCGAAATGAGGTATCCGGTTTTAAATTTGCAAAGCCGATTCGCTCTCGCCTCTTTTTTATGTGCTCTTTGCGCGCGTAAATTTTAATCGGCAGCTCTATCTAATCCGCAAAATTTTAGTTTTTGAAATTTTATAGATTTTTGAGCTCGCGTTTTGGCTGAAATTTTGATCCACGACCTCGTCCGCCGCCGCCCTCGCCCAGGCTTCGTCGAAGTTTTGTCCGTTTAAATTTGCGCTGCTGGAGTAAAGCCAGTCAAATTGCCTCAAAAACTCCTCGTGGGTGCAATCTTTCACGACGCGCACTGCCTTGGCGTTCGGATATAAAAATGTCGTTTTTCTCGCACGGCGCACTAAATTTTTAAATTTTGCGGGCACGCGAGCGAGATTTTTTAGCTCGCTAAGCTTTGCCGTCGTTATAAGGCAGGGCTTGTCTGGGGCTCGGCGTTTTAGCGCGTTTATCTCGCGAAAATCCTTGCTCAAAAATCCCGCCGTCGTATCGGTCTGCGCCAAATAGATCATCTCTCCTCCAAATTTACGCCTTTTTCCTATCTTTAGCCAGCAAAAATATGCACGAGATAATGAGCGTAAAGCCCGCAAAATCAAGAAACACAAACTCCGTCCCCAGCCAAAAATAGGCAAACGCCGCCGCGCTCACCGGCTCGATGCACGCGATCATGCTCGCCCTGCTCGCGCCTATTATCTTTAGCCCCGTCATGTAAAAGCTAAACGCGCATATCGTGCCCAGGATCACGACCGCGGCAAGCGCAGCAAAGCCCTGCGCGTCGCTCACGCCGCCTAGCTGCCAAACCCGCGTGTAAAGCGCGAGCGCGCCGCCGCCGATGACCATCCCCCAGCCTAAATTTAACGCGACGGGGTATTTTTGATTTAGCTTCGTGGGAATGAGGCTGTATATCACGACGCCAAGCGCGCTAATGAGGCACCAAACCAGCGCCCCCGCGCTGATAACCAGCGAGCCAAGATCGCCGTGGGTGGCGAGCAGCACGACGCCCAGCACCGCGAAAATGAGCGCGATGAGCTCGACCTTTTTAGGCGCGCGCCGCTGTGAAAAGCAAACGACGGCAAGGATGAGCGCGGGCGCGGAGTACTGGATCACGGTCGCGACGGCGGCGTTTGAGAGCTCGACACCGCAAAAGTACGAATACTGCGTCATCATAAGCCCAAAAAACGCGTAGATGAGCAGCTGCGGCAATAGCGCGCGATCTTTTAGCGGCGCGAGAGCTGCGCGCGGCGAACGCGCTAAATAGTACGCCACCATCGCAAGCCCGGCAATGCTCAGGCGGTAGGGCACGAGCCAGTCGGCGCTGACGCCTTTTTGCGTGAACAGATACTGCCCGCAAACGCTGCTAAAGCCCCATAATACGCCGCCAAGAAGCGTGATGAAAACGCCGAAAAATTCGCTCTGTGATCTCATTTGCCGCCTTAAATTTAAAGCCAAAGTATACAAGCTTATGCTTAAGCTGGGGTTAAATTTGGGGCTTCGGCGTAGTATATCGGACTATACTTGCAACTAGTAAAATTTTGTAAATTTTAAAATTTGAAACAAATAAAGAGATGATAAAAATTTATGAGGCTATGTAAGAATGAAGTAAAATTCTAACTTTAGCTTAACGTTTGTAATTTATGGAATAAATTTTGACATTTGCGATGCGCCAAAGCTTCATAGTGTATTACTTTTAGAAAAGTTGAATTTGGCTCAAAGGCGGCTAAATTTTTCTAATCGGCAGTCTAATTATCGTTTTGCATTTTTGCGGCGATAAACTCGTCTATTTTGGCAACGCTTCTGGGCTCATCATCAAAGCCGCCCACATGTAAAATTTGCGCGCAAAGCCCCTCATCTATCCTCAAAAACTCCGCTGCGCCCCAGTCTAGCTTTTTTTCCAAGCAGCCTGCTGCACTGCCCAGTCGAAATTTTCTCGCGTGATAAAATCAGGCAGTCTAATCGCGCTAATCCAGCTGAAATCGCTCTTTCTAGCGTAGTCTGCAGCGCTGCAAGCCTAGCCGCTTTACCGCCAAAATCCCTCTAGCGGCGGCACGACGTATTCAAAAAAGCCATCGATCTTATAATCGGTTTTGTAGCTCATTTTTAGCGCGTAACTCACGGCGTAAAGCACCTCTATCGCACGCTGATACGCGCCGTCCGGCTCATTTGGATCGCCTTCGCCGCGGATGCAGACGAAATTTGCAGGCGGGATAGTTAAAATTTGCAGCACCTGCTTTGGCGCGCAAAGCTGTCTAAACTCTTTTTTAAAATCAAACATTTTATTCCTTTCGCGAGGTAAATTTCATAAAATTTTGCGCTAGAAGCGGAGCTAAATTTTAAATGGTCGTAAAATTTTACAGCATTACGCGATCGCGCGTATGCAAAATTTTACAAAATTTTACGTTCGCCGCATCGTTATAAGAAATTTTGCTGCAAGCGCGTCAATATCCAGTTGCGCAATAAAATTTCACGCCACCCTCAAACAGGATATGAAATTTACTGCAAGTATTTGAAAAATTTTAATACATGCAGATAGATTTTATGCAGGCAAAATTTCACACGGGCGAAATTTCACGCCGTTACAAATATTTTAAAATTCCGCCGAAGCGTGCGGCTAAAGCGGCGCTTTAAATTTAGACCAGCGCCAGCTTCAGCACCTCTTCGATCCGATCTACCGGCGTTATTTTCAGATCGTTTTTGACCTCGTCGGGGATCTCCGCCAGGTCGCGCTCGTAGTTTTTGCGCGGGATCAAAACCTCGGCGATTTTGGCTTTGTGCGCGGCGATGAGCTTCTCTTTAAGCCCGCCGATCGGCAGCACTTTGCCGCTTAGCGTGATCTCGCCCGTCATCGCCAGATCGGCGCGCACCTCGCGCTCGCTTAAAATCGACGCGATCGCCGTGCTCATCGTGATGCCCGCGCTCGGTCCGTCCTTAGGCGTCGCGCCCTCGGGCACGTGGATGTGAAGGTCGAATTTATTATAAATCTGCTCCGAGCTTTCGGAATTCTCCTCCTCGTCTAAATTTCGCGCCGCCGCAGGGCTTTTAGACACCGCGCCGCCATTTGCGCGCAATGCGGAGTTTTTGCCGCCGCGCGAGGCTTTTGTCGCGCCCGCCTTCGCGTCTTGAGCCGCTTTGAGCTTACTCTCGTCGATTAGCACCTTTACGATGCTAAAGGCTATCTGCGCGGATTCTTTCATCACGTCGCCGAGCTGGCCCGTGATCGTCATCGCGCCCTTGCCTTTGATCTTTACCGCCTCGATCTTGAGCACGTCGCCGCCTACCGCAGTCCACGCAAGCCCGTTTACGATACCGATTTGATCGCGCTTTTCAACCTCGTCTATCTCGAAAACCTTTTTATTTAGAAATTCGCTTAAATTTTTCGTCGTAACGACGATTTTTTTAAACTCTTTGTCTTTTAAAATTTTAACCGCGACCTTGCGGAAGATCGCAGCGATTTGGCGGCGCAGGTTTCGCACGCCGCTTTCGCGCGTGTATTCTTCGATGATCTCGGCAAGGGCGGCGGGGTTGATCGCTACGTCGGCGGCTTTGAGCCCGTGGCGTTGCAGCTCCTGAGGGATCAGATAGTCCTTGGCGATCTGAAACTTCTCCTGCGGCGTGTAAGAGCTAAGCTCGATAAACTCCATCCTATCGCGCAGCGGCGCGGGTATGAGAGATACGTCGTTTGCCGTGGCGATAAAGATAATCTTGCTAAGATCGATGTTGAAATTTAGATAATAATCCCTAAAGCTCGAGTTTTGCTCCGGGTCTAAAATTTCAAGCAGAACCGCCGTCGGATCGCCCTTGTATGAGCTTGAAATTTTATCGATCTCATCAAGCACGATGACGGGGTTCATCTGATTTGCCTCGATGAGGCCTTGCACGATGCGGCCAGGCATCGCGCCAATGTAGGTGCGGCGGTGTCCGCGTAGCTCGTTTACGTCCTCAAGCCCGCCCAAAGCGATGCGGATGAGTTTGCGCTTAAGCGCGGTCGCGATGGAGTTTGCAAGACTCGTCTTGCCTACGCCGGGAGGGCCGTAGAAGCACAAGATCGCGCCGTCCCCCTTGCCGTTCCCCTTACTCTGCTTGCCGTTTATGCCGCGAAGCTCTAAAAGCTGTTTCAGCGCGAAATACTCCTCGATGCGCGCCTTGGGCTTTTGCAGAGAGTGGTGGTCTTTGTTTAGCTGCGCGGTGACGCCCTCGATGGACATCTTGTGCTTTGCCGCTTTTTCGAACGGCACTTCAATCACCCAGTCCAGATAGCTCTGTACAAGCCCCGCATCGGCGCTGTCCGGATGGAGGCGGGCAAATTTATCGATCTGCTTTTTGATCTCTTTGTAGGCATCCTCGCCCAAATAGGGCTTTTTGGCTTCCAGCTTTTTGCAGTATTCCTCGATCTCGACGTCGCGATCGGCGTCGCCGCCGAGCTCCTTTTGGATCTGTTTGAGCTGCTCTTTTAAAAAATACTCCTTGTTCGTCTTGTCGATCTTGGAATGAACCTTGCTTTTGATCTCCTTTTCGAGCCTCTGCGCTTCGATCTCGTCGGAGATGTAGTTGATGAGGTTGAAAAGGCGCTTTTGTAAGTTGCTCTCGGTAAAAAACGAGTAGGCTACCTGCTTTTTTAGACGCAGTGCGCTTAAAATTAGGTCGCAAACGCGCGCGGCGTCGGTGCCGTCGTCGATGGTCTTTAACAGATCGTTCGGGAAAAAATGCGTAAGAGTGCTAAGCGTCTTGGTTTTTTCCTTTAGCACGCTTACCAGCGCGTCTAATTTTTGATCGTTGCCGCGCTCGTCGTGGATGATATCGACGGTAGCGACCAGCGGATCTTGCGAAATTTCTTTTACGATTTTGCCTTTTAGCGCGCCTTGGAATAAAATTTTAACCCGACCGTCGGGAAGCGGTACGGTTCTCATAACGGAGCCCACGACGCCTCCATTATAGATGCCGCCGAAGCTCCTATCGCCGCTAAATTCCGACTTTGAGCTTACGACCATTATCATAGATTCGTTTTTGGCGGCTAGATCGAGGGCTTTTTTGTTATGTTCGTCGCCGATGAAAAGGGGCGCTATCATAAACGGATATAAAAATAGCTCGTCCTCGACGATGATGGGTAGATCGCTAGGGAAGGTTGTATTTTGCATCAGTTGCATCGCTCCTCCTACTCAAAAATCGCGCGATACCAAGGCGAGCGCGGTTTGATTACGTCGGTGCCGTTTAGCGGGGACTCTTCGATGCGCTGCTCGTAAATTTTGGCAGAACTTTCGCGATCGGTGCGTTGGTAAAGGTCTTTGATGTCGATATTTAGCTGATGCTCGGCAAGCCTAAGCTTCGTTAGCATCGTCTCAAGTAGCGGACGATACTCGCTCTGCGGATATTCAGCTATAAATTTTCGAATTTCGTCGATGCTGTTTAGCATTAGCTTTTGGTTGCGATTTGGGCGGCTAAAGGAATCGAAATTTGCTCTAATTTTTAGAAATCTTGCGTATTCGATCTTTTGCGTCGTGCCGTAGAGACGGATATATTCGTCTAGGTATTTGTTTGCTTTCTCGTAGTTTTCATCCTCCACAAAAGCCCACGCCATAATGAGTGTCATCTCCTCAAGCAGCGGAGAGGCGATGTGTTCGCTAGAAAAGCTAGTGTAGTGCTTCTCGGCATCCTCCATGCTGGCGTTGTTTATATCTTCTAAAATTTTAGAATACCATGCCTCGGGGCTTAGATTAAAAAGCTCGCCGTCGCCCTTACCGCTGCAGCCGCCGATAAACGCGATAAATAGGAGAGCGGATAGAATTTTACTTAGATTTGTCATAAAAAATCCTTGGAATTTATTTAGCTCGTAATTTTATAGTCTTTGAGTAAATGCAAGCTTAAATTCCGCGTTCAAATTTAAAAATGGAATTTCTTTAAAATTTTTGTGCGTTCGGGCTTAAAAATCTTTGTAAACCAAAAAAATTTACGCGATAAATTCTAAATTTAAGTTTAACAATAGTATAATTAGCGCCGATAACGCAGAGTAAGTTTGCGTTTCCGTAATTTCAGAATTTTAAAGAAAGGATGTAAGATGAAAAAAGGTTTTACTCTAATTGAGCTGATCTTTACCATCGTGATTTTAGCGATTACGACGATGGCGATCCCTCGTATCGTCGCGCAGACGACCGAGCTGAATGCCCTTGCGATCAAAGAGGAGCTCGTATATAACGCTAAAGCTTTTATGTCTCGTATATCTAAAGCTCAGTGGGATAGCGCATACGCAGCAGATGCTAGCTGCGGAGGCGATGCGAGCTGCATGGATAGAATTTTGACCGTAACTCCAGGCGTAGATGATTCGGGCAATAGTACCAAGGAAGTTAGACCGGGGATTTTGCCGGAAGCTAGTCGGCGTGGAATCAGCTCCCAAGCTCCAGCTACGAAAAAGCAATTCGGTAGAAATGGAATTTCTTTTGGTGGCGGTCGTTATAACGATATTGACGATTTCGACCGGTTCACGACGGATATAACAGTCGGTAATTTAGTGGGCTCTAGCAGTAGAGGTGATTTTATCCTCAATACTAGGATTAATGTCGATGTAGATTATGTAGCAGAGCCTTTTAGCGCGGCGGAATATGCTTCCGGTACCGATATAAGTGGTGTTCTTAGCGATCGGCCATCCAATGACGCCGTTACCAATATCAAGATGGTTAGGGTTGCCGCTACGGATCTAAACGACGCCGTAGCGAGAGACGGTGCTGCTAAATCAGTTGTTTTAAAGGCATTTTTATCTAATATCGGCGTCGGCGTTCAGACAACCGTCACTAGACTATATAACTAATAGGAGCGCGAGATGAAAAGAGGCTTTACCCTTATAGAGCTTGTGTTTGTTATCGTAGTGCTGGGGATCATCTCGATGTTTGGCGCTGATCTATACACCAAGATCTATAAATCTTACGTGCATGTACGTGCGGTAAATCAGCTGGAAGCCAGAACGCAAAATGCGATGATGCTAATCACAAATCGCTTGGAGGATAGAATAAAAAGCTCTACCATAGGCAGAGATCTTGCCGTAAATGATTTTGTGCCGATTAGCGACCTTACTAATCCGAGATTTGATATATTAGAGTGGATCGGACAAAGCGTAGAGACGAGAAATATAAATAAGAGAACTCCAGGTTGGAGCGGCTTTATGTCAATGTCTCAACTCCGAGATAGCACATGGACGGCCGATGCGAATAATGCCGGATATATCGCAGATACTAGGGCTGCGTTTAATATGGTATCCTTGGGTAGTGATTTTCCGCAAGTAGCTAAAATAGTTGGAAATTTAAGGGCTACGGAATATGGTAAATCGTCTACTAACACCCAAGTTGCTGTTATCTTTAGGGTTGTTACTAACGATGCTTCGCCTACTAGTGTAGATATAGGCTATGGCTACGATAGGGCTGTTTGGGCAGACGGCAGAAACCGCGTGCTAATCGCCGTAGGCACTCCTAGTGATGCCGGTAGCGGTAGTATGGAAGGTGAAACTATCGCTATCAATCAATACCCATTCAATCCAAACAATGCCAACTCGCAGGAATTTTCTGAGCAATACTATATAGCTCATAGCGCTTACGCGATTGTCCCGGATCAAGTAGAAATATACACGAAAGATCGAGCGGGTGATTTGAGTAAGAATTTTAATCTGCTCTTGAAATATAACTATCGTCCATGGAGCACTGTCGCAAAAGATGCGAACTCGTATGATAAGGCTAGCAGTGCACTACTGGCGGAAGATGTGAGCTTATTTAGGTTTAAGGATGATAATGGCGCCGTTGCGCTTAAACTATGTATGAGAGACGACGGCAGAAATTTTGATCCTTCGGAGCTGGATCTAAACGTTTGTAAAGCACAGGTGGTGTACTAATGAAAACTATGCGAAAAGGCTTTGCTCTAGTAGCAGCCATATTTTTTATCATCATTGTAGCGACTACCGCGATTACGGCGCTATCTATCGCGTCTATGACGGCTCGCGACGTCAATAATATCCAAGGCAGAGAGCAGGCGCTACTGCTAGCGCAGAGTGCTACGGAGCTAGCAGTCCTTGCTATGCAAAAGCACCAGTATCTAACTACCGAGCTTAAGGCAGGAGGCGCTACGGCTGCGACCACTCCTACGTTAAATACGATTACTCTTGAGTATCCGTCAAATGATCCAGCTCAAAAGATGTTTGACATCACCGTAACATTCGGATATTTTGATAGACAGCTAGGTGCACCCGGTAATCATACCGTAGCTTATAGTAATTTTGGGCAAGGCTCGTCCGAAAGGCTTGCAAATGGTAGTGTGGGTAGAATTTTAAGCCATGCCGCGCTCGTAGACGTAGTAGTGAGATCTAACGTAGAAGTTATGGGCAGACCGCAGATTACGTATCACAGGCGCACTATACAAAAACCATAATGTAAAGGAGAGACGATGAATTTAAATATCGTAGGTAAGCAGTTTGAGCTAACAGAAGCTATAAAAGAGTATGTTGAGAACGCATTTGAGACGCTAGAAAAATATAATCTCGACATCATCTCGGGGCGTTGTGTAATTTCTGCTGACGAGAAGCAAGGCAAAAAAGGTTTTGTAGTGGATTTTTCATTAAATTTAGCGCATCAAGACACTATCGTCGTGCGCCAAAAAGATAAGGATCTCTATGCCGCCGTCGATCTCATCGTCGAGCGCGCCTCAAAAGTGCTTCGCAGATACCACGATAAGGTAAATTCTCATAAAAATCGCGACGAGATGAAACAAAACGCCGTAGATAATGCGGTCGGTGCCAATAAGCTAAATTTAAACGATGAAGTTGATGAGATCGTCCCTACCGAGCTGGATCTATATAAGCCGCTAGAGATCGATGAGGCGCTAAATAAGCTTAAAGAAAGTACCGATCAGTTCTTGGTCTTTAACGATATGGACGCTAAAATGCGTGTGCTTTACAAGCGTAAAGATGGTAAATTCGGCTTATTTTAGAATTTTAGAATTTTAGAATTTTAGAATTTTAGAATTTTAGAATTTTAG
>ERZ773004.238-NODE-238-length-37029-cov-6.021015_pt1 | contig 37029 bp, 28 predicted proteins | sample MGYA00580667_ERZ773004 | MGnify/ENA primary metagenome ERZ773004 (study PRJEB29015, sample SAMEA2737963) | human oral metagenome | biome: human oral; feature: human-associated habitat; material: dental | place: China | collected 2123 ... | reverse complement strand
GGGGAGCGCCCTGTAGGGGCGCCGGATCATAGCCAGGGGCGAAACCCCTGGGCGGGGCGGGCTTTTTACGTTCTGATAGGAATAAGTGTACGTCTTCATCTTGTTTTTGCCTCCGGATTCTTGTCCGTTTGCGAGGGCAAAGGTCTATACGTAAGACGTGCGTGTCAATACGTAATATTACGTATTTCATCTCGCCCGTGCACATGGCCGGAATGTTCATTTTACAGGCGCCCTATTTGCTGCCTATCAGCACCGTATACGTCCCACGGTGTTCCCGAAATCCGCGAGCCGTAAACAATCCTTCACGTCGCAATTAACACTTCGGAGGTCAGGTTTTTCTGGAGGCGGGGGGGAAAACGAAAGCCGGGTACACGCTGAGGAGATCCTCAACATGTACCCGGCTTTTCGCTTTTAGGGTTCAGTGTTTAGCTTCTTAGTTCTTCGTTTCCCCCGGTCGGAGGCGTCGGGCCAGGAGCTGGTTAGACTGGCTGTTGTAGCCTCGGCGGAAGGGCAGCGGACGGACAGCGCCACGACGATAGGCTGCGTATAGATCCGGCTCGAAATGGTTGCCGAAGAGCGCAATGGGATGATCGTACATGCCGTAGAGGCGGATGTCCCAGCGGCTGGGATCGAAGAAGGAGAACTTGATGCCGGAGTCGTCCTGCAGGATGACGGAGGCCTTAGAGAGCACGGTGTTGCGGATGGTGCTGAAGTAGGCCTTGTGCATGAGGTAGGTGGCGGACTTGACGTAGGTCACGCAGCCGGAGTCGATGGTGGTGAGGAAGTCACGCGTGGGCTTGTTGACGGAGAGGCCGCCGTCGGCGATGTTGGCCGAGAAGTAGGTCAGGGTGCGGAGCGTACGGTGGTCACGGTCGGTGAACTCGATCTCGACGCCCTTGCCGTATTTCTCGTCGCCGCGATAGCGTGGCGCGCTGTCGAGGTAGTGCTTACGGCCGCCGTCGGTGAACGCGAAGGGGCGTACGCGTACGATCTCCTTATCGGCCCGCGCCAGGAAGAGGAGCAGGAGGGGCGTGACGCCGTACATCTCTTGCGTCTCGTAGCGGGTGGCCATGAGCTTGGTTTGGAAGAAGCTAAGGCGGAGGATGCCGGAGACTTCCTGGCCGTAGGCGGCGAGGTATTGCGAGAGTCCGACCTGTCGTGCGTCAGTGCGGGGTTCGGGCACACGCCCCGGGGCCTCCATACCGAAGAGGATATAGTTGCGGGCGTTGGGGAAGTAGAGGCTGACGTTGAAGTAGTCCGGGCCGCTGAAGGGGTAGAAGACGGTGGCGATGGTGTCCGTGCCTTGGGGCAGCTCATTGCGCGCCCATTGGCGGATGCTGTCGGCTTGTTCGCGTCGGTGGCGTGTCCAGGCCGAGTCAGCGTGTGCAGCGTAGCGTTTCCAGGTGTCGGTGTGAGCGAGTGAGTCGAGGCGGCCGCCCTCTGATGGAGCCATACCGGCGATGAATCGGGCCACGTCGGTAAGGTCACGATCGGGTTGCACCTCGGGCTGCGAGGCAGGCTCTTCGGAGCCGCTGTCGGCCTTCGATCCGAAGACGGATTCGACGCCGCGGAGTCCAGCCTCGGCGGCCTCTTTAAGGCCGGATTTCGGTCGGCAGGCCCCGCAGCATGTCAGTAAGATAAGTCCCAGAGTAAGTAGTTTTTCTGTGTTCATTTTTTTATTGTTACGAGTTCGATTATTGATCCAGATGAGAAGAAGAACGGGGGGAAGGCCCCGGGGGTGGGTCGTCATTGATAACCCTCAATTCATGTGTGGCCCTGTGAATCCATCGTCACCCATTCGGCTGCCTTGAGAGCGCGAAAGGGGTGAGTCGGCCCATTCAGCGATGTCACCGCGGCGAAAGGGATGCTGTATCCGCCGCTCGTGTTGGTTTTGGGCGCGGCAAAACTCGACGAGGTGCCGTAGGAGGTCCACCAGCGTGCCACTGGGGGAATAGAAAAAGTCTTCCGCCGCCTGCTGCACCGTCGGGTTGGGGTGCTCCAGCTCATGGAGCAGTGCCTTTCGGTGTCGCACAGAGCGACGGTCGTCACTGGGCTCGACATTCTCGCCCGCCTTGAGGAAGTGGATCATTCGCACCGAAAAGCGTACGGCCCTCGAGAAGAGTCCGGGCTTGAAATAATCCTCCTTGAGGCCAAACTGCGCCAGCTTATTGATGATCGGTATCTGCGCCTCGTCCGTAGTCGACGGCTCGCCGCTGTCGTCCGTATCGCTACAGTCGCCACGATCGGCCTCTGGGTCATACGGCTCACGACCGTACACCAGCTCTTGCATGTAACTGCGGTAGCTGCGGAAATACTCCTCCTCCCGGTCGTTCGGCTTGCGATTCGGAGACTCTTCAACGTCTTCCGGGCCGTCATACGTGATCACCATAGACTTGCTTTCTTCCTGTTTTTGATATTGCGTGCTGCGGGCGGTCTCCCTGTCTCCACCGGTTCGGTGGGGTGTGATGCCCCGCAGACTGTTTGCTTGCTTTTTCGGGTTACGCGTCATTCGGGGTATGTCGCCCGTTTTTTTTTTCGGGTCGCACTTGTGTCCGCCGCGACCCTCTCAGCCACCTGCTCCCGATGTTCTTTATATCGCTTCATCATCTCCCATCCTCGGCACACCGCGTAGGCCCCGAGTCCGATGCCCAGCGTAAAGATGCCCAGCACGGATTCGGACGTTTTCTCAACCAACAGAAAGACCATAGTCCACCCCGTCAGCAACAAGAAAAGAATCGGAGTCACGGGGTAGCCCCACGTCCGATAGGGTCGCTCAGCCTCGGGGTAACGTCGCCTATGGACGAACACGCCCAACACCGAGAGGAACGTGAACAGCGACAGGATAAAACCGGAGAAAGTCACCACCTGCTCAAACGATCCGGAGAGGATGAACAGCAGACTGATGGCGGACTGTACGGCCACGGCCACGGCCGGCGTGCCCCGTCGGCTACGGTGCGACAAGAAGCGGAACAGCGTATAATCCTCACCCATCACCTGCGAAACGCGCGGCCCGATGAAAATCATCGAGCTGATCGACGAAACGAGTAACAGTCCGATCACCCCTGCCATCAGGCTCGCACCGGTGGGTCCGAAGAGGTGTTGCGCGGCGATAAATCCCACCTGCAACTTGCCCTGCATTTCCTCGTGCGGCACGAGGCTGAGGAACGTGGCGTTCAGCCCGACGTAGGCTACGGCCACGATGGTCACGCCCCAGAGCAGCGATCGCGGCAGCGTACGTTGCGGATCGCGCACTTCACCGGCCACATACGCCGACGCGTTCCAGCCCGAATAGGCGTAGGAGACATAGATCAGACAGACGGCGAACGCCGGGCTGAGCAGCTCCCGCCACCCCGCGCCGTCAGGCACGGGCAGGAACGGTTGCTTGTCGCCACCGGCCGCGACGCCACACACAATGAAAGCGACAATCAGCGCCAGCTTGAGCAGCGTAAAAACGTTCTGGAACCGACTGCCCCCACGCACACTCCACATGTGGACGGCGGTGATGATAAGGAGTGCACTGACAGCGATCATCTGCGCCGTGACGCCCTCCGGGAAAAGCGATTCGGTGTAGTGCCCCAGCGCCATGCAGGCCAGCGCCACCGGCGCGGCAAAGCCAATCGTCAGCGAGACAAAGCCGGAAAGGAATCCTACGGCAGGATGATAGATGACCGACAAGTAGTGGTATTCGCCTCCCGAACGCGGCATGGCGGCGCCGAGCTCGCCGTAGACGAGCGAACCGCAGAGGGCAATCAATCCGCCCACGATCCAGAGCGCAAGCAGTGCGAAAGGCGTGTGCAGGTCGAGCAGCTGGAAGCCGAGCGTGGTAAAGACGCCGGTGCCGATCATGTTGGCCACCGTGAAGGAGGTCACGCCCGTGAAGCCCAGTCGGGTGTCCTTAGGCGCTTCGGCGGTAGAGGCAGCGGCATGCGATTGGTGCTTGTTCATCGCTTTCTTTTGATGGAATGAGGTGTTTGGGTGCCGAAATCGAAAATCATTCGTCGCCTAAGGGAATCACCTCACCGTCGTCATCGGGCGTATCCTCGGGCGAGTCGCCGAAAGATCCCTCGAAGCGCTTCATCAGGTTCTCCGCCTGCCAAAGCAACATACCGGCGGCGTCCGTGGCCTCATCGCCGGTCAGGACTTTGTTGTTTTCGGCGTACTGTATCGGTTCGCCTTCGTCCAAGAAGAGCGTGCGTTCGACGTTATCCTGGTCGCTGTCCTTCTCGTAGATATAAACGGGCTGGCCGTCGGTGTAGAGCGCCTCCCGACGGATACGTTGCTCGTCGGCCTCCACCTCTTCGGTGGCATAACGCAGGATAGGGATGACCGTCTCACTCTCCAGCTCATAATAAAAATGAAGCCGCGCGCGGAAATGATCTGAGCCGACATAACGTCGTCCGTAAGCGTTATCGTCCATCGTCAGGACGTACCATTTGCCTTTGGCGCCTGCGCGTTGCAGGTCAGCCACATCGGCCTTGATGGCGGCGTATTCCTTACGGATGCCGTCAATTTTCGCGTTTTGCGCCAGCGCGGCGGCGGTCAGGCAGAGCGCTGCCAAGGCCGTGATTATACTTCTTCTCATATCTATAATTAATGTAGCCAGAGGCGGGGAAAATCACTCATCGCCGCCTCCCATAACACTCAAAAATTGCTTCACCAGCCGGTTGGCCTTCATCCATACATCGCGCTGACTCTGCGCGCGAAGACCTTCCGCCACGCCGATCTTATTCAGGGTAAAATCCAACGCGCTGTCGCCCTCCATGTAGAGACGTTGCTCCACCACAGGCTGGCCGTCCACCGTCCGCTGACTGACGAAAACGAAGGAGGCTCTCCCGCGCTCGTCATACATCGCCTCGGTATCCGTGCGCTGCGTGCCGCTCTCATACGATTCTACGGCCAACCTCAGCACGGGCGGCTCATCACCAGCGACGTCGTAATAAAAGTGCGTCTTGGAGCGAAAATGACCGACCCCTGGATAAGTAGCGCCCTGCGGATTGTCGTCGACGATCAGACAGTACATGATGCCCGTCTCTTTCATCTGTGGCAGTCGGGCGACCTCTGTTTTCAACGCGTTGTAATCCGCACGAATCTGCTCCACGGTTTTGCTTTGCGCAAAGGCAGCAAGAATGGCGAGCGACAGCAGTGCGACAAGTGTACTTTTTCTCATAACCGGTTCATATGCAAAAGAGGACGTCGGGAGAAATGTTCAGCGGTCGTATCCCTTAATCGCCTTGAACTGCTTGAGCAAAACCTCGGCGTAGTCTATCAAGTTCGTGCGTCTGTCGTCATCGCTCGGATAAGGTTTGACGGCGTTATTCTCTGAGTATTGAATGATCTGATCGCCCTCTAAGTAGAGTCTGCGATCGTCATCCCCATCGTAATTGTTCTTCAGAAAGACGAATGTGGGCCGATTTTCCCGGTACAGCACCTCGGTGTACATCTTTTGGTTGGCTGCTGCGTAATGCTCGATAGCCATTCGGAGCTGAGGCGCTCGTCCCTCGTAGGGCTCGTAATAGAACTGCGTTGTGGTGTGATAAGAGCCAACGGCCGGATAGCTTGCGCCGTAAGGATTATTGTCGAGGGTGACGCAAAGCAGCCCACTGCCGGCCGACCCACTCGAGGTCAACTGGGCGATGGAGGCCTTCAGTTCATTGTAATCCTTGCGGATCTGCTGAATTTTCTTGTCTTGCGCATGGATAACGGCGAAAACAAGTGTCGCCAACACGACGATGATGCTTTTTCTCATTCGATGCTCTCTGTGTAACCGGCTGCGAAATACGCTATTTTTTGCCGAATCGCAGCTGAGGATGCGGCTTACATACCGCCCGCAAATGCCTCCAAAGTCGGTATCCAAGCGGCTTCAAACCCCTTTTGAGTGAAGGCGTAACAAATACGCTCCCCCGAAATACGTGATCTCCCCCAAAGCCTCAGGCTACGTGGCGCCGACGACATCCAACGACCTTCAGCTAACCGATACGTTCCCCCGAAATACGTGATCTCCCCAAAGCCTCAGGCTACGTGGCGCCGACGACGTCCAACGCCCCTCAGCCAACCGATACGTTCCCCCGAAATACGTGATCTCCCCCAAGCCTCAGGCTACGTGGCGCCGACGACGCCCAACGACCTTCAGCCAACCGATACGTTCCCCCGAAATACGTGATCTCCCCAAAGCCTCAGGCTACATGGCTCCGACGACGTCCAACGCCCCTCAGCCAACCGATACGCTCCCCCGAAATACGTGATCTCCCCCAAGCCTCAAGCTACGTGGTGCCGACGACGTCCGACGACCTTCTGCGCTTCGGGCGGGCGACGCACCGAGATAATTCAAATCCCGGCCTACTTTTGCGTCTCAAAAGAAACGAACCGAACGATGGATATATCAGTTGTCGTACCCCTATATAATGAAGCGGAATCCCTGCCTGAGTTGCACGCATGGATTGAGCGAGTGATGGACGAAAACCATTTCAGTTACGAGATCATCTATGTGAACGACGGCAGCACCGACGGCTCATGGGGCGTCATCGAACGCCTGGCGAGGCAGTCGACGCATGTGAAGGGAATCAAATTTCGACGCAACTACGGCAAGTCGCCGGCGCTCCATTGCGGCTTCTACCGCGCGGAGGGCGACGTGGTGATCACCATGGACGCGGATCTGCAGGACAGCCCCGACGAGATTCCCGAACTCTATCGCATGATCCGCGAAGACGGCTACGACATCGTCTCGGGCTGGAAAAAGAAGCGATATGACAATCGCCTGACAAAAAACCTCCCGTCGAAGCTCTTCAACGCCACGGCGCGCAAATTCTCCGGCATCAATCTGCACGATTTCAACTGCGGACTTAAGGCTTACCGCCGCGAGGTGGTAAAGAACATCGAAGTCTATAACGACATGCACCGATACATCCCCTACTTAGCGAAAATCGCTGGTTTCAATAAGATTGGCGAAAAAGTAGTCCACCATCAGGCGCGGAAATATGGCGTTACGAAATTCGGACTCGATCGCTTCGTGAACGGTTATCTCGACCTCATTACGCTTTGGTTTACGTCGAAATTCGGAAAGAAACCGATGCACATCTTCGGGCTTTGGGGCAGCGGCATGTTTCTCATCGGATTCGCTGCGCTCGTCATCGTCTTGGTGATGAAATTGGCCTCGATGATGGAGGGCGATTTGCGCCCCTTGGTCACGACGTCGCCTTTCTTCTACATTTCGCTCACGGCCATGATCATCGGCTCGCAGCTCTTCCTCTCGGGCTTTATCGGAGAGTTGATCTCGCGTAACTCGCCGAATCGGAACAACTACAAGATCGAACAGGAAATCTGATTCGGCTTCGCATCGCAGCGCATCCGTGGCCTTGCCTGCGCGCCCCGCTGTTCGGCCATGCACTCAACCATGTTTCCCCCCTCTCGGTCTTGGACGCCTTGCCGCTACACTACGCTCTCAAGCCCCCACCCGCGTGGTTTCTCGTAAAAGTCACCCTGCTCGGCTGGCTGCTGGCTGTCCCTGCCCTCGTCGCGGCGCAGGAGCCTGCGGCCGTGGATACGGCCTGGCTGCGTCGAGCACGCAGTGGCGAGCTGGAGCTGAACGAGGAAACGCTGCGGGCCATCCGCTCCGGTTCGCTCCTCTCGCCCACGTCGGCGGCTCCGGCGCTGCGGCATAGTCCGGCCGACCTCCCCTTGGTCATTTCCTTCGACAGCATTCGCCCCACCGGCGGCCCGACGGCTCGCCCCGACCAGCTGCCGCCCGCGGTCTATCGGCTGTACGAGCCAGCCGCCCTCCCCCAGCCCACCGCACCGATGGGCAGCTATATGCTTTCGGCTGCGACGGTTAGCGACCTCCGTGCGCTGCGGCGCATCGGGCTGCGACGCGCTGGGCATGTAGGCACGGGAATGCTGCCGATGGGCCTCAGTATTCCGGTCAATTTCGAGAATATGCTCCGCTTTGTTTTCTGGCCGAGTTACCGGGCGAAAAAGCACAACGCGCGTCACGCTCAGGCTTATAAATCGTACAATCTGCTCCCGCCGCCGACCGACGATTCAAACAATGAGATCGAACGCCGCCGCCTCAACGAGGCAATCAATGAAAAGCGGAGCGAGCTAAAAGCAAAAGACTAACGACAAAAAACGCCGTGTGTACGCGTCAGGCGGCAAAAGGTCGAAAATGAACGACGCGCAATTGCCGGAGGCGAAAGACTAACAACGAAAAACGCCGTGCGTACGCGTCAGGCGGCAAAAAGCTGAAAATGAACGATGCGCGGCAGCCGAAGGCGAAAAGCAAACAACAAAAAACACCGTGCGTACGCGTCAGGCGGCAAAAGGCTGAAAATAAGCGACAATCCACGGCCGAGAGCGGACAAAGGAAAATGCCGGGTATGGAGCGATAGCCTCGCTCTTGTATCCGGCATTTTTCGCCGTTCGTTATTCGCTTTTAGCTCTCCCCGCGAGGGAGCCGTTTCTTGTCGTCCGCTTTCGGCTTATGCGCCTCATTCTTCCGGAAGGTGAATCTCCGGACCGCCGCCGCCCGTGCCACCTGTGCCACCCGTTCCAGCGCCACCCGGCTGAGGTGTCTCGGGCTTCTTACCCTCGCCAGCGCCGCCTGGCTTCGGCGTTTCTGGCTGTTTGGCGCCACCGCCGCCCTCCGGCTTCTTAGGCTGATTGCCGTCTTCCGGCAGCCGAATGTCGGGACCGTCGTCCGGCTTCTTCCTCGGTTTTTTCTTCTCTCCGGGCTTCTTTTTGTTGTCTTTCCGATGAGAGGCCGTGAGGGAGCGCTGCATCGTTTTGAAGTCTCGCGAAGTCTGGTTCATTCGGTCCACGAGCTGATCGATGAGCGCGCGATCGTCGTCCGAAGCGGCACTGAGATAGGCGGCTTGGATATACTGGCAGACGGCGTCGAACGCCGCGTCCGTTTGCGGACGGATCTCGACCGCCTGGGGCAGCTTCCCGTCGGCGTCGCCCGTCCGACGGCGGACGTGCAGCGCCTCAAACTCGGTGTTGATCTTCTTCAGATTCTCGAAGGCATCGGTGAGGCCCAAGGCAGTGATCTCGGCCGTCATCGTTTTGATGTCGTCCTCCATGCTCAGCAGGCGGCCGCTCTCCATTTCGTAGGGCAGTTTGTAGATCTTCTCGTACGGATGGAGCGTGGCGGCGAGTCGGAGGGCAGCGTCTCGGACATCTTCCTTGTGCGACCGTTCCTGGGCGCGTATCGTGAGGAAAATGTGGATCAACTGGTCTTTTCGCTCCGCATCCTTCTTCTTGAGCTTGGCCGTGTCGGCTGAGAGCGCGGAGTGCTGGTCGATCTTCGTTTCATACGTGATTCCCGTATTCCACTTCTCCGGCAGGTCGGCAGGCAGCTTCAGCTTCGTTTTGTCGACGGCCATGACCAGATCATACTGTTTGCGGTGATACTGCACGTGCAGCGAATTGTTCAACTTTGTGTTGTTAGCCTTGACGAAGGTAATCGTGCGAGGCACATTGATTTGAATCTTTTCCATCGGGATTTATTATGTGGTTATTGTAATTTTTATGCAGGTATCATGCCGCAAACATACGCCTTTTTCTTTACCGCCAAACGTTCGGCGCTATTTTTTTTCAATCTTTCCGCCGCGCACCGCTTGCGGCCGACGTAACGCTACGATTAGAATGGCTTGAAAGCCTGCGGTTATACATTATATATATAAGCGGACGACCCACAGCCTAAAGCGTTGATATGTCAACAATGAAAACTACTCACAGCCTTCAGCCGTCAGGCAGCTAAAGGCCCTCGCGAGGGCTTGACTTTCTTTTGCCTTCTTTTCTTGTGGCAAGACAAGAAAAGAAGGTGGGGGAGAGGGGGCAACGCCCCCTCACGATCAAAGGTGGAGGGCAAAAAGTCGTTTACTTATAATATATAAGGTATAGCCGCAGGTTGGGATGCGCCTTTCGGCCGGTAGGTGTAGGGGCGTATGGCATACGCCCCTCTCATCGGGCAGTTTGAAAAAGCAAAAAGATGGCCCATCCAAACAAGAAAAAACATAGCTTCGCCTCTATCTTTTGCTATTTATCTATGCGTTTCATCTAAATGCCTATGGCTGTATCTTCTTTCTAAACATAAACAACCGAAAGCCTCAGGCAAATGGACGTTTTCACCGTCGAAACCCAAAAGCCTCAGGCAAAAGCTCAAATCACTTCGGCGAGACGAATTTTCCTCAGGCAAAATGACGTTTTCGGTTGGAAACATCAAATTGCCTCAGGCAAAACGGCATTTCCAGTTGGAAACAGCAAATTGCCTTAGGCAAAATGACATTTCCAGCGAGAAACAACGATTTGCCTAAGGCTTTGGCGTCTCGACGGTGAAAATGCTCATTTGCCTAAGGCTTTCGGATGTTTACGTATAGGTTAGATGCATAGCTTCAGGCGTTTAGGTGGAACAAGGAGATAGATGGCAAAAGAGTAAAGCGGCCTTGTGTTTTCGTCTGTTTAGATCGGCTATCTTTCGGCTTCCTTGAACTGATCGAGGAGAGGGGCGTATGCCATACGCCCCTACGCCTACCGGCCGAAAGGCGTATTCCGGTTTGCGGCTATACTTTATATATATACGGATATGACCGAAAACCCTCTACCTTTAGCTGTGAGGGGGCGTTGCCCCCTGTCCCCCACCTTCTTTTCTTGTCTTGACACAAGAAAAGAAGGCAAAAGAAAGTCAAGCCCTCGCGAGGGCTTTTAGCTGCCTGACGGCGGAGGGCTGTGTGATGTTCGCGTTTTTCATCGTCTGTGGGCCGGAGGCTATCGGCTGTATTTCCAGCGGCGATGGGTCCAGAGCCAACCGGCGGGGTCGCGCAGGATGGTGCGCTCCATACGCCGGGTGTATTCTTCGGTGATCCAGTTCTCGGGTTTGGAGCGCGGGGCATCGGTGAGGAGTTGAAAATCAACGGTATAATACCCGCGGCTTTCGCACCGCACGTCGGCGTAGATGACGGGGAGATTCATCTTGACGGCCAATCGCTCGGGGCCGTTGAGCACGGCGGTGTCGCGGCCGAGAAACTGGGTCCAGTAGTGCAGATTCGCGCGGCTGGGGGTCTGATCGGCAATGAAAACGAAGAGCGCGGGGGGCGACGTGGGGCGGGCGGTGCGGATGAGTTCGCGGACGACGTCTTTTTTGGGCACGCAGCGGGCACCGAAACGCGTCCGAAGGTGGCGGAAGAGTCGGTCGAAAGCGGAACTATCCAGCGGGCGGTAGATCTGGCACACCTCTAACAGCCCCCCAAAACGCGAAGGAAATCCGGTGAACCATTCCCAATTGCCGTAGTGGCCCATGACGAGGATGAGCGACTTATGGCCGGCTTCGAGCAGCGGGCGGACCATCTCCGGATTGCGCAGGTGAGCCCGCCGCAGCAGCTCCTCGTGCGAGATCCCGGCCAGTTTGATGGTCTCGACGATGTAGTCCGAGAAATGGTGATAGAAACGGCGCTCCAGCCGCAGGCGTTCGTCCGGCGAGAGGTGCGGGAAGGCGCCCTCTAAGTTGCTGCGGACTACACGCCGACGATAGCCTACTAACCTATAGATGAGGACGTAAAACACATCCGACAGCACGTAGAGCGCGGCCATCGGGAGCAGCGCATGGAGACGCACCACGGCGTAAAGCAGCGCATAGATCAGCGTGTTCGCGAAGGCTTTCATGGGCGGCTGAGGAGTGTGGCCGTGAGCGCCGTGCCGTCCGCGTTCCACCCGTCGAGGCGGACGGGGGTGAGGCGGTTGGCGAGCGCGCTGTCGTACGCCGTTTCTACCTTAATATAGTTCGCCGTGAACCCGTGCATGCGGCCGCCTTTGCGGGCGTGCTCGAAGAGGACGGTGGCCTCGCGACCGATGTGGGCGTCGTAAAACGCATGGAGTTTGCGGTCCGACAGATCGAGCAGCGTGCGGCTGCGGGCGTGCTTGACATCGGCCGGGACGACGGGCGTAATCCGCAGCGCCATCGTCCCCGGCCGCTCGGAATAGCTGAAAACGTGAAGCTGTGAGAAGGGTAAATTTTCAAGAAATTCGTGGCACTCGGCAAAACACGCCTCCGTCTCGCCGCGGGTACCCACGATCACGTCCACGCCGATAAACGCGTCCGGCATCAGGCTGCGGATCCGCTCCACGCGGCGGCGAAAGAGCGACGTGTCGTAGCGTCGGCGCATCAGCTCGAGGACGGTGTCGCTGCCGCTTTGCAGCGGGATATGGAAGTGCGGCATGAAGCGGCTGCTGGCGGCTACGAGCTCGATGACCTCATCCGTGACGAGGTTCGGCTCGATGGAGGAAATACGGTAGCGCGCAATGCCCTCGACCCGATCCAGCGCGCGGAGGAGGTCCAGAAAAGTCTCGCCCGTGGAGCGCCCGAAGTCGCCAATATTGACGCCGGTGAGGACGATCTCCCGCCCGCCTTCGCGCGCCACCCCCTCGGCCTGCGCTACGAGGTCGGCAATGCGGCCATTCCGACTGCGTCCGCGTGCAAACGGGATGGTACAGAAAGAACAGAAATAGTCACAGCCGTCCTGCACCTTCAAAAAGTGGCGCGTGCGATCGTCCGCCGAGCAGGAGGGGGTGAAAGCGCGAATGCGTTTCGTGTCGGTCGTCACCGCCAGGCCGGCCGTCCGCTCGCGCAGGTGACGCATCACATCTCCCTTCTGCTCAGCGCCTAAAACCAGATCGACGTGATCGATGGCGAGCACCTCGTCCGGCTTCAGTTGCGCGTAACATCCCGTGACGATAACGAACGCCTTCGGGTGTTGGCGGCGAATGCGTCGGATCAATTGGCGACATTTTTTGTCGGCAAGCTCCGTCACGGAGCAAGTGTTCACCACGCAGACGTCGGCCTGCTCCCCGGCGCGCGCACGCCGGATGCCATGATCGGCCAGCTCGCGGCCGATGGCGGACGTTTCGGCGAAATTGAGCTTGCAACCCAGCGTGTAGTAAGCGGCCTTTTTATCTTCAAAATAAGCACTATCAATCATCTTTGGAGTTCCCTTTTTTAGGGGGCGCAAAAGTAAGAGGCTGCGTACACATTCGCTCCGTTTCGGTCCGCAGGCCATAAGATTTGAGGTCGATACGCACTTTCGAGGAGGACTATCTTGAAGCCGTTTCGAATCGCCGAAGCGCTTCTTCACATAGCCGAAGGCCATCTATAGAACAGCATATTTTTCCTCAGCGCGTCTTGGGCTATAAGACGTATCTTTTGGAAATTTACGCCTTACCTGCAACCCTTACGCTCCATTTCTTTTATCTTTGTTACAGCCTAAAGCCGACAGTCCGAGGCGAATGGCTGGAGTACATTTCCGAAGGCTGGAGAGACTTTTTGCAGAGAATTGACCAAAAGCTAAAGGCAGTCTGGCATGAACGTTTTTTCGGGGTATATCTCCGAAGGCTGGAGAGGCTTTTTGTAGAGGAATGACCAAAAGCCGAAAGCCATCTGGTCTCAACGTTTTTTCGGGTCGCATCTTCGAAGGTTGGCAGGACCTTTTGTTGGGGATTGACCAAAAGCTGGAAGCTGTCTGGAGCTGTACTTTTTCGGGGTATCGCAGCGGGCTACTTGGGGAGCCTCGCGGTCGGTGTAAAAAGGCAGCCGGAAGCAGACGGGCCTAAACATTTTTCCGGGGTATATCTCCGAAGGCTGGCAGGACTTTTTGCGGGGGATCGACCAAAAGCCGAAGGCTGTTTGGCGTGAACGTATTTCCGGAGGACATCTCCGAAGGCTGGCAGGGCTTTTTGTAGAGGATTGGCCAAAAGCCGAAGACCGTCTGGTTTCAACGTTTTTTCGGGGTACATTTCTGAACGCTGGTGAGGCTTTTTGCAGGGAATTGGCAAAAAGCCAAAGGCCATCTGGCCTGAACGTTTTTTAGGTTATATCTCCGGGCGCTGAAGAGGCTTTTCGCAGAGGATCAACCAAAAGCCGAAGGTGGTCCGGAGCTACTCTTTTTCGGGTCATCGCAGCGGGCCACTTGGGGAGCCTCGCGGTCGATGGAAAAAGGCAGCCGGAGGTTGTCTGGCCGGAACGTCTTTTCGGGGTACATTTCCGGACGCTGGCGAGACTTTTTGCAGAGAATTGACCCAAAGCCGAAAGCTGTCTGGCGGGAATATTTTTTCGGGGTACATTTCTGAACGCTGGAGAGACTTTCTGCAGAGAATTGACCAAAAGCTGAAAGCTTTCTGGAGCTGCTCTTTTTCGAGTTATCGCAGCGGGTCGCTTGGGGAGCCTCGCGGTCGGTGTGGAAAGGCTGCCGGAAGCGGATGGGCGCTAAAACTTTTTTAGGTCTACTTACCGATGATTTTTGTTATTTCGTGCTACTTATTCACAGCTTACTTCACGCTCTCTTTCTCTATTCACTTTATTCAAACGCTTACCGAATCATGAAGACTGAAACGATTTTTCGAGTTCTGCTGTGGAGCCTCTTTATGGCCACCGGTGTGGTGGGGCTTCGCAGCGCGGCGCAGACGGATGCGCCAGCACGTCGGGCGTACGCCACCGTCAGCGGAACGGTGCGCGATGCCCGCACGAACCGTGTGCTGCCGGCGGTACATGTCGCCGTGCCAGGTACGGGCGTCGGCACCGTGACCAATGCCGACGGTTATTTTTCGCTCCATGTGGCTGACTCCCTCCGGGCCGATCGGATCGAGTTTTCGCACATCGGCTACGCGCTCCTTACCTATCCAATTCGACCGGGTACGCAGGTCGAGACGGCCTCCATCCGACTGACACCGAACGCTAACCTCCTGGAGGAGGTGACCGTCATGGGCGGTGATGCGCGCGACCTCGTGCGCCAGGCTGTGGATCGCATCACGGACAACTATCCGCAGCGGGCCAATCGCCTGACTGGTTTTTATCGGGAAGTCATCCGCAAGGGGCGGCGCTACATCGACATTTCGGAGGCTATCGTCGGGCTCTACAAGACGCCTTACAATGGCGTGGGCACAAACGCCGATCGGGTACGGCTCGAGAAGGGGCGGAGGCTGCTCAGCCAACGGCCGGGCGACACACTCATCGTGAAATTCGAAGGCGGACCGACGCTCTCCATCTTTCTCGACGTGGTGAAAAACAGCGATTTAATGTTCACCCCCGACGAGATGGAACACTACGCCTTCCGCTACAATCGCACCACACTGATAGACGATCGTCCGCACGTTGAGATCCGCTTCATGCCACGTGTCGTCTGCCCTTATGCGCTCTACGAAGGGCTGCTTTACATCGACAGCGAAACGCGGACGATCTCCCGCGCGGAGTTCAGCCTCGATATGACCGACCGCCTCAAGGCCACGCAGGCCATGCTCCGCAAGAAACCCGCCGGACTGCGCTTTCGCCCCGAGCGATTGGCCTTCCTCGTCACCTATCGGCGACAGGCCGACGGTCGCAGTAGCCTGGCTTACGTGCGCTGCGAAACGGCCTTTCGTTGCGACTGGCATCGGCGGCTTTTCGCCACATCGTACGTCGTGACGTCGGAAATGGCCATCACCGATCGTGACGAGACACACGCGGAGAAAATCCCCTACCGCGAGGCGTTTCGCTCACGTGACGCCCTGACCGACCGCGCAGCCGACTTCTATGACGCCAATTTCTGGGACGGCTATAATATCATTGAGCCGACAGAGTCTCTTGAAAATGCCGTGGGCCGACTGATGAGGCGGCGGAACCGCGACTAAGCTCCTCCAACGGCAGACGGAGGCAAACGAAACGTCCTGCCGGACGGAAGGAATCGACCGGATCCCTTTCGCCCGACAGGACGTTTCTGCGTTGCCTCCCTAAGTCCGAGAGGCCAGAGTGGCGCTCCTCCGGCTGTCAGCCGTTCATGGAGGCTAAAAATTCGGCGTTGTCCGTGGTGCCCTCCAAGCGCTTCTTGACGAACTCCATCGCCTCGACTGTATTCATGTCCGAGAGTACGGTGTTGCGGAGTACGAATAGGCGGTTGCGGGTGTTCTCGTCCTGCAGCAGATCGTCGCGGCGCGTGCTGGAGGCCTGGATGTCGACCGCAGGGAAGATGCGACGGTTGGCCAGCTTACGGTCGAGTTGCAGCTCCATGTTGCCCGTACCCTTGAACTCCTCGAAGATCACGTCGTCCATCTTCGAACCCGTTTCGGTGAGAGCCGTAGCGAGGATGGTGAGGCTGCCGCCGTGCTCGATGTTACGCGCAGCACCGAAGAATCGCTTCGGCTTCTGGAGGGCATTGGCCTCCACGCCGCCTGAAAGCACCTTGCCCGAGGCCGGTTGCACGGTGTTATAAGCGCGGGCCAGGCGGGTGATGGAGTCGAGCAGGATGACTACGTCGTGGCCACACTCGACCATGCGTTTGGCCTTATTGAGGACGATCTCGGCGATCTTCACGTGGCGGTCGGCCGGCTCGTCGAAGGTGGAGGCGATGACCTCGGCGTCTACGCTACGGGCCATGTCGGTCACCTCCTCGGGGCGTTCGTCGATGAGCAGGATGATCATGTAAACCTCCGGGTGATTGGCGGCGATGGCGTTGGCGATGTCCTTGAGGAGCATCGTCTTACCAGTCTTCGGTTGTGCCACAATGAGCCCACGCTGCCCCTTGCCAATGGGTGCGAAAAGGTCGACTACGCGGACGGCGTACGGGTCGTAAACCTTCGGCGAACGGCGGTCGGTGAGTTTGAATTTCTCTTCGGGGAAAAGCGGTGTGAGATGGTCGAAGGGGACGCGGTCGCGGACCTCTTCGGGCAGTCGGCCGTTGATAGTGTCCACCTTGACGAGCGGAAAATATTTCTCGCCTTCGCGCGGCGGGCGGATGGGACCCTCGACGAGGTCGCCGGTGCGGAGTCCGAAGAGCTTGATTTGTGAGGCCGAGACGTAGACGTCGTCCGGTGAAGCGAGGTAATTATAGTCCGACGAGCGGAGGAATCCGTAGCCATCGGGCACGATTTCGAGGACGCCGGCGGCGGTCAGTATACCGTCGAAATCGTAGATCGGCGGGGGCGGCACGACGGGGGCATTTTCGCGTAGGTTGGGATTGTTGGGCCGATGATTCTGTTGGGGGCGTTTCTTGGCTTCGTTCTGCTGCTTGTCTTTGGGCTGCGGCGCGGGCGGCTGCATGGGCAGCACCTGATCGAGGACGGAAGGCGTGTCGGTAGCATGCTTGAAGATGGTGCGTTTCGGTTCCTCGGGCGCGGGGGGAGTGGCGGGTGTCGCTGTTGGCGCTTCGGGCGACGGCTTCGCTTCATGAGCGGCTGCGGCGGATGCTTGGGGCGCCGTTTCAGCTGCGGCGGATGGAGGAACGACGGGCGATACGGGAGCAATGGGGGCAGCCACGGGCGATTCTACGGGCATCTCTTCGGCTTCGAGCATCGGCTCGGTGGCTAAGATCGGCTCCGTTTCGGCGATGGAGGCGGGCGTCTCAGCGACGGGTGCTGCCGCCGACTTGCTTTTCTTCGGACGACCCGGGCGGCGTTTGGCAGGTTTGCTTTCCGCAGCCTCGGCCTCCTCCTTCGTCTCGGCTCCCGTCGGCTCGGCCTTGGCTGGAGCGGCGGCTTCCGTCGGCTCTGCCGCTTTGTTTTTCTTCGGACGGCCCGGGCGACGTTTGGCGGGTTTGCTTTCCGCTTTTTCGGTCGTGTCGGCCTTGGGTTCCTTTTCGGCGGCGGAGGCCTCAGCGGCGGATTCGGCCGACTTGTTTTTGGGTGGACGGCCGGGGCCGCGGCGTTTCTGTTCGGATTTCTGAGCTTCTTTTTCCTTTTGCATACCGGCTACCGATTCGGCTTGTCGGTCAAGAATCTGATAAATCAGGGCTTGTTTTTCGACACCTTTAATGTCCGTGAGTCCCAGATCGGTTGCGATGGTTTGCAGCCGGGGGAGATCCATGTCTGTGAGTTCGACAATGTTGTATTTGACCATGTTGTTATGTGGATAAATGGAGAATTAGCGGGGGTACGCGGGGCAGAAGCGGACATGTATACGCAGCGTCCACGCGCCACCAGGCTCTTCGCTTATGATGTAACTATCAATTGTATATATCGTGAGGATTGCTTTTTCGTCCGACCCTCGTTCCCGGGGTTAATGGGTGCTATTTGAAGGGGGGATCAAGCGGGGGCAAATATACGCCAATCCGTAAGACGCCAAAATCGAACACTTTATCCGGAAACAGCGCAGCGGCGGAATGTCGCAGGTTGGTTAGGCCTCAAAATTCACAGCGATAATAAATCACACGCATGTTTCTTAGTTTCGCATACAGCGACAGTCAGTCCCTGTCATGTTTCTTAATTTCGCATACAGCGCCAGTCAGCCTCCTGCATATTTCTTAGTATCGAACACTTCGCCAGTCAATCCCCTGCATGTTTCTTAGTGTCGCATACAGCGACAGTCAGTTCCTGTCATGTTTCTTAATATCGCACGCAGCGACAGGCCGTTGCAGACTTGCACGGCTCCGAAATACACTATTTCTGGCCGCCGCAGGTTTTGCAACGCTCGAAATACACTATTTCCGACCGCCGCAGGTTTTGAGGGTGCCGAAATACACTATTTCTGGTCGCCGCAGGTTTTGCAACGCCCGAAATACACTATTTCCGCCCCCCCGTGTCCCCCAGAAATGGAAAAGCGGCCACCCGACACGGTGTCGGAGCGGTCGCTTTTCAAAGAAAATGGTAGGCGATAGTTTAGAGCGCCTTCAGCTCGCGGATAGTGGCCTCGGGGTCGGGCGAGCGGAAGACGTAGCTGCCGGCCACGAGCACGTCGGCACCGGCATCGAGGAGCACGCGGGCCGTCTCGGTGTTCACGCCGCCGTCTACCTCGATGAGCGTCTTTAGCTCGCGCTCGCGGATCATGCGACGCAGCTTGGCGGTCTTGACGACGGAGTGGCCGATGAAGCTCTGGGCGGCAAAGCCGGGGTTGACGGACATAAGAAGCACCATGTCGAGGTCCCCGAGGATGTCCTCGAGGAGCGTGACGGGCGTATGGGGATTGAGGGCCACACCGACGCGCATGCCGGCGTCGCGGATGGCGTGGACGGTGCGGTGGAGGTGGGTGCAGGCCTCGTAGTGGACGGTCATCATGTAGGCGCCGGAGTCGGCCACCTCGCGGATGAATTTCTGGGGCTCGACGATCATCAGGTGCACGTCCGTGGGCTTGTGGCAGACGTCGCGGAGGGCGTTCATGACCGGGAAGCCGAAGGAGATGTTGGGGACGAAGACGCCGTCCATGACGTCGATATGCAGCCAGTCGGCCTCGCTGCGATTGATCATCTCCACGTCGCGGCCGAGGTGCATAAAGTCGGCCGAAAGGAGCGATGGGGCTATGAGATGGTTCATTGTGCGCTATATATAAGGTATGAGCGAGGCGGGCGTCAGTTGGCGATGGGGAGGGCGGGGTTGGGCGCGTTGTCCGGCGTATAAATGCGGGCGAACCAGCTGAGCAGGGCGAGGGTCTCGGGGCGAGGGCCGAAGGATGGGGGACGGTTGGAGGGGTTGTCCGGACGTTCGGCGGGGGCGGAAGGGGTAATCTTTTTCATAGGCAGAAAATGGGGGGGATGTTTGTTGTGTATGGGTGTATGTATGTGCTATAAATGAAGTTTTCTTTCTCTGTATTTGGTGGGATGGAAACGGGGGGAACGGGGGGAATATTGCTTGCCTTGACGCAAATCGGTGATTTGGATGTGCCTGGGGTAGGGGCGTATTGCATACGCCCCACTGGTACCCGGCCTTTTCTCGCCTCTCCTTCTTCTTTTCTTGCCTTGACGCAAGAAAAGAAGCAAAAGAAAGTCAAGGCCCCACCGGGGCCGGGGAAGTTGGCCGGGTACCTGTGGGGTGTATGCGATTCGTCTCTACTCTGGGTGCGTCCTTCGCTTGATGTATTCGTAGGTGGCTTGCTGGGCGCGAAGGGGGGGGGCGTCGTTGTGGATGTAGATGTTGCGCAGCTGGCCGTCGATGTGGCAGGCCTTGACGTTGTCGCGCAGCTGGATGTCGAGGAGGTCGAGGATCTCGCGGCGGACGTCGGGCGAGAGGATGGGCACGGCGGCTTCAATCCGTCGATTGAGGTTGCGCCGCATCCAGTCGGAGGAGGTGAGGTACATCGTCTCTTCGCCATCGCCGCGGAAGTACCAGAGGCGGGCGTGCTCGAGATACATGTCCACGATACGCGTGACGCGGATGTTGGGGCTATAGCTGCGGTCGGGCGTCAGGCAACAGATGCCGCGCACGAGCAGGTCGATCTCCACGCCCGCCTGACCGGCCTCGTAGAGTTCGTCGATCATCTGCTTATCCTGGAGGCCGTTCATCTTGAGAATGATTCGCCCTCCACGACCGGCACGCGCCAGGTCGGCCTCACGTCGGATCAGGCGGATCAGCTCCGGCACCATGTTGAAACGCGCCACCAATAGGCGGTCGAAGTGTGGCTCCGCGAGGCGCCCCTCTAAGACCTCAAAGACACGGCAGACGTCGCCCACGATGGCTTTGTCGCAGGTCAGGAGAGCCATGTCGGAGTAGCCCTTGGCCGTCTTCTCGTTGAAGTTGCCCGTGCTGAGGCAGGCAAAGTCAGCGGCCTCGCCACGACGCAAGACGACGGCCACCTTGGCGTGCACCTTCAGCCCGGGTATGCTGTAGATGATCTTGATCCCCGCCTGACGCATCTCTTCGGCCGTGCTCATGTTGTTCTCCTCATCGAAGCGCGCCTTAAGCTCCACGAAGACCGTCACACGTTTGCCATTGCGCGCGGCACCGATCAGGGAGTGGATCACGGCCGAGTTTTCCGCCACGCGATACTGCGTGATCTTGATCTCCTCCACGTCCGGATCGAACGACGCCTCCATGAGAAAGCGCAGCAGGTAGTCAAACGATTGATAGGGGAAATGCAGCAGCACGTCGCCCCGCTCCACGGCGCGAAACATGGACGCCAACTCCTCGAGATACGGCACCCGCAGCGGCGCGGGAGGCGTACGCACCAGCTCCGCCCCGATGGGGTTCGGAAGGCGGATCATGTCTTGCAGGTTCATGTAACGCCCACCCACGACGAGGTCGTCGGCCGCGATGTGGAACGACCGTCGCACGAAGGCCAGCACATCGGGCGGCATTTCGCGGTCGTACATGAAGCGACTCAGGGCGCCGATCTTCCGCTTGCCCACCTTCGTGCGGATAGACTGGAGGATACTCTGCGGCGTCTCTTCGTCGACATAGATATCGGCATCGCGCGAGATCTTAATCCCGTAGCATCCGTCGGGCACGTAACCGGGAAAGATGGCGGGGAGGTTGTAGCGGATCATGTCGTCGACAAACATGAAGTAGTGCATGCCCTCATGCTCGGGCAGGGCGATGAAGCGGGTGACATTCGAGTGCGGTATTTTGATCAGCACATAGAGCGGTTCGCGCGTCTCGCGCTTGAGGATGCGGGCGATGAGGTAGAGCCGGCGGTCGCGGATGAAGGTGCGGAAGCCTTCATGGAGCGTGACAGGCGAGAGGTAGGGGAAGATCTCTTCGTCGAAATAGCGGCGAACAAAGTCGCGGTGGAAGGGCAGCGGCTCGTGCGTCTGATAGAGGTAGACGCGCTGGCGACGCAGCTCGGGCAGGATGCCGTCGTTGAAGATGCTGTAGAAATCCTGCTGCTGACGGTTCACCTCGGCGGTGATCTCGTTGAGCGTCTCCTCGGCCTTCTCAGAATTGTCGGCGCGGTAATTCTTTTTCATGATAGCGCCGCGCTGATCGGCCACGCGTATCTCGTAAAACTCCTCCAGATTGGAGGCGTAGATGGAGAGGAAGCGGATCCGCTCATAGATGGGTAGGGTGGCGTCTGCGGCCTCCAGGAGGACGCGATAATTGAATGACAACCAACTGATGTCTCGCTTGAAATAACCGTATTTCTTTTCCATGTGCGGGCAAACATAAGTCGCTGATTTCATTGCCCCTCTCCCACCCCATCTATTTTTGCGCGCGCATCATTCGCCTCCCATACAACTTCACACGCCCTCTGACTACCCCATAACCACCTCTTGACTACCCCCATAACGACCTCGCAACCCATGCTTTCCACCGTCCAAGCCTACATCGCGCAACACCAACTGCTTCGGCCCGCGGCGCCCGTCATCGTCGGACTGAGTGGCGGCGCAGACTCTGTCGCCCTGCTACATATCCTCACCCGACTCGGCTACCCCTGCGTGGCTGCCCATTGCAACTTCCACTTGCGCAACGACGAGTCCGACGCCGACGCCGACTTTGCCCAACAGACCGCCGAAGCGCTCGGCCTCCCCTTCCGTCGCATCGATTTCGACACAGCCGACTATGCCCACCAAAACGGCGTCTCCACGGAGATGGCTGCCCGTACCTTGCGCTACGAATGGTTCGAGACGCTCCGCCGCGAGCTGGGGGCTGAGGCCATCGCCGTGGCTCATCACCGCGACGACAACGTCGAGACCGTCCTCCTCAACCTCATCCGCGGCACGGGCCTCAGCGGGCTATGCGGCATGCGGCCCCGCAATGGGCACATCGTCCGGCCGCTGCTCTCGGTCGACCGCCACCAGATCGTCCGCTGGCTTGCCGATCGCCACCTACCCTTCCGCACCGACAGCTCGAACGCCTCTGACGTCTATCGGCGCAACTTCGTCCGCCTCCGCCTGCTGCCGCTCATGGAGCAACTCAACCCGTCGGTCCGAGACGCCATCCTACGCATGGCCGGCCATCTCACGGACGTCGAAGCCATCTATCGCAACGCCATCGATAGCCACCGCGCGCACCTTATCGACGCCGACGGCCGCATATCGATCGACGCCCTCCTCCGCAGTCCCGCCCCGCAGGCCGTGCTCTTCGAACTGCTCACGCCTTATGGCTTCACACCCTCACAGTGCGCCGACATCGCCCGCGCCCTCAGCGGCGAATCCGGTCGCTCGTTCGTCGCCCCCGGCGGCCGATGGCACCTCCTCAAAGATCGCCTCCACCTGATCCTATACCCCGCCGACGAAGTGTCCGCAGACACCTTCACCCTCACGCTGGGCAGCGAACTCACCGCGCCCATCCGCCTCAGCCTCGAGGAGCGCATCGTCGACGAGGCGTTCACCATCAGCCGCAGCCCCCACGTGGCCACCTTCGACGCCGATCGCATCGCCCTGCCGCTCACCCTCCGGCGTTGGCGCGCTGGCGACAGCTTCGTGCCCTTCGGCATGACGGGTCGCAAGAAGCTGAGCGACTATTTCTCCGACCACAAATTCAGCCTCCTCCACAAAGCCGCCGCGTGGATCCTCTGCGACGCCTCGGGGCGGATCCTTTGGATCGTGGGCCATCGCACCGACAACCGTTTTCGCATCACCTCGAAGACGCGCCGCGCACTGATCGTCACGCAAGGCTGAACGCGCCTCATGCTCCCGCCTCCGTCGTCGTTCGAAGTCGTTTTCATCCGAAAAAATCGGTGGGGACAATGTTCGAAGCCCCGTCATGCGACATGAAATGGTTTTTCCAATCGAAAATGCCGTTTCATGCAACACGAAATGGCTTTTCCAATCGGAAATGCGGATTCGTGTGACACGAAATGACTTTTCCAGTCGAAAATGCGGTTTCATGTGGCACGAAATGGTTTTTCCAATCGAAAATGCCCCGTCGTGTGACACGAAACCTTCTATCTATCGGGATATAAAAACGCATCCTCCCGACAGCGAACCTTTTTGAGAGAGGCCCCTGTCGAGAGGATGCTTAGCGTTGCGGCTATTAGGCGACGCCTACTTTGTGCCGAAAATGCGGTCGCCCGCGTCGCCTAACCCAGGCAGGATGTAAGCCTGCGGATTCAGTTCGCGGTCGAGCGAGGCGGTGTAGATGTCCACGTCCGGGTGGTTCTTCTGTACGTAGGCCACCCCCTCAGGCGCCGCCACGAGGCACATGAGACGGATGTTGGTGCAGCCCTTCTCTTTGAGCATACGGATCGCGTCCGAGGCACTGCCGCCGGTGGCCAACATTGGGTCGGTGACGATCACCATACGGCGGTCGATGTCCTCCGGCAGCTTGCAGTAATAAAAGACGGGGCAGTGCGTGTCGTGGTCGCGATAGAGGCCGATGTGCCCCACCTTAGCCACGGGCAACAGGCTCAGCAGTCCGTCCACCATGCCGAGGCCGGCGCGGAGGATGGGCACGATAGCCAACTTCTTGCCCGAGATTTCATACGCCACGGTGCGCTCCATCGGTGTCTCGATCTCGACCTCCGTCAGCGGCAGATCGCGCGTCACCTCGTAGCCCATCAGCATAGCAATCTCGCGGAGCAACTCGCGGAAGTCCTTCGCACCCGTGTTCACATCCCGGATCCGCGTCAACTTGTGGCAGATCATCGGGTGATTAATGATATGCAGTTCACTCATATATCTATAGGTGTTTTGTTTTCAAACGGCGCAAACGTACTTAAAAGGGATCTTTGGAAAAGGTCAGCCCCGGCCTCGCATCTAAGCCACGCCCCCAATCCGCCTTCACCTCTCCAGCCAAAGCCTGGAAAACGCCTTTCCTTAGAAAAAGGCTGATTGATTGTATATTTGCCCCCGAAATTACGACGGGGGAACACTTTGGTTCCCTTTCTTTTTGCATAATAATGATCGAACGAAATACAGTGATGCGTCTGGCTGAAGCCGCCCTGGCCGACTCGGCTTGCTACCTTGTGGATGTCGTCATCGGCGCCGACAACGCCATCGTTGTGGAGATTGACCACGACGAGGCTGTCAGCATCGACGATTGCGTGGCCCTGAGCCAATATATCGAGCAGCACCTCGACCGTGACGCCGAGGATTACGAGCTGGAGGTCACCTCCGCCGGCCTCGATCGCCCCTTCAAGATCGTCCGCCAATACCGCAAGCATATCGGCAGCGAAATCGAGCTCAAGCCCCGCGAAGGCACCCTCCGCACAGGCGTGCTCAAGGATGCTGACGAGACGGGCGTCACGCTCACCGTAGCCAAAAAGGTAAAGCCCGAAGGTGCCCGTCGCAAAACCACCGTGTACGAAGACGAAACGTACCGATATGATGAGATAGCATACGCGAAAAGTAAAATCCGATTCAAATAGAGAGAAGACAAGAGAATATGGCCAAGAAACAGGAAACAGTCAGCATGATAGACAGCCTTCAGGAGTTCAAAGACCTGAAGAATATCGACAAGGAGACGATGATCAACGTGCTCGAAGAGTCGTTCCGCAACGTGATCGCTAAAATGTTCGGCACGGACGAGAATTACGACGTGATCATCAACCCCGAAAAGGGCGACTTCGAGATCTGGCGCAACCGCACCGTGGTGGAAAACGGACACGTCAGCGACCCCAATCTGGAGGTCTCGCTACGCGATGCGCAACAGATCGACGCCGACTGTACCATCGGTGAGGAAGTGACCGACGAGGTGCACTTCGCCGACTTTGGCCGGCGTGCCATCCTCAACCTCCGACAGGCGCTGGCCTCGAAGATCCTGGAGCTCCAAAAGGACAACCTCACGGCCAAATACCGCGAGCTGATCGGCACCATCGTCGTAGCCGACGTCTATCAGGTATGGAAGAAAGAAGTGCTGCTACTCGACGACGAGGGCAACGAGCTCCTGCTGCCCAAATCGGAGCAAATCCCCGGCGACTTTTATCGCAAGGGCGAGGCCGTACGTGCCGTCGTGCAGCGGGTAGAGACGGATAACAACACGAAGATCTACCTCTCTCGTACCGACAAGGCCTTCCTGCAGCGCCTCTTCGAAATCGAAGTGCCCGAGATCAACGATGGCCTGATCACCATCCGCTCTATCGCACGCATCCCCGGTGAACGCGCCAAGATCGCCGTCGAATCGTACGACGAACGCATCGATCCCGTCGGTGCCTGCGTCGGCATGAAGGGCTCACGTATCCGCGGCATCGTCCGCGAGCTGCGCAACGAGAATATCGACGTCGTAAACTACACCACCAACACCGCACTCTATATCCAGCGCGCACTCAGCCCGGCCAAAGTCTCCTCCATCCGCGTCGACGAAGAGGAGCATAAGGCGGAAGTCTTCCTGCGCCCTGAAGAGGTTTCGCTGGCCATCGGTAAGAACGGACTCAACATCAAGCTGGCCAGTATGCTTACGGACTACACCATCGACGTCTTCCGCGACATCGATACGGCCGACGAGGAGGATATCTATCTCGACGAGTTCGCTGACGAGGTGGAGCCTTGGGTGATCGAAGCCCTCAAGGAGATCGGTTGCAACACCGCCAAAGCTGTGCTTGCCCTCGCCCCCGAAGAGATCATGGAGCGTGCCGACCTGGAAGAGCAGACGGTGGACGACCTGCTGCGTGTCCTCTCAGCCGAGTTTGAAGACGAAGCTCAACCGGCACCCGACGATTATGCTCCGGAAGAGGAACAACCCGTCGACGAACAGCCCGTTGACGCATCCGACGCATCCGACGCATCCGAACCCGTCGACGAACAGCCTGCTGAATCTACCGACGAACCGGACGAGACGCCAACAGAAGATGAACCGGAAGAAGACGACGCCGACGAAGAAGCGGACGACGACACCCCTGAAGTGTTTCAAGAAGACGACACCGACGAAAAAGAGGAGGATTAAATCAGAGATAACTACACGAGGAAGAGAGATATGCCTGTTAAATTGAACAAAGTATTGAAGGACTTGAATGTCGGCTTGCAGACGGTTGTCGACTATCTGCGCGGGAAGCGTTTCGAGGTCGAAAGCAACCCCAACGTCCGCATTCCCGATGAGCAGTACACCCTGCTCGTTAAGGAATTCGGCAAAAACCTGCCGGAGTCCGAACGAAGTCGCCTGCTCGAAAAAGCTGCACCGACAGAAACGCACGTGAAACCAGAACCCAAGCCGGAACCCGTAGCTCAGGAACCCACCAAGACGGAACCGGATGTGATCAAGACCGAGATACCGGACGACATCCTCCCCAAATTCGTCACCAAAGGCAAGATCGATCTACCCGAAACGAGCGGACACGGATCGTCGCACTCCCGGCGGCATAAGCGCAGTGGACATTCCGCAACCGCACACCACACGGAGACGAAACCTGCTGCCGCTACTCCAGCGCCCTCTGAGGGAGAGGCTAAGCCGGAGACTCCAGCCGTAAGCGCTCCAACCGTTGAGGCCCCTGCCCCCAGCGTAGAGCAACCGAAGGAAGGGACAGCCCCCGTAGAGATCAAGGCGGAGGCCTCTGCACCCACAGCGCAAACGCAGGAAGCGCCTGCACCCATCGCTGAAGCGCCCGCAGAACCAGCTCCGACCGTCGCCGAAACGCCCAAACCGGAGGCATCGGCCGACAGCACGGCGCAGACGGGATCGACGGAGAAAAAGGAGGACGAGGTGTTCCGTCTGGAGACACCTCGCTTGGAGTCGAACATCAAAGTGACAGGCAAGATCGACCTCGCCACCATCAACCAATCCATGCGCCCCAAGCGCAGGGGCTCCGAGCGTAACCGTGACCGTCGGCGGCAGCAACCGCAGGCTTCCGCTACCCCAGCTAAGCCCGCTACATCTGCGACGCCTCATGCCCCCGCCACCCCATCGGCCGCCGCATCCGCCGACGCCAAGAAGAAGCGTAAGCGCATCAAGAAAGACCGCATCGACATCAACGCCGCCGTCAATACGGGTGCACGGTCGAACGACAACAAGCGATCGAACGATAACAAGCGCCCCAAACGCCCCGTGCATACGGAGGTGAACGAGGGCGATGTGCAGCGTCAGGTGAAGGAGACACTGGCCCGTCTGACCAGCAAGGGCGCCAAGAGCAAAGGCGCCAAGTATCGCCGCGAGAAACGTGACGCTGTGGCCTTCCGCGAGCAGGAACTGCTACGCGCCGAAGAACGCGAAAGCCGGATCCTGAAGCTCACGGAGTTCGTCACCGCCAACGACCTGGCCAACATGATGGACGTCTCCGTCTCCGAGGTCATCTCCACCTGCATGAGCATCGGTATGATGGTCTCCATCAATCAGCGACTCGACGCGGAGACGATCAACATCGTAGCCGAGGAGTTCGGCTTCAAGACGGAATACGTCAGCGCCGAGGTGTCGGAAGCCATTAAGGAAGAGGAGGACAACCCCGAGGATTGGGTGCCGCGCCCACCGATCGTGACCGTCATGGGCCACGTGGACCACGGTAAGACGTCGCTGCTGGACAACATCCGCAACGCCAACGTGATCGCCGGTGAGGCCGGTGGCATCACGCAGCACATCGGTGCCTACAGCGTGACCCTGCCCGACGGTCGACACATCACCTTCCTCGACACCCCGGGCCACGAGGCCTTCACCGCCATGCGTGCACGTGGCGCCAAGGTGACGGACATCGCCATCATCATCGTCGCAGCCGACGACAACGTCATGCCGCAGACCGTCGAGGCCATCAACCACGCCTCCGCGGCCGGTGTCCCCATCGTCTTTGCCATCAATAAGATCGATAAGCCCGGCGCCAATCCGGACAAGATCAAGGAGAAGCTCTCGCAGATGAATTACCTCGTCGAGGAGTGGGGCGGCAAGTATCAGAGCCAAGACATCTCGGCCAAGAAGGGCATCGGCGTGCAAGACTTGCTCGAAAAGGTGCTGCTCGAAGCCGACCTTCTGGAGCTGAAGGCCAACCCGAAACGTCGCGCCACGGCCTCCGTCATCGAGTCGTCGCTCGACAAGGGGCGCGGCTATGTGGCCACCGTACTGGTGAGCAACGGGACGCTGCGCCAAGGCGACATCGTGCTGGCGGGTACACACTACGGGCGTGTCAAGGCCATGTTCAACGAGCGCAACCAACGCGTGGAGAGCGCTGGGCCATCGGAGCCGGTGCTGATCCTCGGCCTGGACGGTGCGCCACAGGCGGGCGACACGCTCAACGTCTTGGAGACCGAGCAGGAGGCGCGCGAAATCGCTGCACGCCGCGAGCAGTTGCAGCGTGAGCTGGGGCTCCGCACCCAGAAGCGCTTCGGACTCGAGGAGCTCGGGCGCCGCCGCGCACTGGGCGACTTCCACGAGCTGAACCTCATCGTCAAGGGCGACGTGGACGGCTCCGTCGAGGCGCTCTCCGATACGCTCATCAAGCTCTCCACCGAAGAGATTCAGGTCAACGTCATCCACAAAGCCGTCGGGCAGATCTCCGAATCCGACGTCGAGCTGGCCGCCTCATCCAGCGCCATCATCATTGGCTTCCAGGTGCGCCCAGCACAGGCCGCCCGTAAGTTGGCCGACAAGGAGGGCGTCGAGATCCGCCTCTACTCCATCATCTACGACGCCATCGAGGAGGTGCGTTCGGCGATGGAGGGCATGCTCTCGCCCGAGATTCGGGAGGAGATCTGCGGTAACCTCGAGGTGCTGCAAGTCTTCAAGATCTCGAAGGTGGGCACCGTGGCCGGCTGCCTCGTGAAGGAAGGCAAGATCAAGCGCGCCAACAAGGTGCGCGTCATCCGTGACGGTATCGTGATCCACACCGGCGAGTTGGCCTCACTCAAGCGCTTCAAAGACGAGGTGAAGGAGGTCGTGGCCGGACAGGAGTGTGGCCTCTTCATCAACAACTACAACGATGTGCAAGAGGGCGACATGATCGAGCCGTTCGACGAGATCGAGGTCAAGAAGACGCTGTAACCCGCAGCCCTCGGACGCGCATGACCTGGCTGGATATTGTGGTCTTAGGCCTTGTCGGAGGGGGCCTCGTCAAGGGCTGGCACGACGGATTCGTCCGTCAAGTGGCCGTTCTTGGCGCCGTCGTGGCCGTCATCTATTGCTGTTCGCGCGTGGCCCACTGGCTGCGCGCGCTCGTTCTGAGCGCAGGGTGGGTGTCAGAGGGCAGCGTGACGTTCGTCAGCTACATCGGCGCCTTCGTCCTCATCTTCGCCACCGTCCGCCTGGCCGGTCGATGGATGGACCACTGGGTAGACGAGAGCGCGCTCAACATCCCCAACCGCCTGGCCGGTGCGCTCTGTGCCGCCAGCGTCGCCCTGTTCGTCAGCAGCTTCACGCTGAACTTCGTCGAGGGGATCGACCGCCACGGCTTCCTCCTCACAGAGGAGACCAAGAGCCGTTCGCGCACCTATCCCTTCATCCGCGAGACGGTCCCGACCCTCTTTTCGCCCAAGTTCTTCGTCTGGCGAGAGCGGGATCTACAGGAGTCACATCGCCCCACCCCGACAAGCCGCGGGGGGCACCCATCTCCAGCCCGAGGTTTGTGCGCAGGGCACCCCAGAATCTGATTCCGGGCCATTGCAGACCATGCAATTCTTCCAGAATCTGATTCTGAGCCATTGCAGACCATGCAAATCCTCCAGAATCTGATTCTGGGCCATTGCAGACCGTGCAATTCTTCCAGAATCTGATTCTGGGCCATTGCAACACCTGCAATGGCTTAAAAACCCGGTTTTGGACGATTGCAACGCCTGCAATGGTGCAAAAACCCGGTTTTGGGCGATTGCAATGCCTGCAACGGCATAAAAACCCGGTTTTGGACGATTGCAACGCCTGCAATGGCATAAAAACCCGGTTTTGGGCGATTGCAACGCCTGCAATGGCATAAAAACCCGGTTTTGGACGATTGCAACGCCTGCAATGGCGTAAAAACCCGGTTTTGGGCGATTGCAACACCTGCAATGGCATAAAAACCCGGTTTTGAGCTTTACACGACGTGACGGAGGTAAAACTTGGCACGTTTTTAGCACGCGTGAGGCGGAGCAATTCTCTCCCTGCCCCACCCAAACGAGACATCAACGGCCGCCGCAAGGCGCAGCCGACTACATATCACCCTCACACAAACAGACAAATGGAGAAAACAAAGAAGAATACCGACCCGCTACTGGACGAGATCACCGGCAGCGAATACAAGTACGGCTTCACTACGGACATCGACACGGAGCTGCTGCACCGCGGACTCGATGAGGACGTGATCCGTCTGATCTCACGCAAGAAGGAGGAGCCCGAATGGCTCTTAGACTTCCGCCTCCGCGCCTTCCGCCACTGGCAGACGCTGGAGATGCCCCAATGGGCGCACCTCAACATCCCGCCCATCGACTACCAAGACATCATCTACTACGCCGCCCCGAAACAGAAGGCCGGGCCGAAGAGCCTCGACGAGGTGGACCCGGAGCTACTCAAGACGTTCGACAAGCTGGGCATCCCGCTCCACGAGCAGAAGATCCTCAGCGGCATGGCCGTCGATGCGGTCATGGACAGCGTCTCGGTGAAGACCACCTTCAAGGAGGTGCTGGCCGAAAAGGGCATCATCTTCTCCTCCTTCAGCGAGGCGGTGAAGCATCACCCGGACCTTGTCCGCAAATACCTCGGCACGGTGGTGGGCTACCGAGACAACTTCTTCGCCGCACTCAACTCGGCCGTCTTCTCCGACGGATCGTTCGTCTACATCCCCAAAGGCGTGCGTTGCCCGATGGAGCTGAGCACCTACTTCCGCATCAACGCCGCCAACACGGGTCAGTTTGAGCGCACCCTCATCGTGGCCGACGACGACGCCTACGTGAGCTACCTCGAAGGTTGCACTGCGCCCATGCGCGACGAGAATCAGCTGCACGCCGCCATCGTGGAGATCATCGCCATGGATCGCGCGGAGGTGAAATACTCCACCGTGCAGAACTGGTATCCGGGCGACAAGGATGGCAACGGCGGTATCTACAACTTCGTCACCAAGCGCGGCATGTGTAAGGGTGAGAGTAGCAAGATCTCCTGGACGCAGGTGGAGACCGGATCGGCCATCACGTGGAAATACCCCTCGTGCATCCTGGCCGGCGACAATTCCGTGGGCGAATTCTACTCCGTGGCCGTGACCAACAACTATCAGCAGGCCGACACGGGCACGAAGATGATCCACCTGGGCCGCAACACCCGCAGCACGATCGTCTCGAAGGGTATCTCCGCCGGACACAGCCAGAACAGCTACCGCGGCCTCGTGAAAGTCACCCCGCGTGCCGAGGGCGCCCGCAACCACAGCCAGTGCGACAGCCTGCTGCTCAGCTCCACCTGCGGCGCACACACGTTCCCCTACGTCGACATACAGAACGAGACGGCCGTCGTGGAGCACGAGGCCACAACGAGCAAGGTGAACGAAGACCAACTGTTCTACTGCAACCAGCGCGGCATCGACACCGAGAAGGCCGTCAGCCTGATCGTCGGCGGGTACGCCCGCGAGGTGATGAACAAGCTGCCGATGGAGTTCGCCGTCGAGGCTACGAAGCTGTTGCAGATCTCGCTGGAGGGAAGCGTGGGATGACACGGCGTTGGCTCCTCCTGTTGCTGTCCATCGTGGCGGTGGGCTGGATGACAGCCTTCGGCCAAGACGATTGTCGGCGCCGGTGGGCCATCAACGCCGGCGGATCGCCCTTCGCACAACCGGTGCAGACGGGCAGCTATCCCCGCGCTATCGTCGTGACGCATGGCACGGAGTGGTTCGTGACCGGCGAGCTCGCACTGCCCGACAAGTGGGCCGTCGAAGCGGGTTACTTCCACACGGAGATCGTTTACGACAACGACGCCGCCCGCACCATGCAGGGCCTGCGGTTAGGGATGAAGCGCTACTTCCTGCCCGACCGCTTCCCCGTGCAGCCCTTCCTCGCGGCCTCGGCCTGGGGCAACTTCGACGAACGCGTCCGTCGCACCACGGCGCCCTATTTGAACAGCCACGCGACGTATCACTTCCGCAACCCGCGTCTGTCCCTTTCGCCCGGCATCGGCCTGGACTTCTATCTGCTATCGTCCGTCGCCCTCACGCTGCGCTACGACTTTGTCATCGGCCTCGGCGCCCGCACGGCGATCGACCAGCCCGGTGGCGGCATCGACATGGGCTCCAGCTACGCCGATCGCGGCATGTATCACGACTTCAGCGTCGGCCTCAAGGTCAACTTCCCCTTCTGCTTCCGCGAGGACGACGCCTGGACACTTTTCTATATGATACTCGACAACATCCTCTACTAAGTTGGGCGGGGCCCTCCCCTGCCGAGTACCCGGCCAGCTTGGCCGGCCTCCCGGAGGCCTTGATCTTCTATTGCTTCTTTTCTTCCATCAAGGGAAGAAAAGAAGGAGCAGAGAAGAAGCCCCCAACTACTTCACCCTACATACATATAAACTACCCCCTTATCACCCCCTACTATGTTATTAGAGATAAACAACCTACATGCCGGCATAGACGGCAAAGAGATATTGCGAGGCATCGACCTCCGCGTGAACGCCGGCGAGATACACGCCATCATGGGCCCCAACGGCTCGGGCAAGAGCACACTCAGCAGTGTGCTGGTCGGCAACCCAGCCTTTGAGGTGACTCAAGGCTCAGTGACCTTCCAAGGCAAAGACCTCCTGGAGCTGGCCCCCGAAGAGCGCAGCTGCGAAGGCATTTTCCTCAGCTTCCAGTACCCCGTGGAGATCCCCGGCGTGAGCATGGTAAACTTCATGCGCGCGGCCGTCAATGCACGCCGCGAGTACCGTGGCGAGGAGCCTGTTTCGGCCACCGACTTCCTCAAGCTGATGCGTGAGAAGCGCGAAATCGTGGAGCTGGACAACCGCCTGATGAACCGCAGCGTGAACGAAGGCTTCTCCGGCGGCGAGAAGAAGCGCAACGAGATCTTCCAAATGGCCATGCTCGAGCCCACGCTCGCCATCCTCGACGAGACGGACAGCGGCCTCGACATCGACGCCCTCCGCATCGTGGCCAAAGGTGTCAACCTGCTGCGCCGACCGGACAACGCCACCATCGTCATCACGCACTACCAGCGCCTCCTGGACTACATCAAGCCCGACGTGGTGCATGTGCTTTTCCACGGACGCATCGTCAAGACAGGCGGCCCAGAGCTGGCGCTCGAGCTGGAGAAGAAGGGATATGATTGGATCAAGGAACAAAACGATTGACCCGCTGCTGACATGAACTCCGAACAACAATACATCGACCTCTACCTGAGTCACCGCGACACGGTGCACCGTCATGCGCCGGCGTGCATGAACGCACCGCGTGACCGGGCTTTGGAGGATCTGCGCCGCGGGGGATTCCCGTCGACAGCAAGCGAGTACTACAAATACACCGACATGCAGGAGGCCTTTGCGCCGGACTATGGGCTGAACCTCGACCGCCGACCGGTGGCTATCGAGACGGCCGACCTCTTCCGCTGCAATGTGCCCAACCTCAGCGCCACGCCCTGCTTCGTGGTTAACGACACGTTCTACTCTGACGGCCGACTCGAGGCTTCCCTCCCCGCAGGCGTCTATGTGGGCAGCATCGCCGGCTTTGCTGAGCGCTACCCCGAGCAGGCCGCACGTTACTACGGGCAGGCGGCTCACACCAACCACGATGCGATCGCAGCGCTGAACACACTCTTCGCGCAAGACGGCCTCGTGGTCTACGTGCCCGCCGGCGTCACCCTTGAGCAGCCCGTGCAGCTGATCAACCTCTTCCGCAGCACGGAGCGCCTGATGGCCAACCGCCGCATCCTCTTCGTCGTAGAAGACGGCGCCTCGGCCAAGCTGCTTGTCTGCGATCACAGCATGGGCGACACCGATTTCCTCTCCACAGAGGTGATCGAGATCATCGCCGGCCGCGACGCGGTAGTCGACTATTACGACCTCGAGGAGAGCTCCATCCGCACACGCCGCTTCTCGTCGCTCTTCGTTGAGCAGGAGGCCGGAAGCAACGTGCTCGTTAACGGTATCACGCTCAACAACGGTCAGACGCGCAACAACTACCGCGCCCGTATCAATGGCGAAGGCGCCGAGCTGACCCTCTGCGGTATGGCCATCGAAGACCGCGAGCAGCGCGTGGACACGTACTCGCACATCTCGCACCGCGTGCCCCGCTGCACCAGTAATGAGCTCTTCAAGTACGTCCTCGACGACCGCGCCGTGGGCGCCTTTGCCGGCCGCATCCTCGTCTGCGAGGGCGCCGACAAGACAGAGGCTTACCAGACGAATCGCAACATCTGCATGACGCGTGAGGCTCGCATGTACAGCAAGCCGCAGCTGGAGATCTACGCCGACGACGTGAAGTGCTCGCACGGCATGACCACCGGGCAGCTCGACGAGCAGGCGCTCTTCTACATGCAGAGCCGCGGCATCCCCCTGTCCGAAGCGCGCATGATGCTGAGCGTGGCCTTCACCTCCGACGTCATCGACCGCGTCCGCCTCGAGCCGCTCAAGGAGCGCTTGCGCACACTTGTAGAGCGACGTTTCCGTGGTGAGCCCGCCCGCTGCGCCGGCTGTGAACACACCAATGGCGGGAGTGTGAATAAAGATGTCTTCTTGGAGGCTGTGAACCATCCCCAACCGGGCTATATGACGCATCCCGTGGCATGGTATCGTTTCAACCCCTATATTTGCGTGTATCAAAAAGGCAAATGGCACATTGCAGGAAAGGAGCAAATTGCAGCACGTGCAGGGGCTTCTTTGGCGAAACATGGCCATGATGTCTATCTCATCGGCGGCGAATTGAAACCCGGTGTGCGCACACCCGATATTTATCGTCTCACTTTCAGCTACTAACATCATGATGAAAATCATCGAAAAAAAATACTATCCTTGGGTTGTTGTGGCGCTGCTGTGGGTGGTAGCGTTGCTAAATTACATGGATCGACAGATGCTTTCGACCATGCAAACGTCGATGAAGGCCGACATTCACGAACTCAATCAAGCCGAGGCCTTTGGGGCTTTGATGGCCGTTTTCCTGTGGGTTTATGGTCTTGTGTCGCCTTTTGCAGGCATGGTGGCCGACAAAGTGAACCGCAAATGGCTCGTTGTGGGCAGCCTGTTTGTATGGTCAGCCGTGACATTGGCCATGGGCTATGCCACGAGTTTCAACCAGTTATATTATCTGCGCGGCATCATGGGTATCAGTGAAGCCCTGTATATCCCCTCGGCTTTGTCGCTCTTAGCCGATTGGCACGAAGGCAAAAGCCGCTCGCTGGCCATCGGAATCCACATGACCGGCATCTATATGGGGCAGGCCATAGGAGGCTTTGGCGCCGTTGTGGCTGCGCTCTTGTCGTGGAAAACGGCATTCCATTGGTTTGGCATCATCGGCATTGTCTATGCGCTGGTGCTGGGTATGCTGCTGCACGAAAAGCCCTCGCATGGGCAAACGCTCAACGTTGCTGCACAAAAGACCGCGCCCAAAGTCAGCTTGTTGAGTGGTTTCGGCGTGATATTGTCCAACTGGGTGTTCTGGGTTATCCTCTTTTTCTTTGCCGTTCCGAGTCTTCCGGGATGGGCCACGAAGAACTGGCTACCCACTTTGTTTGCACAAAACTTAGGCATTCCCATGGAAGAGGCCGGCCCCATCTCCACCATCACCATCGCTGCTTCATCGTTTTTGGGCGTTATCTTAGGCGGATCGCTATCGGACTGGTGGGTGAAACGCCATCTCAAGGGGCGCGTTTATACCAGTGCCATCGGTTTGGGCATGACCATTCCCGCATTGGTTCTTTTGGGCTACGGCCATCATCTGTCGGCCATTGTGGGTGCCGGCTTGCTGTTTGGCGTGGGCTATGGTATGTTCGATGCCAATAACATGCCCATCCTCTGCCAGTTTATCTCGGCAAAACAGCGCGCCACGGCCTATGGCATCATGAACATGACGGGCGTTTTTGCAGGTGCGGCCGTGACGCAAGTGTTTGGCAAATGGACCGATGGCAACCAGCTTGGCGCAGGCTTTGCCCTCTTAGGTGGCATCGTGGCCTTGGCACTCGTGGCGCAATTATGGTTCTTAAAACCAAAAACCGACAACATGGAATAACAAAAGAACAGAATTTTAAAATAAACATAAAATGGAAAAGATTATTGGACTGATTGATGCTCCGTTCACACCGTTCCGCGCGAATGGCGATGTGAACCTCGAACCCATTGCGGCTTACGGGGCAATGTTAAAGAAAAACGGTCTGCAAGGAGTGTTTATCAATGGATCATCGGGTGAGGGTTATATGCTCACCACCGACGAACGCAAGGCCTTGGCCGAAGAATGGGTGAAACAAGCGCCCAAAGGTTTCAAAGTGATTGTGCACGTGGGCAGTTGTTGTTTGCGCGAAAGCGTTGCGCTGGCTCGTCATGCAGCCGAGATAGGTGCATGGGGAATTGGTGCCATGGCGCCTCCTTTCCCACGCATTGGCCGCATTGAAGAGCTCGTGAAATATTGCGAACAGATTGCCGCTGCGGCAC